>Ga0214473_10004897_pt1 | contig 16076 bp, 12 predicted proteins | sample RVTome_7_FD_203509 | JGI IMG/M metagenome (GOLD analysis project Ga0214473, IMG submission 203509) | Soil microbial communities from uranium-contaminated site in the Upper Colorado River Basin, Wyoming, United States - RVT98D197 | ecosystem: Environmental > Terrestrial > Soil > Contaminated >... | reverse complement strand
GCTGACCGCGTGCGCGTCGCGCCACTTCATCGAATGCCTCGAGGAAACGCGCGGTCGAGTGCTCTTCGGCGACGTAGCGCCTCGCGCGCAGGGCGAGCTCGCGCGCGGAGTCGGCCGCGGAGAGGAGGGACGTGACGCTGGTCGCGAAGGCGCGCGCGTCGTCGTCGCGCACGACCACGGCGGCGTCACCGATCTGGAGGCCAGCGATCGCGCGCTCGGTGGTGACCGTGGGGACTCCCCGCGCCAACGCGTCGAGGAGCTTGATCGGGAGTCCCCCTGCCGCTCGTCGCGGCACGACCGCCACGTCTGCCCCAGCGTGGATGGTCCTTCGAGAGAGCTCCCCCGCGAGCGAGACGACGCGAACCCGCTCGGCGACACCGAGGCGCAGAGCGAGCGTCAGGAGTGAGCGCGGATCGGACGCGGTCGCCACCATGAGCACCGCTCGCGGACGGGACAGGCTCACGAGGACGAGTGTCTCGAGCACGTGTTCCCAGCCCTGATAGGCATCGAGGTTCCCCGCATACAGCAGAACCTCCGTGCGCGGGTCGATGTCTAGGGACGCCCGCGCTGACGCGCGCTCGTCCTCGGTGCGGAGTGCGGGCACTGGCCACGGGAGCGGCACGTACGTCGCGGGCACGCCCGTCTCGTCGGAGAGCAGACGCGCGAGCACGGGGGAGATCGCCGCGACCGCATCGGCTCCGCGGCAGAGCAAGCGGTCGACGGACTGGCCCGCGCGCGCGATGGCTGGCGCGAGCCACGGGTGGAAGTAGCTCGGGAGCTCGGGAGCGAGGGCGGTGTGGGCGAAGAACACCAGTGGCCGTGCACGTGCGACGAGGCAGGCACCACCCGCCTCCACGTGATGCGAGACCACGAGGGACGGACCGGGAGGCCGCAGCGCGCGTCTGAGGGCGAGCGTGAGCAGCCCATCGTGCGCCAGCTTGCGCAACGATGGACCCGACCGGAACGTCTCCCGGCCGGGCAGTCGGGAGGCGCGCTCCAGCACGTAGCTTCCGTCGTGGTTCCCCTGTCCGCTCGCGTACGTGAGCAGTCGGGCGTCATGGCCTGCTGTGACGCAGGCCTGGAGCATGGCGTGGATGGATGCCTGTGTGCCCTGTTCCGTGGGGAAGGGCATCGCCGCCACGTGCAGCGTGGTCGCGGGTCGGCTCGGAGCTGTCCTGTGTCGTTGCGTCGGTGCCACGGCCGTTCAGTCGACATAGCCCAGGGCGCGCAGGCGGGCCTCGACGAGCCCCTCTTCTGCCGCGCGATCCGCGGGCCGCACTTGCGCTTCGGGCAGAGGTCGGGGATCTCCGACGACCTTTCTCAGAGCCTCCCAGAGCACCCGACCCGCGAGCTCGGGCGGTATGGCGACACCCATCCTCGCCAAGAGCGTGGCGGGGACGTCGGCCACAGCAGCGTCGATCTCGCCGGCCTGCGCCACCAGCGGCCCGGCAGCGACGAACAGGCCACGGTCCCTGTGGCTGCCCGGGAGGCTGCGGCCCTTGCGGCCGAGGTATTCCTCGGGATGCAGTCGCCGAAAGGGACCCGTGCCCCGAGGCGCCGTCCCGGAGGGCAAGAGGCCATAGGAGTACCCGCGATCGAGATGCAAAGTGACGATCAGATCCGGTGCGCGATCCGTGAGGGGACCAGCGTACACGTCAGCGCGCGGGAGCACCGACTCCACGATCGGCTGGCCGGTCCACGGATCGCGCAGGGCGAGGAGGGTCGATTCGACCTCGCGCGTCAACGCTTGCACGTCGCTGGCCTCGACCGTGCCGTGCGGCTCCCGGTCCCGCAAGTTGATCCATACCGAGGGGAAGTAGTTGAGCTCCTCGCTGAAGGCGCGTGTGCGCGTCATGTCGATGGCCCCGAAGCGTGTCTGTGACTCCACCCAGCCGGGGAGCATTGCGCCGGCAGCACGGAAGAGGCGCTCGCGTGGCGCCGGCGGCAGGCGTGTGAGGGCAAGCTCCTTGGCCACCTGCATGGCCCGGGCGACCCCTCGGTCGCGCCGGAAGGTCAGCAATCCAGCCTCTGCCAGTACGCGGTTGAGGTACAGGATCTTGTCGGACGACCCCCCCGAGCCGTGATCGCTCGAGATGGTGATCTCCACCTCGTCGCCGCCCGAAGCGCGTATGAGCCTGGCCAGGGCGTGGTCGATGCTCTCGTAGACGCGGCCGAGACCGTCCGCGACGGCGCGGTCGACGGCGCCGGGATGCCTGGGGGAATCGGCGTCGTGCAGGCCCCAGAGGTGGTGGGCAGCCGTGTCGCTTTCCCCGAAGTAGATCGCGAAGAGGTTCCAGGTCCGCGTTCGAAGCAGCCACTCGCCCAGGTCCGCTCCGCGCTCGACGCGTCGGCACAGGGCCGCCGGAAGTCTCCGATGCCAGTCGAAATCGTCGGCCCTGAACTCGTCGACGTCATCAAAACGGGTCGGGCCGAACAGACGCGTCATCTCGGAGTGCAGGGCCGGTGGCCAGACGTAGGAGCGATCGGCCTCGAACGCCACGGGAGCATCCCAGCCGCTGATGAAGACCCCGTGGTCCAGTCGTTCCGGAGGCCACGTGCCCGGGAACCCGACGCACGCGCAACTCAGGCCCAGGCGATCGAGGCGAGCGCACACCGTCGGCGCAGCCCGGACGGTTCCGGCCGTGAAGCGGACCCGCGAGCCTGTTCGGGTGGTGAAATCGAAGACGCCGTGCACGCCCGGGTCCACGCCCGTGAGCAGGGTTGCCCAGTTGGGCAAGGTCGCCGGAGGTCGCACGCTGCGGAGCCGCGCCCACACGCCCGCGTCCATGAGGCCGTGCAAGATCGGAAGGCGCCGGGGACCGAGCGCGCGGACGAGGTCAGGATCGGCGCCGTCGAGTCCGACGAAGAGGTGGCGCGTCGTCACGAACGACTCCAGTCTCGGGACATGGTGGGCGCAAGAGTAGCCTTCGTGGGGCGGCTTGTCCGGCCGCGCCGGCACGTGATAGGTGCCGCGCATGACACAGAAGGATATCGAGGGGGTCGCCGTGTTGGGGGCAGGGGCCATGGGTCACGGTATCGCCCAGATCTGCGCGGTCGCAGGCTGTCGGGTCAGGCTTCAGGATCTGGATGAGGCGGCGGTCGCGGGAGGCGTCGACCGTATTCGAGCGAGTCTGGACAAGCTGGTCGCCAAGGGGAGGCTCGACTCCGCAGCACGGGATCGCGCCTTCGCGGCCGTCGCCACCACCACGTCCCTAGACGAGGCGTGCATCGATGCGGATCTGGTGATCGAGGCGATCCCGGAGCGCATGAGCCTGAAGCTCGAGCTCTTCAGAACGGTCGATCGGGCGGCTCCTCCCCACGCGATCCTCGCCACCAACACTTCGTCGCTCAGCGTCACGGAGCTCGCGGGTGTGACCGCGCGCCCCGGTCTCGTCGTGGGCATGCACTTCTTCAATCCCGTTCCCCTCATGGAGCTGCTCGAGATCGTGCAGGGGTTGCGGACGACGGAGCAAACCATCGACGACGTCCGCAGGTTCGCATCGCGGCTCGGCAAGAGACCCATCGTGGTCCGGGACTCCCCCGGGTTTGCCACCAGCCGTCTCGGCGTTGCCCTCGGTGCGGAGGCGATTCGCATGCTGGAGGCGGGCGTAGCGAGCGCTCAGGACATCGACCTCGCCATGGAGCTCGGCTACCGGCATCCGATGGGACCGCTGCGCCTCACGGACCTCGTGGGTCTCGATGTGCGGCTCGCGGTGCTCGAACACCTACACCGCGAGATCGGCGAGCAGTTCAGGCCCCCGACGCTCCTGCGGCAGATGGTCCGAGCCGGCAAGCTCGGCCGCAAGAGTGGCGAGGGCTTCTACAAATACGAATGAACGCGAGAGTCGAAAGACCCGCGGTCTCTCAGCGCCCGACGATCTGGAGCGTGCCGCAGTTGGCCGTCCGGCCGCCCGCCGTCACGGCGACCTGACCACCTGCCGAGTTCTGGGGGACCTGCACGCGGATCTGGTTGGGGCCTCGGGTCACGATGGCAGCCGTGGAGCCGCCGATCTGCACCACCGGCGACGTTCCAAGACCGACGCCCCGGAGGGTGATCATCCCGCCGCGCGGGGAGCGCGTCGCGGTGAGCTGGCAGCTGAGCTGCACGGTGCCGGGCGTCGCGACCGCGGCGCCTCCAGCCGTGGGGTTCGTGTGGCCGGGCGTCGCAGCGACACCCGCACCCGGGTGGACCACGGTGCCACTGGGCCTCACCACGCCTGGCGTGGTGGGCGTGGCGGGGGTCACGACGCCGGGGCGAGTGACCACGGCACCGGGTCGAGCCGGGGTGGCCGGCGTGGCGGGCGTGGCGGGGGTCACGACGCCGGGGCGAGTGACCACGGCACCGGGTCGGGTCGGGGTGGCGGGCGTGGCGGGGGTCACGACGCCGGGGCGAGTGACCACGGCACCGGGTCGGGTCGGGATGGCCGGCGTGGCGGGGGTGACCACGGCACCGCCGGGGCGTGCGACCACGACACCGGCAGGTTGGGCCGGCCGAACAGGAGTGGCCTGGACCGTTCCTCCGCCTTCGACGACGACGGCGCCGCCCGAGCTCACGCCGCCCCCAGGTCGCACCTCAACACTCTGCGGCTGAGCCGGCTGCGCGGGTCGGATGCTCACGCGGACGGCGCCGGGCTGACGATAGACGGCGGGCGGAGGGGAATCGGCGGGCCGCCAATGGCCTGGATGGTAGTGGTAGCCGCCGCCGGGGGCGGCGGTGGCCACCGGGGCGATCCAGACGTAGCCGGCGCGCGGGCGCTCCCAGTGGCCCGGGGTCCACACCCAGCGGCCTCGCCACTCGTAGTGGCCACCCACCCACAGCGCCTGGGCGCTCGGCGGGGCCGGGCGCAGCGCGACCTCGGCCTGCAGAGGCGGCGGAGCCGAGCGCACATACACAGAAGCCTGTCCGCGCGCGTCGGCGGGGCACCGGCTGTAGTAGCAGCCGCCAACCGCGAAGGCGGTGAGGGCGATGCCGATTACAATGAGGGTGCTTTTCATCGTCGAGCCTTTCCTTGGTCCACGCTTGCCCACTAGTACGGGCATCGGGTCGTTCCTATTCAATGTCAGCCTCTAGATGCGCTGCGAATTGAGCAGCAATTACAGTCGGTTGATCGCGGCCAGTGCCGGGATTTGCTCAATGCGGTCCTGGGTCGGGGTATGGACCTCGAGCCCGGCCTCCCCCCAGTACACGCTCAGCCCGGTTCGTACACCGAACTCCTCGAAGTAGACACCAGGATGGACGGACCACGCCAGTCCCTGGACGAGGGCGCGGGTGTCGTGGATCTCGAAGTCGTCGAGCGTGCAGCCATAGCCCGAGTTCATCGCCCGGCCGAGGTGATGGCCCGTCCGGTGGACGAAGTGCTCCCCGAAACCCGCACCGCGAACGACGTCGCGCGCCGCTCGGTCCACCTCGAACCCGAGGACGCGGCGCCCCTCCGCGATGCGGGCGCGGATCAGAGACAGCGCCGCCTCGCGTGCCCGAACGACCACTGCGAAGGCCTCCTCGTGGGCGCTCGCCACGGGCCCGCCCACGTGGGCCATCCACGCCAGCTCTGCGAACACTCCCGAGGACGACGTCTCCCGAGCGCTCAGATCGATGAGCAGCAGATCGCCGGGCGACAGGGCCCGCCCGGATTCGTCGCCCGGTAGGTAGTGGGGGTTTCCCGTGTGAGGCCCCGCCGCCACGATGGGCGGTCCGCCGCTGGTGAGACCGGCTTCCCCCATCGCGGATAGGACGTGTCCTTGGACCTCGGACTCGAGGACGCGCTCGCCGTGCTCGAGACGGCCCCCGGCGAAGCCCAGGGCTGCGTCCTTGATGCGTCCCAGGGCCTCCGCCGTGCGCCTGTGGCTGCCGAGCTCCTCAGGGCTCCACCGGCAGAGGAAGAGCTGCACCAAATCGCCCGAGGACACGACCGTCGGTCCGTAGCTCCGCACGAGCTCGAGCGTGCCGGCGTCGACCCATGACAGGTAGGGGTTGGATCCCATGGGGCAGTACTCCATGGCGATCTGCCCACGCGACGGAAGCACCCGTGAAACCCCTGCCCGTAGAGCTCCCCACCCCGAGTAGCGAACCCGATCGCCCACGAGGTGCGGGAAGCTCCCCGCCTCCGTTTCGTGAACAACGAGGACGGGAATTCCTTCGGCCGGGATCCAGAAGAAGAAACGCCGCGTGAGCGTCCGACCCTCGAGCCCGAGCGCCAGGGCGGCCACCGGATTCTGGCCGCGGAAATCGTAGATCAGCCAGCCCTCGAGCTTGCGGGCTGCGAGCTCGATCTGGATGTCACCCAAATGCTCGAGCACCGGGGAACGCTACACGAAGCTGCTGCACGGTGCACCCGGCCAGAGCTCAAATGGCGATTCCGCGCGCCCGGCCGGTCAGTCGCTGCACCTCTTCATGCATCTCGACGGCAGTCCGCTTGGTGTCTGGGCCCATGGCGTGCGGTGTGCCTACCGCGACGCCGATGGGCGTGCGTCTCGCGCCCGTGGTGCGCGTGGCCCAACTCACGAAGGACTCGCCCACGAACTCCAGACCTTTCGGATACGCGAGGCCCACGGGCACGATGTCGATGTCGAGGCCCTTGCCGGCCGCGAAGGCACCCGGGAGGAACGGTCGCACCTCATCGCCGCGAAACGTCGTCCCCTCCGGAAACACGACGACGGTCTCCCCGGACGACAGGCTCCGGCGGATGGCGCGGATCGCCGCCGCTCCGCTTTCGCGACGCGAGCGATCGACGAAGATCGTCCCAATGTAGCGCGCGCCCGCGCCGACGAGGGGCCAGCCTTCGACATCCCCGCGGCTCAGGAATCGCCCCCCGAACAGCGACATGAGAACGAGCACGTCGAGAGGCGAGCGGTGGTTCGCGACCACGAGCCGTCCGCGCGCCGCTCGTCCAGGCGCTGAGCCCTCGGTCGCGATGCGAACACCCAGCAGCCATAGCACCTGGCGCGACCACGAGCGGCGATATCGATCGAGCACAGCGCTTCGCCCGTGCTCGCGTGTCAGACGCATCTCGAGCTCGACGGCCGCGACCATGCCCATCGTGTAGCCCGTGCCGATCAGAGCCCTCCATGAAGCGCGGATTCCCTCAATGTCCACGATGTTGACCTACCGCCCCGTGCCATTCGGTGGCAAGCTTGTGTTGTTGGGACCCGACCTGAATCCCTGCTTCCTCGTGGCGGCACCGACGATGCGCTGCCCGTTTTTCAACCACACCGTGGTCCTCTTGGTCGACCACGGGGGCGAGGGCTCCCTCGGCTTCGTCGTCAACAAGCCAGCGAACATCGCGTTCGAGCAGGTGCTCCTTCAGATCGGTCTCGACTACGACCCCAAGTCGCTCCAGGAATCCCCAGTCATGCTCGGCGGTCCCGTGGCCCCCGAGACGGGTTGGGTCGTCTTTGACCCGGCGGGGCATGAGATCGCCGACGAGGGAGTGTTGAAGGTCTCGGACGGGATCGGGATCTGCGCCAACCTGAAGATGCTCGAGTCCATCGCTTGCGGCGGTGGTCCACGTCATGCGCTCATGCTCCTCGGCTACGCCGGATGGGGTCCGGGTCAGCTCGATGACGAGATCCGCGAGGGCTCGTGGATCGTCGTCGACCTCGATCCCAAGTTGGTTTTCGACACTCCTTCCGAAGACTGCTGGAAGGAGGCGCTGGCGACGCTCGGGATCGACCCGGCGCGGGTAGTGGGCGCCGTGGTCGCCGACGCCTGATCCGAAGCTGTTGCGCGCGCGCGTCAGTCGGCGTGGACGGTGCAGCGCGCCGTGCAGGTTTCGTGCACGGTGACGCTTTGGACGCGCGCCCCGGGCACGGCGATCCTCTCGAGAATGAACCGGGCGATGTTCTCGCTCGTGGGGTTCTCGAGACCCGCGACGTCGTTCAGGTGCCGGTGGTCGAGGAGCTCGCCGAGCGGAGCCCAGGCGCGATCGATCGTCCCGAAGTCGACGATCCACCCAACGTGGGGGTCCACATCGCCGGCGACCACGACGGTGACCCTGAAGCTGTGACCGTGCAGCCTCCGGCACTTGTGGCCCTCCGGCACGTGGGGCAGCAGATGTGCAGATTCGAAGCGAAAGTCCCGGGCGATTTCCGTACGCATCGGATCGTCCCCTGGGATGGCAAGCCCGAAGGCCGCTGTCAACCGTTGCCGACTCTAGAGTCCTTGTCCCGGGTCGTCCTGGGCCCTATGAAGGGTCGCGGCCAACGGAGACCAGGCGCCTGCACTCGGCGCAGGGAGATCAGCCATGTGGCATGGGGGAAGGATCGTAGCCAGGGCCATCAAGGCCGAAGGGATCGACTGTGTCTTCACCCTCTGTGGTGGTCACGTCCAGCACATCTACGACGGTTGCCTCGACGAAGGCATCCGGGTCGTGGACGTGCGTCACGAGCAGACCGCGGGGCATGCCGCCGACGGTTGGGCGCGCGTCACCGGCAAGCCGGGGGTGGCCATCGTCACGGCCGGACCCGGTGTAACCGATGTAGTGACCGCCGTCGCCAACGCGCACAAGGCGGGTGTGCCCATGTTGGTCATCGGCGGTGCCGGCCCCCTGATCCTCCGACACATGGGGTCGCTGCAGGACATGGACCACGTGGAGCTGATGCGTCCGATCACGAAGTGGGCCGCATCCGTGACGGAGGCGCGCCGCCTCGAGGAGCTCGTCACGATCGCCTTCCGCCGCGCCACCGCGGGTGTTCCCGGTCCGGTGTTCCTAGAGATTCCCCTCGACATCCTCGCGAGCTTCACTTCGGACCAGGCCCTGGTGCGCCCGACGATGTACCGCACGGAGCACCGACCTGCCCCCGATACCCGCGCGATCGGTGAAGCCGCCGCGCTGCTCTCCAAGGCAGAGCGGCCCATGGTCGTCGTCGGCTCGCAGCTTCGTTGGTCAGCCCAATCCAGATCGCTCGGCCCATTCCTCGACCGCTTCGTGCTCCCGGTGTTCCTCAATGGGATGGCGCGCGGCGCGCTGCCGACGGGGCATCCGAGCCTTCTGTCCAGGTCCCGCCGAGAGGCGCTCGGGCGCGCGGACGTCGTGCTCGTCTGTGGAACGCCCTTCGACTTCAGGCTCGACTACGGCCGCGAAGGTACGTGGGCACGGGACGCCAAGGTCATCCAGGTCGACCTCGATGCCGCCGAGATCGGTCGCAATCGTCCCGTCAACGTCGGGATTCCCGCGGACACGGGCCTGACTCTAGATGCGCTCACCGCATCCCTCCCCGCGCGCAGGGAGAGCGCATGGCTCGAGGAGCTTCGGGGTATCGAAGACAAGAAGCTCGAGGCCATGCGCGTGCAGATGGCCGACTCGGCCTCACCCCCCAATCCGCTCCGCGTGTGCGCCGAGGTGGCTAAGTACGTGGACGAGGAGACCATCGTCGTGGGCGACGGTGGCGATTTCGTCGCCACGGCGGCCTACACGTTGCCTGTGCGATGGCCAGGTCTTTGGATGGACCCGGGCCCGTTCGGCACCCTCGGCGTCGGACCGGGATACGCGATGGCGGCCAAGCTCGCGCGGCCCCGCTCCAAGGTCGTGATCATGTACGGGGACGGCTCCTTCGGGCTCCACGCCCTCGAGTGGGAGGCCATGGCGAGGCAGGACATCAAGGTCGTGGGCATCATCGGGAACGATGCGGGCTGGACACAGATCCTACGCGGCCAGCGAGACATGTTCGGCGAGGACCGCTGCGTCGGAACGAAGCTCGCGTTCACCCGCTACGAACGCATCGCAGACGCCTGCGGCGCACGGGGCTTCTACGCGGAGACACCGGAGCAGCTCGCACGCGCGCTCGAGCAGGCCTTCTCCTGCGACTACCCGGCGCTCGTCAACGTGAAGATCGGCGAGAGCGATTTCCGCAAGAGCGCAATGAGTGTGTAGGAGCCGAGCTCCTCAGCGCCGGGGTCGCGGTCGAGTCGCGCGCGTCCCGAGAGCTCGCCTCAGGCGCGCCTGCTCGGCTGCGGGGAGCCGGCCGCGCAGCGCACGTTCGTAGTACTGGCGCGCCCGTGTGCGATCGCCGCGCCCCAGCATGATGTCCCCGTACAGCGCGAGCGCCTGAGGCTGCTCAGACTGCTGTTGGAGGATGCGGTCGAGGAACCCGGCCGCAAGCACGTCCCGCCGATTGGCGACGGCCAGCCTCGCCGCCGCGAGCAGCGGCTGCGGATTGCGAGGATCCAGATCGGCCGCGTGTCCGTACTGTTCGAAGGCTTCCTCGAGGCGATCGGTGCGGGCCAGCACGGCCGCAAGCGCGCCCACGGCGCCAGGTGCATTGGGTACGAGCTCGAGCGCGCGCCTCAGCGCGGCTTCGGCGGCGGCGAGGTCGTCGAGGCGCAGCAGCGCGCGGCCCAGGCCCGAGTGGGCTTCGGCCAGCTGTGCGTTGAGCTCGATGGCGTGCGCGAAGGCCTGGCGCGCGGCCGTCGCGTCGCCGGCGGCGAGCAGGGCGTCTCCGAGGGCGGACTGGGCCTCGGCCCAGGAAGGCCTCCCCGAAACGGCGGCTTCGAGCAGCTGGCGTGCTTCTGGAGTTCCGACGAGGAGCTTGCCGAGCTGGTAACTGATCTCGGGGTTGGTCCTGTCGAGGCCCGCTGCCGCGCGAAGCTCACGGATCGCATCGTCGCGTCGCTCGGCAGCCGCATAGAGCAGCCCGAGACCCACGTGGGGGTCGGCAGCGTCAGGGCGGACAGCCACGGCCCGGCGGTAGGCGGCCTCCGCGTCCGTCACGACGGCGCGCAGCCTGTGGGCGTCTCCGAGGGCGAGGAGGGCCTCGTAATTGTTGGCGTCGATCGCCAGGGCAGCCTCGAGCTCCTCGAAGGCCCGCGCGCTGCGGTTCCACACCAGGAACGCTCGTGCGTTGCAGACGCGGGCGAGGACGGCACCATCGCGGGCGCGCTGAAGCGGGCCGCAGGCACTGCGCGCAGCCCGGTAGTCCCCGCGAGCGAAGGCGACCGTGGCCACGTCGTAGAGCGCCGCCGGCGACCGTCTCGAGAGGCGGGCGGCCGCCTGCAAGGCGACCTGCGCCTCGCGGTAGCGGCCTGCCCGAAGCAAGGCGCGGCCATAGGCTGCCTGCGCGGTGCCATCGTTTCGGGCGGCCCGGGCCGCCGCCGAGAGCTCCTGCAGGGCCGTCTCCTGAGCCTCCGCCGGCGTTCCGAGGCCGAGGACCAGGACAAGCGCCATTCCACGTAGGATCGACCGGTTTTCCACGAGAATCCTCCCCGCTGACGTCCCCGACGGCCGTGTACGCGCCTGCGGCCAGCGAGTCAAATGGACGGGCGCAACATGGTCTTTCTTCAATGGTGTTGGCGCTGAGGGCGTGGAGGGAAGCGGTTCTTGCATGTGGGTCGGGGCCGACGTAGCTTGCTCCGGTCTTGGGCTCGCCGCTCCGCATGTTCTGGTCGGTCCTGCTTCTGTCCGCCGCCTGCGGGGGCGCTCAGGACAACCGCAATCTCAGCTACGGCGAGAGCGCACAGGCGGACTACCGCGCTGCCCTCGAGGACATGGATGACGGCGACTGTTTGGACGCGGAGCCTGCGTTCCGCCGCGTTCGCCGCCAGTTCCCGTACAGCCGATACGCGGCCCTCGCGGAGCTCCGAGTCGGCGACTGCCAGCTCGAGGAGGGGAAATTCCCGGAGGCCATCCAATCGTTCCGGACCTTCGTGAGGAATCGGCCCGCCCACTCCGAGGTTCCGTATGCCCGCTTCAAGATCGCGGAGGCTTACTTCCGGCAGATCCCCGACGAGTGGCTGTTGTCGCCACCGGCCTTCGAGCGCGACCAGGGGCCGACCCGTGAGGCCCTCCGGCAGATCCGGCGATTCGTCCTCGATTTCCCGGAGGACGAGCGCGTCGCGTCGGCCCACGACATGGCCCGGCAGGCGCTCGCCCTGCTCGCGCGGCACGAGCTCTACGTCGCCGAGTACTACCTCAATCGGGATCATCCCGAGGCCGCGGTGGGGCGGCTCCGCACCCTGTTGACCGCCTACGGGGGCAGTGGAATGGAGCCACAGGCGCTGCTCCTCCTCGGGCGGACGTATCTGCACCTGCGCGATCGCGAGCATGCCCGCGAGGCTTTCGAGGAGTTGCTGCTGCGATTCCCCAGATCGGGCTACGCGGAGCAGGCACGCAGCTTCCTCCAGCAGATGGACGGGTGATATCCCTCGCGCTTGTCGCCCTCCGGACCCCGGGATACAGTCGGGCCCTTCGAGATGGACGAACGCACCAAACAGCTTCTGTCACTCGGTCGGGAGCACTACGACAAGCGTGAGTTCGACAAGGCCGAGCACTACCTGAAGCAGGTCGTGGACCGGAACAACACCTTCGCCGACGTCTTCAATATGTTGGGCGTCATCCACCATGATCGCGGGAGGTTCGAGGAAGCGCAGGCATCCTTCGAGGAGGCCATGCAGATCAACCCGAACTACACGGAAGCCGCTCTCAACCTCGCCGTCACCTACAACGACCTCGGCCGCTACGACGAGGCCAAGCGCATCTACCAGGCCGTCCGCGCCAGGGGCGAGGAGTCGCCCGGGCACCTGGATCCCTTCGTGAAGGGGAAGATCGCGAACCTGCACGCGGAAGTGGCGCAGGCCTACGCCGATGCCGGCATGCCCACGGAGGCGATCCACGAGCTGCGCAAGGCGATCCTGTTGTGCCCGCACTTCGCCGACATGAGGCTCAAGCTAGCCAACCTCTACCGACAGAAGGGCGACCTCGAGGCTGCGCGCTACGAGCTCGAAGAGGCGGTGGAGGCGCGCCCGGGCTTCGTCCCGGCTCGCGTCGCGCTGGGCGTCGTGCGGCTCGCCCAGAACGACACGCAGGGAGCCATCGAGCAGTGGGAGCGGGCGCTCGAGCACGACCCGGAGAACAAGACGGCTGCCATGTACTTGCGCATGGCGAAGAACCCGCCCGCCTCGCAGGGCCCGCCGCCCCAGGTCGTCAGCGCCTCCGAAGATCTGTCGGTGCTCGCTGACGACGACGAAACCTAGCCGGAGTCGCAGACGCGAAGCACGACGCGTTCGGTCCGTCGGCGCAGCGCGATCTGGCAGCAGAGACGTATTCGTGGCCCCGCGCCGAGGATCTCGAGGACATCCTGCTCGTCCTCGCCCGGGGCCTCGAGGGCGTCCCATCCTTCGAGGACCCGCACGCGACAGGAGCCGCAGGTCGCGGCGCGACAGGAGTAGCCCACTCCCGTCCCCGGTACTTCATCGGTGATGTCGATGAAGCGCTGGCCCGGACCGACATGCGGGACCTCGATGCCGGACGGCTCGAAGCGCACCGTCGCCATGCACAGGACCGTGGGGTCGGTATGGGGTCCGGGTCAACCCGGGGGGAGATGCCCCGGCCTCCTGCCCCGTCGCCCTTGGATCGACGGCACCGGAAGTGTAACATCGCCGGCCCCCGCGGAATTCCCCCGCGATTCCCCCCTGTTCAGGCGTTGCCCATGAACTCCACCACCGACATCCTCCGAGGCGAGCTCGAGCGCCTGTTCGAGCTCGAGGACATGAAGCAACTCAGCGCCGACCTGCTCGGGCTCGATCCCGAGGACGTCGGCGGAACCTCCGGCAAGGGGGCTTTTGCCCGCGCGCTCGTGGAGCGCTGCCAGGGGGACAATGCGCTCGAAGCGCTCGGCGACGCCATCGTGATCTCTGCGCAGGGCAAGGACGCGACCGGTCGCATCGACGAGGCCTTCAAGGACGACGTGGGTGTGGAGCTCCCGCTGGGCAGTGAGCTCGCGGGCCTGCGCATACTCAAGCAGGTCGCGGCCGCTGGGATCGGCGTGGTGTACCTCGCCGAACGCAAGGGCACGGACGGTCAGGCCGAGCGGGCGGCGATCAAGGTGATCAAGCACGGGTACTCGCGGGATCACGGGGCGGTCCGCCGTTTCCTCACCGTGTGCCGCGCTCACATGACCATCAGCCACCCGGGGATCGCCGAGGTGCTCGCGGTCGGCGAGCTGAGCGACGGCAGGCCCTGGGTCGCCACCCGATTCATCGACGGTCAGACCCTGGCGGCCCGCATCGCTCGAATGGGCCCCATGCACTTCAACGAGGCGCGGCCTGTCGTTCGCGGCATCTTGTCCGCCCTCGACGCACTTCATGAACGCGGCATCGTTCACGGCGATCTCAAGGCGGAGAACGTCTTCCTCGTCCGAGACAGTCGCGAGGACGGGTCGAGGAGTGACGCGAGGGGCGTGCTCATCGACGGGGGCCTCGATCGCCTCCTCGGGCGACACGACAGCGGCGACGCGGCTTCGACGAGTCTCTTCACGGTGTTCGGGACTGCCAAGGCGATCGATCCCGAGCTCGCCCGCGGCGGCCGTCCGACGCCGGGCACGGACCTCTACGCCCTGGCGACCCTCCTCTATGAGGTCGTGGCCGGCAGGCCTCCGTTCACCGGCAAGACGGCGATGGACGTCGTGGCGCAGCATCTGATCACAGAAGCGGCCCCTCCGTCGCAGCACGCTCCGCGAGGGTGGATTCCCAAGGAGCTCGACGAGATCCTCACTCGGGCTCTGGCGAAGGAGCCGAAGGATCGATTCGAGTCCGCGGCCCAACTGCTCGAGGCGCTCGAGTCGGTGGGACGCGCTGCCAGGGAGAGCCGCACGGGGGTCAAGCAGGACCTCGACCAAGCTGCGTTTGCGGCGGCTGCGGACGCGCTGCGCTCAGCGCCGGAGGACGAGGAGAAGGCCATCGCCCTCGAACGTGTCGCCGAGCCAGCTCGCGCGTGGAGCGAGCTCATCGAAGTGGTCTCGGAGGCCGCTGAGGTAGTCCAAGATGTCGAGGCGAAGAAGGCGCTGCTCTTCCGCATCGCCCGCGTGCAGGAGCACGAGACCGCCGACCGGGACGGCGCAGAAGCGACCTACGCGAAGATCCTCGCGGCCGATCCGTCGGACGAAATCGCCCAGATCGGGCTCGAGGAGCTCAAGCGCGCATCGGGAAAGGCCGAGGAGCTCGTCGAGCTCCTCCTCGAGAAGGCCGAACGCGAAGAGGTGCCGGCGGCCCGCGCTGCAATACTGCGCGAAGTCGCCGGGCTCTACGAAGAGAAGCTCCAATCGGAGGACAGCGCGTTCGCCGCCTGGGTGCAGGCCCTCGCGGACGAGCCTAGCGACGGTCGAACGGTTCGCGAGATCGAACGGCTGGCCAACACGGCCGCGCGGTGGAATGAGGCCATCTCGACGCTCAACGAGGCAGCCGACGAGCTCGATGATCCGCAGGATGCGGCTCGCCTCTTCTCCCTGATGGGCCGTTGGTACGCCGACCACCTGCAGCGTCCCGACTTCGCCCTCCAGTGCTACAACCAAGCGCTGACCAAGGACCCGGGCCATGATGCTGCCTTCGACGGCACCATCGCGCTGTACCGCAAGTCGGAGTCCTGGCAGGAGCTGTTGACCGTGCTGCTCCGCCGCGCTGAGGTCACGACCAATCCGGCGCGGGCGCGCGACTTCCGCGCCGACGCGGCAGAGGTCGTGCTCAAGAAGATCAACGACCCCATGCGCGCCATCTCCCTGTTCGAGGAGGTGGTCGCGGACGATCCTACCCATCCGAAGGCGGCCGAAGCGCTGGAGGTCATGCACACCGACCGCGGCAACTGGAAGGCGCTGGCCAATCTGTTGGAAGCCCGCTCGCGCAACGAGCGTGGGGACCCCAAGGTGGCCACGTTGGCGCGGATCGGCGAGCTCTTCGAGGACCGGCTGGACGACTATGACAAGGCGGCGGTGAGCTATGAGGCTGTGCTCGCGCACGATCCGCACAACATCACCGCCCTCAAGGGCCTCGAGCGGATCTACGCGAGGACGAACAAGTATGGGGAGCTGCTCAGTAACCTCGAGACGCAGCACGAGCTCGCGCCCACGCCACGGCAGCGCATTGCCCTCCTCGAGCGCATCGGCGCGATCCAGGAAGAGGAGTTCGTCGATCACGAGAAGGCCGCCGAGGCCTTTGCGAAGATCGTGGAGGTCGAGCCGGGCCACGACGCCGCCAATACGGCGCTCGAGCGCCTGTACCGTCACATCCAGAGGTTCGACGCGCTCGCGGACACCTTGGATCGGCACGCCAAGGGATCGACCGACGACGCGCGGAAGGTCACCCTGCTGCTCGC
>Ga0214473_10004896_pt1 | contig 16077 bp, 10 predicted proteins | sample RVTome_7_FD_203509 | JGI IMG/M metagenome (GOLD analysis project Ga0214473, IMG submission 203509) | Soil microbial communities from uranium-contaminated site in the Upper Colorado River Basin, Wyoming, United States - RVT98D197 | ecosystem: Environmental > Terrestrial > Soil > Contaminated >... | reverse complement strand
GTCAAGTTTAGATACCATTTGAAATGTTCGAATTATCAGGAAACCTGCTCACTGTAAAAATCAAAGGAATATTGACTAAATTGGAACTGGAAAAGATTCAGTCAGCAGCTCTAAGTACAATCAAAAAAAAGATCAAAATAATGGTTATATTAGAGGACTTCATGGGACGGGAGCTGGGTGCCGATTGGGGTGACATAAAGTTTGCGGCACAGCACGATCATATTGAAAAAATCGCTATCGTTGGAGATGAAAAGTTGAAGGATTTGGTTTTTGCCTATGTGGGTAACCCCTTCAGAAAATTAGCGATAGAGTATTTCGACGTCTCCCAAATTGATAAAGCGAGAACCTGGATCAAATAAAAATATTTTTAAAGATAGTTTCATGTGTTATTGTTGCTACCATAAAAAAGGAGGGATCAGATATGAGAAACAAGCAAACAAAGGTATTTGGTTATCCATCTAGGATAATGCCGCTCTTGACACAAGCAGGAAAGGAGGCAACTATGCTTAACATCGTGCGAGCACTTCAGGTAATACTTCTACTAATTCTCACCCTTTTGCCACTGCATTCCGCGCTGGCGGCCAGTGCAAGCGAGATCGACCGCAATGTCACCGCGGCGTTGCAAACGCTCTACCAAACGACACCAGGGGCGAAAACGCTTGCAAACCAGTCAAAGGGGATCCTTGTCTTCCCGGACATGGTGAAAGCTGGCTTCATCATTGGGGGTCAATACGGCGATGGCGCCTTGCGCAAAAAGGGCAAGACGATCGGGTACTATCGGTCTATTGCGGGTTCGTTTGGCTTACAGGCAGGTGTACAGTCATTCGGCTACGCGTTATTTTTCGTGGATGATGCATCCCTGAGATACTTAGAGAAAAGCGAGGGTTGGGAGATTGGTACCGGGCCGAGCGTCGTCATCTTAGACAAGGGCTTCGCCAAGAATTTGTCGTCGACGACGCTACAGAAAGGCGTTTACGCCTTTATCTTCGACCAGAAGGGACTCATGGCAGGTATCGGGTTGCAGGGTTCAAAAATAACCAAGATCACGCCTAATGAGTAGGTGATTGCGTCATTGAAAGCAAAGACATAAATAGAAAGGAGGACATAGCATGAGATTCAAAATAAACATTACACTTGCAGCACTGGCTGCTGCATTTGCAGTCGTGCTTCTGGTGTTTCCCAGCATTATGGGAGCAAAGACAACTCCCTCGGAGAAGATCGACCGCACCGTTTTACCCATCAAAGAACCTACTCCGCCAACTTATACCGAGTTGGATGCACGCAATGCGAAACCACCGGCTCGCTTTGAAGTGAAAGCCCCCAAGGGTGCTCCGAATGTGGTGATTGTTTTGATTGATGATATTGGTTTTGGCGCTTCCAATGCTTTTGGTGGACCCATTAACATGCCGACATTGGATAAACTCGCTTCCGATGGGCTACGTTACAATCGTTTTCACACTACGTCATTGTGTTCTCCCACACGCACTGCATTGCTTACGGGCTACAATCACCATAGCAACAATGCAGGTGCCATTATGGAACTCGCTACTTCTTTTCCGGGAAACACGGCTGTTCGTCCTCAGACCATCACGCCTATGGCCGAAGTGCTTCGCCAGAACGGTTATAGCACTGCTGCTTTCGGGAAATATCACGAAACTCCGCCCTGGGAAATTTCTGTTTCCGGACCTTATGACCGCTGGCCCACTCATTCCGGTTTCGATAAGTTCTACGGTTTCATCGGAGGAGAAACCAATCAATGGGCGCCTCTCATCTATGATGGAACAACCAAAGTTGAGCCACCACACGATGATCCCAATTATCATTTCACCACTGACATGACCAACCAGGCAATTGCATGGATGCGGTTCCAGCAGGCTTTAACTCCCGATAAACCTTTCTTCGTGTACTTTGCCACAGGTGCTACTCATGCTCCGCATCATGTATCAAAGGAATGGGCAGACAAATACAAGGGCAAATTCGACCAGGGCTGGGATAAACTGAGAGAAGAGACTTTAGAACGCCAGAAGAAAATGGCTATCGTTCCGCAAAATACTCAACTGGCCCCCAAGCCCCAGGACATAAAAGACTGGGACAAGCTTTCTCCTGATGAGAAAAAAGTTTTTGCCCGGCAGATGGAGGTGTTTGCCGGCTTTGCCGAACAAACCGATTATGAAATTGGCAGGCTTGTTTCAGCCATTGAAGAAATGGGCGAAATCGATGACACCCTGTTCATTTACATCGTGGGTGATAATGGTTCCAGTGCTGAAGGGAAAATGGAAGGATTGTACAATGAGCTTACAGTCTTCAATGGAGTTGATGAATCAATTCAGGATAAGTTAGCTCACATTGACGAATGGGGAGGTCCAAACACATATCCGCATTTCGCTGCCGGCTGGGCAATAGCCACCGATAGCCCGTTTAGCTGGGCAAAACAGGTAGCATCCGACTTTGGCGGTACGAGGAATGGAATGGTGATTCATTATCCCAGTGGAATAAAAGCCAAAGGGCAAATTCGCTCGCAGTTTTCTCATGTTATTGATATCGCTCCTACGGTCTTTGAAACATGCAAAATTCCCGCACCGAAAATTGTAAACGGTATTGAACAGAAACCAATAGAAGGAACCGGTCTTGTTTACACATTTGATGATGCCAATGCCAAAGACAGGCATACCGTTCAGTATTTTGAAATGTTTGGCAATCGCGCCATTTATTCCGATGGATGGCTTGCAAGAACCGTACATACAGCTCCCTGGGATTTGATGCCCAAAACGAAGCTAGCTGACGATGAATGGGCCTTATACAATGCAAACGAAGATTTCAGTCTATCTAAAAACCTGGCAGAAGAAAACCCGCAAAAGCTTAACGAACTGCAGGACCTGTTTATTAAAGAAGGCGAGAAATATCATGTGCTTCCTATTGATGACAGGAAAATTGAACGGTTTGATCCGAAGCTGGCTGGCAGACCTGACCTGATGAATGGAAGAACAAAGCTTGAATTACATGAAGGAATGACGGGAATGTCATCTGATGCATTCATCAACACCAAGAATACTTCGTTCGCTATAACTGCTGATGTCGAGGTAACAGGTAATGCAAACGGAGTTATCCTTTGCCAGGGCGGCAAATTCAGCGGATATGTGTTGTATCTCAAAAACGGAAAACCAAGCTTCACATACAACTGGGTTGGATTGAAAGAATACACCGTTACTTCATCGCAAGCGTTGAAACCGGGCAAGTACAATATTGTTTTTGATTTCAAATTCGATGGGGTCAAACCCGGAGCAGGCGGAGCAGGAACTCTTACGGTGAATGGCAATAAAGTAGCAGAAGGGCGTATTGATCAAACAAATGCTTACTCTTTCGGTGTGGATGAAACAGCGGATGTAGGAACTGACGATGCTACCTGGGTAACCGATTACGGAGCATCAGCGCATTTTAATGGCAAGATTGAAAAAGTAACAGTTGAAACCCAGCCCAATGAACCTCAGCGATAAGACATTTTTTAGACTAGGGATGTTGAAAATGAATAAAAGATTCGTAGGAGTTATAATTTCAGTAATTGGGCTCATGTGTTCGGCGGTAGCCTCAGTGGTTCCGGCATGGGCCGGTGAAGCTAGCGAGCAGGAGGTTAAAGTGGGCGTTCCCATTTGAAAAGAAATGGATGTCAGAATGAGCTCTCTTAATCGCATTCTCATCAGTGCGGCAAGTATCGTAATCATAGTGGCGGGGATGAAAGCCGCATCTTCGATTCTCGGCTTTGTCCTTTTTGCAGTTCTGCTCTCAACCTGTATTGCCCCTCTGGTCACACTAATTGCTAGAAAGGGTGTCCCCCGAAATCTCGCCCTTGCTATAACTATTCTGATTGTAATCCTTGGTGGTTTCCTTCTGGCAACTCTTATAGGTACATCGATCTCACGTCTTGTTCAGACCTTGCCCGGATATGAGTCTCGTTTAGGGGAGCTCCAAAAGGCTTTTGTGACTTTGTTTGATAGATTAAACATCGATGTTTCTGATTTGTTCTCAAAAGATAAATTTGATCCCCGAAGCATAATCAGAATCTCCACTGCTTTTCTCGGCGTGGTCCTCAATGCGGTCAGTACCTCATTATTCTTGTTTATACTTGTGTCTTTGATGTTGGTAGAGGTTGTCGGTTTTGAGGCAAGAATTCAGCAAGACATCAGTCTTGGAGCTACCTTAAGGGCAAGGCTTTTTGAAGTCAGGAAGGAGATCAGAAAATTTGTTTCTATCACAGCCCTTATGGGTCTGGTCACGGCGATTGCGAATGTGATCTTACTCGTAACACTTGGAGTTGATTTCCCTGTGCTGTGGGGTGTACTGTCATTTCTCCTGAGTTTTATTCCTGCGATTGGCGGTATTATTTCATTCATACCACCCGCTTTGCTGGCGTTTTTGGAATTTGGATGGACAAAATCCATCATAGTCATTGTAGGTTTTGTAGTCATCAACAATCTTGTTGACAACGTCCTTAAACCCAAGTTGATGAAGCAGGGGCTGGATATCTCAATACTATTGATATTTCTTTCGCTAATGATCTGGAGCTGGGTACTTGGCCCAATCGGAGCGATCCTGGCAATACCGCTAACTCTCTTCATCAAAAGGTTTGTCGCTGAAATATCCAGAGAAGATCAATCTGGATCTGCTCAATAAAAACAGAGGAGGGTTATAGAATCGAACTTACTTTTATGCCATTTTAACAAAGTAATTAGCCATAGAAGATTGTTGAGAAATGTAGGGCTCGTTCCCCGAACAAGCCTTTAGGGCTGATGCCTTCATCAGCCCCTACAATTGCTTGCGGGAAAGGGATGAATGTAGGTAATACTATAAGAAGCGGCTTTGCATAATTTATTTCTTAAAACGCCTTGTTCTGGTTTTAGGTGATCATGGGTAAAAAACCATCAAATCGGGATAAAGGGGAAAAAACCGGAGAAAGAAAAGATAGAAATAACAATACACTACTACTTATTATCTTCTCAGCAGTCATTATTATATGTTTTCTGGCAATTATAAAATTATTTTTGTTTAAAATTAAAAATAGCGATGAACCTCAAAACGAAATTACTAGCAAAATAAAAATACCACCAGCAACATTTGTTGGAAGCGATGTTTGCGCTCGCTGTCATGAGGAACGGTATAAACTCTGGAGGGGGTCGGACCATGATCTTGCAATGCAGGAAGCAAACGAGAAAACTGTGCTTGGCGACTTCAATAATAAAGAGTTTACCTACTATGGACTCAAATCCAGGTTTTACAAGCGTCACAGCAAGTTCATGGTTATGACTGATGGGCCCGATGGAAAACTCAGAGACTTTGAGATAAATTACACCTTCGGCGTTTATCCTCTCCAGCAATTCCTGATTGCGTTTCCGGGTGGCAGGCTCCAGGCCCTAGGCATTGCCTGGGATAGTCGCCCTAAAAGCGAAGGTGGGCAGCGCTGGTTTCATCTATACCCGAATGAAAAAATCACACACGACGATACCCTTCACTGGACGGGCCTCGACCAGAACTGGAACTACATGTGTGCTGAGTGTCATTCAACAAATCTTAAGAAAAACTACGACCCTCAAACGCATAGCTTCACCACAGCTTGGTCCGAGATGAATGTTTCCTGTGAGGCCTGCCATGGCCCTGGCTCGACACATGTCGAGTGGGCTGAGAAAATAAACGATCAGAAAAAATATAACCCTATCCCAGATAAAGGCTTAGTTGTGAATCTTGCTAAACATAGCGAAGTAAAGTGGATCATTGATCAAATTACAGGTAACGCCAGCAGGCGTGGCCCCGAAGATACAGGTGCAGAAATTGAAATTTGTGCCAGATGCCATTCCCGCCGAAGCGAAATTTGGGATGAATACATATACGGTAAACCGCTTATGGATAGCCATTTGCCTGCATTGCTTGAAGAAAACTTGTATTATCCTGACGGACAAATTAAAGACGAGGTGTATGAATACGGATCCTTTCTTCAAAGTAAGATGTACCATAAAGGAGTTACATGCACAGATTGTCATGACCCACACAGTCTTAAGCTTCGAGAATCGGGTAATGGAGTTTGTACTCAATGTCACCTTTCATCAAAGTATGACTCTTCTTCACATCATTTCCATAAAATTGGTTCTTCAGGGGCAAGCTGTATTGGATGCCACATGCCGGAAACTACCTACATGGTCATTGACCGGCGATATGATCACAGTATTCGCATACCTAGACCGGACCTTTCGATCACGCTGGGTACCCCGAATGCATGCAATAAGTGTCATTCGGGTCACCCCCCTGAGTGGGCAGCGGAGCAAATGGATAAATGGTATGGGACTGAATATACCGAAATACCTTCATATGCAGAAGCTCTTCTTGCAGGTCGAAATGGAGCACCTTTGGCCGAAGAGTTATTATCCCAAATCGCCGGGGACACTTCAAAACCTAATGTTGCCCGTGCAACTGCGCTCAAGGAATTACGTTACTACATTACCCCGGAATCAATCCTAACAATCAGAAAAGGACTTAATGATGATGATCCCATGGTTCGTTCAGGTGCACTTGATGCGTTAGAGGGGGTGCAACCAATCGATCGGGCCCAGCTTGCGCTCCATTTGTTATTCGACCCGGTACGTTCAGTTCGGATAAAGGCTGCTAGAATGCTTGCAACAGTACCAAGGGAGAAGCTACCATTGGAACAAAATTCCGCGCTTGCTAATTCGCTAAATGAGTACATAACATCACAACGATTTGATGCTGATCGACCTGAAGCACATATGAATATAGGAATTCTTTTCGCAGAACTCGGTAAGTTTAAGGAGTCAGAGTCAGAGTATCGAAAGGCTTTGGAAATACAACCTTCTTTTGTTCAGGCTTATGTAAATCTCGCTGACCTATACCGCCTGGAAGGAAGGGATAGTCAGGGAGAAGAATTATTGCTTGAAGCGCAGAAGATTGCCCCCCAAAACGCCGATGTATACCATGCACTTGGTCTTCTCCTAGTTCGACAAAAGAGATTAAGTGAGGCGTTAGAGGCTTTAAAACAATCAGCAAAACTGAGCCCTGAGAATCCCCATTATAGCTTCGTTTACGCCGTGGCTCTAAATACCGAGGGCAAGAGAAAGGAGGCAATAGAATTTCTCAAAGAGACCCATGATCGCCATCCAAACGATCGAGAGATATTATATGCTCTTGTGACTTTTAATCGGGATAGCGGGAATCTTGAAGCAGCTGAAGATTATGCTGAAAGACTTATCGAGCTTTCGCCAAAAGACCCTTCATTGCGGCAGCTGCTGGATCAAGTCCAAATTGAGAATAGATAAAACACTGTAATAGTGATATGTTGTCTATATGCACATATCACTTAATTGCCCCTATAGGCAGTACTCCTACAACAGTCCATAAGCTCCGTAAGAATATTGCTCTGAAACGTCTTTACCTGTGGCCCGATACCATTAGATAGAATTGAAAACGCCAGAACGTCACCGCTTCTTGTCAACGCATAACCAGATAGCGCCCTTACATTATTTATATAACCTGTTTTGGCAAAGACCCTTCCCTCCAATACTGAGCTTTTAAATCTTTTTTTCAGAGTACCATCCACCCCTGCTATTGGAAGGGATTTAACAAAATCGGGACCTATGAGTTTATTTGTGTAGGCGTATTGCAGAACATCGGTCATCGTTTTTGGAGAGACACGGTTTAGGTTCGAGAGACCCGACCCGTCAACGATTCTGAAATCATTATCGACTCCAATGCCTAGGAGAAAATCCGAAATCACCTGGGCGCCCGTCTCCCATGAACCCGGTGACCCTTTAAAATGAGCACCAAGGGTTTTAATTAAATTCTCACCGATGACATTAACACTCTCCTTGTTATATTCATTAACAACTAAAGCAAGCGGAATTGAATTATGAGTATATACTGGGTTGCCCCACTTAGGAACTATGCCTTTACTAACTGCACCGCTTACTTTTATACCCGAATCCTCAAGGGCCCTCTTAAATACACCACCCGTATAGAGAGTGGGGTCAACCACGGCTAGTTCTAAAGCCTGTGAAGTTCTGCGTGGGGAGATTCGTCCATTGAGAACTACGGCATTACTGCCGTCCACCCAGTGCGCCGATAGTCCACCCTTTCTGCTACTAGTAACAGCCTTGTTAAAGACCTGAATATACGAACCAGGTGGATCGAGCCTTATGTATGGTGTACCTCCGGACCTTGAAGGAGAAACGTGAATCTCGAATGTATTGTGATTTAAGGTTAACGCACTGATAGGAGGGCTAAATGCATCACCCCTCCATATCGACTTCCAGCCCTTCCCGAATCGAACCGTCTCAAAGTACGAATCATCGACTATAATTCCTCCCCTGATTTCTTTAATCCCCATCATCTTAATCTGATTCGCTATGAAAACCAGATTATCCCTTTCCAACGTTGGGTCTCCGTAACCCTTAACGTAGAGTCCTCCATGGAGGACCCCGTCAGAGACTTCACCGCCTGAATAAAACTCCGTTGTAAACCTGTAGTCCGGTTTCAGTAAAGATAGCGCCGCGACCGAAATTATTACCTTTTGATTTGAAGCGGGGATGAATAGTTTATCCGCATTAAACTCGAATATGCTTTCATTTGTTGTCAAGGATTTCACAACTACGCCGAGTTTTCCGTTACTCCTCGCCTCCTTTGGAATTAATATGAAAAGCCTATCCGAGTATCCGAGATTCGCTGAAAAGGCGATATGGCTGACAATAAGAACTAGAACAAGATGTAGAGATGTGAAAATGAATCTTCTCATCAAAATTTTATATGGAAGTCTCCACCCTCCAACTTCAGATTAAAAACTATATCAAGACCTCTTCATTTTATACCTGTTATTTTTAAATGTCCAGATATTTTTTTATTTTTTTTTATTTTGTTGACAAAGCTAATGTCTTATATCGCCAATAGCTTCTTCTTGTTATCATCGCAAGGAAACCTGAGCTAGGTCGAAGGGAACCAAGCAATCTCAAACACGGGAAGGGCAGGAGATTGCTTCAAGTTGCTTCACAAATTTCGCAATGACTTGAATGACGTTTATTGTTTTATCGGCCTTCCAAAAATTGCGTTAAGAAAATCAGAAACGAAGACGTTAAAAAAAATTTGCGGGTCGCGGTTGGATTAAATTTTTTAGTCGGAGTGTATGATTTTTAGCAAATTTTTGGACAGCCTTGATCTTTGCTTCTTTGTATCAAGACAAAGAAGGTAAAAAAGAAAAACAAATTAAGTAAGGCTAATCCTTTTTAGGATCTGTCCTCGAAATATCTGGCTTATACATTGATGACTAATGAGCCTCTGCCCAGCTCTTACCCACTCCTATATCTACCCTCAGAGGAACCTCAAGGGTAAAGGCACCCTCCATTTCCTCCTTTACCATCCTCGAAATTACATCCAGTTCGTCTTCATGAACCTCAAATAAAAGTTCATCATGAACCTGTAGAATCATGTTGGACTTATAGCCTGAAGCCAATTTGTCATGTATTTTCACCATAGCAATTTCCAAAATGTCTGCAGCAGAACCCTGAATCGGCGTGTTGATGGCTGTCCTTTCCCCGATACCTCGGACGGTCCTGTCGGTAGATCCCAGCTCTGGTATTGGCCTTCTCCTTCCAAGAATTGTTTCCGCATAGCCCCTATCTTGCGCAACTCTAACCGATTCGTCCATATATTTCTTTACACTGCTATAACGCTTAAAGTATTCATCCATATAGTTTTTTGCTATTGAAACCGAGGTGCCAAGCTGCCTCGCGAGCCCGAAGGCGCTTATTCCATAGATAATCCCGAAGTTGATATTCTTTGAAAGTCTTCTCATATCAGGGGTTACCATATCTTCAGGGACGCCAAAGATCTCAGAAGCAGTTCGATTGTGGATATCGCTTCCAGCTTTAAATGCATTCCGAAGCCCCTCATCACCAGAGAAATGCGCAAGGAGCCTCAGCTCTATTTGCGAATAATCTGCCGATAGAAGTATGAACCCCTCTTCGGGAACAAAGGCTTCCCTGATCCTCTTGCCTTCCTCGGATCTTATAGGAATGTTTTGCAGATTAGGATCGCTAGAACTGACCCTCCCCGTGGAGGTTCCCACCTGGTTGAAAGAGGTATGTATTCTTCCCGTTTCGGGGTTGATGAGCTTCGGCAACGCATCCACGTAGGTTGATTTAAGCTTTGAGAGCCCCCTGAATTCGAGTATTCTCTCGGGAACCGGATGCAGTCTGCTTAGGTCATTAAGCACATCGACATCGGTAGAAGGTTCGCCAGTCCTTGTGAGCTTTTTCTTGGGCAAAACCAGTTTACCAAATAATACCTCCCTTAACTGGATGGGAGAATTCAAGTTAAACTCATATCCAACCTGGGAGTATATGTCACTTGCCAGGCTTTCCAGTCCAGCTTGGAACTCCATAGATAATTCCTTTAAACGAGAGGAGTCTACTTTTACACCATTAATTTCCACCCTTGCGAGAACCTCAATTAACCTAAGATAAACTTCTTTGAAAACCTTTATCAGGTTAAGTTCTTGAAGTAATGGAACGAGTTTTTTGAAGAGTAACATAGCAACATCGGCATCCTCGCAGGCATACACCTTAGCCTTCTCCAACTCCACCTCTTCAAAATCAATCTTACTCCTTCCGGACCCTGTGAGGTCTTTATAGGTAATTGTGTTATGACCAAGGTAGATCTTCGCAAGCTCATCTAAGCTATAGCTCATCCTGGAAGAATCCAGTAGATGCGCCGCAATCATGGTATCACAGATGATTCCCCGAAGTCTTAATCCATATTTTTCGAGGACAATATAATCGTATTTCAGGTTCTGACCTATTTTATTGACTCTCTCATCTTCAACGATTGATTTCAGCCGTTCAAGAACATGATCAAGACTTAATTGTTGTCTGGAATCGACTAGAGACCTGTGAGCGACGGGTACATAGCAAGCCTCATGCGGTGCAGTAGAAAGGGAAACCCCGACGATTTTAGCCCTCATAGGCTCCGGAGATGTAGTCTCAAGATCTATGGAGACCTCTCCCCCCTCTTTTATTCGATCAATTACTTTCGCCAGGTCATCGTCAGACAACACCAGACGATAGTTATCGTAATAAACTTCACTTTTGATATTATTATTCTTAGATTTTTCCACAGCAGAATTATCGATCTCGCCTAGTTCACGCAGTAAGGATTTGAACTCCAGCTCGTCAAAAAGCTTTCCAAGCCTGCCCTTATCAATACCTCGAAATCTAAAATCCTCGAGACTGAATTTTATGGGAACATCGGTTTTGATGGTTACAAGCCTTTTACTCAGCATTGCATTCTCTGTATTTTTTTCTATGAGCTCCTTTTGCCTCTTGCTCAGTTTATCAAGGTTATCAAATAAACCTTCTAAAGACCCATATTTACTGATCAGCTCCTTTGCAGTTTTTTCACCGATACCCTTCACACCCGGAATATTGTCAATAGAGTCTCCGGAAAGGGCAAAGACATCCGTTACCTTTTCAGGTGGAACACCAAATCTTTCGAGAACATCTTTATAACCAGTTTCTTTATTTCTCATAGTATCGATGAGTGTAACAGTCTCTGAAACAAGCTGGCTGAAATCCTTATCTCCGGTAACGAGTACAACCCTAACGCCCTTAATCACCGAATCCCTTGTTATTGTTCCTATAAGATCGTCCGCTTCATAACCCTCTAGTTGAAACTTCGGTATGGCCAACGCATCGACCACCTCAAAAATCTTTGGAAACTGTTGCTTGAGATCATCAGGTGGCTCTTCCCTGTTGGCTTTGTAAAGCGGGTAGATTTCGTCCCTGAACGTCTTCCCCTTTGAATCAAAAACAATTCCGAGATACTCGGGCTCATAATCCTTTAGAAACCTGAAAATCATGTTTGTAAACCCGTATATAGCGTTTGTAGGAAATCCCTTTGAATTACTCAGTTTTCTGATGGCATGATATGCTCTAAATATGTAGGAGCTGCCATCGATAAGATATAGAACATTTTTATTCATGTCTTTACATTGTAGGGATTAACAAAAGTTGTGTCAAAATCCATACCAAGCTAATTCTTGATTCTTATCAGGTCGTTTGTAATGCAGCAGAGACTTTCCGGTCGCCACTTAACCAAAATACAAACTATGGCAGCTAGATTCCGCACCTCCACGAGAACCATGACTAATTAAGAATGAGTCCCCAAAAATGTTTGACATGAAAAACTATTTGTCATAGAATGGTATGTAGGGGTATGGCCTCTTTATGTAAACCAAGAACCCTCTTATGCATAAGACCGGATCAGATTTAAAAATTTACAAGTTTGGTTATCAAAAGTACTCCTCCAAGCTCAATTCACTTAAATTAATCAACTTACGGATACCAAAAGGAGTCGCAATTCACGGCCTTCACCTAAAATGATCGATGAGCTGAGCGCTCTTGAAAGGATCAGAGCGCGATTTCAAAAGGTATCTAATAGTGTTTTTCTTGGGATTGGTGACGATACAGCGGCGGTAAAAGTTCACCCTGAAAGACTACTTCTTGCAACTACTGACTCACAAGTCGAGGATGTGCATTTCATAAAAAAGCTTATCTCGGCTACTGATCTTGCCAGGAGATCTGTTGCCGTTTCGGTGAGTGATATTGGTGCGATGGGGGGAATAGCGAAATATTTCCTAGCATCTATGGGATTGTCAAGTCAAGAAGACGAAGCCTTTCTCGAAGAGTTAATGGATGGATTTGAGTCCGGAGCCAAGGAATTTGGGTTAGAGTTGGTAGGAGGTAACCTAAGTTCGTCAAATAAAATTTTCATAGATATAACTGTGCTCGGTGAAGTAGAGCCACAATTAATAGTGAAAAGAAACGGAGCGAAGCCGGGAGACTTCCTATACGTCAGCGGTACGCTGGGAGATTCCGCTTTGGGTCATAAGTTACTAGCGAGTAGCAAAATTGCAGAGTCCGATGAGTATTTAATAATGAGACATAAAAGACCTCAACCAAGGCTTAACCTCGGCCGAGAACTCGCAAAAAAAAGACTCGTCAGTTCTATGATCGACATAAGCGACGGTCTTATGCTTGACCTCGAACGAATATCTATCAGACAAGGTTTAGGTGCCACGATATACGTTGATCGCATACCACTGTCATCCAACTATAAGGAGCGAATCTCCGATTTTTCAAGGGACATTTATTCTATTGCACTCTCCGGAGGAGAAGACTATGAGCTCCTTTTTTCTTCCGCAGAAAATAAGAGAGAAGAAATAAAAAAGGTCTCTAAGAGACTTAATATAAAAATCACAGAAATCGGAAAAGTGACAGATAAGCCCCCAGTTAGAGTTTTAGATAGGTATGAAACAGAGTTAAAAGTTAGGAGAAAAGGTTTTATTCACTTTTTATAATTATTAGCCACAGAGAACACAGAGGACGATATAGATAATAATAAATTTCTTCTCATTTTGTTCTCAGTCTACTCTGTGGCAAATAAACTTTAAGTAATTAAAATGAGTGATTTACCCTTAAGCTATAGCCTTTTTCTGATGGTTATCTTTCTTATGCTATCAGGCTTTTTTTCTATGTCTGAGGGCTCGCTTTTTTCACTCGGAAGACATCAACGTGAGAAGCTTAAAAAGGAGGGTCGAAAGAGCGCAGTCCTTATAGAAAGGTTGCTTAGGGACCCCTACAATCTGATAATTACGATTCTTCTTGCAGATGAGGTAATAAACATTGCCTATGCGAGTATAGTAGCTTCAACCATAAGAAAAACGATACATAGTAGCTCCGAATCTGGTCTATCCGAGGAGTTAATTACATTAATATGTATTGGGATTTCGGCTCCAAGTCTTCTTCTTCTTGGAGAGATAGGTCCCAAGACCATTGGTGTAAAGTATCCCAGACTACTTTCAGGAATTGTTTCTTATCCACTAAACCTTTTTCATACGCTTATAACTCCAATTAGATGGATTATAATGTTTCTCTCAATAGGATTTACGTGGCTTCTTGCAGGGAAGATAGAATACAAACACGAAACCGGGTTTAGCTCGGATGAGGTAAAAGCATTGGTAGGGCTTGGAAGCGAAGAAGGGGTTGTAACAGATATAGAAAAAAAACTAGTAGCAAGTCTATTTAAACTGGAAGAGATCCCAGCTTACAAGATCATGACCCCAAGTATTGACAGTTTTTTTATCCCCGTAACCATGACTCCTGCCGATGCGATACATGAGGTCAAAAAAAGAGGGTTCTCAAGGATTCCTGTCTATAAAGGTGACAGAGATAATATAGTTGGAATACTGTATGCCAAAGATCTTCTACAAACATATCCTTCGGATGGAATCACAATTGAGAGCTTTATAAAAGTTCCTTATTTCATTCCCAGGACAAAAAGGGCATTTGATTTACTGCGAGAGTTTCAGCAAAAGAGAATGCACATAGCAGTAGTTGTAGATGAATATGGAAGAGTGGACGGCATTGTCACCATGGAGGATATCCTTGAAGAGCTGTTTGGTGAGATCGAGGATGAGAGAAGAGCTATCAGACAACCAATAACTATAAAGGAAGGTGAAGCGATTCTTATTCCTGGAAGTATGAGGAAAGATGAATTTAACGATACAGTTCTTTTTACAGTGCTGCGGTTTGGAGGACTTCATACTCTGGGCGCTGAACTTGAAAAATCAATCCTTCCTGCTGAAGAAGACCACGAAACAGTAGGAGGCTTTGTGTTTGATCTTTTTGGAAGGTTTCCCCATGAGGGAGAGCATGTTAATTATGGAAGTATATCCTTCACTATAAATAAGGTGTCTGGAAAAAGAATCTCTGAATTAAAAGTCCAAAGACTGAAAAAGGAGGAAATCAATGTCGCTTGAAGTAGTCGTTATAATAATAGCAACCTCCCTCATTCTTCAGGCTTTCTTTGCAGGTTCTGAGATTGCACTTGTTTCATGCGATAAAATAAAGATGAAAGCCCTTGCTGAGGAGGGCTCAAAGAGGGCAAAACTCGTACTTAAATCCTTCCAAGAGATCGAGCGTTTTATAAGCACAGCCCTGGTTGGGATAAACCTTGCCCTTGTCACAAGCACAGTAGTCCTGACCTTTTACATCCAAGATAAGTACCCAAATAAGGAATACTATGTGATACTAATTCTATCTCCTCTGATCGTTATCTTTGGCCAAGTTGTGCCTAAAGCTGTTTTTCAGAAAAGAGGTAGCACTATGGTCCTCTGGTCAACCTATCCTCTCTGGCTTGCATCGAGGATATTTTCACCAATTTTATATATGATTAACATTTTTGTGAGAGGCCTATTAAATCTTATCGGAAGTACAGAAAACCCATTCATAACAAGAGAGGAGCTCCTTCACGCAATTGAGGTAGATCAAATAACTCGCCAGGGTGGGTACAGGGAAAAGATCATAAAAAGAATATTCAGATTTTCTGAGACGAGGGTGGATGAGATTATGATTCCATTAATTCAGGTCTGTGCCCTAGATGAAGATGCACCGGTAAAAGAGGCTGTTAATATGATGAAAGAGACAGGGCACTCGAGAATTCCGACCTACCATGAAAGAATAGATAATATCACAGGCATGCTCCATGCATTCGATCTACTCGGTGCAAAACCAGATGATCATGTAAAGAATTACTCGCGCACGCCCTTTTATATTCCAGAAGCAAAATCAGTAGACGAGCTTTTAGATGAAATGAAAAAGGGACATTCTGGAATTGCTGTTGTTGTTGACGAATATGGTGGAGCTGACGGAGTAATAACTCTCGAAGATATTCTTGAAGAAGTTGTTGGCGAGATTGAGGATGAATACGACAAAGGTATTAGGCTATGGAGGAAAATCTCGGAAAGTGAATACCTAATAAACCCAAGGATTGAGATAGAGAAGGTAAATGAAGATTTGGGGCTTGGAATTCCAGAGGGAGAATACGATACACTGAGTGGTTTTCTTCTTACAGACGTTGGCTCTATCCCTAAAGTTGGCGACAAGATTTCGCACAGAAACTACACTTTCATTGTCACGAAAGCCTCTTCTCGCCTAATTGAGGAAGTGAAATTAATAACTGAGAATAAAGGGT
>Ga0214473_10004895_pt1 | contig 16078 bp, 17 predicted proteins | sample RVTome_7_FD_203509 | JGI IMG/M metagenome (GOLD analysis project Ga0214473, IMG submission 203509) | Soil microbial communities from uranium-contaminated site in the Upper Colorado River Basin, Wyoming, United States - RVT98D197 | ecosystem: Environmental > Terrestrial > Soil > Contaminated >... | reverse complement strand
GCCGGTCGCGACGTCGGTGCGCACGCTCGCGGAGGCCGGGATCCCGACCGGCGCCGTCGTCGCGCCCGATCTCGAGACGGTGAAGCTGGCGCACGGCGTCGGGGTCTCCTTCGTCGAGCTCCACACCAGCGCGATCGTCGATCTGCCGGGGCCGGAGCGGATGGCCGCGCTCCAGCGCCTCGCGGATGCGGTGCGGCTCGCCTCGAAGCTGCGGCTCGGGGTCGGCGTGGGGGGCGGTCTCGGCTTCCGGAGCGTCGGCGAGGTGCTCGCCGCGAGCCCTCCGCTCGAGTCCGTCGCGGTCGGGCGCGCGGCCGTCGCGCGTGCGATGCTGGTCGGCATGGATCGCGCCGTCCGCGACCTGCGGGCCCTGGTCGGGTGAGCGGTCGCTCCCTCCCCCCCTTCTGGCCCCTGGTCGGCGTCTGGCCCCTGGTCGGGGCGGCGACCATGCGCTCCCTCGACCGCCATACGATCGAGACGCTCGGCATTCCCGACGAGATCCTGATGGAGGTGGCCGGCCGCGCCGTCGCGGAGTGCGCGCTCGAGCTGCTTGGCTGCGGCGGCGAGGTCGTGGTGGTCTGCGGCGCCGGGAACAACGGCGGCGACGGGCTCGTGGCGGCCCGTCACCTGCACCTCGTCGGCATACCGGTCCGGGTGGCCCTGCTTGGCGAGGAGCGGTCGCTGCGCGGCGCCGCGGCGGCGAACCTGAAGCGCGCGCAACGCGTCGGCGTGCGCCTGGACGGCCCGCGCTGGCGGGCGCCCGGCCAGGGAGTGCTGGTGGATGCGGTCTTCGGGACGGGCCTCGCGCGGCCGGTCGAAAAGGTCGCGGCCGCGGCCCTGCGCCGCATCAACGCGGCGCGGGATGCGGCCGACGGCCGGGTCCGCGTGCTGGCGGTCGACCTGCCGTCGGGCCTGTGTGCGGACACGGGCGCCGTCCTCGGCATCGCCGTGCGTGCCGACGCGACGCTCAGCATCGGCCTGCCGAAGCTCGGCCTGTGCCTCGAGCCGGGGCGTTCGCTCGCCGGCCGCGTCCGGGTCGCGCGCATCGGGATCGCTGACGCGGCCCCGGGCGTCGCACCCGACGCCCTGCTGTGGACGCGGGCAGCGGCGGGGGCGCGGCTGCCTTCGCGTCCGCGCGACGGCCATAAGGGGACCTTCGGGCACGCCCTCGTGGTCGCGGGAGGCGAGGGCAAGACGGGGGCGGCGGCGCTCGCGGCCCTGGGCGCCGGGCGCATCGGTGCCGGCCTCGTCACGCTCGCGTGCCCGGCCGGGCTCAACGACATCCTCGAGGTCAAATGCACCGAGGCGATGACGGCGCCGGTGCCGGACACGAGCGACCGCGCGCTCGCCGCGGGCGCGGAGGACGCGATCGCGGCGCTCGCCGCCGAGCGCGACGCCGTCGGCCTCGGGCCGGGGATCGGTCGCGGCGCCGAGACGCAGAAGCTCGTGCGGGCGCTGGCGCTGCGCATCGCGCAGCCGCTCGCGCTCGATGCCGACGCGCTCTTCGCCTTCCGCGGCGACCCCGCGCCGCTGCGCCGGCGCCGGGCCCCGACGGTCCTCACGCCGCACCCGGGCGAGGCGGCGCTGCTGCTCGGCAGCTCCGCCGCGGAGGTGAACCGCGACCGCGTCGGCGCGGCCCGGCGGCTCGCGACGCAGAGCGGGAGCGTCGTGCTCCTCAAGGGTGCGGCCACGCTCGTGGCCGGCCCATCCGGACCCTGCGTCGTGAACCCGACCGGCGGACCCGAGCTCGCGAGCGGAGGCACGGGGGACGTGCTGCTCGGGGTGGTCGCCGGTCTTCTCGCGCAGGGACTCGAGGCGCGCGACGCCGCGGCGCTCGCGGCCTACGTGCATGGGCTCGCGGGCGAGCGCGTCGCCTCCTGGACGGGACCCTCGGGCCTGCTCGCGAGCGATGTCGCCGACGAGATCCCGGCCGCCGCGCAGGCCCTGCGCGCCGAGGCCGCCGCGACACCCCGCTCCCTCGACTTGCGCCTTGCGCTGGACTTCCCGCAGCCCTGAGGCCACGCGCGCCGCCGCCCGGGACCTCGCCCGGAGCCTTGGCGGACGCGGCCTCGTGGTGGCCCTGGTGGGGCCCCTCGGCGCCGGCAAGACCGCCTTCGTGCAGGGGCTCGCCGTGGGGCTCGGCCTGGACCCGGGCGAGGTCGCGAGCCCCAGCTTCGTGATCGCGAGCGAGTATCCGGTGGCGGGCGGGCTGCGGCTGGTCCACGCCGACCTCTACCGGGTCGGGAGCGAGGCGGAGCTCGAGGCGGCCGGCTTCCGCGACCTCCTCGCCCCGGACGTGGTCCTCGCCGTGGAGTGGGCCGATCGCTTCCCGGACGCGCTCCCCCGGGACCGTCTCGAGGTGCGCATCGGCCGCGCGCAGGGGGCCCCGGCCACCCATCGCGAGATCTTCGCGGTAGCCTTGGGCCCCGCCGCCGCGGAGGTGCTGGCGCGCTGGAGTGCCGCCCGTGGACGGAGCGGGTCGGCAGACCCGCCCCGCGGACGACGCGGCACAGGGGGAGCGGTCCTGCGATGAGCCTCGTGGTCCAGAAGTACGGCGGCACCAGCGTCGCCAACGTCGAGCGCGTGCGGAACGTCGCGAAGCGCGTCGTCACGGCGCTCGAGGCCGGCGATCGCGTCGCCGTCGTCGTGTCCGCGATGGCGGGGGAGACCAACCAGCTCGTCGCCTATGCCCGAGAGCTCGGCGGCGAGGAGCCCGACCCGCGCGAGTACGACGTCCTCGTCTCGACCGGTGAGCAGAAGACGATCGCGATGCTCGCGCTCGCGATCCAGAGCCTCGGGCGCAAGGCGCGCTCCTTCACGGGCGGCCAGGTGGGGATGCGGACGGATACGACCCACACCAAGGCCCGCATCGAGAGCATCGACGCCCGGCGTCTGCGCGAGGCGATCGAGGCCGGGATCGTCCCGGTGATCGCGGGCTTCCAGGGCATCGACGAGGCGGGCAACATCACGACGCTCGGTCGCGGCGGCTCCGACACCTCGGCGGTCGCCGTGGCGGCCGCGCTCGGCGCCGACGTGTGCGAGATCTACACGGACGTCGAGGGCGTCTTCACGACCGATCCGAACCTCGTCCCCGCGGCGCGCAAGCTCGACCGCATCTCCTACGACGAGATGATCGAGATGGCGAGCCTCGGCGCGAAGGTGCTCCAGATCCGGGCGGTGCGTTTCGCGATGCGCTACCGCGTTCCGCTGCACGTGCGATCGTCGTTCGAGCCGGTCCCGGGGACCTGGGTGGTTCCGGAGGAGGAGGTCATGGAGGAACTGGTCGTCTCGGGAGTCACCTACAATCGCGACGAGGCGAAGATCCGCGTGCGCGGGGTGAAGGACGTCCCCGGCGTCGCGGCACGCCTCTTCGCACCGCTCTCCGAGGCGAACATCGTCGTTGACATGATCATCCAGAACCTGTCTCGCGACGGCACGACGGACATGACCTTCACGGTCGGCCGCAGCGACTACTCCCGCGCCCTGCGCATCGCCCGCGAGGTGGGCGCGAAGATCGGCTCGGGAGAGGTCGATGGCGACGCGACGATCGCGAAGGTCTCGATCGTGGGCCTCGGCATGAAGGACCACGCGGGCGTCGCGAGCCGGATGTTCCAGGTGCTCGCCGAGCAGGGCGTGAACATCCAGCTGATCTCGACCAGCGAGATCAAGATCTCGGTCGTGATCGACGAGCAGCACGTGGAGCGCGCGGTGCGCGCGCTCCACGCGGCGTTCGTCGAAGCGGGCGCCGCGCAGCCCCGGCTGGAGTCCTGAGGTGGACGCGCGCCCGCGGGCGGCGCTGCTGCTCGGCGCAGCGCTCGTGGCCCTGCCGCTGCTGCGCCGGCCCCCCGAGGCCGCCGCGTGCACCGATCCCGCCGAGCGCGCCGCGCGCGACGGGCACACGACCGAGGCAAGCTGCGCGGGGGGCGCGCCCGTCCGGGGCCCGGCCCGGCTCGTGCTCGGCCAGCGTCTCGATCCGAACACGGCCGACCCCGCCTCGCTCGAGGTGCTGCCCGGCATCGGCCCGGCTCGCGCCGAGGCGATCGTCGCGGCGCGCTGCCGCCGGCGCTTCGCGAGCGCAGGGGACCTCGAGCGGGTTCCGGGGATCGGCCCGCGCAGCCGCGCGAGCCTCGAGCCCTGGCTCGCCGTCGACCCCGCCGAAACCCCGGCCTGTCCCCCCGTGCAACCCTGATCCCCTTCCGGGCAAGCGCAGCGCGCAGCGAGCCGCAGGCGAGCGAAGTGGATAGGGCTAGCATCGCGGTGTAGGGGGATGCTTGGTTTTCGACCTTCTCGGCACGCTCCGGAGCGCGGAATCCTTCCTGCGGGACGGGCTCTGGCGGGTGGAGCTCGAGCCGCGGACGTGGGCGGCGCGTGCGGCCTGGCTGCTCCAGCTCGCGGTGATGATCGCGCAGGGCTTCGTTCGCGACCGGCTGCTGCTGCGCGCGAGCGCGCTCGCCTACTTCACGGTGCTCTCGATGGTGCCGCTGCTCGCCATCGCCGTCTCGGTGGTGGGATCGCTCGGCGTGGGCGAGGAGGTGGCCCGTCTCGCCGTCGAACAGATCGCCGCCGGGAGCCCCGAGGCGCAGACCTACATTCTCGGAATCATCGAGCACGCGAACTTCCGCGGCCTCGGCACCCTCGGCGCGGTCACGCTCTTCCTCACCACGGTGCTGGGCATCAGCAACATCGAGGGGGCGCTGAACGGCATCTGGGGCGTGCGCCAGTTCCGGCCCTGGACGCGGCGCCTGCCCGACTACCTGGCGGTGCTCGTGGTCGCGCCGCTGCTGCTCGGGGCCGCGCTCTCGCTCGCGACGACGCTGCGCAACGAGTGGCTGGTCCAGCGCCTGCTCGAGATCCCGGCCTTCTCGATGGCGTGGGAGCTCGGCCTGCGCCACGCCCCGACCCTCGTGCTCGCGACGGGCTTCGCCTTCCTCTACGGGTTCCTGCCGAACACGTCGGTGCGGCCGATCTCGGCGGCGCTCGGCGGCCTCGTGGCCGGAGTGCTCGTGAGCGTCGCGCAGAACGCCTACCTGGGCTTCAGCATCGGAGCGGCGCGCGCGAACGCGCTCTACGGCGGCTTCGCGCTGCTCCCGCTGCTCTTCGTCTGGATCTACCTCTTCTGGGCGATGGTGCTCTTCGGCGCCGAGCTGGCCTTCGCGCACCAGAACCTGCCGCTCTACCGCCGCGAGGTGCGAGGCCGCGTGGCGGGATCGGCCGAGCGCGAGGCCGTGGGGCTGCGGATCGCGCTCGAGGTCGCGCGGGCCTTCCGCGACGCCGCGCCCCCCTGGACGGCCGACGCACTCTCCGAGGCGCTGCGGGTCCCCGTGCGCACGGTGCGGGGCGTGCTCGCCGACCTCGAGTCCGGGCAGGTGGTCGCGGCGCTCGGCGCGACCGAGCGTGCGGGATCCTGGCAGCTCGGGCGCCCGGCGGAGCGCATCCAGGTCTCGGACGTGCTGGCGGCGCTGCGGGGCCCGCGCGAGGCCCTGGCCGGCGACCCTCCGCTCGCCGGCGCCGTCGGGGCCGTCCTCGGCGAGCTCACCGAGGCCGAGGCGAAGGGAGCCGGCGGGCGCAGCCTGGCGGAGGTCCTCGAGGCGGTCCCGCCCGCTGCGCCGGGCTGGGGCGCTTGACGCATGCGGGTGTATCTCGACCACAACGCAACGACGCCCGTGCGCGCGGAGGCCCGCGCAGCCATGGAGGTCGCGCTGCGCCTGCACTGGGGCAACCCGTCGAGCGTGCACGCCGAGGGAGCCGCCGCGCGCGCGTGCGTCGAGCGCGGGCGCGAGGAGGTGGCCGCGCTGCTCGGCGCCGAGCCGGACGAGGTGGTGTTCACCGCCGGCGCCACCGAGTCGAACAACACGGCGCTCCAGGGCTGCCTGCGCTCCGCGGAGGGGCCCGGGAGCATCGTCAGCAGCGCGGTGGAGCACCCGTCGGTCGATGCTCCGCTCGAGGCCCTCGCGCAGGCCGGCTGGCGCATCGTCCGCGTGCCGGTCGATGCGGACGGCCTGCTCGACCCCGAAGCGGTCGCGGCCGCGCTCGCACCCGACACGGCGCTCGTGAGCCTGCTCTGGGGCAACAACGAGACCGGCGTGCTCCAGCCCCTCGAGGCGATCGCGCCGCGGGTGCGCGAGCGCGGCATCCCGCTCCACGTCGACGCGACCCAGTGCGTCGGAAAGCTCCCGATCGACCTCCGCGCCCTCCCGGTCGACCTGCTCTCGCTCTCGGCCCACAAGCTCGGCGGGCCCAAGGGGGTCGGAACGCTCGTGGTGCGCCGCGGCGCGAGGCTCGCGCCCCTCCTGCTCGGGGGCCCCCAGGAGCGCCGCAGGCGCGGCGGCACCGAGAACACGCCCGGGATCGCGGGCCTCGCCGCGGCCTGCGCGCTCGCGGCGCGCGAGCTGCCCGAGCGGATCCAGCGCTGGGGAGCGCTGCGCGAGCGCCTGTGGGACGGCCTCCGCGCGAAGATCCCGCGCGTGCAACGCAACGGCTCGGCGAAGCGCGTGCTGTGCAATACGCTGAACGTCGAGATCGAGGGCGCAGCGGGCGAGCTCCTCGTGCAGGCGCTCGACCTCGAGGGGATCGCGGTCTCGACCGGGGCCGCCTGCGCTTCCGGCTCCGTGCACCCCTCCCACGTCCTCGAGGCGATGGGGCGCACGGCCGTCGCGGCGCGCAGCTCGCTGCGCCTCTCCGTCGGGCACGGCGTGGACGAGTCCGCGATCAACCGCGTCCTCGCGGTGCTGCCCGATCTCGTGGCCCGGGCGCGCGAGGCGGAGTCGTGAGCGGCGAGCGCGTCGTCGTGGCGATGTCGGGCGGGGTCGACTCCTCGGTGGCCGCGGCGCTGCTCGTCGAGGCGGGTGTCGAGGCCATCGGCGTGACGATGCACCTCGCAGGCGAGTCGTCGCGCTGCTGCTCGCTCGCCGATGCGGACGATGCGCGGCGCGTGGCGGAGCGCCTCGGAATTCCCTTCTACGTCGCGAACGAGACCGAGCGCTTCCGCGCCGAGGTGACCCTGGCCTTCGCCGACGCCTATCTCGCCGGGCGAACGCCGCTGCCCTGCGTCACCTGCAACTCGCGCTTCAAGTTCCACCACCTGCTCGCGCGCGCTCGCGTCTTCGGCGCGGTGGCAGTGGCGACGGGTCACTACGCGCGGATCGGGTCCGAGCCGGCGACGGGCCGACTCGAGCTGCGTCGGGCGGCGGATCCCGCCAAGGACCAGAGCTACTTCCTGCACGAGCTCGGCCAGGCCCAGCTCGCGGCCGCGCGCTTCCCGCTCGGCGAGCTCACGAAGGCGGAGGTCCGCGCGCACGCGCGCCGCCTCGGCCTCGCCACCGCCGAGAAGCCCGAGAGCCAGGAGATCTGCTTCGTCCCCGACGGCGACTACGCGGCCGTGGTCGAGGCGCTGCGACCGGGGGCGCTTCCGGGCGAGGGCGAGATCGTGGACGGGCAGGGGCAGGTGCTCGGTCGCCATGCTGGCGTGCATCGCTTCACGGTCGGGCAGCGCCGCGGCCTCGGTCTCGCGAGCGAGCGCCGCCGGTACGTGACCCGCATCGACGCCCCGCGCAATCGGATCGTGGTCGGCGACGCCGATGCGCTCGGGGCGCGCGCGGCCCGGATCCCGCGCGTCTGCTGGGTCGCCGGGGAGCCGCCCGCCGTGCCGGTTCGCGCCGACGTGCGCGTGCGCTACCGCCACGCCGGGGCGCCCGCCACGATCGAGCCGCTTCCGGGCGGCGGTGCCCAGGTCGTCTTCGACGCCCCCGTCGCGGCCGTGGCCCCCGGGCAGAGCGCGGTCTTCTACGCCGGAGACGTCGTGCTCGGAGGGGGTCCCATCGGCGAGGCGCAGCCGTGAACGAGGAGCTGGGCCCGCCCGCGGCCGAGGCGCTCGCGGCGGCGGTGGGCCACGTCTTTCGCGATCCGGAGCTCGCAGAGCGGGCGCTTCGCCACGCCTCGTTCTCGCACGAGAGCACGGCGCTCCCGAGCAACGAGCGGCTCGAGTTCCTGGGCGACGCGGTGCTCGGCCTGGTGGTGGCGGAGCAGCTCTACCGCGAGCACCCCGACTGGAACGAGGGCGCCCTGACCCGAGCGCGGGCCGCGCTCGTGAACCGGGGCACCCTCGCGGGCTGCGCGCGCTCGCTCGGGCTCGGCCCCCTGGTGCACCTCGGCCGAACCGAGCAGCGCTCCGGCGGCGCGGAGAAGGAGTCGATCCTCGCGAACTGCTTCGAGGCGGTGCTCGGCGCCGTCTACCTCGACGGCGGGATCGAGCCGGCGATCGCGCTCGCCCGCCGCGCACTCGGCTCCGCGAGCCCCCGCTCGGAGCCCCCGCGCGACGCCAAGACGGCCCTCCAGGAGTGGACCCACGCCCAGCTCCGGCGAACGCCGAGCTACCGGACCTCGCGCGACACCGGGGTCGAGGACGACGACGCGCGCTTCACGGTCGAGGTGCGCATCGGCGACGAGACCTGGGGCTCCGGAACCGGCCGGACGAAGCGCGCCGCCGAGCGCGAGGCCGCCGAGCATGCGCTCGAACGGGCCGGGCGGAGCGATGGCTGAGGAGATCTCGCGGGCCGGGTTCGCGGCGCTCCTCGGCCGGCCGAACGCCGGGAAGTCGACGCTGCTCAACCGCCTGCTCGGCGAGAAGCTCGCGATCGTGAGCGCGCGCCCGCAGACGACCCGCAGCCGCTTGCTCGGGATCGTGCAGCACGGGTCGGCACAGATCCTGCTCCTCGACACGCCGGGCGTGCAGGCCGGCCGCCGCCGTCTCGACGCCGCGCTGAACAAGATGGTGGCCGAGGCGGCCGACGACTGCGACGTCGCGTGCCTGCTCGCGGACCCCGCCGTGGGCTGGCCCTCCGATCTCGAGGCGCTGCGCGTGCGGCTCGCGGCGCGGGGCAAGCCGACCCTGCTCGTCGCGACCAAGCTCGACCAACCGGCCTCGGCGGCGGCCCCCTGGCCTCCGCGCGGGATGGACCCGGAAGTGGCGGCCCTGCGCGTCTCGGCGCGCACGGGGGAGGGCGTGCCGGCGCTGCTCGATGCCATCGCGGCCCGCCTCCCCGAGTCGCCGCCGCTCTATCCGACGGACCAGCTCTCCGACCGCCCGCTCCGCTTCCTGGCCGCCGAGCTCGTGCGCGAGGCGGCATTCGGGGCGCTCGAGCAGGAGATCCCCTACTCGCTCGCCGTCGAGGTGGTGGAGTGGGACGAAGCGCACCCGGACCGGATCCGGATCCGGATGAACCTGATCGTCGAGCGGGTGAGCCAGCGGCGGATCGCGATCGGCGCGGGCGGGGCGATGATCAAGCGCATCGGCAGCGAGGCGCGGCGCGAGCTCGAGCGGCTGCTCGGGAAGCGGGTCCACCTGGAGCTGTGGGCGAAGGTGGACCCGCGCTGGAGCCGGAGCCCGAACCGCCTGAAATCCCTCGGTTATTCCTGACCGCCAGTCAACCGAGAGACATAACAAGCACCCGTGGCATACGCGCAGGGCGCTCTCGGCGCGTTTCCGAACGCCACATAGACGGCAGCCGAGTACGTCTCTCGCGCGTGCACCCAAGCTGCACCCAAGGACCCCCGGCCGTGTTGCAGGTTCGGCGACGAGGCGAGAAGATTCACCACGGGGCCTAAGCGACCGAGGTAGCTCCTCGGCTGTTACGGGTCGGAGAGCTCCACCGGCCCGGCCCCGACCTACCGCATCGGAGCAACCGCGACGGGAGCGCGCGGGCGGTGGATCTCAGAATCCGTGCGAGCATGGTCGGCCCGCTCACCCTCGACGCGGTGCGACGCCGGCAAGTCGAGGCCGCTCTCCGGCCCCACCTCACCGAGGCGACACCGCTCGAGGATGTGATCGAGCAAGTCCAGAACGTGCTGGGCGAGCTCCGCGCCGATATCGAGACCGGGATTTACGATCCCGAGCGGCGCGCTGAAACGATCGGTGAGCTCGATGCCCTGCACGCCGCAGCCGAGGACGCGCACAAGGCGGCGGCGCTTGGCGAAGACGCGAGGACAGCGCTCCTCTGCGCATTCCGCGCCCCCCCGCATGGTGACGGGACGCCCACGGCATGGACCCTGGACGGCCAGGCGGCACTCAAGAGGGTCGAGGACCTTCGTCGCCTGGTGCGCGTGGTGGCCCGCGATGCTGGGTTCGCCGCGGACCGCCTTCGCGCCGAGCCGAAGCCGAAGGGCGGGCGCCCCCGAGCCGAAGCGGCGCGCCAGGCGATGCGCCCCCTCGTGGAGCTCTGGGAGAAGTGCACTGGTCAGCGAGCAAAGTACCTCGGCAAGCGGGATGATGGCGGGCCCTGCCTGGGCTTCGTGACCACCTGCATCCGAGCCGCCCTCGAGCCGGGCACAGGCGACTTCGACGGCACGGGGGCGTTTCGCGAGATCGTGAAGGAGCGTCGCAAGGCGAGCAAGAAACCTCTGAAAACTTTCTGAGGTTTCTTCACTCTACGGCCTCGACACGCAGCCGCATACTCGGCGGCATGGCGCACACACCCACGCACGTCACGGACGCGACACCCGACGGTGTCTGCCGGTCTCATCTGCTCACGGTCCGCGAGGCGGCAGAGCTCTTGCGGATCTCCCCGGTCACGGTCTACGAGCGCGTGAGACGCAATCCCGACCTCTACGGACGCGTCTCGCTTGGCGGGCGCGAGGTGCGGGTGCGCGCCGCGGCGATCCTCCGGCTGATCGGCGGTGAGGGATAGAGAGCCGCCCAGGCGTGCGTCGGACCGCCGCTGGGGAGCGGAGACGGCCGACGCGGGAGCAACTCTGGATGAACCGATCATGTCTGAAATCGCGACCGACTGCAACCCGCCCGCCCCTGGCACGCCCCGGGCTCCTCGTCGAGTTCGACCTCGACGCTCGCACCGTCGTGGTCAAGATCGCGGCGGGCGATCTGTACGAGATGGACGAGGTGCAGCCGCTCGCGAATCTCGCTGCGCACGTGCTCGGCACCGCGTTGCGCCGCGGCGTGGTGGGGACCGCGTGAGCGCCGCCGCACCGACCGACCTCCCGACCCTCGCGATCGAGATCAACGGTGAGATCGAGGCGGCCGAGCGCGACGCCCGCTCCGCGGTCGAGCACGCCCGCCGCGCCGGTAAGCTGCTGCTCGAGGCGAAGGGCCGCGTCGCTCACGGCGAGTGGCTCCCGTGGCTCCGGGCGCACTGCCGGGCCGCCGAGCGCACCGCGCAGGCGTATATGCGCCTCGCGCGGCGCCTGGCCGAGCTGCCGGAGGGAGAAGCGCAACGCGTTGCGGATTTGCCGCTGCGCGGCGCACTGGCGCTGTTCGCAGAGCCCCGAGCCAGCGAGGGAGACTACTCCGCACCCTCGCCTACGCCGTGCCTCGACGGCTTCCGCGATGTCGTTCGGTTGGCGCTCGAAGACCTGTCGTTTTTGGTGGGTGCGGCGGGCGCCGAAGACCTGCGGGCGCTGGGGCGCATCGCGTCGGGAACCGAGATCGAGAACGTCTTGGCCGAGGTGGAGATCTTTTCAGCGCGCATGGTCGGGATGCTCTTGCGCGCGAGTGAAGATGGCACACTCGGCGAGGACCTCGACCGCGAGCATCGCGCAATGCAGGAGCGTTGCCTAGCGCGGGCGAACGGGATCCTCGACGAGATGGAGTCGATCGTCGGCGGGTGTAGTCCCTTACTGCGGGGGCGCCTCGAGCAGTTCAGGGGGGGCACCCAGCGCAGCGACGACGCTCTTTTGCCGCCGCACGCGCTCCGATTCCACGAGTTCGCGGACGTCTGCCCGCTCATGGCCGACGACGAGATCAAGGCGCTCGCGCGCGCCATCGGCGAGATGGGGCTCCTCCGTCCCATCACGGTCTACCGCGGGAAGATCCTCGACGGCCGCTGTCGGGCGCTCGCCTTCGCGCGGCACCCCGAGCTCGCGCCGGCGTCGGCTTGGCGAGAGCAGGAGTTCAAGGGGACTGACGAAGAAGCGCTCGACTACGTGGAGTCGATGAACCTGCGCCGGGCGAACTACAGCTCCGACGAGGTTGCGGAGATTCTCCGAAAGGCGGCCGATCTCAAGGCGCGTGAGGTAGTGCGGGCGTGACCGCTCCCGACGCCGGCGCGCGCGTCCACGACCTCGGCGCCGAGCCCCTCGATCGCGAACGTCAGCGGGAGACGTTCCTGCGCGCGCTCTTCGATGACCTGGGCGGCGCTCTCGATCTTCGGTTCATCGCGCCCGACGGTGGGCTCGAGCGGATCCCGGTCCCGAGCATCAAACAGGCGCTCGATCTAATCCGCTCGCGCGAGGGCCGCTGCGAGAATGTATATGTCGGACTCGCCACGCGACGCACCGCGAGCCGTGACCTCGGCGCCGGCGGGGGCTCGAACCTGCTCGCGTGCCGCGCGCTGTGGGTCGATCTCGACTTCGGGGACGATGCCGAGGGCGATCGCGAAGCCTTCGAGGTAAAGCTCGACGGACTCGGACTTCCCCCCTCGATGCGTGTCGCGAGCGGCGGCGGCGAGCATGCCTACTGGCTCCTGCGCGAGCCGGTACGCCTCGAGAAGCCCGAGCAGCGCGAGGCCTTCGAGGCGACGCTGCGCGGCCTCGCCGACTACCTCGAGACCGATCGCGCGGCGACCGATGCGGCGCGCATCCTGCGCGTGTCCGGAACGATCAACCACCCCGATGCGAAGAAGCGGGAGAAGGGCCGCCGCGAAGCGCCGTGCATCCTGCTCTCGCTCGACTCCGATCGGCTCTACTCGCTCGACACCTTCGAGGCGTTCGAGGCGAGGGGCCGCGCGATCCGCGCCGAGAAGGCCGAAAGCGTCGGGTACGCGGGCGAGCCGTGGAATGGCGAGCTCCCCGCGCGAGCGGCTGAGCTTCTCGAGCGGCGACCGAAGCTGCGGGCGCGGTGGGAAGGCGACACCGCTGGGTTGCACGACACGAGCGACTCGGGGATCGACTTCGCGATCGCTACGCTGCTCGCGCTCGACGGCGTGAGCGGAAGCGAGATCGAGGCCTCGCTGCGCTATCGGCGGCGCGAGATCGTGGCGAAGCCGAAGCACGCGGGGTACTTCGCGCAGACGGTGGGCCGCGCCCTCGCATGGGCGCAGGAGCATCGCGAAGAACACCCGCGCAAAGCCGAGCCCGAGAAGCCGCCCGCAGCAGCGAAGCCCCGACGCGACCGGCGCAACGGAGGGACTCCTCCGCAGGCTCCCGAGGATGCGACGGATGACGGGCTGGCCGAGCGCTTCGCCCGACTGCATGCCGACGATCTCGTCCACGTGCCGACGCTGCGCCGCTGGTTCACGTGGGACCGCCAGCGCTTCCGGGCCGACGATGGAAATACCGTGCGCGCTCTCGTGCGCTCGACGGCGCGCGGGCTGCTCCACGAGATCGTGGACTCCGCGGATCCAAAGCAACAGGCAGAGCTCACGCAGCTCGCGCGGAAGGCGCGCGCCATGTCGCGGATGCGCGCAGCCCTCTGGATCGCCGAGGCGGACCCCCGGGTGGTGGCCCGCCACGAGGATCTCGATGCGGATCCGTGGCTCCTCAACGTTGCGAACGGGACCCTTGATTTACGGACCGGAGCGCTGCGGGAGCACCGACGCTCGGACCGGCTCACCCGGCTGGCCCCCGTCGTCTTCGACCCCGCCGCGCGGTCTCCGCTGTGGGAGTCCTTCCTCGAGCGGATCCAACCAGATGCGTCGATGCGCGGATTCCTCCAGCGAGCCGCCGGCTACTCGCTGACCGCAGACGCCTCGGAAGAGTGCATGTTCATCGCGCACGGCACGGGGGCGAACGGGAAAAGCACCTTCCTCGAAACACTCCGCGCCGGCCTGGGCCCCGATTACGCGGCCGAGCTGGCGGCCGGGGCCCTGACGCTGCGCGAGCGGGGAGACGATCTCGAGCGACTCCTCGCGCCCCTGCCCGGTGTTCGCCTCGCCACCACCCTCGAGCTGCACGAAGGTCAGCGGCTGCGCGAAGCAGCCGTGAAGCACCTCACCAGCGGCGAGCCCCTGCGGGCGCGGTTCCTCTATTCCGAGTCCTTCGAGTTCCGACCCGTCGCGAAGTTCTGGATCGGCACGAACCACCGGCCGGGGGTCGGGGGAGACGACGAGGGCATCTGGCGTCGTCTGCGGCTCGTACCGTTCGAGGTGCAGATCCCCGAGGACCAGCGCGATAAGCGCCTGCGGGAGAAGCTGCGGCATGAGCTCCCCGGCGTGTTGACGTGGGCCATCGCAGGCTGCCTCGAGTGGCAACGCGACGGGCTCGCGCCGCCCGAAGCCGTGATGGTGGCGACGCGCGACTACCGCACGACTGAGGATGTGGTGGGCCTCTTCATCGAGGAGAGCGCTGCCGTGAAGGCGGAGGCGTGGTTGCCCTCCGCGCTCCTGCATCGCGCCTTCGACCGCTGGGCTCGAGCCGCCGGGGAAGAGAATCTCTCGCATCGCGCGCTCGCCGATCGACTGCGCGGCCGGGGGCTCAAGCCGGAGAGGCTGGGCGGGCACCGCGGCTGGCGCGGGCTCGATCTTACCCCCGAGGTTAGAGCCGCCCTCGATCGTGACGGAGGCGGACGATGAGACTGGACGCTTCGGACGGATCAGGCCGCGTTTTGAGAAACTCCCTTTGCGCGCGCACGTATGGGACTTCTCGGGAAAAGCGTCCGAACCGTCCAGGCGTCCAGGCTGTGGCTTCGGATGAGGGCCCGCCCCACACACGCCGGCGCGTGACGCTCGATCTCCCGGCCGACTGGCGTGTCTTCGCTCCGCGTGCCGAGGTTGTGCAGGAGCGCCCCGGGGGTGACCGCCTGATCGCAGATCAGGAAGCCAACCGCCAAGGCCTCGCCACCGTTGCAGATTCCAAACGCTCGGGTGCCGCCCTGGGTGCCGCACGCCGGGAGCGCCGATGACCAGCCCGCGTCGCCATCGTCGCCCCGGCGCCCGCATCCGCTCCGACGAGTGGCGCGCCCGCGTGTCGATCGGCGTGAAGCGTGGGATCGCGCACCGCCGCGCGCGCCTCGCGGCCGAAGCTCGCATCGGCGCCGAGGAGCTGCGGGCCTTCGCGGATGCGGGCCTCGTGACGGCGAGGCTGCACCCGCTGCTCGAGGCGGAGCTGCGGGCCGGCGCCGAGGTGCTTCAGGCGGTAGCGGTCGATCCGAGCCCGCAGCAGCGCATGTTGGTCGCGGACCTCACCCGGCTCGGCGTGGTACTCCGTGGGGAGCTCGCGAAGTACGTCTCGACGCAGGACGCGGACTCGGCGGTGCGCATCACGAGCACCATCAACGCCCGGCGCCAGCTCCTCGTCACACTCGGGCTCACACGCGCCGCCCGCGACGTCGAGCCCGACCTTCGCAGCTACCTCGCCGCGCGCAGCGGCAACGGCGCGGGCCGCGAGATCGACGCCGAGGCGGTGCACGAGGACGCGCCCGAGGGCGCTGCCCCCGCCGAGGTGGGGTACGACGCCGGCGACTCCGGCGGGAGGGTCTAGGAAGTGCCCGAGACGGCCGTTTTTCAGCCCGAGAAGGCCCGAAAGATCGGGCTGCGGGCTGCCATCAACCTCGCCTGCCGCCAGTGCATCTACGACCCGCACGCGGCGGGCGCCTGGCGCCAGCAGGTCGAGGCGTGCAGCGCCCCCGACTGCGGGCTCTACCCGGTGCGCCCGCGCTCGAGCCGGCCGCTCGCGGGAGCGCAGGATCACGACTGCTGTGCACCGGACGTTCCGGGCGCGGCGGGAGCCGGCGGTGGATGCGGGCCGGCGGGGGCGCCGGGCTTTGATCGGGCTCCGGCGCCCCTTTCCTCGGCCACGAAATGAGGTTTCAACGGCCGGCCCTGCGCCGGCAGGGGGAGTGAATATGGACACCCGATACGAGCAGGTCAGCGTCCACGAGGCGGCGCACGCGGTTGTCGCACGCGCCTGCGGCATCAAGCTGCACTCGGCCACGATCGCCTTGCGCAGCGGTCTCGTCCGCACCACGGAGCCCGACGCATGGATCGGCTCGGTCGCCGAGCAGCCCTCGCACGGGGTTGCCGTGCTCCTGGCGGGGCTCATCGCCGAGCGTCTGGCCGGGGTCCAACCCGATCCGGCGGACGGCGACACGGACAGCGAGAAGGTCGGCCGCATCGCCGCGCTGGCGGCGCACCGGCTC
>Ga0214473_10004894_pt1 | contig 16081 bp, 11 predicted proteins | sample RVTome_7_FD_203509 | JGI IMG/M metagenome (GOLD analysis project Ga0214473, IMG submission 203509) | Soil microbial communities from uranium-contaminated site in the Upper Colorado River Basin, Wyoming, United States - RVT98D197 | ecosystem: Environmental > Terrestrial > Soil > Contaminated >... | reverse complement strand
AGGACATCGACGAGGAGAGGCGCCTCTGCTACGTCGGCATGACCCGGGCCAAGAGGAAATTGTATCTTTCCCTGGCCGGGTTTCGGCGTCGCTGGGGCGATTTCACCGGCGGGCCTTCCATGTTTTTACAGGATATTCCCGAGGAGATGCTCGAGGTATTCAGGTTCAATTATCATAACGATCGTCCGGGCGAGCGTCAAGCCCACAAACAATCGGCCAGGCAGATCAAATCCCGACCCCGGCTGGAATCGGGTGATTTTGAATATAGTGACTTATTTTATCCCGGCGCGATTGTCTTGCATCAGAAATTCGGCCGCGGCGTTATTATGGGGCGCGAGGGCAGCGGCGACGATCTGATCCTCAATATCAATTTCGAGCGGGTGGGTATGAAGAGTATCATGGTGAAACACGCGGCGCTGGAAATACTGGCTGGTTGACAATAGTACGGTTGTCGGCAGATCCCGCGTTCCGCGGGACCGACCTACAGATCCTTTGTAAACTGTAGGCGGGGAGCTTATCGCCTCCCGTCCTTTAAATAATAGGCTGTCGGCAGACAAGCTGCCGACCTACAGTTCCCCCTCTATTTATCATAAAAGCATTTACTGTAAAGATATGCTCGATAATCATCCACAATACCCGCCCTGACCGGATTCTCTAGCACGTATCTTATCTCATTTTCCAAACTCTGATTGGTTCTGATAAACCTATCGTAAAATCTTGGTTGAAATACCCTGTCTGAATGACCATAGCGGTACGAATTAGTAGTCGCTTTACTTTTAAACGCCTGGATAAATTCGATAATCGACTTTCCTCCTTTGACAGCCATAATTAGATGAACATGATCCGGCATAAAACAATATACGAAGAGCCTCATTTCGTATTTATCACAGGAAGATTCCAGCAAGCTCATACAGCTTCTTGTAAATTCATCGTCGATAAATATCCGCTCGCTTCGCCTCGAGCAAACTGTGATGTGACATGGATAGCCTTGTTGTAAATATGCGTCGTTATCCAAACGAATTTTTTTCATTATTCTGGCCACAGTGCGGCCAGACGAGCTGGCCGCCTACAGGTCTGGGGTAAACTGTAGGCGGGGAGCTTGTCTCCCCGCATTTATCATTTATCGTCCGAACTGGTTTCCGATTCCGTATTGCTTTGATTGCTTTCGTGCTTGTCTGGCTTTGTATCTTCTCTTTCTATCAAACGAGGTGGCGGCGGAATAGGTTGCCCTTTTTTCGGAGTATCCTCTCCTGCCATCTTACGCATTTCGGGGATTGGCTGGCCGTGTGTAATAGGACCTGACCTCTTCTTTTCAGTCATTTCAAACTCCGATCTTTAAATTTATCCACACATATATGATTGTAAAAAGTACCGCAAGAATAAAGATAATCGAAGAGAACACATTGATGAAAATGGTTATGCCTGCAAGTCGAGTAGTTTTGTTATTAAAGGCCTTATTGTTTTCCAAATAGGATTTTTCTGCATATTTCAACTGCTTTATTATTCCAATTTGACTAGTCAAAAAGGAAACTAACGTTGAAGTAATAGCTACGCAAAATAGAGCCCATGAAAATTTTAATAGAAATAGACATGTTGATGCTTCGACCGGGATTATATATCTTATGAATGCGAGCGAGAATCCCAAAAAAGCCGTAGATAAGGATAAGACCGCTTTGTCAAGACTCTCGGAATTTGATCGTTGTGCCGCCAAAAGTTCTTTCCGATATTCTGCATATAATGATTCTCGTTGTTCGCGATCATTGCCCATTATTCGGTCTCCTTCAAGGGTCTTGTCTTACTCAAAAGGAAGCCACCGATTCGTTACGGATATCATTCTTTCTCAAAAAGACTCCGATTCTCCTCCGTATCCCTCTTCTGTCTTTTCGCCTTCTTCAGCGTCCCGCTGGTATCCGGCAATTCCGGCCTTTTGCCAGCCAGGAAATCGTCGATGGTCACGATCTGAATTACCGGGAAGGAGCGTTTGCTTCCGGGCATTGACCATTTACCGGCTTCGGCGGCTTCCGTCAACATACCTTTGGTTGGTTTATTCATTGCCAACAATACGCCCAAAGGCGCGCCTTCTCTCTTTATGACAGCCTTCAATGCCCGAACATCTTTGGGATTATAGCCGCCGCCTTTTACCTCGATGATGATCTTATGATGCTTCTGCTCATAATCCTTGAAATAGAGAAGGCCATCGATACCGGTATCTCCCCCGCCCGCGCTTTTATATGGCTGGCCGTCCAATAGGGATACGGCCCAGCTTTCGAATTGGAAGGGTGATTGCAAAAAGAGTTGTTTTGCGTCATCGGCGGATTTCGGTTCCCCAACGATTTCGAATTTCGCGTCGGGGAAATGATCAATAATTCGCTTCTTTATTAAAGCGATAGCAAGATAAGTTATATCTATGCCCATCCATTTTCGCCCCAATTTTTCAGCGGCAGCAACCGCGGTTCCGCAACCGCAGAAGGGATCTAGAATAATATCTCCTTCTTTGGAAGATGATTGTATAATCCTTTCAAGAAGCACTAACGGTTTTTGTGTTTGGAAACCAAGCCTTTCAGTTGCCAGATTGTGAATTGGTTTTATGTCTGACCAAATATCCTGTAAAGGATTACCAGGTAGGTCTTCCGGGTATTGTATTAACCTCGGCATTCCACCTTTTTTCTTCGGCCAATGTATGCGACCTTTGGAATCCAATTTATCTAGCACGTGAGGCGGATGAATCCAATGGCGGCCCTTAGCGGTTATATTGATCCCGCGCCAAATATTACCGCTATCACCCCTGCTAACTCCTGCCCCAGTTAGGTCTGTTCGTTTATAAAGCTTTCCATTTGAATCGGCCTGATCAAAAAAAGTTTCAAGATAATCTTGATCGTAGGGTTGATAAGAAGGTGTCCAAGAAAATTTGTCGGTTTTGGAATAGAACAATAAAACATCATGAACGGAGCCGCAGCGTTTTGCACTGCTGTGAGCGCTTGTTCTTTTCCAAATGATTTCATTTCGAAAGTTGCTAATCCCGAAAATCTGATCCATAAGAATCTTGAGGTAGTGACTTGCCGCTGGATCGCAGTGCAAATATATCGAGCCAGTCTTTTTGAGAACGCGCCACAATTCAACCAGCCTTATTGCCATCATTGTCAGATAGGCCATTAGATTGGTCGTTCCCATGAATTCCTTAAAAGCCTTCATCATGTCTTTTAATTCAAGAGGATATTTGCCTTCCATAATAGCGTCGAAAGCATCCTGGGTATCGCCCGTCCAGGTCCAGGTATCCTCGAAGGCCTGAATTTGCGAGGCCGGTTCCTTACCGGTCTGGTCATGAAAAATCACATTATAAGCGCGTTGGGAATTAAAGGGCGGATCGAGATATATTAGATCAACCGACTCGTCGGGAATATATTTTTTGAGTATTTCCAGGTTATCGCCGTAATAGAGTTTATTCAAATCAAGCTCCTATTCTCACATATAACCTTCGTCAATCAAGCTGATTATACGCTATTCACGGGGGTTATTCAAGTGTAATTTACCATTGCGGTTTTGAGCCCTCAGGACGTAGAAAACTGCCATCCTGTGGAATATGGACAAGGAGTCAACGCTACCGGGAGCGCAGGGCTCCCGATCTGCCAATCAGTCAACAAAAAAAGCCCGCCGCGGCGGGCTTTCAAAATCAAACGTCTATCGGGAATCCGGAGAGGGTTATTTTTCTGCCCCCTTGCCCTTTTCGCCTTTCGGTTTTTCGGCCTTGCTCTTTTCGGCCTGTCTCTCCTGGGCTTTCTTCTCGGAGATGACCTCCGGCTCGGCGGCCCCCTCCTCGACAGGAACGGCGGCGGCTTCCTCGCCCTCGACGACTGCAGCCTCCTCCTCCTTCACCACGGTCGGAGGGATAACCGAGACCACGGTTTGATCGGGATTCTCGAGTATTTCCACGTTCGCGATACTGATATCGCTGACGTGAATGGAATCGTGAATCTTCAACGGGGTAATATCGAATGTAATTTTTTCCGGAATATCGGTGGGCAGGCAAAACACCTCCACGTGCCGTATCACCCAGGATACGATTCCCCCGAAATTCTTGACTCCCTCGGCCATCCCCACCAGTACTATGGGAATGGTCACTTTAATCTTTTCAGTCATGGAGATACGCATGAAATCGATATGCAAAAGATGACCGTCGATCGGGTCCCTCTGGATATCCTTGATAATCGCCTTCTTGGCCGCCTCGGCGCCGTCGATATTGAGGTTGACAAGCAGGTTCTCTCCCGACGTGCCTTTCATGGCCACATGAAAATTATCGTAAGAGAGCTCGATGGCCAGCGGGGTTTCATCCCTGCCGTAAACCACCCCGGGGATTCTTTTCAGGGCTCTGAGTTTCCTGGCCACACCCTTGCCCGATCCGGTCCGGGAGCGGGCTTCAAGCGTTATTTCCTTCATCAGTTACTCCTTATTGATTTCGTTTTATTCCCGATCAAGTCCGCGGGGTCGCCTGCGGAATCATGGTTCGCTCCACAAACAGTCCCGCGTTGACAATCACTTATTTTCCAATTTCCCGATTAACAGCCCGATTCCGCCGTTCCCGGCGGCCGAACAAACGGGCCTTTCAAAATACCCTGCCGCTGATTTCCCTTATTCCTGGTCGTTAAATAAATAAACTCGAAAGAGACCGCTCCTCGTGAATCCTCGAGATCGCTTCCGAGAAAACTCCGGAAACCGAAAGAATCTCTATCTTGGAACCGAGCTTTTCAAGCGGATGCTTTATGGTGTCGGAAATAAAGAATCTCTCGATAGGCGATTTTTCGATTTTCTCGACAGCGTTACCCGAAAGTACCGCGTGGGTGCAGGCCGCCACGATCCTTTTGGCCCCATGTTCTTTCAGCGCGTGAGCGGCCTCGGTCAGGGTACCGGCCGTATCGACCATATCATCGCGGATGACAACGTCCTTCCCCTTGACCTCGCCGATAATATTCATCACCTCGGCCTGGTTTATATCGGGACGCCTTTTATCCACTATGGCCAGGCTGAAATCCAGCGATTTGGCGAACGCCCGGACCAGCTTGACCGATCCCACGTCGGGAGACACCGCGACCCCCTGGACAATCCTCAGTTTTCTGATATGCTCGTTGAAAACGGCCGAGGAGTAAAGGTGGTCCGACGGGCAATCGAAAAAGCCCTGTATCTGCGACGCGTGAAGATCCATGAGCAGGACACGGTCGACACCGGCTTTTGTGATCAGGTTGGCTACCAGCTTGGCGGAGATGGCCACCCGCGGCTGGTCTTTTCTCTCCTGCCGGGAATAGCCGTAATACGGTATGACGGCGGTGATTCGCCGGGCCGAGGCTCTCACGCAGGCGTCGATCATGATAAGCAGCTCCATGAGGTTCTCGGCCGGCGAGTTGGTCGATTGAATAATGAAAATGTCCATCCCCCTGATATTCTCGTCGATTTGAAAAAATATCTCGCCGTCGGAAAATCGTCTTAGCGTGCAATGGGACACGGATTTCTCCAATTGGGCGGCGATTTTCTCCGCCAGCGGTAAATTGGAGCTTCCGGCAAAAATCTTGAAATCATTGACCATTCTTCATCTCCTACGGATCCGTCAGACCCGCCGCCATGACCTGCTTTCGACGGACTCGGCGCACGCATATCATCTTTAAGCTGGGGCGCCAGGATTCGAACCTGGGAATACCAGCTCCAAAGGCTGGTGACTTACCGCTTGTCGACGCCCCAGAAAGCTCTGTCAAACTTATGAAAATAACGAAATTCAGGCTATTGTCAAGATTAGATTACGGATAAAAAGCCTCCCTTGTGATTGCCTGACCCTACATTATCCGCCCGAGGACGCAAGTTTATTTTCCCTTGAAAATCGCCCGCCGATCCATATCTTGGGAGATCCCGCCTCGGGCGGGACGAAGGGAGAGTTTCATGCTTTTAGGGGCTCACATGTCCATCGCCGGCGGCGCCTTTAACGCTTTTGCCCAGGGTGAAGATGCCGGCTGCACCGCCATCCAGATCTTCACTAAGTCGTCCAACCAGTGGAAAGCCAAGGAATTAACCGACGAGGAGGTCGATAAATTCCACTCCGAGCAAAAGCGGACCAAAATCAGTCCGGTGGTGGCCCACGATTCCTACCTGATCAACCTCGGTTCCCCCGATGAGGCCCTGCTTAAAAAATCGCGAGATGCATTTCTGGTGGAAATGCAACGCTGCGAAAAATTCAAAATTCCCTATCTGGTCACCCACCCGGGCAGCCATCTCGAACGGGGTGAAGAGTGGGGAGTACAACGGATCGCCGAGTCGATCGGTTGGCTTCACCGCCAGGCCGAGGGCTTCAATGTCAGGATTGCGTTGGAAACCACGGCGGGACAGGGCTCGAACCTCGGATATAAATTCGAACAGATAGCCTCGATGATCGAGCAGGCCGAACAGCCGGAGCGGCTGGCGGTTTGCCTGGATACCTGCCATATCTTCGCCGCCGGATACGATATAACCACCGAAGAGGCTTACCGGAAAACGATTTCCGAATTCGACCGTATAATAGGCCTGGAGAAACTGGCTGTTATTCATTTCAACGACGCCAAAAAGGGGTTGGGTTCGAGGATTGATCGGCACGAGCATATCGGCAAGGGGGAGATCGGCAGGAAAGCTTTCGGTTTTTTCATGCGCGATCGAAGATTCGACGATATCCCCAAACTGCTGGAGACTCCCAAGGGTGACGACGGCGAGATGGACAAGGTGAATCTTGCTATCTTAAGGAAGCTGGCCGGCTGATGAGAGCTTTCTTTGTTTTGATCATCGTCTTTATTTCTTCCGGCATGGCCCCGGCTTCCAATGCATTAAGTATTGATCTGGGAAGCGGTCTTATCAATGAAACCGACGGCCGGACTCTCGTCACGTTTCAGTCCCGGATTCTGATCCCCGGCGACGGGAACAGGGAAATTTTTGTCCCTCCCTATACTTTGAATATCGACTCGAAAAATAAATTGTCGGGATTATATCATATTAAAATATCGTTATCGGGATTGGGTCCCGACTTCAAGAATTTCAATTACGATTTCGATCTTGCGGTCGGCGAGAAAATGACAATACCCGGCCTGCCCGGAAAAAACGCGACAAAGGTCAATTATTCGCTCGTAATCGTCGACGATACCGGCGCGATCACGGGGCGACAGGCGAATGCGGCCGATACGGCCGCCTGGGGGACGTCGGCTTCCATCCATTATCTGACGCGCTGGACGAAAGGATCGCTGGCGGATTTCACCTGGAATAACAAAATGGGGTATCTGGAAAATATTTACGATCAATACCGCAACAGCTACCGGCTTTCGATTTCTGATAAGATAACGTTGAGTTTCTACCCCGAGCCGACCGACGCGGTAGTCATGGACCCGGTTCGTCATTACGCCGTACTGCCGGCCTCCAACAGGATCGATCTTGTCTACGGTCATGATATCGACGCCGCGACTCCCGCGCCCGGGGCCGAGCTTTTGATTTACAAGCTATGGGGTTACGGGCCCCGCTGGATGGTCGTCGGCCTGGCCCATTATTACGAAGATAACTATCTTAAACTGCGCTTTATGGCCGATGAGCTGGAACCGTCATTTATACAAAAAAACATTTCTATCGACAACTGGGTGAATTCCGATACGGGAATGGTTTTCTGCGGCGGGTTTGTCAACTGGCTTCTGAAAAAATTCAGCCAATCCGATTTCGTAAACCTTTTTCGAGAATCATCGCCTCTCGATTTCGAACCCAGTTTCAAGAAAATCTACGGGATCGAGTTTTCGGAGGCTATCCATGATTTTATCGATTACGCAAAAAAATACGCTCCGCAGGCGGGAGAGCTCGATTATTACGCGTCGATATATCTTCGCCATAACGACTACGCTCGCGCCGCCGACCTTTTCGAAGAGTTATCGCGTGAAGACGGCGATAGAAAAGAAGAATACCTCGTGAACCTGGCCGCCTGCCGGTTCTGGACCGGCGATTATGAATCGTCAGCGAAAGCTTATGACCGCTTATTGAAACTTTACGGAGACAATCCGCGATATAAGATGCTCAAGGCCGACAACGAACTGGCCCTGGGGAATTTCGACAAGGCTGTCGGATTATACAAAGACACGTTTTATAATCACCGTTACGGAAACTCCGGCCTTCGACTTGTTACTATTTTAATCGATAACGGCGAAATCGATTCGGCAAAATCGATATTCGAAAAATTGCCGCCCGAGGTTTCGAACAGGCTCGATTACTCTATCGAGGAGGCCCGGCTGAGGTCGGTTGGAGCCGAATCTTTCGACGATTCGTCGCTGATCCGCACAGCCGATCGGGCCCTGGCCAATACCCTGCAAACCCAGGACGATCCCAGAGGATACCTTTCCGCCGGGAAAGCCCTGGCTCTGATCGGTAATTTTGACAGAGCTATTGACAACTTGAAAATCGCCTATTTTCTGGAACGCAAGCGAAATAATCTGGCCATGATTCTCATGGAGCTGGGTAAGACGGCGGACTTGCGGGGAAACAGGCATGATGCCGTCAAATACTACGTTGAAGCGTCCGAGGGCGGCGGCGGAGAATATGTCAAAAAGCTCTGCCAAAAATATATCAAATCCGGATATAAAGCGGGCAAATGATTTCATTTAAAGATCTCAACCGGCAAAATCAGGCGTGGCCAATATGGGTTTTTTAAACTCGTCGTTTTTATTCGCGCTGGCGGCCGTATCGGTTCCGCTCATTTTGCATTTTTTGTCCAGGCGGCGCATAACCACCATCGAATTCTCGTCGTTGAGGTTCCTCGAACAGATGCAGAAAAGCAGGATGAAATGGCTCAAGATCAAAGAAATCATTCTTCTGGTCTTGCGAATGGCCGTGATAGCGTTGATAGTCATGGCATTCGCCCGACCTACGCTGCGCGGATTCGTCGGGTCGTCAAAAGCGTCATCGTCGGTGGCGACGTTGATCGACAGATCGGCCTCGATGGAGACCCAGGGCGAAACCGGCGGTTTATTCGACGAAGCCCGCAGAACGGCTGCGCGGCTGGTCGGGGGGCTGGAAGCGGGCGACATGATTGCGCTCATTGATTATCCTTCCGACGGAGCCGTAGGATCGCTCGATCCGTTGAATCCCGGGGACAGGCTTTTGAAGAGAATAAGCGGTCTCGAACCGGGGTACGGTTCGGGCGGGCCGGGCCAGGCCCTGAAATCGGCCCTGGAATTTCTCAATAAGAGCCCTGATCTCAATCGAGAAATTTATATCGTCACCGATGGGCAAGAAAACGGATGGGACGATCTTCCGCCCGAGGTCATGGACAGGGGCAACTGGGAAGGCATCAATCTTTCCCGTATCAGGATCAACCCTTCCGGTCCGGCCAATGTCGGCATCACCGATATTTTCCTGCCTCCGCAGATGCTCGTTCCGGGCGAGAATTTCGAAATCGAGGCCGAGCTCATCAATTACGGCACGGGCGCGTTGGAAAACGCGCTGGTCGGGTTGGTTGTCGATAACGAACGAAAGGCGCAGTCCACGGTATCCCTGCGTCCGGGACAACCGACCAGGGTATCATTTAAATTCAAAATCGACGCTCCCGGGAAGCACGGGGGATTTATCGAGATCGATTACGATAGATACGATGTTGATAACAAACGTTACTTTACTCTCGATATGCCCGAACGAATCAGCCTGTTGACCGTGGGGCAGACCGAGAGCAGCCTGCGGTTTTTGTCTCTTGCCCTGAACAGACCAGAGGCCGGACAGATTTCTTTTAAGGGCATCGGCGCGGGCGACCTGCTGCGCGAGGATCTGGAGAAATACGACGTTGTTCTTCTATACGATCTTAAGAAACTCGATCCCGCCAGGGAAGCGTCAATTACGGGATTTGTCGATAACGGGGGCGGGCTTTTCGTCTCGCTGGGCAAATCCATCGATCCCGTTTACTGGAAAACGTTTCTCAAAAACGCGGCCAATATCTCGGCGGGAGACATGACTGGAAGTATCGGCGAGTATATAGTCTGGGATAATTTCGATTATGAACATCCGATTTTCTCCGTCTATGCCGGCACCGCGGATCGTTCAAAGCCTTCTATCCCCGACATTCATATCTTCAACTATCTTAATCTCCAGGGCGGCAAAATCATAGGATCGAGTTCGAGTGGGATCAACCTCCTGGCCGAATCGAAAATCAAACCGATACTGATATATTCCAGCGGTCTGGATCTGGCCACCGGGGACCTCCCTGCTCACTCGTTTTTCCTGCCCGTGCTGGTTCGAAGCATGGAATATCTCGGATCGCGCGGCGCCGGGGTAGGTCAGGACGGCATCATCGGCGAGCTGTTTACCGTCCGAATCGGCGAGGTAACCGAAGGAATAAAATTGATATCGCCGGCAAATGATATTATCGACATCAATCCGACCGAGGGTGAAGGAGGGGCTATAATAAAATTTACGGTAAACGGCTCCCCGGGTATCTATAAACTGGCTACCGACAGCAGGACCATTTCCCTGATCGCCTTCAATGTCGATCCAAAGGAATCCTCCGACGAGACCATCACGACCGACCGGATAAGCGAACTTCTCGGAGTGAAGGCTAATGATTTGAAGCCGGGATCCGATATCGCCGCCTCGGTCAGAGACGCCAGGTTCGGCAAGGAGCTGTGGAAGGAGTTTCTGCTTGCCGCGTTAATTCTTCTGATTATCGAATCGATCCTGGGCCGGACGTCGCCGCCAAAAACTGCCGAGAAACCGGCATGAGATACGCGTTCTTGTCGTTTATGATCGTTGTCCCGATCCTTGCCTGCGAAAACGACGCGAGGCTTTCCAATAACACCCATCCCGGCGGATACGCTATGGGCGAGAATGTGAAGCTCGATTTTTCGTTGACAAGAATCGCCGATCCCCCCGATTCCGTTGAGGTCTGGGTTGTTGAGAAGAAAACCGGCTACACGTATACGCTCTACGCCGGTCTTATCGGAAGCGACAGTCTTTATCGCTATTCCTGTATATGGGATGGCCGCAAAGCCAATGGCCGCTGGCCCGTCGGGGGACGATACCTTGTTTACGCGATGATCGAATCGGGGCCGGCGGTCTTTTCGGATACCGTGGAGGTCGGTCTGACCGACTGATCTTATTTCGCCGCCATAATTTCCCTCAAATCCCTTGACTGATTTCTTATGAAGCCTTAGAATTTTCAGGTCGGGCCGCGGCAAGGAGGGGCGGCGATCGTTTGGTATATTGAGATCGGTATTGCGGGGATCGCGATTTCGTGCGAATTCGTTGACCCCAAATATCGAGAAGGAAACGATGATGACAGATAAGAAAGCTCGATTGAAAGAGATTCTGCTTGCGAAAGCTATAAAATTCGGTGATTTCACCCTGGCCTCGGGGCAAAAATCCACCTACTATATCAACGGCAAGATGGCCACTCTCGATTCCGAGGGGCTGAATCTGATAGCCGAGATTCTTCTCGATATGATCGAAGGCACCGATTGCGACGCCATCGGCGGGCCGACCTTAGGGGCCGACCCCATAATCGGCGCGGTGGTGGCATTAGCGCATGCCCGGGGACGTAAACTCTCCGGTTTGATCGTGCGCAAGGAGACCAAGGATCACGGGACCGGCAAGCTGATCGAGGGGCCAATCGAAGAGGGAATGAAGGTTGTGGTGGTGGAGGATGTCATCACCACCGGCGGCTCGCCGGGCAGGGCTGTCGAGGCTTTCCGGGCCGCCGGATGCCAGGTCATTAAGGTCATGACCATAGTGGATCGCCAGCAGGGCGCCGCCGAGAAATTAAGCGGTATGAACGTGCCTTATGAACCGATATTCACTAAAAAGGATCTGGGGCTGTAAGGGCGAATTGATATTATCGGCGTATTGGTCGGGTCACCTGACCTGATCGCATATAATCTGACCTGTCGGTTTCTGATATAATAAATTGTTACAACCTGTAAAACGGCCCTCACCTCTCCGCCGCCGGGCAGATATTGCTATACGGACAATTCCCGCAATGGTAGCCGGGCGTAGCCGTGAAATCCGAAGCATTAATCCGGTCTATTTTACCCAGAATATCCGATTTGATTTTTTCGATATCCCGGGAGTCGAATGTCTCAAGATATATATCCTGCTCCTTCAAAAACATATACAGCAGCCTGACCGGGTACTCGCCGTAAAGCTTCTTGCAGGCCAGCGCGTATATGGGAAGCTGAAGATCGCCTTTCAATTTTTTCGCGTCCATTTTGCCGGTCTTGTAGTCTATTATTTCCAGGCCGTCCGGCGTTTTATCGACCCTGTCGATACGTCCCGTAAGCTCGATATCGCCCAGGGCCACCGCGAATTTCCTCTCCAGCTCTATGGGCTTGCCTTTGAGCTCGGACTGCGCTTTCAGGAAATATCTTAAGAGCTCGTACCCGTTTTGCCGCATCCTCTCTTTCAGGTCGGGATTGTCCAGAGGCGCCTTCTTCCAGAGCGATTCGTAATCTCTGACCAGATCATCATAGGCGACCGTTTCCCCGGCCATCATCCTGACGGCGGCCGCCTCCAGCGCGGAATGTATCGTGGAACCGAAAAGCATGTACGGGTTCGACGGCGACGGCATATTGAGCGCCTTGCCGTAATAAAACTGCAAAGGACAGGTATCGAACGCCTCCAGGTCCGAATACGATATCCTGCCCGCCTTATAACGTTCAGTCGGCCGCAAAGGCTGATACTCTTCTTTGTCTATCGCTGCCTTCAGCGATGATACAGCCTCGCCCGTTTGTCTCTTGAAATCTTCTTTTATTCCGGCCAGGTCGTCCGGCGATTCGGCCCGGGAACTATGGATGCGCCAGAGCTTGAAAAGACCGTCGGCCAGATTGCTCGCGATCTCCCCGGACCCGGGTATAATAATCGATTTAGAGTTGTCGCGCGCCAGCGGCGGCCCGATTATGCGAATCGCGGGCATCTCTTTCGATTCGACCGTTTCCTCCTGGCAGGTCTCCTCGAAAAACGGCGCCGAGGCAAGCTCCTGCAAGAATCGCGATCTTTTCGTCCCCTTTTTCTCGATACCATATAAATAGAGTTTCTCCCGAGCGCGGGTCATGGCCACGTAAAAAAGACGGCGTTCTTCCTGGATTCGGTAATCGCCCTCGGGCAGCTCGTCTTTGTAAAGCTCCTGCGGAAATTCCAGTGCCAAGCTTCGCCGTTTCGGCGGAAATCGCTGGTTGGACAACCCCATGACGAACACCACCGGGTATTCCAGACCCTTGGCGCCGTGAATCGTCTGCAATACCACCGGAGTTCGGATATCGTCGCTCTCGCCTTCGCGAAAATCCTCCCTCCAGTTCATGTAATTGATAAAATCCGAATGCGAATGCGCCGGATCGCCGTTAACTAAGGCCTCCGCCGAACGCAAAATCCCGGCTACCTCCCGCACCGCGCCGTCATCGATTATCATGCCGTCGCGGATTAACGTCGATAACATTCCTGTTTTCGATACGATAGCCTCTAGAAGCCCCGGCGGGTTCTTTTCGGATTTCACATTCCTGAAATATCTCAAGAGCTCGACAAGATTAACCAGATCCGACGACAGCGGCTCCGCGGCCGCGCTCAGGGTCTCGAGCGGATCGGAATCGGTTCTCGATATTTGATACATGATCTCCCGCTCGTCGGCCGGAGCGAGCCGTGCCGTGAAATGATTGATAATATAAGCCAGATGATCGTTTCGCCGGCGATCTATGGTAAATTCATAAATAGCCAAAAGCAGGCGCGCCTCAGGCGAAGATGACTCCCCGGCTTTCTTATCGTAAGCGTAATCGATTCCCCTATGGATCAGCGCCTTTTCCAGAAGATCCTTATGCTTTCTCGTTCGGAAAAGCGCCGCGATCGATTTTGGCCGCCTGAACAGCTCGTTGTTCAGAAGCTCCTCGATCTCGTCGGCCAGCGACTCCGCCTCCGTCTCGTGATCGGGGCAGATCCTGATTTTTACCTTATTCCCCTCCGGACCCGAGGCGAACATCCGCTTATCGGGATTAAAGCGCGCGGCGGGTTCGGCCTCTATCGACGATTGCGCGGCGTTGACTATGTTGCGCGTGGAACGATAATTTTCCTCGAGCTTGTGATCCCTGGCGTTTTTGAAAAGGCTTTTGAACAGCTTAAACGAACCGAAACTCGCCCCGCGAAACCTGTATATCGCCTGGTCGTCGTCGCCGACTACGGTGATCCCGGTCTTATTTCCCGTTAAATGATACAACATCTCGACCTGTGCGTAATTGGCGTCCTGAAACTCGTCAACCAGGATATATTTGATTCGTTGCCGCAGCGTCGCCCCGACAATCTTCTCCGTGCTTAAAAGCATATGCGACAGGACGATCATATCGCCGTAATCGATCCATGTCGCGCCGGGGCCGCTGTCCGATGATTTCAAATTCTCGTACGACTGATAAATCCGGCCTGCCTCGTAGACGGCGGTCCAGCGTTCCCGGGCCACGCGCGTATCGTCGTCCTCATCCGCTGTCTCGTCGGGGAGACCGTGAAGCTCATTCTGGGCCCGGGAAATTATCTCCGACGGCGTCGCCAGCTCGTCTTTGGCCCGGCTGATGAACGATTCGAGATCGCCGTAAACAGAGGCCGGGTTGTTGGTCCGCAGGAGCCTGGAGTCGACAAGCTCGGCGATGGCCCTCATCAGGTAAAGGTGCAGACGGTAATCGTCGGCTTTAACCGCTTCCCCGGCAAAACCGAGCAGATGCAAGAATTCGTTTATGATATCCAGCCCGAGTGAATGGAACGTCTTGATCTCCGGCGCCGAATCGCCGAGCTCGGCCATCCGCTCCTCCAGCTCGGCCTGTGTCTTGCGGGAGTAAGTGATAACCAGAAGCGATTCGGGTAAATACCTCTTTTGCTCGATCAGGTACTGCGCTTTGGCCACGATGACCCGGGTTTTCCCCGAACCCGCACCGGCCAGAATGATCTGCGGCGTGTCGAGATACTCGACCGCCTGCCTCTGGGCATCCGAGAGCTGCATGGCACAAAGATACGATAAGGCATGCATCCGGTCAATGCCGGCGTAACCTTGCCGTCGATCGGGAGCCATTGCGCTCCTGCCACCGCTGTCATAACGGCCAATCGGCATATCCAGGAGTGATCGTTTTACCGGCCAAAAAAATGGCTTGCTTAAACATCGAGTTTTTCTTACTTTTTGAAAATGATTGTTATTAACACAATAAGGGTATATGCCGAATGGCAGTTTCAGGCGGATGCAACTGTTCGTTCGATTTTTGACCGGGAGGAATATGACACGCGAAAACGAATCTATCATTAATAGTAAAGCCGATATTAAGGTATTAAGACGCGAATTATCGGCTTTTCAGCGTCCCAGCAGATCGCGAAGTATCTGGCAGCTTATCAACACGCTGATCCCTTACGCGCTTTTGTGGGTACTCGCCTGGCGCGTCCTGGAGTATTCGTTCTGGTTGGCTCTGCCGCTTATGGCGCTGGCCAGCGGATTTATGATGCGCACATTTATCATATTCCACGATTGCGGACATGGTTCATTTTTCCGCTCCAGCAGGGTTAACAGATTCTGGGGTGTTATTACCGGCATGCTGACCTTTACTCCCTATTACTTCTGGCGCAGAAATCACTCTTTGCATCACGCCACGTCGGGCAATCTCGATAAACGCGGCTTCGGGGACGTATGGACAATGACCGTGGACGAGTACAGGCGATCATCCAAGGCCAGAAGGCTGAAATACCGGCTCTACCGCAGTCCCTGGGTGATGTTCTTTCTGGGGCCTTTGTTGCTTTCGTTAGTCACCTACCGTTTTGTACGCCACAGCGCCGGCAGGAAGGACAAGATCAGTGTTTACGGAACCGATGCGGGAATTATCCTTATGGCGTCCCTCTTGAGCCTCATTATCGGTTTTAAAACATATCTGCTTATGCAGTTTTTAATTTTATATATGGGATTCATCGGCGGAGTATGGCTTTTTTATATTCAGCATCAGTTCGAGGGCGTCTACTGGGCTCGGGAGGAAGATTGGGATTTCCCCGCGGCCTCGTTGATGGGAGCGTCTTTTTACAAGCTGCCCTTGCCGTTGAATTGGTTTTCCGGCAATAT
>Ga0214473_10004893_pt1 | contig 16083 bp, 13 predicted proteins | sample RVTome_7_FD_203509 | JGI IMG/M metagenome (GOLD analysis project Ga0214473, IMG submission 203509) | Soil microbial communities from uranium-contaminated site in the Upper Colorado River Basin, Wyoming, United States - RVT98D197 | ecosystem: Environmental > Terrestrial > Soil > Contaminated >... | reverse complement strand
CTTGGCCAGTTTCACTCCCAGAGCGAAAGGAATCGCCCGTCCATGCGTGGTGTGATACGAGTCGATATTCATGTAACCGGCCACGCGCCCCGAACAGCCGATGCCTGATACGACGACGTGGTTATCGAGGGCGATGCCTGACTCGAGGATGGCCTGCGCGTAGCAGCGCATGGCGATCCCGATGCCACATCCCGGACACCAGATGTGCGGCATGCGATCTGCCCGGATGACGTCATCCAGAGGGTGCTTGCTAGCGATCGTTACTGCGGGTAGCGACATTGAGAATAGCATCCAGGATCGGAGCCGGCGGCATCATCGCCCCTCCGGCATGGTGAACTCCGTGCACCGGCTGCGACACGTGGCGCCCTACTTCCAGCGCCATCTGCCCGAGATTCATCTCGGCTACCACGAACGCGTCGACCTGTTCGGCAATCCGTCGAATGGCCTTCTCCGGAAAAGGCCAGAGTGAAATGAGCCGCAGAAAACCGACGGGGATTCCCCGGTTGCGCGCTTCTCGGACAGCATGGCGCGCCGAACGAGCCGTGCTGCCGAACGAGACGACGGCGATCTTGGCATCCTCCATGAGCGTCTCTTCGGTGCGGGTCAGACAGTCTGCGGCGCGCCGGACTTTCTCGACCAGTCGGGTGACCAGCCGATGGTGCGCTTCGGGTGACATGTCCGGGTAACCGCGCTCGTCGTGGGTCAAACCGGTGTAGTGAATTCGATAGCCCTCGCCGGCGTGAACCATTGGCGGGACCAGATCCTCATCGTCTGCCCGGAACGGTTCAAAGCCCGGTCCCTCTCCCGCGTTCGGTCGCTTGCGCTCCCACAAGACGATCTGGTCTTCGGGCGGGATCACCACGCGCTCGACCATGTGGCCCACGACTTCGTCGGCCATCAGGAAGACCGGGATCCGGTAGCGATCGGCCACGTTGAACGCGTGGAGGGTCAGGTCGAAGACTTCTTGCGGTGACCAAGGCGAGTAGGCCACGACGCCGTAATCACCGTGGGAACCCCAGCGGGCCTGCATCACATCCGACTGGCCGGGGAGCGTCGGCAGTCCGGTGGAGGGAGAACCGCGCTGGACATCGACGACGACACACGGGATCTCCAGCATCATCGCCAGCCCGATGTTTTCCATCATCAAACTGAAGCCTGGGCCGGAGGTGGCCGTCATGGTCCGCGCCCCGGCGGCGGAAGCGCCGATGATGGCCGCCATGCTACCCAACTCATCTTCCATTTGGATGAAGACGCCTCCGATCTCCGGCAGGCGGCGCGCCAAACGCTCGGCGATCTCGGTTGAAGGCGTGATGGGATATCCGGCAAAGAAACGACAGCCCGCGGCGATGGCGCCTTCGGCACAGGCATGATCTCCGTGCATGAAGTGGCTGCCGGTCAGGACGGCCTGCACGCTCATGCCTGCACCTCAAGGGTGAAAATGGCGAATTCCGGACAGACCATCGTGCAGAACTCGCAATGCACGCACGAGCCGTTTTTTCCCGGAACGACCTCCGGAGTGTGATACCCCTTGGCATTGCTTTGGGATGATTCTTGGAGGACGTGCCGCGGACAGAACGCGACACACAGCTTGCAGCCCTTGCAGCGTTCCGGGATGAGGAAGACCTGTCCGCGAGGGACCCGTTGCTCAGCCAGATCGACGGGCGTGCGGGCGAAGACCTTCATCCTGCCTCACACAAGCCTGCCCGGGAAATACGGCGGCACTGGCCCTGAGGATCTCCGTCACCGGTGCGCCGAAGGCCCAATGATATGAGGATTGCCTCGCCCACGAAATCCCCTCTTACGCGCGGGTACATCGCGAGCGGAAGCGCCTTACTCCTCCGCAAGGTACAGCCTGCCCGATTCCGGAGCAAGTACCATCTGTCCATCGATACCCTGCCTATCATCAGCAGCCTGGTCATCCGCGTAACGACCTCACCCCAGAGCCGCCTCTCTTCCGGCATTGCAGCCCGATGGGCAGACTCAACGGTATCGATCCTTCGCCGACTCGTTCGTCCTGATCGCGCTCGCGCTTCGAAACCCGATCGAGCTTGTTCCCCGTTCTCGGAGGTGAATACCGCCCGAGCCATCCTACTTGACGTGAGCTTGTTCGCATCGCCCGCTGCCGGGTGGACGGCAACGCACCCGGGCGCTCTGTAAGTGGCGCGACGTTACTCCGCCCCGTGCTGCAGCGTCGGGAGGGCCCCTCGGGGTTGATGGCAACCCTCCAGGGCCACCAGCGAGCTAAGCCTGCCAGCCGTCCCTCGCCGGCGACGATCGCTCGAGCAAGGGCCTTGCGTTCCTTCGGCATATGATATATGATATACGAAATATTGGTAAAAGAAAGCCACTTTGTGAGGTGTCCTTTGGCCGAGATTGCGGGAGTTGAAGATACGTATCGGTTGACTCCGGTGCCGACGCCGAGCACGCTGAGCGAGAAGGCGTATTCGACGATCAAGGAGGCCATCCTTTCCTTGGGCCTGGAGCCTGGAGCGGCTTTGGTCGAGGATGATCTGGCCTCTCAACTGGGTATCAGCAAGACCCCGGTGCGCGATGCCCTGCTGGCCCTCGAGCGTGAGGGTTTGGTGACGCGCGTCCCCTATAAGGGAACCTACGTAACGGAGATCAGCGAGAAGGACGCCCGTGAGATCTTTGAACTGCGTGCAGTTCTGGAGGGTCTGGCGGGACGGTTGGCCCTTGAGAGCCTCACCCAAGACGAGCTCAGCGAGGCCGAGACATTCCTCGATCAATCCGAGCGGGCATTGGCCGCTGGAGACCTACAGCAAGCTTCCGCCCTGGGGGCGTGTTACCACCGGTTCATCATCACGCGCGCGCCGAACCAGCGTCTCCTGGCCTTCCTGGAGATCCTGGATGACCAGACGCGGCGGCTGCGTTACATCTCGAACCGTGGATCGGGGAGACTTACCAAGTCAATTCGGCAACACCGGAAGATCCTCTCGGCGTTGCGCAGCGGCAACCCGGAACGCGTCGAAGCCGCCTTTCGCCACCATCTGGATAGCGTTCTCCTGGACCTGCGGGTCTCCGAGACCTTCCCCGAGGACGAGGTTCCAGCCTAGGGAGGCACATCAAGACCATGCGGGCAGCCGAAGCCATTGTGGCCATGTTGAAGGCCTATGATGTCGAGTACATCTTCGGCGTACCGGGTGACACCTCGACGTCGTTGTATGACGCGCTGTTCACCGCCCGCGATGCCATCACGCATGTGCTGGCGCGTGACGAGCGCGCGGCTGCCTTCATGGCTGATGCCTACGCCCGCTTGAGCGGGAAACCCGGCGTGTGCGAAGCGCCGAGCGGAGCCGGAGCCTCCTATCTCCTTCCCGGTCTGGCGGAGGCCAACGGCTCGTCTATCCCACTCATCGCCTTGACGACGGACATCCCCCTGGCGGCGGAAGGCCGGAATGTCCTGACCGAGATGGATCAAGCTGGCTTGTTCGCCCCGGTCACCAAGTGGCGCACAACCTTGCGACGGGGGGAGATGACAACCGAAGTGGTGCGCAAAGCCTTTCGTCTGGCGACCAGCGGGCGAGCGGGGGCCGTCCAGGTTACGCTACCCAAGGACGTGTTGGATGAGGAAGTTGGTGAGCATTCGTTACATGCCGAGCCGGCATGCCTCCGGTATCCCGCCTATCGCATCGGACCCGATCTCGAGACGCTGGCACATGCGGCTGAGGCCCTGATTGCTGCCAGGCGTCCCGTGATCGTCGCCGGCGGGGGTGTAGTCATTTCAGGGGCCCACGCCGAACTGACGGCCCTGGCCGAGTTGATATCGAGCCCGGTGGGGACGTCTATTAACGGGCAGGGGAGCCTCGGCGCTTCTCATCCCCTTTCTCTTGGCGTCGTTGGGGGTAATGGTGCCCGACCCTACGCCAACGACATCGTGGCACAGGCCGACCTGGTCTTCTTCATTGGGTGCAGAACGGACTCAGTGACCACGCTGGATTGGACGCTCCCCTCCAGCCAGGGCGACGTTGCGATCCTTCAGATGGACATCGACCCCGGCGAATTGGGTAACTCCTATCCAGTCCTCGTCGGCTTGGTGAGCGACGCCAAACTCGGCCTAGCCGGGCTTGTAGGCGCCATTCGGGATCAACTGGCCACCGGGGACGGCCACCACTCACGAGAACCTTGGGCAGACATCGCCGGCCTTCGAGAGACCTGGTGGCAGTCAGAGCAGCCGAGAATTCGATCGGATGCCAGCCCGATCAAGCCTCAGCGGATACTCGACACCATCAGCAGGCTGTTCCCACCGGAAGGGGTGATCGTCGCCGACGCCGGCACCCCTACCCCGTACGTCTCCGCCTTCTATCGCTGCCCCGCGGGCCGCCACGTCGTGATCCCACGCGCCTACGGCGGGCTGGGCTACGCCATCCCGGGCGTGATTGGGGCCAAGCTGGCGCGCCCGACGGCCCCCGTGCTTGGCCTCATGGGTGACGGGAGTTTCGCCATGTCTGCAGGCGACCTCGAGACCATCGCCCGCCTTGGGCTGCCTGTGACACTTATCAACTTCAACAACGCGAGTTTCGGCTGGATCAAAGCCCTGCAACACCTCTATCAGGACCGCCGCTACTTCTCCGTCGACTTCTCAACCGACACAGACCACGCCGGGATTGCCCGTGCTTTCGGTCTCGAAGGTACCCGGGTCGAAGACCCGGCCGACTTTGAGGCCGTGTTGGGCAACGCCCTCTCCAGCCAGAGGCCGACACTCATCGATGTCGTCACCGCCTGCGAGGTCGACGAAATCCCGCCTGTTCACAAGTGGCTCCAGGATGTTGAGGGCATCCTAGGTCACTGATCATCGAAAAGCCCACAAGCCGAAAGCGGAACCCGCGCCTGCTGCAACCGAGAGGCGCATGGGGTACTTGGGCGGAGTCCATGCCAAGAGTCGTGGTCGTTGGAGGGGGGTGGGCGGGCTGCGCCGCAGCCCTGGCGGCCTTGCGCGCTGGGGCCGAGGCGATCCTCCTTGAACGTGCAGATACCTTGCTTGGGACGGGCCAGGTCGGCGGCATTATGCGCAATAACGGTCGCTTCACCGCCACCGAAGAGCTCATCGCCATGGGAGCCGGCGACCTCTTCAGGTTGACCGACAGGAACGCCCGGCACGAGGGCATTTCATTCCCCGGCCACGAGCACGCCAGCCTGTATGACGTCGGATTGATGGAACCGATGGTGCGCAGATATCTTCTCGAAGAAGGCGTCGAGATCTGGACCATCAGCCGGGTCAAGGCTGTTGAACGAGCCGGGGATACCCTGAAGTCGGTCGCCCTGGACAACGGTGAGGTCATCGAAGGCGACGTCTTTGTCGACGCCACGGGCTCCTTGGGACCGGCGAGCAATTGCAGCAAATACGGCAATGGCTGTTCCATGTGCGTCACGCGCTGCACGTCTTTCGGAGGGCGCATCAGCGTGACGTTGAAGGCTGGCATCCCGGAGAAGGCCGGCCGGCGGCCTGACGGGCAACTCGGCGCCATGAGCGGCTCCTGCAAATTGCACAAGGGGTCTCTCGCCCGCTGGGTCCAGGAGCAGCTGGATCGCGCAGGGGTGGCGATCCTGCCGGTTCCCAAGGACCTGGCCGAGCAGAAGATGCACCACCTGTCGGTGAAGTGTTGCCAGCAATACGCCCTGCCAGAATTCGCCGAAAACCTCATTCTGCTCGATACAGGCCATGCCAAGCTCATGACCTCGTTCTTTCCGATTGACGACCTCCGGCGCGTGCCGGGCCTGGAGAATGCCCGTTACGAGGATCCCTATGCCGGCGGCAAAGGCAACTCCATCCGCTACCTGGCCCTGGCCCCACGCGATGACGCTCTCCGGGTTCGAGGCATCGACAACCTGTTTTGCGCCGGTGAGAAGGCGGGAACGCTCGTCGGGCACACGGAGGCGATCTGCACCGGGACACTCGCCGGTCATAATGCGGCCCGCCAGGCGTATCGCAATCCGCTCCTCACATTACCCCAGACGACTGCCATCGGAGACATCATCCACCAATCCGGGGAGGCGACTGAATCGGAGAAGGGGCTGGAGCAGAAATTCACTTTCTCCGGATCGGACTACTTCGAGCGGATGAAATCCCTCGGCCTGTACACGATCCGCGTCCCTGAAATCCGCGCCCGGATCAGATCCGCCGGCCTGACCGGCGTCTTCGCGACGCCGCTCCATGAGGGGGCCTATGCATGAGACGAGCCTCGCGGGAGGAGGTTAAGGTTATCGCTGAAAGACCAACGCAACCATCGCCTGCCGAATCTTGCCCCACTGTTAAGGAGGAGAACAATATGCGCCGAGAACGAACCCTGATCGGCCTGACCGTGGCGGCCATGCTGCTGTTGGCCGCATGCGGTGCACCGACTCCCACACCGGCGCCACCTCCGGTGGCGCCGGCACAGACCGAGGCGCCGGCCGCGCCGACCGAAGCTCCCGCCGCTCAACCCACACCGGTGGTGGCGGCCATCGCCATCGGAGGGGACCCCACAACCCTGGACCCCCAGGCGGCGGATGACGGGAACGAACGCGCCGTCAATGACAACATCTACGAGACGCTCCTGACGCGTGACCAGGCAATGAAGATCGTCCCCTTGCTGGCCGAGTCGTACGAGCAGATCGACGACACCACCTGGCGCTTCCACTTGCGCAGTGGCGTCTCCTTCACCAACGGCGAGCCACTTGTCGCCGACGCCGTGGTCTTCAGCGTGGAACGGATCATCGACCCCGAGTACAACTCGGAGCAACTTTCGTTCTTCGAGACCGTCAGCAGCGCCAAGGCCGTAGATGAGATGACGGTGGATATCACGACCGCCGGCCCTGACCCGATCTTGCCCGCCCGGATGTACTGGCTGAAGATCGTGCCGCCGGAATACGCCTCGGCTGATGCCGCGACATTCGCCGAGCATCCGATCGGGACGGGACCGTACAGATTCGTTTCGTGGACGCGGGGCACCGAGATCAAACTGGAAGCCAACCCCGACTACTGGGGAGGCAGGCCTCCCATCGACCAGGTGACCGTCCGCGTCATCCCCGAGGAGTCCACCCGTCTGGCGGCGCTCCAGGCCGGAGAAGTCGACCTGGTGCGTGACCTCTTGCCCGAACAGATCGATCTGGCTCCCAACGCCAAGCACACGCCCGGGCTAGAGTTCCCTATCGTTCGCCTCAACAACAAGACCGGGATCCTGACCGACGCACGGCTCCGCCAGGCCATGAACTATGCCGTGGACAAGGAGGCGATCGCCGAAGCCCTCTACGGCGGATATGCCGTCGTGGCCCAGGCTCAGGTCCTCACGCCGGGGCACTTCGGGTTCAACTCCGAGGTGGAGGCCTACCCTTACGATCCGGACAAGGCCCGCCAGCTGCTGAAGGACGCCGGCTATGACGGCAGCGAGATCGTCTTCGTCGGCGAGGCCGGCCGATGGCTGAAGGACCGCGAGCTGATCGAAGCCGTCGCCGCTCAGCTGACCGATGTCGGCTTCAACATCAAGGTCGAGATCTACGAGTGGTCGAAATACCTGGACTATCTGTTCTCCCAGGAAGAGCAGCCAGCGATGATCTACGTCTCAAACGACAATCCGCTGATGGATGCCGACCGCACCTTCTCCGGCTACTACTCGTGCTCTGGGCGCGTGTCCTCGTACTGCAACGATCGGGTGACACAGCTCATCGATGAAGGCCGGACGGAGACGAACGTGGCCAAGCGATTGTCGATGTACCAGGAGGTCGTCAAGCTTTCGCGCGACGAGGCTGCGTTCATATTCCTAGTCAACCTGGAGAACATCTACGGTCTGAGTCCTCGATTGCAGTGGGAGCCGCGCCTGGACGGGCGAATCCTCATGAAGGACATGACCCTATCGGAGTAACCACTTTGCCGTAGAGACGGCACGGCCGGGCCTCTGCCCAGCATTCTCTCTGCCGCATGCGCAAGATAGAACGGGTGATTCCAACCCCTGGGGGATCACCGGTTGAGGCGGAGGCCCGGCTCGTTGAGATTATAGCCCAGCCTGGCAATGCGTGCGGCGACGCGCAAACATGCAGGAGGCCCCGTGACCACATTCGTTGTCCGTCGGCTCGCCTACTCGGTTGCCGTCGTCGTCGGTGTCTCCATCGTCGTCTTCGTCATCACCCACGCCCTTGGCGATCCCGTCAAACTCATGCTGCCTCTCGAGGCGTCGCAGGAGCAGTACGAACACGCGCGCCAGGCCTTGGGATTCAACGATCCGATCTATGTCCAGTTCTTAAGATTCGCGGGCAAGGCGATCCAAGGGGACTTCGGTGAATCACTCTGGCAACGCGTCCCCGCCCTGGATCTGGTCCTCGAACGGCTTCCGGCGACGATCCAACTCGCCGGTGTGGCTATGACCATCGCCGTCTTGCTGGCCATCCCTCTGGGTGTGCTGGCCGCACTCCGACCTCGCTCGTGGCTGGACCACGTGTGCACTTTCGGTTCGCTGCTTGGGATGTGCGTCGCCGACTTCTGGTTGGGACTGATGCTCATTCTGATCTTCCCGGTGGGCCTCGGCCTGTTCTACACCTCGGGCTATGGCACCTGGCAGCACCTCGTACTCCCGGCTGCCACACTCGCCGCCAGGCCGATCGGACGAATCACCATGATCGTTCGTTCGAGCACCCTGGACGAGCTCGGCAAGAAGTATGTGGTTGCAGCTCGCTCGCGTGGGCTAACTGAGCGAGCCACCATCATCGGCCACGTCCTCAAGAACGCGGCCATCCCGATCATCACTCTGACCGGCTGGGAGTTCACCCGGCTCTTGGCCGGTTTCACCGTCATCATCGAAACGGTCTTCGGCTGGCCAGGCGTAGGCTTGCTGGCGATCGATGCCATCAAGCGACAGGACCTTCCGCTCCTGCAGGCGGATGTGTTCATCGTGGCGCTGATCGTCGTGGGGATCAATCTGGCGATCGATTTGATCTACGGCTTGCTTGATCCTCGCATCCGATACACCTAGTCCTCCATTCTCGCGGGGGCGTGCCAGGCGAGGTTATCCTGGCGGAGACAACCAGGGCATGGCGATCACGGAAGGCCTGTTCGCAGGCGAAGTGTATGAAGAGCGGCGTTATCCCCTGCTCCACAGTTTGTACGAGTTGCTGATCGACCTGATCAACGACCGCGTCGCGTTGCTCGGGACCATCGGCCTGGTCATCCTTCTCTCGGTCACCCTCGCCGCACCCCTGGTGGCACCGTACGACCCCGCCCAGCAGAGCCTCAGGGAACGGCTTTCGCCTCCGACATGGGTCGAGGGCGGCCGCCCAGGCCATCTCCTGGGTACCGATCAACTGGGTCGCGACGTCCTGAGCCGCATCATGTTCGGCGCCAGGACATCGATGGCGGTGGGCTTTATTGTTGTATCCATTACGGCTTGCTTTGGCACGCTACTCGGGGTCATCTCCGGCTACTACGGCGGCAAGGTCGACCAGATCATCATGCGGTGGGTCGACATCCAGACCGCCTTCCCCGGTCTGCTCGTCGCTATCACGATCATCACCATGATCGGCCCCAGTCTGCGCAATTTGATCATCGTGCTGTCGATCAATGGTTGGATGATCTTTGCCAGGATAGTTCGAGGGATTACCCTGTCGTTGCGGGAGCAGGTCTTCGTCCGAGCAGCCCAGGTGACCGGGTGCCGGAACGGACGGATCATTTTCGTTCACGTGTTGCCCAACTTGATTTCACCTTCGTTGACCATTGGGGTCATGGAGCTGGCCCGCATCATCCTCGCCGAAGCAGCCTTGAGCTTTCTGGGGCTGGGGATCCAGCCTCCCGGCTCATCCTGGGGTCTGATCCTGGCCCAGGGCCGGGACTACATGGTGAAGGCGTGGTGGCTGGTGGCCTTCCCGGGGATCGCCATCGCCATGACCGTCCTGTTCATCAACATGGTTGCCGGGTGGCTGCGATCGGTGTCGGATCCCCAGCAACGCTTCAAGCTCAAGGCGGGCTCGGCGGTCGTTTGAGAGGCGGGCCATGATCAAGAGAATCCTGGTGCCCCTGGATGGCTCAGAACTGGCAGAGAGAGCCTTACCATGCGCCAGCGAGCTGTCACGGGCGCTGGGCGCGGAGCTCATTCTTCTGGGCGTCGTTCCGGCACCACCGGGACGGTGGGGAGGCATCTTCAGGCCGGCCGATGCCTACTTCACGGGCCTCGAGTTTCCCGAGACCGGCGAGGATCTGGACAAGGCGCGGCACCCCATCTCCAAAGACAGTCAGATGGCATCCCTGCAGGCCGAGGTCAAGCGGAGTCTCATGCCTACCGCCGAGCGGCTGCGACAGGCGGGCCTCACGGTCGATGTGGCTGTGGCCTTTGGGCGACCGGCTGAGGCCATCCTCAGGTTCGCCAAGGACGAGAACGTTTCTCTCATCGCCATGTGCACCCACGGCGACAGCGGCTTAAGCCCCTACGCCTACGGCGGGACGGCCGACCGTGTGGCCCGGCGATCGACTGTCCCCGTCTTGCTGGTGCGGCCGGAGGAGGTCAGCCGGATGCTGCCCCTGCCCAAGCTCGAGAGATACGAGTTATGACGGCTGAACCGCTGTTGTGCGTTCAGGGGTTGCGCACGATCTTCCATAGTCAGAAGCAGATCGTTCGCGCGGTGAACGGCCTGTCATTCACGCTCGACAAGGGTGAGACGCTGGGGATCGTTGGCGAGAGCGGCTCAGGCAAGACTGTGAGCATGCTGTCCATCATGCGCCTGGTCCCTTCACCACCCGGCCAGATCGTGGGGGGTGAGGCCTGGTTTGAAGGGAAAGATCTGCTCAGGCTCGACGACGCCGGGATTCGAAAGGTCCGGGGTAAGGATCTGGCAATCGTCTTCCAGGACCCGATGACCTCGCTCAATCCCGTCCTCACCATTCGCCGTCACTTGGTTGAGCCCCTCGAGTTGCACCTCGGGCTTGACGGTCATGCAGCCCGACAGCGGGCGATTGAGCTCTTGCAGATGGTCGGCATTCCTGACGCGGCGAACCGTTTGGGCGACTACCCGCACCAGTTCTCGGGAGGCATGCGCCAACGGGTGATGATCGCCTTGGCCTTGTCCTGTAATCCCAAGATCCTGATCGCCGACGAGCCGACGACGGCGCTCGACGTGACCGTCCAGGCGCAGATCATCGACCTGGTCAAGTCCTTGCGCCGGGAAATCGGGATGTCCGTCATCTGGATTACCCACGACCTGGGGATTGTGGCCGGCCTTGTGGACCGGATCATCGTGATGTACGCGGGGAACGTCGTCGAGATTGCGCCGGTGATGGCGCTTTACGCCCGCCCGCATCACCCTTATACGGTTGGCTTGCTCGACGCCATCCCAAGGCTCGACACAGCCGGAAGCCGGCCTCTAAGGCCCATCCCGGGTCGGCCGCCGGACCTGGTGGAACTCCCGGAAGGCTGCGCCTTTGCCCCACGCTGTTTCTGTCAGGGCGAGAGGTGCCAGGACGAGCGTCCGGGCCTGCGTGAGGTCGGCCCCGGGCACTATAGCGCTTGTGGAAAGGAAGTGGGCGAGGCGGCGCGGTTGGCGAAACTGTCCGCCGACTGACGCCTCTCCAGGACAGAATGGTACGGCCATGGTCTCATCTTCGAGCGTGAATGGCGCGCCGTTGGTTGATGTTCGCGATCTCCGGGTGCACTTCCCGGTGACTCGCGGCACCCTCTGGGCGAAACGCGTGGGTGCGGTCAAGGCAGTTGACGGGGTATCCTTCAAGATCTTCTCCGGAGAGACTCTGGGGCTTGTCGGCGAAAGCGGTTGCGGGAAGTCGACGACCGCGATGGCACTGATACAGATGCACCCAGAGTCTAGTGGACAGGTGTTCTTCGAGGGCACGGACTTGGTTACCCTGCAAGGAGAACAGCTCCGACGGATGCGACGCCACATGCAGATGGTGTTCCAGGATCCATACGCTTCCTTGAACCCACGCCTGACCGTGGAAAGCATCGTCGGTGAGCCGATCCTTGTCCACGGATTGGGGCACGGCAGGAAGATCAGGGAGCGGGTCCGAGAATTGCTCAGCCTGGTCGGGCTTGATCCGCGCGTCATCACCCGCTACCCGCACGAGTTCTCGGGAGGACAGCTTCAACGGATCGGCATCGCCCGCGCTCTGGCGGCCGATCCGAAGTTCGTGGTATGCGACGAGCCGATCTCGTCCTTGGATGTATCCATCCAGGCTCAGATCCTCAACCTTCTTGAAAAACTCCAACACAAGTTCAGCCTGACCTACTTGTTCATCGCCCATGACCTGGCCGTCGTGCGTCACATCAGCAGCCGCATCGCCGTGATGTACCTGGGGAAGATCGTCGAACTGGCGGACCGCAATGAACTCTACCAGAACCCACTGCATCCCTACACCAAGGCGCTCCTCTCCGCAGTCCCGATTCCAGACCCGGTGCTCGAGCGCCGGCGTGAGCGAATCATCCTCACCGGAGACGTCCCCAGCCCGATCCGCCCGCCCGAGGGCTGCAACTTCAACACCCGCTGTCCCGTCGCCAAAACCGTCTGCTTTGAGCAGGACCCTCCTCTCGAGGACTACCACGGGCACCATGTGGCCTGCCATCTCCTTCGCTGAGGCCCGGCGAACGTCGAAGGGCGCTTCAGGCATGCCCTGTGCGCCTCACAGCCGTGGCACCCCCGGCCATCTCAGCCCGCGCGACCAATCCTTATGGAAACCGCACCGTTGACTCCCGACAGCGGGCGCGCCTCCACCCGACGCTGGTGGATTGCCGTCATTCTTCTCATCGGCACATGGGTCGGAACGCTCGGCAACAGCATGATGCCTGTGGCTCTGCCCTCCATCGTGCGACAGTACGGCGTCGGCCTCAACATGGGAGTGTGGGTTGTCACGGTCTATGTCTTGCTTGTCGCAGTGCTCATGCCGGTTTTCGGTTGGCTCGGCGACCGCCACGGCTATCGCTCGACGTACGTTATAGGCCTGGCCGGCCTGTCGGTGTTCTCATGGGCGGCCGCCCTTGCGCCGAGTTTTGGCTGGCTGATCGCCTTTCGTGCCCTCCAGGGGGTATTCAACGCAACGACCCTTCCGTCGGTCATGGGGATCATCAGCCAGGTCTTCCCAAAAGACCAGCGGGGAGGTGCCATGGGGCTGTGGGCCGCGGTGAACGGCGCGGCTCACGGTCTGGGCCCAGTCATCAGCGGCTATTTGATCCAGAACTTCGCCTGGCCGGCCACGTTTTGGCTAAACGGGGCGATGTCCCTGCTCGGGGTCGTTCTGGTCTACGCCTTCGTCCCATCCGACCGCAGACACGATGCTCGGCCCTTTGATTTCTTGGGGGCCGGCGCACTGACCCTGGCGATGCTCACCTTGATGTTCAACCTCGGCCGCGGTCAGGATCTGGGATGGACGTCCGTGATCAGCCTGGGGCTGTGGGCTGTCTTCGCGGCGTCGGTGATCCTTTTCCTCACCATCGAGTCGCGCATGGGACAGCCCTTCGTTGATCTTGGCCTGTTCAAGAACCGTCGCTTCAGCGCGGTCACGGCAATCTCAAGCGCTCAGTACCTTTGCCTCATGGGTTTACCGATCCTGCTGTCGCTCTATCTGATTCAACTGAGGGGATTCGCAAGCGGTCCCGCAGGTTTGATCATCGCCCCGCTGGCAAGCACGCTGGCTCTCTTCTCGCCCCTTGCTGGCCGCACGGCTGACCGTCTCGGCTACCGCGCCGCCATGATGGCCGGTATGCTCATTGTGACAGTTGCCGGTTTGAGTATGGTCCTTTGGGACTCGGAGACGGGCCCGTGGCTCGTCGTCGTCACCTTGATCATCATCGGTCTCGGGATGGCCTTCACCCAATCACCGGCGGCGACTGGCGTCACGCTCGTCGTGGGCGAGGATCAGTTAGGGGTCGCCCTGGGGATCTTCAACATGCTTCGCTTCATCAGCGGCACCCTGGGAGCGACGGTGTTCGGGATTACCCTGGAGTATGCCCGAACGAATGGCGGCAATCCGATGCAGGCCTTCCACCTGAGCTTCTACCTGCTGGCCGGTGTGGCGGGGCTCGCAACCGTCCTGGCCGTCTCCATCCCCCGGCCGCCGGCTCCGGCCAGGTCCGCCCGGGATTGAAGTCCCATGGGCAGACGCCTGTCGCCCCCACTCCATGAGTAATGTTCGTTGTTGTTGAGGTGGGACACGGTCTATGATCAAAGTGCATGCCTCCCGGCAGCGCGGACTGTCCCCCGGCAGGTCCAGATTCAACAAGGAGACGGGCTGGCGAGCTGCACCGAGGCGCCCGATTCCGCCATGGACAGATGCGGGCACAGGCTAGCCCGCGCGCGATCAGGTCGTGCAGGGGACGGACGGCAAGGGGATTGGCGGTCGCGGAGTGGTCGGCCTGTCTCGGGGATCAGCGCGGGTATGAGGTATGCGGTGTGCCCTTCGAGTCAGCTGAATGGGTAGAGGAGTTCCAGCCCCATGTCACGGTTGCACGAGTTCCAGAGCAAGGCACTCCTCGACAGGGTGGGAATAGACGTTCCGACCGGCGAGGCCGCTTCGAGTCCGGCTCAGGCGCGCGACATTGCCGAGAGGCTTGGGCGGCCAGTGGCCGTCAAGGCCCAAGCCTGGGTGACCGGACGCGCGGGACTGGGGGCGGTGCGCTTCGCGTATACGCCCGAAGAGGCCGAGACAGCCGCCGACGCCATCCTAGGCATGGAGATCGGGGGGTTCACAGTAGAGACCGTCCTTGTCGAAGAGAAGCTCGAGATTGAGCGCGAATTCTACGGTGGCGTTGTCATCGACGACATAGCCCAGGCCCCGGTGGTGATCTTCAGCAGCATCGGCGGCACCGGGATCGAGGAGACCGCCAGGACCAATCCCGAGGCGGTTGCGCGCCATGTGGTCGACATACGCACGGGACTGGCCGACTTCGAGGCGCGCAATCTCATCCGCCGGACGGGCATCCACGGCGGTCTTCAGCTTCAACTGGGCGGATTGCTGACCAAGTTGTGGGAGCTCGCCCGGACCTACGATGCACGAGCAGCAGAGATCAACCCCATCGTGCTGACGACCGCCGGCAAGCTGATCGCCGCCGATGGCCGCATCACCGTCGACGACAATGCGGTCTACCGCCACCCCGACTTGGGCATCGAAATCGCTCGCGAGTTTGACCGTCCACCGACGAAGCTGGAGAAGATCGCCTGGCAGGTGGAGAAGGACGACTATCGAGGCACCTTCTACTTCATCCAGCTTGCCCAGGATTTCAAGCGCGGCGATGGGGTGATCGGCTTCCACGGAGCAGGCGGAGGCGGCTCGATGATGAGCATGGACGCGGTGATGAATCGCGGCTATCGCCTGGCGGACTTTGTCGACACCAGCGGCAACCCGCCGGCCTCCAAGGTCTATCGGGCGGCCCGGATCATCCTCGCTCAGGGCGGCATCGACGGCTACTTCGCCTCCGGCTCGGGCGTCGCTTCGCAGGAGCAGTTTCACAGCGCTCGGGGTCTGGTGAAGGCATTCATGGAGGCGCCGCTCGATATCCCGGCAGTCATCCGCTTGGGAGGGAACGCCGAGGAACGGGCCATTGCGATCCTCGAGAGAGCTCGGCCGAAGATCCCCGCTCCGATCGAAGCCTACGGCAAGGACGACACTCCCGAGTTCTGCGCCGAGCGGCTTGACGTACTTGTCCGATCATTCCGGCCGCCCAAGGACCGACCGCCTCGCCCGATCCCCCCGGCGGCGCAGGAACCCTACTCGTTCGGGACAATCACGAATGGCACCGTGGTCTTGGACCACTCAGCCTGCCGCGAGTGCGATTCGAAGATCTGTGTGGAAAGTTGTGTGCCTGGCATTCTCCGCCTCGAGGGCGATGTCCCGGTGCTGAATATCACCTTGGAGGAGGCGAGGAAAGGCAAATGCACGGAGTGCCTGGCGTGCGAAGTGGAATGCGCCTTCGAAGGGAATGGCGGAGGCCGTGTCTTGCTCCCGATCCACGGACTCGACGTCGGTCCTAAAGTGGCCTGAGTCAGGTCTCGCAATCACGACCCAACGGGGTGACCATGTCGATCCTGATTGATGAAACCAAGCGGGTACTGGTACAGGGCATCACCGGGCGGGAGGGCCAGACTCGGGCGCGCCTGATGAAA
>Ga0214473_10004892_pt1 | contig 16086 bp, 11 predicted proteins | sample RVTome_7_FD_203509 | JGI IMG/M metagenome (GOLD analysis project Ga0214473, IMG submission 203509) | Soil microbial communities from uranium-contaminated site in the Upper Colorado River Basin, Wyoming, United States - RVT98D197 | ecosystem: Environmental > Terrestrial > Soil > Contaminated >... | reverse complement strand
ACCAGCCGGAGCTCGCTCTCTTGCTCAGCCTTCTGCCCGAGAGTCATCGCCCGCTCGAGCACCTGAGCTCCCCCGGCGTCCATGTCCATCGGGAACGTGCCCACAATCAGGCTTTGCCAGCTCTTGGGCAGCAGAGTTTGGAAACGCTTGACGCGGGCCTGCGTACCACCGATCAGCACGCGGCGGACGTGGTTCTCCTCGAAGAAGGACGCCGCGGCGCGGGCGGAGTCGCGCAGGTTGCGGTCGGTTAGCTCCCGAACCCGCTGCGTGAGCCCCGCCACGCCGCCCCGCCGTCCCGGAAACGTCGATGCGCCGCCGCGTTTGGTGTGGCGGACGTCCTCGCCCAGCACGCCCTCCTGCTCGCGCAGCTCGCCCAAATGAAAGTAGAACAGGCGGGCGCCTTGCTGGTCCACCACGGCGACGCCGTAGTGACCGTACAGATCGAGCAGGTGGGCGAGAGGTTTGACGTAGGGCCGGTCCATGCGCCGAGCCCGGCTGCGGATCGGCACGGCCAGGGGAAAGGTTCGCAGGTAGCCGTCGGCGGTGCAGCTGAAAGCCGCCAGGCTCCGCGAGGAGCGGGCGAAAGAGTGTTCGATGAGACGCCGGACGGCTTCGACGTCGTCGGGGGCGGGCGCCTCGAATTCACGCAGGAGTTGACGCAACCGGAGCTTGTGGGACTCGCCCGAAGGATCGGACGGGTCGACATCCAGGTAGACGCTCAGCACGGGGCTGGCGGGGCGGTACGACAGGAGCTCGTCGAGAGCCTTCTGTGTGAGCATAGCCGCCTCCACGCGGGGCCGACGGGGTCAGGGGCGGGCACCGATCGTCAGGTCGACGGTCACCTCCTCGCCCTGGCGCTGGACCGTCAGGGCAACGTCCTGGCCCACTTCGGTGTGGCGGATCAGGTAGGAGAGCAGATCCGGGAAGTTGCGGATGCGGAATCCGTCAATGGCGGTGATGAGGTCGCCGCCGGGAGAAAGTGCCGTGGAATTGCAGCGGTCCGCGCCGATGAGACCGGCCTTCTCCGCCGGTCCGCCCGGGGTGACGCAGGTCACGTAGGCGCCCGTGGCGTCGGGCGGCAGGCCGAGGCTCTCGAGGGTCGTCAGCGTCCAGGCCTCGTCGCTCAAACTGGTGATCCCCAGGTAGGGGTAGTCGTAGTGGCCGCTCTCGACCAGGGCCGGCACGACGCGGCGGACGATGTTGATCGGGATGGCGAATCCCACGCCGCTGCTGGCGGCATCGCCGGCAACGGTGAACGTTTCGGTGCGGATGGCGCGATTGACCCCGATGACTTCGCCGCGCAGATTGAGCAGCGGGCCGCCCGAGTTACCCGGATTCAGCGCCGCGTCGGTCTGCAGGATATCTCCGGCGGTGAAGAAGCTGTCGCCGCCGGGGGCGGCGCGCTCGGAGTCGAGGGTGCGGCCGATGGCCGAGATGACGCCCATCGTCATCGTCCCGGAGAGTCCGAAGGGGTTGCCGATGGCGACGACCAGATCGCCGACGTGCACGCTATCCGAGTCCCCTAGGACGAGAGGCACGATGATGTCCTGCGGAACGTTGACGGCCAGCAGGGCCAGGTCCGAGTCGGGGTCGGTGCCCACCAACTCGGCCCAGGTCTTCAACCCGGCGGGGAAGTCGACTTCGATCCTGTCGGCGCCCTCGATGACGTGCTGGTTGGTGACGATGTGGCCCTCATCGTCGATGACGAATCCGGTGCCCTGGGCGGCCGGAACGGAGCTGTTGTGAGGCGGGCCGAGGTAGATGAAGACGGTCACGACGCCGGGATTGACCCGCGTGTAGAGATCGGCCAGCGTCGTCGGATCGAATCCACCTGTCGGTAAAGCGGCTGTAGGTGCCAGGGTTGCCGGCGGAACGGAGGGCAAGGTGGCCTCGGGCGGCGGGGCGGCCGTCGAGGGGATGGCGGAGGGCGTGAAGATGCAGCCCAGCAGCGCTGCGGCGAGGACCATCAGGACGAGAGCGGGTCGGATTCGCATTCGATACCTCTGCCGATAAATGTCACCGCGGTCGCAGGGACGCCAGTTTCTGAAACAGCTCATTTTCTTCGGCGGTCAGCGACTGAGGGAGGTGGACCTGCAGGTGGGCGAACAGGTCGCCGTTATGGGAGGGCTGCTGCAAGCCGGGCATGCCGCGGCCCTTGAGCCGGAAGGTCTGGCCGGGCTGGCTGCCGGGCGGGATGGTCAGCAGGACGGGCCCGCCGAGGGTCGGGACGCCGATCTCACCCCCCAGGACGGCGGTGTAGAGATCGACTTCGACCTGAGTGTGGAGATCGTCGCCGTCGCGCGTGAAGCGCGGGTCGGGCGTCACGTCGATGGCCAGGAACAGATCACCGGGCTGTGCGCCGGTCTCGCCTTGGCCGGATACGCGCACACGCGTTCCACTGCGGGCGCCGGGCGGGATCTTGATCTCGAGTTTGCGGCCGTTGCGCCGCAGCTCGCGCGTCGTGCCCGTGTAGGCCTCCTTCAGTGTGATGGCCACGGGTTGCTCGAGGTCGCGCCCGCGAGGGCGGGCCCGGCGGCCGCCTTCACGAGCCCCCGCCGCCCCGCCGAAGATGGCTTGAAAGAAGTCCGAGAAACCGCCGCCGAACAGTTCGTCGAGGTCGCCGACCTCCACGTGCACGCCGCCGGGCATCCCATCCGTCCATTGGGTCCAGTCGAAGCCTCCGGGGCGGCCACCCATGCGCTGCCAGGCTTCGTAGTCGGCCCCGAGCTGGTCGTACTTGGCGCGCTTCGTCGAGTCCCCCAGGACCTCGTAGGCTTCGTTGATCTCCTTGAAACGGTCCTCGGCTCCCTGGTTGCCCGGGTTCTTGTCGGGGTGGAACTGCACGGCCAGCTTGCGGTAAGCCCGTTTGATGGCCTTCCCATCCGCGTGGCGGTCGACGCCTAGGACCTTGTAGTAGTCCTTGTATTCCACCAGCTTGCCCTCGGAACCATTCTAAGGTCCGCCGGGAAGGCCCGTCAAGGAGGCGCCAGGGAGCGCTCGGAAGCGGCAGGCGCTCGGAAGCGACAAGCGCTCGGAAGCGGCAGGCGCTCGGAAGCGGCAGGCGCTCGGAAGCGACAAGCGCCTCGCGGAAGACCGCTCGGCGACAAGACGCAAGGCACAAGACACAAGACACATGGCTGGAGGCTGCGAGCTGGTGGCAGGCGACTGGGAACTGGCAACTGGGAACTGGTGGTTGGTAGCTGGCGGCTGGTAGCTGCAAGCTTCCATGCTATGATACCTGCATGAATGTCGTCCCCCAGCGTGAACGCGTGCTTGTGGTGGACGAAGACCCCGACGTCCTCGACCTCCTGGCGCGGCAAGTCCTCGAACCCATGGGCTACCTGGTGGCGACGGCGGATGACGCCGGGGCCGCCATCCAGCAGGCGTTGAACTTCAGCCCCGATCTGATCATTGCCAGCCTGACCCTGCCCGGCTTGTCTGGGAAAGACCTGCTGGTGGCGTTGCGCTCCCAGGGGATGGACCTGCCGATGCTCGTGACGGCCTCCGAGGGCATGGAGGCGGACGCCGTCCAGGCCTTTCGCCTCGGGGCGCGCGACTACCTGGTGAAGCCGCTGCGCGAGGCCGAGGTCGTGGCTGCCATCGAGCGCTCGCTCAACGATGTCCGCTTGCGGCACGAACGCTCGCAACTGGCCGACGAGTTGGCCGAGAGCAATCGGCAGCTCGAGCGGCGGGTGCGCGAACTGACGACGCTCTACGGGATCGGCAAAGCCGTTACGTCCACCACGAACCAGGGGCAGCTCTTCGCCAAGCTCATGGAAGGCAGCCTGTACGTGGCGGAAGCCGACATGGGATGGATCCTGCTTCGAGAGGAGAGCTCCGAGCAGCTCGTCCTGAGGGCGCAGAAGAACATGCCCGCCTCCCTGGCCGGAAAACTGCACCAAGCCTGGGACGACGGTGTCAGCTCCCTGGTGATGCTATCGGGCGAAGCGCTAAGCATCCACGGCGAGGGGTTGGGGCAATTCAAGTTGGCCCGCTTCGGCAAGGCCGCCCTGATCGCGCCGATCAAAGTGCGCGACCAGGCCATCGGCGTGTTGTGCGTGGCCCGGCAGGACCCGCGCCCGTTCTCGGATCGTGACCAGTCGATGCTCGAGGCCGTGGCCGACTACGCCTCGATTTCGCTCGTCAATGCCCGACTGTTCCAGGAGCTCGAAGCGCGTGCCCGCCACCTGCAGCAGCTGATCGATCAAGCCGCCGGAGGCGAGATGCGCCAGGGGCTCAAGGGACTGCTCACGCAGGTCGAGAGCGCCCTGGGAGAAAAGGACTCCGCCGGTTGGAAGGCCGCGCTGGAAAGCACACGACGGGGGCTCGGGGCCATGCTCCAGGCCGCCAGCAACCTCGCCCCCGAAGCGGAGGCCGCGGGCCGATAGTCTCAGGCCGCCCGAGCGGAACGGTTTTCGAATGCCTTCGACCCTCATCCTCGTCGCCGACGACAGCCGAGAGATTCGCGACTTCCTCGAACAGTCGGTCCTGACGCCGGCCGGGTATGCCGTGCGCTCGGTCGGCGACGGCATGTCGGCCCTGACTCTGGCGCGCGAGCTGCTGCCCGATCTGGTCATCACCGATCTGCAGATGCCCGGTCTCTCGGGCCTCGATCTGATTCGCCGTCTGCGCTCCGACCGCCCGTCGCTGCCGACGATCCTCATCACGGGCGAGGGATCCGAAACGCTGGCGGTCGAAGCGATTCGCGCCGGCGCCGCCGACTACCTGACGAAACCCTTCGAAGCCGAGCAGATGCTGGCCGCCGTCGGCCGGGCGCTGGCCGAAGGCCGGCGCTGGGCCGGATTGGAGAAAGGCGTCAGCGACGCCCAGGCGACCGCCGGAGCCCTGCAGCAGCGACTCACCGAACTCGAGGCGCTGGCCACGATCGGACGAACGGTGACGGCGACCCTCGACATCGACCCGGTGCTGACGGCCGTGGTCGAAGCCGCCGTGCGGTTGACCCGGGCGGAAGAGGGCAGCCTGCTCCTGCTCGACCCCGATACCGGAGAGCTCTACATGCGGGCCTCGAAGAACTTCGACGAGGAATTCGCCCGCACCTTCCGGTTGCACGTTCAGGATTCGCTCGCCGGCCAGGTCATGGCCACCGGCGCGCCGGTGGTCCTGGACGAACGCTCGCCCCAGAAGATCAAGACCTCCTACCTGGTGCACTCCCTCCTGTACGTGCCGCTGTCGGTGCGCGGCCGGCGCACCGGCGTCCTGGGCGTGGACAACCGCAAGGCCGGCCGCAACTTCGCCCGCGAGGATATGACGGTGATGACGGCTCTGGCCGACTACGCCGCCATTGCCATCGATAACGCCCAGCTCTACCAGCGCACCGAGGCCGAACGCCGCCAGCTGGAGACCATCCTGACTCAGACCGACAGCGGGGTGCTGGTGCTGGACCCGGAGAACCGGCTGATCCTGATCAACCGCGCCGCCCGCCACGCTTATGGGATCGACGGGGACGTCCTGGGGCGCTCGGTCGTCGAGGCTCTGGATGACCCCGAACTCCTGTCGCTCATCCGAGCCCCGGGCTCCCATCCGCGCCGGGAGGAGCTCACCGTTCCCGACGGGCGCGTCTTCCACGCCCAGCGGACCCTCATCCCCGGGATCGGCCAGTCGATCGTGATGGACGACATCACCCACCTCAAGGAGCTGGACCGCATCAAGTCCGAATTCGTCACGACGGTGTCCCACGACCTGCGCTCGCCGCTGACGGCCATCCTGGGCTACGTCGAACTGATCGAACGCGCCGGCCCGGTGACGGACCAGCAGAAGGAGTTCGTTCGCCGCGTCCGCCTGAGCGTGGAGCAGATCACCAGCCTGGTGACCGACCTGCTCGACCTGGGTCGGATCGAGTCCGGGATGGATACCTCCAAGGAGAAGACACCCTTGGCGGTGCTGGCGCGCTACGCTGTCGAGGGGCTGCGCAATGCCGCTGAGATCCGGCAGATCTCGGTCGAGGCGAGTTTGCCCGATGACCTGCCGATGGTGACCGGCGACCCGTACCGGCTGCGCCAGATGATCGGCAACCTGCTGGAGAACGCCATCAAGTACTCGGCCGCCGGAGGCCGCGTGGAGATCTCGGCTGAAGGGGAAGGTGACCAGGTCATCCTGCGCGTGAACGACAACGGGCCGGGAATCCCGACCTCCGAGCAACCCTACCTGTTCGACAAGTTCTTTCGCGCCAGCAACGTGCCGGAAGACGTCACCGGGACTGGGTTGGGCCTGTCGATCGTGAAATCCATCGTCGACAACCACCACGGTCGCATCTGGGTGGACTCGAAGATCGGGCAGGGTTCGACGTTCACGGTGGTCCTACCCAAGGCCGACGCCTGACGCCCCATTGAGTCGGTGGAAACAAACATGCGCGGCCGAGGGGCCGCGCATGTGGGTTAAAGCGCCTCCGCCGGGGCGGTGAGGGGGGTAACCCGGCGGAGGCCTTCGCCAAAGGAGGAGACAGCGATGAGCAGTGGGGTGCCCCGTCAATGTCTCCGCCGCTATAATAGTCGCGGGCGAAGGGGACGCGAACTGTCGAAGATCACCTGCGCCGTGTGACATTGATCGTCGTGACGCTTCGGCTCCACCATGACTCAAAGCGCTGAACTCCGCCGCCGCCTGCAGCACCTGGGCCGCCGCCGACCGGTAGAGCCTCGCCCACCGGCACGCCACGCGCCCTCCGCCCTGTCGGGCGAAGAAGTCCCTACGGCACTGGGTGCGGCCTTCCGGCGTCAATCGACGTATCCGGCCGACTACATCCACGGTCGACGCCCACTGGCCAGTCTCCTCGCCTTCGACTCCGGGCTGGCGGCTGACCTGGCGCGGCAGCCGGGCCTGGGCGGTCTCGCCTTCGATCGCCTGCTTTTCCTGGATACCGAGACCACCGGCCTGGCGGGAGGCGCGGGGACGCTTGTGTTCCTCGTCGGCCTCGGGCGATTCACGCCCGCTGGATTCCGCCTGCGCCAATACTTCTTGCGAGATCCGGCCGAAGAGCCGGGGATGTTGCGCGCCTTGGAGGAGGATCTGGAGGAGGCCTCCGGGTTCGTCACCTTCAACGGCCGTGCCTTCGACCTCCCGCTGCTGGAGATGCGTTACGGCATTGGATTGAGGCGCCGCTGGTCGCTCTCGACGCGGCCCCACTTCGACTTGCTGTTTCCATCCCGCCGTCTCTGGCGCCGGGCGCTGCCGGATTGTTCCCTCGGAACGCTCGAAGCCCATCTGTTGGGTGTCGAGCGGACGGAGGAGGACGTCCCGGGAGCGCTCATCCCCGGCCTGTACCTCGACTATCTGCGCAGCGGCGACACAACGGCCATGGCGCGCGTCCTATACCACAACGCCGTGGATGTGTTGACCCTCGTCGGATTGGCCTCGACGGTGCTCGAGCGGCATCAGGGTCCCGGCGACGCTTTGAACGGGTCGGAAGCGATAGCCGTGGCGCGTTGGCATGCCGATCAAGGACGATGGCAAGCGGCCGAGTCGACGTTGCGGCACGCCATCCAAGAAGGGGAAGGACGGGTGCGTCAGGACGCGCTGCGCGCTTTCACCGGACTGCTTCGCTCGCAGCACCGTCGTGCGCATGCCTTGGAGGCTTTGGAAGCCTGGAGCGAGTTGTCCCCGAACGATCCCGAGCCGTGTCTTGAAGCGGCCAAGTACTACGAGTGGGAAGCCCGCGATCCGGGTCAGGCGCTGCGATGGGCGGATCAGGCGCGCCAGGCCGTCGAGAATTGGCCGGATGGGTGGCGCCGGCGTGAGGCCCTGACGGCGATCGATCACCGCATCAGTCGACTGCTGGCGAAACGAACATCCCGCGCCGCGCCTCTGGTGGCCTGAATCCTTGAGAAAAGGTAGGGGCGGTGAGACGGCCTGCGGTTCTGGCCAGGTGGGCTTCGCCCCTCCGGTTCCATCCGTTCGGGCGACTGCTTGTTACCCTCCGGCCAGCCCCCAGCGCTCGCGAACTCGCCGCTCCACCTGTCCGAAGAGAAGCTGATCGGTCAGCAGGCCGACGGCGACGATCACCAACATGACCGCCACGACGCGACTCATGTCGTTGAGCTCGCGTCCCATGCTCAAGAGGGCGCCCAGGCCGGGCAGGGTGTAGAGCAACTCGCCCGCCATGAGGGAGCGCCAGGCAAACGACCATCCCAGCTTCATGCCGGTCAGGATCGACGGAAGGGCCGACGGCAGGATGACGCGCGGATAGAGTTGCCACCCTCGCGCCCCCAGGTTGCGGGCGGCCCGCAGGTAGATCGGGGGCGTGTTGCGCACGCCGTCCTCGGTCGCTTGGGCGATCGACAGCACCGAGCCCATCACCACTACGAACAGAATGGCCGTCGGGCTGAGGCCAAACCATAGCAGCGCCAGGGGCAGCCAACAGATGCTGGGCAGGGCCTGCATCCCCATGACGACCAGCCCGAAGGTGTCCTTCACCCAGCGCATTTGCGCCATCAGCAAGCCCAGCGTCAGGCCGATCACCGTCGAGATCAGGTAGCCCTCGGCCAGGCGCCCCAGGCTGCCGCGAATCCCGATGAGGAAGGTGCCGTCGCGGAACCCTTGCACCAGCGATTCGAGGACCCGCGTCGGGGCCGGAAACAAGTAGTCCGGCCAGACCCGCAGCAGCGCCAGGAGTTCCCACAGGGCGACCAGGCCGAGGAAGAAACCGGCCCGGCGCAGCCATGCGACGCGTTCGCGGGGAAGAGTTAAGGGACGCAGGCTAGGGTTGCCGGTCCGTGGGGCCATGGGCCATCTCGCCTCCAAGTCGCAAACTGAGCGCGATCCGCGCGGCGTGCTCAGCGGTTGCCAGGTCTTCGGCGTGCCGCGGTCGCGGCAAGCGGATGTGGTGTTCGGCCACAATCCGGCCCGGGCGCGGCGAGAACACCAAGACGCGGTCGCCCAAGACGACGGCTTCGCGGACGTTGTGGGTCACGAACACCATCGTCTTTCCCGTCGTGAGCCAGACCTCCTGGAGCTCCTGGTGGAGGCGTTCGCGCGTCAGGGCGTCGAGGGCGCCAAAGGGCTCGTCGAGGAGCAGGACGGCCGGGTCGACCGCCAGGGCCCGCGCCAGGGCCACCCGCTGGCGCATCCCGCCCGAGAGGTGGTGGATCCAGGCGCGTTCGAAGGATTCGAGGTGAACGGTCCGAAGGAGTCCCCGCGCGCGTGTCTCACGCTCCTCGCGGGGCAGGCCCTTCATCCGCAATCCGAACTCGACGTTGCCCTGGGCTGTGAGCCAGGGAAACAGGGCGCCTTCCTGAAAGATCAACACGCGGCTGGGATCGGGCCCAGCGATCGGATGCCCGCCCACCAGCACCTGGCCGCGCGTCGGGGGTTCGAGGCCGGCCAGGATGTAGAGCAGCGTTGTCTTGCCGCAACCCGAGGGCCCGACCAGGCAGATGAATTCCCCATCCTCGACCGTCAACTGAGTGCTCGCCAGGGCGGCCAGGGGGCCGTCCCGCGTGGGGAATTCCTTCTCCACTCCCCGTACTTCGAGGGTCATCCTCTTCCTCGCCGACCGCAGCTACTCGACGTGCGGCAATCCGCGGCCGTCCAGGACGTCATTGAGCAACGTGAGGTCGTAGATGCCGGTCAGGTCGGGCGATTGCAGAAGGAAACCGGCCTCGAAGGCCGCCCGCGCCGAAGCCAGCAGCGAGGCGGAGATCGGGTCCCACGTGGGGCGGAGGCGGGACCAGGCCATGGCCATGACCTCGTCGCCCAGCCGGCTTCCGGTGAGGCGTTCGATCTCTTCGTTGACCAGCAGCTGAGCTTCCGCGGGGTGGTCGAGGATCCATTCCGTGACGGTGACGTGCGCGTCCAGCCAGGCTCGCACGAGGTCGGGGTGTTCCTGCAGGAAACCCGTGCGGACGATGATGTTGGCGGTGACGAAGTCGCCCTCGGGCCAAAGGTCTCGCTCATCGAGGAAGAGCTCCCCCTGGCCTTCGACGATCAGGCGGCTGCCCCAAGGTTCGGGAACCCAGGCCCCATCAATGTGCCCCAGCCTGAACAGATCCAGGATTTGGGGGTTGGCTGTCGGGACGACCTCGACGTCGCCGCCGTGCTCGACGGTCTGCAGCCCGTTGGATGCCAGGTAGGCGCGCAGGGCCACGTCCTGCGTGTTGCCGAGTTGCGGTGTGGCAAGGCGCTTCCCATGCAGGTCCGCCGCCGTCTGGATGGCCGACGCCGGCCGGACGATGAAGGCCGCGCCGCCGCTGGTGGCGCCGGCGACGACGTGCAAGGCCTGACCCGTGGATTGCACGTAACCGTTGACGGCCGGGTTAGGTCCGATGTACGCCAGGTCGATCTGCTCGGCAAAGAGGGCCTCGATGACCGACGGACCGGCGTTGAACACCGTAGCCTCGATGCGGACCTCGCGGCCAAGGGCCTGCTGGAAGTCGCCGCGGGCCATACCGACAAGGGCCTGGGAGTGGGTGATGTTGGGGAAGTAGCCGAGGCGCAGCACGAGCGGGCTGCCCGCCTCCCCGGAGGATGGGCGAGAGGTGCACGCCACCGCTGCGACGCCCAATAGAAGGAAGAGGATGGACCTGGAGCTGCGATGAGGGTTCATGTCCGATTCCGTTCCTTGACGGTGGGGGCGGTGATCGGACGTGCGTCGGGTAGGAAGGAGGGGAATCCGGTGCCGGGGTGGACTCAGCTCTGCCCGGATTCGAGCTCCTGGCGGACCGTGCGGTACAAGTGCTCGGCCTTGAGTTCACCCAGAGTGTAGCAGGGCCCGCCCAGGCGCTCGGCCAGCGTCGTGGCCAGCCCTTGGTCGAATGCGGCATGTTCCATATTGATCACCACCGATCGAACGTGGCCTTCATGGAGCAGGTCGGCGATTCGGTGCGCCTCTTCCTGAGGAGGCAAGTCGCTCATCGAGACGTTTCCGGCGCCGTCGGTCAGTAGGATCATCAACGGCAGTGTGTCCGGGTGGACGATCTTCTCCTGCTGGAAGGTCTCGTAGGCAAGCTTCAGGCCGGCGGAGAGGGGCGTCTTGCCGCCGACGGGAATGTCGGCCAGAGCTTTCTGGGCCAGTTGGACGGAGTTCGTCGGCGGGAGGACGGTCAGGGCGCGGTCCTTCTGGAAGACGACCAGGCCCACCCGATCGCGGCGCTGGTAGGCATCGGTGAGCAGCGAGACGATGGCGCCTTTGGTCGCCGACATGCGCTCGGCGACGGCCATCGACCAGGAGGCATCGACGACGAACAGGATGAGGTTGGCGGCCTTGCGGACGCGCACCTTCTGCTGCAGGTCGGACGGCTCGATCGCGAAGGCGACGGAGCGCTCCTCCTGCCGGCGCTCTTTTTGGAAGGGAGCGGCAGCCCGCAGCGTAGCATCGAAGGCGATGTCTTCATGGACGCCGTTGGCCGGGCGGGCCATCACGTAGCGTCCGCGTCGGCGGTCGGTGCGCGTTTGGGTCCGTCGGCCACCGTGGCGGCGGGTGATCTTGTCCAGAGGATTTTCGATGCGGCGCGGGGCGAAGACTTCGCCGGTCTTGACCCGGTCGCCGCCCTCCCACCAGCGGGCGGACAGGGACGTGGAAACCGGTTGTTGGCCTGGTTCGACCTGCCCCTGGGCCTCCCGCTCGTCCGCGCCTTCGCGCGCTAGGCTATGCGGGCGACTTTTTTTTGGGCGCTCTCGTCGGCTTCGCCGGGTGCCGGCGTGGCCTGGTCGTCTTCGCCGACCTGGTCCTGGACCTGTTGGATGCGCGCCTGCAGGTCATCCAGGTGGATCTCGACCTGTTGGAAGGGGCCCCGGCGCAATCGGTGGGGCAGAGCGAGCTCGGCGGCGACGGCGATGTCGCGCTGGTTGACGGCCCGGCGGCCCTCGAAGGCGGCGTGGGCCCGGGCGGCCTTGAGGATGACCAGGTCGGCGCGATGCCCGTCCACCTGAAGGGAGGAGGTCAGGGCGGCGATGGCCAGCAGGTCGCGCTTGGAATAGGTCACCTGGTCGACGAGGCGGCGTGCCTCCTCGATCTCGTGTGACAGGTGGGATTCCTTTTCGAGCCAGGTGGCCCGAAAGGCCTCCGGATTGGATTCGAACTCCAGGATGCGCTCCATGATGGCGATGCGGTCGCGCGCCTCGCGCAGGCCGTGGATCTCGACCGACAGGGCGAAGCGGTCCAAGAGCTGCGGCCGCAGGTCGCCCTCCTCGGGGTTCATCGTGCCCACCAGGATGTAGCGGGCCGGGTGGCTGAAAGAGATGCCTTCCCGTTCGACGATATTCATGCCCAGGGCGGCCGAGTCGAGCAGGACGTCGACGACGTGGTCGTCGAGCAGGTTGACTTCATCGATATACAGCAGGCCGCGGTTGGCGGCGGCCAGCACCCCGGGCTCGAAGTGGCGCTCGCCTTCCTTGATGGCGCGCTCGATGTCGAGGGTGCCGACCACCCGGTCCTCGGTGGCCGAGACCGGCAGGTCGACAAAGGAGGTGCGGCGAAGGGCGACGGGGAGCACTTCTCCGCCGGCGGCCCGCTCGCGGCATTCGGTGCACCAGGTCATCGGCTGGTCGGGGTCGCAGCCGAAGCGGCAGCCGCCGACGACCCGAACTTCGGGAAGCAGGGCCGCCAGCGCCCGGGCGGCGGTCGATTTGGCGGTGCCTCGCTCGCCGCGGATCAGCACGCCGCCGATCCGCGGGTTGACGGCGTTGAGGATGAGCGCACGGCGCATGCGCTCCTGTCCGACAATGGCGCTGAAAGGATAGATGGACGCCACGGCACCTCTCCCGCGGCATTATACCGCCTCCCTGCGTGACCCGGCGCCCGGACCGATCCCTCCGGAGCGCTGGATTCGCCCGCACCATAGACAAGACACCCCTCCGACCTTATAATGCGCAAATCTCAGCTAGAGAAAGAGTCGTCTTCATGGATCCGAACGATAAGCCCATCGGGGAGTCGGCCCTCCCGGGCCCGGACTCACACCCGATGGATGCCTTCCTTGAAGGGGAGGCCTACGGTCTGGACAGCCCCCGCCGCGGTGAACTGCGCACCGGTACGATCGCGCGCATCAGCAGCGGCGACATTCTGGTGGACATCGGGGCCAAGTCGGAAGGGATGATCCCGGCTTCCGAAGTCGAGCAGATGTCCGAAGAACAGAAGGCCAACCTGGTGGTTGGACACGAGATCCCGGTCTACATCGTGCGCACCGGGGACCGCGACGACGGGATTCTGCTCTCGGCGCTGCGGGCGATGGAGGAAGGCGATTGGTCGCTGGCCGAGGGCCTGCTGCAGTCCCAGGAAGTGTATGAAGGGGCGGTCGGCGGGTACAACAAGGGCGGCCTGATCGTGAAGGTAGGCAATCTTCGGGGGTTCATCCCGGCTTCCCAGATCAGCCTGGCGCGCCGACGCCGATCCGAAGGGGAAACCCCGGAGAAACGCTGGGGCAAGATGGTCGGCGAGCCGATCCTGGCCAAGGTTATCGAGGTCGATCGACGGCGCAACCGCCTGATTCTGTCCGAACGGGCGGCGGCCCGCGAGGCCCGCAAGGCCCTCAAAGAGCAACTGATTCTGGAACTCCAGCCCGGGGAAATCCGCACCGGGCGGGTGATCTCGATCGCCGACTTTGGCGCCTTTGTGGACATCGGCGGCGCCGATGGACTCGTGCATATGTCGGAAATCTCCTGGAAGCGCATCGCCCATCCACGCGATGCGCTGGAGGTCGGCCAGGAAGTCCAGGTGAAGGTGCTCAGCGTCGACCCCGAGCGCAAGCGTATCAGCCTGTCGATGCGCGAACTCCAGGCCGATCCGTGGGAGACGACGGTCGAGTCACTGCAGGAGGGCCAGCTGGTCGAGGGGACCGTGACCAAGCTGACGAAGTTCGGCGCGTTCGCCAGCCTCAAGTTGGCCGGCGACTACGAGGTCGAGGGCTTGATCCACATTTCGGAACTGTCCGACCGGCGCATCGAACATCCCAAGGAAGCCGTGCAGGAGGGTCAGACGGTGACGCTGCGGGTGATCAAGCTCGATCGGCCGCGCAAGCGCATCGGCCTGAGCCTCAAGCGCGTCGCCTCGGCCGAGTACGCCGACCTGGATTGGAAGCAGGCGATGGAGGACCTGGAGACGCCCGCCGCCCCCGTCCCCGACGTCGTCGAGGATTTCGACGCCGAGCTGGAAGCCGAGGGGACGGAGGACGCCGAAGGACCCGCCGAGGACGAAGCCGGCTTCGACGACTCGGGGGGCGCCCCGCCGGAAGCGGCCTGACCATGCCACCGGGCGCCGCCGCAAGGTGACGCCCGGTTTGTTTATCCCCCCGGAAACGGCCCCCCTGGATTCTGGTAGAATCCCGACTAAGGCTGGCGGGTTTTCAACAGCGCACGAGGAGGACCCGTGTCCGACAAGATGCAACGGTTCACGCAGCGGGCCCGCCGCGTGCTGAGCCTGGCCCACGAAGAAGCCGAACGACTGCATCACAACTACATCGGCACGGAGCACCTTCTCCTGGGGTTGATCCGCGAGGAAGGGGGCGTCGCCGGCCGGGTGCTGCGCGAGCTGGGCCTCGACCCGGCCCGCGTGAAGGAAATGGTCGAACGATTGACGGGCGTCGGACGCCACGCCGGCGGCCGCATTGAGCTGGCGCCGGGCACGGAGCACGTCCTGCAGCTGGCCATCGAAGAGGCCCGGCGCATGGGCCACCATTACATCGGCACCGAGCATCTTCTGCTTGGGCTGGTGCGCCAGGGCGAAGGCGTCGGGATGGATGTCCTGCGCCGCCTGGGGGTGACCCCCGAACAGGTTCGCCGGCAGACGCGTCGCATCCTTCAAGAAACACCGGCCCGGCAGGCGGCGGCTTCACCGGCCGGCGCTTCCGAGCGCAAGGAATCCACTGTCAAGACGCCGCTCCTCGATCAACTGGCCACCGACTTGAGTTCGATGGCCGAGGCCGGCAAGCTCGACCCAGTCGTCGGACGGCAAACCGAAATCGAGCGCGTCATCCAGATCCTGGCCCGCCGCACGAAGAACAATCCGGCGCTGATCGGCGAACCGGGCGTGGGCAAGACCGCCATCGTCGAGGGGTTGGCCCAGCGGATCGTCGCCGGCGAGACCCCCGAACCGCTGCTGGGCAAGCGCGTCATGCAGCTCGACGTTGGTTCGCTGGTGGCCGGCACGATGTACCGGGGGCAGTTTGAGGAACGATTGAAGCGGGTCATCGACGAGCTCAAGTCGTCGGGGGCCATCCTGTTCATCGACGAAGTCCACATGCTCGTCGGCGCCGGCTCGGCCGGCTCGTCGGTCGACGCCGCCAACATCCTGAAGCCGGCGCTCTCGCGCGGGGAGCTGCAGGTCATCGGCGCCACCACGCTGGACGAATACCGCAAGTACATCGAGAGCGACGCCGCCCTCGAGCGCCGTTTCCAGCCCGTGATGGTGGAAGAGCCGAGCGTCGGCGAAGCCCTCGACATCCTGCGCGGGGTCAAACGCCCCTACGAGGACCATCACCGCCTGATCATCAGCGACGAGGCCCTCGAAGCCGCCGTCACCCTGTCCGCCCGCTACGTCCCCGACCGCTACCTGCCCGACAAAGCCATCGACCTGATCGATGAAACGGCCTCGCGCGTCCGGATGTACAAGAGCCCGGAAGCGCGCAACCTGAAGTCGACGATGGACGAGCTGCGCACCACGCGCCAGGCGCATGCCCTGGCGATGGAAGAGGCGCGTTACGACGACGCCCAGGAGCTGCTGGCGCTCCAGGGGCAGCTGGAAGAAAAGCTGCGCCAGCTGCGCGCCGGCTGGCAGCGCTCCGAGGATTCGGTCCGGGTGACGGCTCAGGACATCGCCGAGGTCGTGGCGATGTGGACCGGCGTGCCGGTCATGCAGATCGCCCAGGAAGAGTCCGAGCGCCTGCTGCAAATGGAAGCCGTCCTGCACGCCCGCATCATTGGGCAGGATGAAGCCATCGAGGCCATTTCCAAAGCCGTGCGCCGCGCCAGGGCGGGGCTCAAGGACCCGCGGCGCCCGGTCGGTTCCTTCATCTTCCTGGGGCCGACGGGCGTGGGCAAGACCGAGCTGACCAAGGCCCTGGCGGAGTTCCTGTTCGGCAGCGAAGACGCCCTGATCCAGATCGACATGTCCGAATTTATGGAGCGGCACACCGTCAGCCGCCT
>Ga0214473_10004891_pt1 | contig 16087 bp, 8 predicted proteins | sample RVTome_7_FD_203509 | JGI IMG/M metagenome (GOLD analysis project Ga0214473, IMG submission 203509) | Soil microbial communities from uranium-contaminated site in the Upper Colorado River Basin, Wyoming, United States - RVT98D197 | ecosystem: Environmental > Terrestrial > Soil > Contaminated >... | reverse complement strand
CGAGCTGGTGCTACAAGCACGTCGAGTACATCGTGGATCGCAGTGTGGTGGGCGGCTACGAGGACGGCAACTACCACCCCGAGATCGCCTGCTCCCGCGACCAGATGGCCGTCTTCGTCACCCGGGCCTTCGAACTGCCGATGTAGGGAAACCATAAGCAGGGCGGACTCCCAGTCCGCCAGTTGAAGGGCGTCCGCCTTGGGCGGACGCCCTCTCATTCCCGGGGTTCTCCGGCCCTCACCGCAGCCGCTCCAAGAGGTGCTGCGCTTGTGGCTGTGACGGATTCACGGCCAGCGCTCGCTGGAGCAGCTCCCGCGCCTCGTCGCGGCGTCCCTGCTGCGCATACGCATAGCCCAGGTTGGTGAGCGCGAGCAGGTTGCAGGGGTCGTGCTTCAGCGCAAGTTCGAGTTCCGCCACCGCTGCCGTGATGTCGCCCTGCCGTCCGTACACCGAGGCCAAGTTCGCGTGGGCCTCGGCCAGCTCTGGTTTGAGCGCGATGGCGCGGTCAAACTCCGCCTTGGCCTCAACCAGCTTGCCTCGGCGGCCGTAGATCACGCCGAGGCGGTTGCGAGTCTCGGCGTCGTCCTTGGTCGCGAGGGCCTGTCGGTAGAGCGCGGCAGCTTGGTCTAACCGGCCCTGATCAGCGTACCGGAGCCCAATCTGCACGGCCAGTGATGGCGTCCCTTCCAGTACCCGCAGGGCCTGCTGGTAGCGGGCGTCCGCGGTCTCGGGATCGCCGGTCGCCCAGGCATAGTCGCCCATCACCAGCAGGTAGCGGCCCGCGATCAGGCGCTGCTCGGCTCCGAAGCGGTAGCGTTGGTCGTTCAGGTTCAGGCGGAAGCGTCGCGTCAGGGGGTCCGGCGCGCGCTTCAGCCAAGCCTCCTGTTCGGCCTCCGGCACGAGCCGATAGACACACCCCCATGGGATCTGCGCGAGGCTGGGCAGGCCGCCTGCGGGCTGGCGATCCACTGCGAAGACGGCCTGCCCCTGGGCGATTCGATCCTGCACGAAGCGCGACTCCGGGAGGAGCTCGACCTGCTCGGGCGGGTGCACCGCGTTCTCCACGGTCGCGATTCCCCGGTCGAGGCGCGACCATAGCTCGACCCCCGGGGCGCGACCCTCCACTCTCGTGAGATAGAGGAGCGCGAACGTCGGATTCGTCGCCGGTAGGATCAGCACCGACGTATCATCCACGGACTCCAGGACATCCAACCCACTTGACCGCACAAAGGCTTGAGAGGAGAGATCGTTGGCCCGGAAATTGACGATGAGCGCCAGCGCCGGCACGGCGAGCACGAAGACGGCGACAAAGGGAAGCCGCCGTGCAGTCAGGCGATCCACCAGCCACTGCACGCCGAAGCCGATCCAGATTTCAGCCATCAGGAGGGCAGGAAGATAGTAGACGTCAATCTCCCATGGAATGTCATAGTTGACCGCCCACACCACCGCGATGACGAAGATCAGCGCGGTGGTGTGGAGCAGGATGCGGTCCCGACGCGCCAGCACCAGCGCCCCGCCTACGGCCACAATCAGCCCTGACCACCAGAACTCGTGGGGCAGGTCACGTGCGAAGGTCCACAGATTCCCCGTCACGGCAGACAGCGGTAGGTGGAACATGCGGCCGCGGTACTGCTCAGCGGTGAGATAGCGCCACCAATTAGCCAGCGTCTCGGGATTGCCCCAGTCCAGCTTTGGGTCAGCGAGCGAGCGAATCGGCGCGTAGAGATGAAGGCTGAAGCCAAGGAACACAAGCAGGGCCGCCAGGCCCAGCGTGCGCCACCGGACGAACACGCCGCGGTCATGCGCGATGATGAAGTAGAGATACGCGGGAAGTAACAGGGCGTGGCCATAGTGCACCGTCAGGCCCAGGCCGAAGGCAAGCGCGAACCACAATAGCCAGCGATCCGCGGCGGGAGGACTGTGGCGTGTCGGACCCTTCTGCTGATCGCGGGACCGCCGCTTGCGCGAGGGCAGATCCGGCGGGGAGGGCGAAGGCGCCTGCGCCGTTTCATTGCGCCACTGGAGGAGCAGCAGAAACTGAGCGATGATCAGCGTGAGACTAAGCGTGTACACCTCGGCGATGGTGGCCTGCCGCCAGAAGGTGGCGGAAAACGCGAAGGCGAGAGCGGAAGTGATAGAGGCAAGCCGTCCGAGGCCGGCCGTGGTGAGAAGCAGATAGAGCAGAGTGGCGGCGACGGCGCTCATCACCGCGGCGAACAAGTTGATGCGGTACGCAACGCTGCCGACGGGAAGGAGGGTGGCAAACGCCTTCCCCAGGAGGCAGAAAAGCGGAAACCCTGGCGGGTGAGGAACGCCGAGAGTCCAGGCGGCGACAACGTTCTCTCCCGCGCCCTCCACGAATACCGTGGGGCAGAGGGTCCGCACGTACACGATTAGCGCGAGGATGAAGGTCGCGCCGGCGGGCCAGTATCGGCGTGGCAGCATGCGGGTGGCTGGCAGCACTTGCGAGGTCCCTCACACCGGGATTCTGCGGGCGGTCGGCTGGAACCTGCGGGACAGCTACGCGCTCTCAGCCCGCACCTCCTCCCATCGTTGACGGGTGATCGCCATGCGCATCTCGTGGCGGCCGAAGGTGCTTGTCTCGAGCCGATGCTGACTGGCCAGCAACCCGGCCTTCTGGTAGCATCTGATGGCACGGCGATTGTCGTCATGGCAGGAAAGCCGTACCTCCTGCAGGCCCAACTCCGTGAACGCGTGCTCCAGGAGGGCACGCGTGGCGGCCGTCCCGTACCCCTTCCCCCAGTCGGCCCGGTCGCCGATGAAGACGCCGAGCTGCGCGATTCCCTCCTCCGGGGTGATCCGGCGCAGACCACACGCGCCGATTGGCCGCGCGCGCTCGTCCAGGATGACGAAGTGGCGCTGGTGCGTCGCGTCGGCGAGCACACCGGCGATCCAGGTGCGCTCGTGCTCGATGCTGACCGGCGCCTGGACCAGGCCTAGATAGCGTGCCACATCTGGATCGTTCACCCAGAGGAAACACAACTCAGCATCTTCCGTGCGGATCGGACGCAACGTAACGCGTGGCACAGAGACAGTGCTTTCTATCTTCCCGTGGATTCCCCTTGCCGCGACGGGTTTCGGCTTCCGGTGTCCAAATGGACAGGGAGAGGGGCTTACCGTATAATGGCGGGCGGCGAGGAAGTCAGGGCCGCTGGCGCCGGTTTGCCCTGAGAGAAGCCGAAGACCCCCGCCTTGTACATGATGCATGCCGAAGAGGCGAGCAGCAGCAAGCTCCAGGAGGATCAGCGTGACCATTCGCCGATTGCCGTGCATCGCCGCGATCACAGCCCTCTCGGCTCTCTCGGCCGGGTCCGCCTTTGCGCTACGCATTCCAGAGGGAGAGCCGGCCCGCAAGGTCCGCGTTTACACCTTCTGGAATCGGGATTACTTCTGCATTGCGGCGCGCGTGCCTGATACCATCATCACTGGCATGAGTGACGCTCCCATGTCGGCCCCGGAGCAAGATGACGCGATCGAGTTCGACTTCAACCTCCCCACCGCAATTGGAAGGGCCGCACATCGGCTGATCATCAGCGCCGCGGGGGGCATGACCATGCTCACCCGCGACGAACGTGGCAACTGGCGAAGCGACAACGCCTGGATTCGCGGGCTGCGCACTATCAAGTACGCGGTAAACGTCACTGGTACGCTCAACAATCCAAGAGACGCCGACGGCGAGTTCATAGTGGAGTGTGCGATCCCGTGGTCCTACCTCGGGGGCATGCCCTCCTCGGACCGCGAGATCGGGTTCAACGTCGTCAACTGGATGCAGGGCGACACTGACGGCGTGGCGAGTTGGTCGGGTTACATTTCCTCCGCGGACGAACTCGGCAATACGGCCCAGTGGGGCCGCATGCTGATCACACGTGGCTCGCCTCTCACCACCGCGCAGGGTCTGGTGGCCATCTGTCCGCTCAACCTGACCGAGCCGTTTATCGACGGCGCGCTGAATGCTCAGGAGTGGATGACCGCGGGTTCCCTCAGTTTCGACAAGCCCGAGCCGGGGTTCAAGCCGGCCCCGCCCACGGGTGGAAAGCCGAGCTTTGGAGCCCTGCTCGCGATCTATCGGTATGACTGGGACCAGGCGACTCTCTGGCAGGCGGATGGCACGCCGATGACGGTGGACCAGCCGAAGGAGGGTGCCGGCCCGTGGTACAGTTACCAGCGTGTGGATTGGCACCGCAGCCAACTCGACGAGATCAAGCGCAGTGGCATCGATATTATCCTGGTACGCTATCGCGGTGACGCGGAGTCCCGGCGGACCTGGGCGCGGATGGGCCTGGACCGGCTGACGCAGGCCCTCAAGGAGATGCGGGCCGAAGGGAAGAGCTATCCCCTGGTGGGGATGATGCTGGACACGGCGCCACTGCAGGAGGCTGACCTCAAGCGCGACGAAGGTAAGCAATTGCTGTATGGCATGATCCGGGACCTTTATCTCCACGTGCCGAGGGAGTTCCGCGCGGATCTGGGCGGGGGCGTACCGGTGATGCTGGCCGATCCGACCGGGATCGCGGATTGGGACGGTGGGTTCATGCCGTATGTCGAGGAGCGCCTCGGTCCCATCTGCTGGCTGGGGAGCACGGCGTGGCGGGAGAAAGGCGCGGATCGGTTCTATGCGTTCGTGCGGCTGTCGCGTTCCGGATTGAGTCAGGAAGGGGCGGGCGGAGCGACAGCACTGTCCATCTCGCCCGGCTTCTGTCCGCCGCTTGGCTCCTATGGTGAAGTGCGATCACGGCGGGAAGGCCGCGCCTATCGCGCGGACTGGCAGCGAGTGCTTGCGGTCTCGCCGGAGCTGGTCGTGATAGACAGTTGGAATGACTTCGCGAATGGCACGGAGATCGCCCCGACCCGGCAGTATGGTTTCTCGTATGCGGACGCCACTCGGGTGGCGAAGGCGCAGTTGGGAAGTGGCCAGTCGCATAGCTTACGGCTCCTGCAGAGCAATGTGCCAGCGGTGCTGAAGCCCGGCGCGGACTACCTGGTGGAGTTAGTGATCGAGAACAACGGCACGGAGGACGTGGAGACCGGGAGGCTGATCACGGCAGACTACCGCATCACTCGCCGCCGGGATGGCAGCGTCGTGCAGCAGCGCATCGGCGCACAGGAGTTGCGCGTGCTGGCAGGGCAGATCCGACGGACGCCGATCTCCATCGTGACAAAGGACTCTCAAGGCAAGCCGCTGCCGCCAGGTGAATATCTGTTCTCACTGGTGGTCATCAAGACCCGCGTCCCGCTGCTGCGCTCGAAGCTCGTAGCCCGAGACGTCGCCGAACTCACCGTCCCCATCATTGTTGGCGAGCCGCCCGCGCGGAAGGCGACGGTGATCAGCACCTCGCTGCCCTCCTCAATAGAGTCGGGCGCGACCGAGACGGTGGTGGTGCGGCTGCGGAACGACGGGGCGGAGACGTGGCGGGCGGCCGAGACCAAGGTGAAGTACCGCTGGCGACTGCACTACGACGATCCGCCGTGGGAGGACCTAAAGCTTCCGGATGCCGCCCTCGGCGGCGAGGCCGGTGTGCCGGTGCCTAAGGACGTAGCCCCAGGTGAGGTGGTATCAGTCCTGGTCCCGGTGACTGCCCAGGCAGGCGGCCCTGAGCGTTCCGCGCTGCCAATGGCCCATCATTACCGAGTGCAGTGGGACATCGAGGACGGACAGGGCTCATTCGCCGAATCCGGCCAGCCGCTTTCCGATGAAGCTATCCAGATCGTGCCTCACGACCTCGGTGCAGTGATCGAGTCAGTCTCCGCTCCCCTCGCCATGGAGGCGGGTGGTAAGGTGGAGGTCGCCGTGGTCGTGGGCAACGCGGGCCAAAGGCCGTGGAAGTCCGAGGAGACGACGCTCACGTGTGAGTGGTATCGCTGGGACGGCCGGGCGCTGGCCCACATCACCGCGGTGGCGCGCCTCGATGCGGACCTCCCGCCCGGGGAGAAGGCGATAGTCCGCGTCGCGGTCGAAGCTCCGCCTGTGGCGGGGCCATACCGGGCAGTGTGGCGGGTGTCCGACGGCAAGGTCGGCGAGAGCGGCCGTCGTCGCGATCTCCAGGTCACGCCCATCATGGTGCGCGGTGGCGCGTATCGCGCGCTGGATCTCTCCCGCTATATGAACGTGGCGGCCATCACCACGGATAGCTACCGCGCGAGGGGCGACATGGACGGCCGGGGGCGCAGCCTGCCGGCAGAGGTGGTACCGCCTGATCTCTCGGGGGAGACCGAGGGGCTGTACCCCAGTGGGTACTACGCGCCGGGCGCGGGTTCCGGTCTCTCGGTCCCGTTCGCTTACCCCGAAGCCAGTACCGGCCTGGCCGGCGCGGTAGCCTGTGATGGGCAGAGCATAGAGCTTGGCGCGCTGGGGGTGAAACGCATTCATCTGCTCGCCGCGAGCACGAGCGGGGCGCAACCGCTCCAGGTGACGCTTACCTCGTCCGATGGATCAGCGCAACAGGTATCGCGGCAAGTCCCCTCCTGGTTGGAGAAGGTGGACGGCGTACCGGTGGGCACATGCACGCGCTACGTGCGTGCCCTCGATAGAGACGAAGCAGGGGCGCAGAGCTACCTGCATCACCTGACCATCGAGCCAGACCGCCGTCCGGTAACCATGGAGTTGCCGAGAAACCCGGCCGTCAAGATCCTCGCGATCACGGTGGAGGACGAAGCGGCTCCCCCGACGGGGGAGGGATGAATTGGGCTCATGGCTGATTCAGAACGCGACCATCGTCACCGTTGACGAGAACAACACCGTCCTGCCGCGGGCGGACCTGCTGATTCAAGGGAGCGAGATCGCGGGCCTGTGGTCGGGCGACCAGATCCCTCCCAGCATCTCCGCTGACCGCACCATGGACGCCGACGGCATGGTTCTGATCCCGGGGTTGATCAACGCTCACACGCACGCCGCCATGACGCTGTTACGCGGCTATGCCGACGATATGGAGCTCATGCCCTGGCTGCAGGAGCGCATCTGGCCGTTGGAGATGAAGCTCGAGGCCGACGATGTCTACTGGGCCACCCTGCTCGGGATCGCCGAGATGATCCGGGGCGGAGTGTCCTGCTTCAATGACATGTACCACTTCTTCGCGGCCGCGGCGCAGGCGGTGGTGGATAGCGGAATCCGCGGCGTCGTCTCCGGCGTGCTGCTCGGGTTCCTCCCGAACGCGGAGGACAACCTGAAGCAGGCCATCGCCTTCGCCGAAGAGTGGCGCGGCGCAGGCAACGGGCGACTGGTGACCATGTTGGGGCCGCACGCGCCCTACACCTGCCCCGATCACCTGCTGAAGAAGGTGGTGGCCGGAGCGCAGCAGGTCGGGGTGGGAATCCACATCCACCTCTCCGAGACCGCGGGGGAGATCGAGGACAGCCAGCGCGACCACGGAGTTTCACCCATCCGGCGCATGGAGGAGCTCGGGCTATTCCACGTGTGGCCGGTACTCGGCGCGCACTGCGTGCATCTCACTGACGAGGACCTGGAGATCCTGGTCACGCACCGTGTCGGGATCGCCCACAATCCCGGCAGCAATATGAAACTCGCCTCCGGGGTCGCCCCTATCCCGCGGCTACTGGCGGCCGGCGCGATCGTCGGTCTCGGCACGGACGGCCCGGCCAGCAACAACAACCTCGATATGATCGAGGAGATGCGACTCGCGGCCTTGCTGCACAAGCTGCACACCGGAGACCCGACAGTGGTTCCCGCGCCGCAGGCCCTGGCGATGGCGACGCGTGGTGGCGCGGCGGCGCTCGGCCTGGGTGACCTGCTGGGCCAGATCAAGGTGGGCCTGAAGGCCGATCTTGCCCTGCTCGACTTCACCCAGTCCCACCTCCAGCCCCGCCACGATGTCGTCTCCCACCTCGTCTATGCCGCGCGCGCTGGCGACGTGCGCACTGTGTTCATCAACGGCGAGGCGGTGCTGCTGGACGGCAAGCTGCAGACCATGGACGAGGACGAGATCCACCGGCAAGTGAGAAAGAGCGTGGATCGCCTGATGCGATAGGGGCGACCCGTCTCCGGGTCGCCCCTTGCCCCCTCCACAGTCGCGTGGCTAGTTCAGCGTGAGCTTGATCCGAGCCACGTCCACGTAGGTGTCGTAGTTGTTGCTGTTCTCCGCGCACCCGCACATGGTGACGTGGATATAGCCCGAACTGCTCATGTAGGTCGAGACTGCCGTGGTGTTCCACGTGAACGTCTGGTCGGTCGTCGTCCACAGACCGCCGCCCATCGTGGCCTGCCCTCCACTCTGGTTGTAGATCAGGAACTGGTAGGACGGCGTGTCGGTCCGTGTGCAGTGGAGTTCGTACTCCACCGTGATCTTGTTGACCTGGCTCGGCGTGTAGCCGGTGTGGAACTCGTAGCGCAGGCCGGAGTTGTGGTTGCTGGTGTTGCACCGGACCTGCATGTACCCGTCGTTGCTGGTCTGAACATCGGACAGTCCGCCCGCGATCAGTGTACCGACTCCGTTGCTGTGCCAGTTGTAGGCGTCGGGATAGACGTACACCTCGCTGGCACCCGTCGCGGTAATGTAGCTTGTCTTGGTCTCGCCGTCCGAGCCATACGCGTTGGCCGCAGTGAGCGAGACAGTGTAGGTTCCAGCCGCATAGGTGTGGCTCGGATTCCGTAGCGTGGAAGTGCTGCTGTCCCCGAAGGTCCAGCTCCACGCGGTCGGCGAGTTGGTGGAGGTGTCAGTGAAGCTCACCGCCAGCGGAGCCGCCCCGCTGGTCGGCGAGCCGGTGAAGTTCGCCACCGGCGGATTCCCTGCCGGGCTGGCCATGATGTAGTTGGTCTTGGTCTCGCCATCCGAGCCGTAGGCGTTGGTCGCAGTCAAGGAGACAGTGTAGGTTCCTTCCGCATAGCTGTGGCTCGGGTTCTGCACCGTGGAGGTGCTGCTGTCCCCGAAGGTCCAGCTCCACGCCGTCGGGGTGTTGGTGGAGGTGTCGGTGAAGCTGACCGCCAACGGCGCGGTGCCGGAGGTGGGTGAGCCCGTGAAGTTCGCCACCGGGGCCGATCCGCCGCCGCCCCCAGCCTTCAACGCAATGCTCAGCAGGCCCTTCTTCGCCGCGGTGGCACAGGTGACGGAGGTGCTGCCGTAAGCCCCGGCCGTCCCCTTCTCGCCGCGGGCTACTGCCAGCCCGCCGCCATTGCCGGCGGTAACCGTATTATCGGTCTGCTCGGCGAGGCCGGTAAGGTTGCTGTTGGTCCAGGCCGAGAAGTTCGCCGTGCCGGAGGCGTCAGGCAAGGCGGTGGCGATCGCCGCCACCACGAGAGTGTTGGCCAGCGTGGTGGTCGCCCCGGGAATGCTCCCGCTGGTGTCCGCCGTCGCGTCCACGCCGCCCGCGGTCACATCCCACGGGTTGCCGGAAGTAGCTGCACCCCGGATCGCGACGATCCGGCCCAGTTGGTGATTCCCCGAGTCGCTGGTGGTGGGAGCGCCCTGGCTCCCGTTGTACCGCGACCAGAACGCGGTCAGCCGCGTCGCGCCTGAGCCCGCGGCCGTGCCAGTTCCCTGTGGGGAGTTCGTCACCTCGGTCCAGGTGCCGCCGTTCTGGTTGGGAATCGAGATCGCCTGATTGGCGGTCTCCAGGAACAGCAGGAGGATGTCGTTGGTGGCGATCCCCGCGGGCAGTGCGGGCGTGATGGCGGCGGCGTTGGAGGCCACCGCACCGGCGGCGACGAAGGTGGGGGCGCTACCACCCCCGGAGGAGGCGGTGATGTAGTTCGTCTTCGTCTCTCCATCCGAGCCTTGCGCGTTGGTCGCGGTCAGGCTGACGGTGTAGCTCGCCGCGCTGGTATACTGATGGCTCGGGTTCTGGGCGGTGGAGGTGCCGCTATCGCCGAACGTCCACGACCAGGCGGTGGGCGAGTTGCTGGAGGTGTCGGTGAAGGCCACCGTCAGCGGGACGTACCCGCTGGTCGGGTTGCCGGTGAAGTTGGCGACGGGCGGCTGCGGGGCGCCGCCGGGGATCTGGACGACGAACAGATCCAGGCGGCCCTGATTGGCGTAGTTGCTGGTATAGGCGAAGTATTTCTGATCTCGGCTAACATTGCCGCGCGGCGAGCTATAGTAGTCCGTGTAGTGCGAGTAGTGATGGCAGAGGTGGGTCACGGTTTCGTTGCCATCGGTGGTGATCAGGAAGACTTCATCTCGGAGGTAGTCGGGAGCAGGAGTGCTGCCCGTGTAGGTGCTCATGGCGACCTTGCTCTCGTCATCACCGAGACAGGAAAGGTGCGAATCCTGAGTCCAGTTGTCACCCCAATCCAGGACCGTCGAGAAAGTGTGCGGGGTGGCGAGATTGCGCTTCAGGAGACGGTTCTCCCAGTTGTCGGCCCCGATAACGACGTTGTAGTGGTTGTCCGAGTGGCCGGGGGCATAGTCCGGCGCGGCATCGGTGAGGGTCTCCACAGTATCGAGCTGCGTGTCGTACACTTTGACGATATCGTTGGCCACCTTAGCCACCAGATAGCGCCCGCTCTTGTCCACTTGCACCTCATCGAAGCTAGTGTCGGCCACGTTGACTTCGATCTGGTTTGTGTCCCGCTTCCAAGCGATGTAGCCGGTGTAGTTCCAGGAAGCGTTCTGCACGGTGAAGCCGAACACGTTGTCATCCATGCTCCGACTCATCTGCGCCAGGTGGGCCTCCGAGCCGGGCAGCCCGGCGCCGGTGAAGTCCTTGACCAGCGTCCAGGTGGCGGAGTCCACGTGGTAGGACCAGAGCTTCAGCCCGTCATGGCCGTAAATGAGAGTCGAAGTGACGCCACTCCAGATCACGTCCTCCTGGCGTGGCGTATTCCCGCCTGGCGGGTTGGTGGGGAAGAGCGCGCTCTTGCTGCCGACCAGCAAGAAATTTGCGGCGTCGAAGTGCTGCACGTACTGCGTGCCGTTGCCGATGTCGAACACCAGCAGATGCGTGTTGTCCTTGTTGAAGCTCGGCCAGTAGGAATAGGCCGTGCCCCAATCGCCACCGTCAGTGGCGTCGGTAACGCGCATCACAGTCGTGCCCCAGGTGGGGTCAGTGTACTTGCCGCCCTTGGCGGGCAGGGTGGGTGGGTTGTTGGGCCAGTAGGCCCAAACGCTCGGGGCGGCGATCAGCGCGATCGCCACGCACAGTACGACACGCGCGAGCCGCCAAGAAGACATCGTCCGTAGGTTGCTCATTTCCCTCCATCCTCTACGTGAGTATCATGGATGTGGGCGCGTGGCACTCGCGCCGCTCCCTCGCCGGACTGCGCCCCGTCCGGCCGGCGCCTCCCTCCCTCCTTTCTCTCCTCGCATCACCCCTTTCGCACCGTGCATTCGATCGGTCGGCGGCATTTCCTCTCCGCCGACTCCCCCACATCCTACGCGGAACCCCGGGGTACGGCATTGAACGCAATGACTCGGTTCCTGTATAATCTGACACATGAGGAGTCGCAGACAGCCGTCTGACCTGGGTTTCGACTGGGTGGTGCACGCCAGGCGCTCCGGGCTGCGCCTCTCCCCCACCACTCCTCTCTGGGCCGACACCGGAGCATATGGAGCGGTCGCCGAGGTGGAAACAAACCTCCATCCCGGCATCGAGGTCGGCCTTATCCTCTCCGGTCAGGCCGAGCGGCACTACCCCGACCACCTCATCCCCGGGCTTCCCGGCGACGTCTGGCTGTGTGCCATGTGGGAACCCCACGGCTGGCGCGTCTTGCGCCCTGACACCGATCGCGTCGTCCTCATCTTCCTCCCGGAGTTCCTGGGTGACGAGATGCTCGGCGACCTCCCGTGGCTTAGTCTCTTCGCCGCCCCTCCCGCTCTCCGCCCTCACGTCACCACCCCGGGATTGCGCCGCACTGTCCTCGCCATGGGGGCCAAGTTGCGCGAGGACATCCTGGGCCGGCTGCGCGGCTGGCAGACCGCGGTGCGCTTGGACCTGCTCCGCCTTCTCCTAGACCTGTCCCGGGACTGGCGTCCCCCCGTCCTCCCCGCCGGCCGCCAGCTCCCCCGCCTGGGCCACCTCTCCCGCATCATGCCCGCCCTCACCCTCCTGCACGAGCGTGGCTCCCACCGCCCTTCCCTCCTGGAAGCCGCCGCTGCCTGCAATCTCGGGCAGACTCGCTTCGCCCTCCTCTTCCGACACACCATGGGTCTCAGCTTCGGCCGCTTCCGCCTGCGCGGCCAGCTCGCCTCCGCCGCCCATCTTCTCCTCACCACCGACCAGCCCGTGGACCACATCGCCGCCAGCCTCGGATTCGCCGACGGCTCCCACCTCAACCGCGCCTTCGTCAAGCACTACGGCGACACCCCAGCCCGCTACCGCCGCCGCACTTGATCTCCTCCTCTTCCAGAACGCGAGGATGGACCCGCCAAAGCGGGTCCATCCTCACTCACGTCACTCGTCGAACGCGCGGCGCTACGGCGCCGCCGTGATCTTCACCAGATCGGTCGAATGGTCGAAGGCCGTGCTGCCGGAGCCGCCAGCCTTGACGCGCACCTGCACCGTCCCGCCCGAGATGTACTGCGACGGGTTGGACACGGTCGGGTTGGCTGTGCTGTCCGTCGTGGTCAGCGTACCGGTGGCGATGGAGGTCCAGGTTGAGGTGGAGTAGTTGTAGGCATACACCGTCAGCGGCTGCGTCCCCGCGCTCACCTTGCTCTCCACCGTCGCGGTGAGGTAGGACAAGCTGCCCAGCCCGGTGTTCATGGTGTAGCTGACCTGCGCGGTCTGCTTGTTGCTCACCTTCGCCGAGCCAACCACCAGGTACGTATCGTCCGAGGCGTGGACGCTGGTGTGATCGCCGGACTTGAGCGTGCCGGTATTCACTGTCAGCGACGCGCAGGTATAGTCCTGCGCCTGGATGGCCGTGATGTAGCCGGTCTTGGTCTCAGCATCCGAGCCTTGGGCGTTGGTGGCGGTCAGGCTTACGGTATAGCTGTTGGCACTGTTGTACACGTGACTGGGGCTCTGGGCGGTGGAGGTCCCGCTGTCGCCAAACGTCCACGACCAGGAGGTGGGGCTGCCGCTTGACTGATCCGTGAAGGCCACCGTCAACGGAACCAAGCCGCTCGTCGGATTGCCGGTGAAGTTGGCGGTGGGCGGGACGGGGGCGCTGGACAACTCGAAGGCGCCGATGTCCCAACCCGCACCTTGCGGCCGGCCGGTGCCATCAATGTCAGTGTGCACCGCGGGCTGCGGGTCGTCGCCCGCCGCGCTGGTACCCTGGTCAATCAGCAATGTGCTGCCGGAGGTGATCCGGAAACAGTCCTTCCAACCGGCGTAGGTGGTGGCGGTTCCGGTCTGGTTCGCCAGGTTCGGATTGCCGAAGGTGGAGTTGGGTTCCAGGTTGGGATCGAACATCCCGGCACTGGGGATGGGATTCCCGTTGTTGTAGAAGTTGTTGTAGTCGTGCTGATAATCCGAGTAGTCGCCGGAGTGGTAGCGGTACACCGTCGGCATTTCGCCCCGGGTGTCCAGGAAGACGTTGTTGTAGACGTAGAAGCCGTTGGTGGACGCCTTGTCCCCGCGCCCGGTAATCCGCGTGCAGATAATGCCCAGGTTCGCGGAGGCCGTGCCGCAGTTGCGCATCGTGTTGTTGTAGAGGTACCCGTGGTAGCAGCTATAGGTGCCGATCGCTCCTCCGGGGCAGGTGGTGAAGATGTTGTTGCGCTGCACCATGTAGTAGGTCTGGTAGAGGGCCCCGTCCATGTACTTGCTGTCCGTCTGCTGCCCGAAACCGACGGCGGGACCGGGCCAGGCTGGGTCCTGGTTGTAGACGATATTGCCTTCGGCGATGACGTACTCCGATCCGCCTTTCGAGTAGTAGGCCATGTCGGGAAAGTCATGGATGTAGTTGTTGCGGAAGACCCCGTAGTCCACGTCTACACCTGCGTCTATCCCCTGGTTGTTCCCGGAGGGGTTGTCCCCGCCGGGCCGGTAGATCTCGTTGTCCTCGATGAGGTAGTAGTCGCCTTGGTTCCCTTTGACGACGTCCCCGTTGCCGGAGTCGTGAAGCGCGCAGCGCTTCAGCTCCACGTACTGGCAGCCGCTCATCTTGACACAGTAATACGCTTGGTTCTGGGTGGCCGCGATGTCGAGCCCGATCACCTTGGCGTAGTGGCGGTTCTCCAGGTCAATGGTGTTGGCGGCCCCGCTCTCCCCAACGAAAGAGGCGGTCAGGTCACCATCATAGGCCTGGATGGTAATGTAGGCGCCGGGCGCTCCATCCCCGCCGACGTCCCAGTACAGGTGCTGAACGTATGCGCCGGCCCGCACCTGGATGGTGTCGCCGGCGACGGCCACGGTGGTGGCCTTGGTCAGGGTGGCGTACGGATTGGAGATGCTTCCGTTGCCCGTCGTATCGTTGCCGTTTGTGGCAACGAAGATGTCGGCGGCGAAGGCCCCGCCGCAGAGCGACAACAGCACAGCCACTGCGAACAGCACCGTCACATTACGTCCCATTCTTTCCCTCCTCTGAGGACTTGCGCGTCTTCAAGCAAGGCAACTTCTTCCCTTCTACCTCCTCTCTGACCCTCTTGCTTACAGAAACCGTGCACTCCACGTGCCCGGTTCGGCGGGCCCGGCGTGTCGCGCCGGGCCCGCACTCAGGTATCACGTTTGAGTAACAGTCCGTGCGTCTCCGTTAGGGCAGCACCCAGAACGTGATGCGCACCAGGTCCAGGTAAGCGTCGTAGACGCTGGTGTTCTGCGGGCAGCCGCACAGCGCCACCCGAATCTCGTTCCCGGCGCCCTCGTTGTAGTGGTAGCCACCCGCGTTCGTGGTTGACCACGTGAACGTCTGATCGCTGGTGCTCCAGAGTTGGAACGGCAGCACCGTGTCGAAGGTCCCGTCGCTCTTGCGCACAGTCATCTCGAACTGCGGGGTGGTCCCGAGCGAACACCGCCACTGATAGTCAAGGGTCATCTTGGCGATGGTCGCCGGATCCCGGGTGGGCGTGAAAATCATGCGCGTGAAGTACTTCTGTGTGCTCGCATTCGCGCGCAATTGCAGGTAGACGTTGTTGTCCGATTGCACATCGCTGAGCGTGCCGGAGACCACCGTCACCTGGCGGCCGTCAGGGGAGGCGGGCGTATACCAGGAAGTGGGGTAGATGGTCTCTTGCGAGCACACCGTGATGTAGTTCGTCTTGGTCTCGCCGTCGGAGCCCGCGGCATTCGTCGCGGTCAAGGAGACGGTGTAGTAGCCCGTGCCATTGTAGGTGTGGCTCGGGTTCTGCAGAGTCGAGGTGTTGCTGTCGCCGAAGTTCCAGCTCCACGCGGTGGGCGTGTTGGTGGAGGCGTCGGTGAAACTCACCGCCAGCGCCGCCACTCCGCTCGTCGGCGTGCCCGTGAAGTCCGCCACGGGAGCGGCCGCTTCCGCGGGTTTGAGCGCGATGCTCAGCATCGCCTTGGTCGTCGCGGTCCCGGCTGTGACGGTCGTGTCGCCGTACGCTCCGGCCGTCACCTTCTCGCCGGTGGCGATTCCCAGTCCGCCGCCGTTGCCCGCGGTCACCGTGTTATCCGCCTGTTCCGTGACGCTGCTCAGGTTGCCATTCGCCCAGGCCGAGAAGTTTGCCGTGCCGGAGGCGTCAGGCAAGGAGGTGGCGATAGCCGCCACCACCAGAGTATTGGCGGCTGTTGTGGTCGTTCCCGGAATGGCCCCGCTGGTGTCGGCCGTAGATTCAGTGCCGCCGGCCGTAACCTCCCAAGGGTCGCCGGAAGTGACCGCGCCCCGGATCGCGATGATGCGACCCAGTTGGTGATTGCCCGAGTCGCTGGTGGTCGGAGCCCCCTGCGTCCCGTTGTACCGCGACCAGAACACCGTCAGTCGCACCGCGTTGGAGGCCGCGGCAGTGCCGTATCCTTGCGGGGAGTTAGCCACCGCGGTCCATGTCCCGCCGTTCTGATTGGAAATGGAGATGGCCTCGTTTGCTGTCTCGAGCAACAGCAGCAGGATGTCGTTGGTCGCGATCCCAGCCGGAAGCGCGGGAGTGATCGCTCCTGTGCCAGAGGCTACGGCCCCCCCGGCTACGAAGGTGGGGGTACTACCACCACCAGAGGAAACGGTGACGTAGTTGGTCTTCGTCTCGCCGTCCGACCCGCCTGCATTGGTCGCGGTCAA
>Ga0214473_10004890_pt1 | contig 16088 bp, 11 predicted proteins | sample RVTome_7_FD_203509 | JGI IMG/M metagenome (GOLD analysis project Ga0214473, IMG submission 203509) | Soil microbial communities from uranium-contaminated site in the Upper Colorado River Basin, Wyoming, United States - RVT98D197 | ecosystem: Environmental > Terrestrial > Soil > Contaminated >... | reverse complement strand
TGCTTGACGAATTCAAATAGATTTTCTTTTTCCGCATTAACGCAGTAAGTTGCCCCAAATTCCTTGGCGAGATCAAGCCTCGTGCGATCCTTTGTCAGTCCGGTGATAATAATCGTCTGTGCGCCAGATTCTTTGGCCACAATTACCCCAGCCAGTCCTTGTTGCCCAGGTCCTTCAATGACTACTGTGTTTCCGATAGAAACTCCACCAACAATACGCAACCATCGGATGGCATTGCCCAGAACAGCGGAAATCAATACCGCCCCTTCTGGTGGAAGTCCCTCCGACACCTTGTGGACCATAGCCCGGGAGGCGATATAAAGATACTCCCCATAGGCACCCCACAAATGAGGAGGCTGTTTACACGAGATCATGGATCCATAAGTTAAAAAGAATTCACATTGGCCATAGTTGCCTGTGATGCAGGGGGTACAGTGTCCGCATCCGAAAGCATGTTCAATGATCACCCGGTCACCCACTTTTAATCCACGCCTTTTGGCAGCAGATTCCCCGATTTCTTCGATATGACCAACGACCTCATGCCCCATTATGATAGGATATGGTCGAGGAGCTCTGGTTGTTTTTCCACGATAAATACCAGGATCAGAACCACAAACACCAGCCATTTCAATTTTTAAAAGTCCATCTTCAGGCCCGATCTTCGGAACCTCAAATTCCCATAAAGACATTTTCCGAGGAGCTTCAAGAACCATAGAACGCGTTTTCCTGGTCATCTGATCATCCTATGAGTAAAAAATTTTCCTGTACCATTAGAATTAGCATTATCTGTTACACATTCAGAGTGTCAAATATCTCAACCATATCAACAAGGTGGAAGCTCTAAAAAGTAAATAACTAATCTCCGTCATACTCACATTACTTTTCCCTCTGGACTATCTCGATGACATCATCCTCAGGGCCTCTAATGAATGCCACTCTAACTCCTTTCCGAATATCCCGAGGCTCCCAGATAAACTCTGCTCCTTTTCTTTTTAGTTCCCGAGTAGCCTCATCAAGGTCTTCTACACAAACACCAAAATGACCTATTCCATACCGAATCCAAATATTTTCTCTTGATTTTTTAGATGATTCGAGGACTTCTTTTCCACTCGCCTCAGATATATTAATAGCAGTATCACCAAGTTTAATCATAATCATTGGAGCATTTCCAATTTTTCCTTCATATACAATGTTGGCGTTAAACATCTCTTCGTAAAACTTTTTTACAATATTGATATCATGGCATTTTATATGAATGTGATCAAACTTGAATTCCACCTTAGAATTTAGGTTCATGTTCTCCTTCTATATAAGTAATTATACAGAACAAAGCTTTCTATGACTTAGAGTTGTAAAGAGCATGCATATAATCTTTAGCGGATTTGATAATGAAGCGTCTGCTAAATAAAAAACCCCAAATTCCCTTCCAATCTTTGTTTTATATCTTCCTGCTTTAGTCGGCCATACCATTACATTGAACTTCCTCATCTCACCAATAGCTAACCACCCATCGAGGAGAAGCGGAGGACTGGCGTCTCCCAGCCATCTGTAATTACATCCATTACTGCAGGTCCATCTGGGTTCTGTTCTTTTTCGAGAAACGAAGCGAACTCATCAATGGTTCGCACAGTATAACCACGCGCCCCAAAACCCCGAGCTACCATAGAGAAGTCGACGTGCTGAAAATCAGTCGAGATGTACCCCTCCTTAAAACGCTTCTTCTGGACATGCTTAACCCAAGCAAGACTGGCATTGTTAAAAACTATAGTGACGACGGGAAGCTTTAGCCTTGCCATCACCTCTAGCTCTTGGACGGAGTAAGCAAAGCCTCCATCTCCTGCAAAGAGGAGTACTCTTTGCTTTCCACCTTTTGCAAGGGCTGCCCCAACCGCAGCAGGAGCTCCCCATCCTATGCCTGCCATACCTCGAGGCGCAAGAAATCGACGACCCGGCTTCATCATATGAAGATAAGCTGCAGCCCAGCCAGAGGCTAAGCTTGCATCACTTACTACCAGATCTTCTTCGGTCACAAAACGGTTCACCATATCCATAACTACTTGGGGTTTTAACGGTTCATTCTCTTTTTGTAGCTTGCTAACAGCCTCTTTATACCATCCCTTAACACGCCTTGATATGTCCTCCTTCCTCCAAACAACCTGTATATGTTCTTGTTGAAGTGCTTCAATTAACGCAGCAACCCCAAACCGAGCGTCAGCAACAAGAGGCAAGCTATTAGGGAAGTTCCGTCCTATTTCCTCAGGGTCAATGTCTATATGGATGGTTGGGATATCTGGCTTTGGAAGATCCCATCCTAATGTAGCCAGCTGCCCCGTCTTTGTTCCAATAAATATAATAAGGTCTGCTTCATTAATAATCTCATTTGCTATAGGCCTACCCATTGAGCCAGCCACACCAACAGAAAGGGAATGTGTATCTTCCAAAATGCCTTTCCCGGAAATCGTAGTCGCTACAGGTGCTCCAAGGTATTCAGCAAGCCTTCGTATCTCTTCAAATGCTCCTGAGATTAAAGATCCCCCACCGACAAGCAAGGCGGGTCTCCGCGATTGACAAATTAATTTTACAGCCTGTTGAATATTTCCTGGATCTGGAGCGGTGCGATGCCGCGGAAAATGAGCAATTTGTAGCAAACTTGGGCGTTTGCGCTGGACAGCAGGGCTTGAGAAAATATCTTCTGGAATAGATAGGACAACAGGACCCGGTCTCCCTGTATTGGCAATACGGAAAGCTGTGTCTACGATATCATCCAATGCTCGACAATCGGTTAGGGCCACTTGCCACTTACTGATGGTAGTAAAAAGATCGAGTTGCTGCAGACCTTGAGATGCGTTACCTCGAATCCTCCTATGTTCCCAAGATCGTGGGATGTCAGAAATGATGGCTATTATAGGAATAGAGGATGAATAAGCTTCGGCAAGTGGCGAAACGAGATTAGTTGCTCCAGGACCCACCGTTGCATCACAGACACCCGTTCGTCCGGTGACTCGAGCATAAGCATCCGCCGCATATCCGGCACTCCGCTCATCACGCATCAATATGTGACGAATCTTACCTTGAGATAACATGATTCCCCGATAAAGTTGAAGAGTCTGCCCACCAGGTACTCCAAATACATGTTCTATTCCATACCCTATCAGAAGGTGTACAAGACGTTCACCTACATCCATGGTCATCTCTCTTTCTAAATAGATCTTTATCCTTAAATGAGAATTTGTATCCTAAGATTTATCCAGGTTTTTCTCATCTGGTGGTTTTTCCCTATTTGAAGCTAAATCAGACATGACATAACCCAGATGGTTCATAAAATTCATTTCTAAGGCTTCGGGCCTCCCTTTCTAATCCTAATTCTTTTACTTTACTTTCTGTTGGTATACCATGAGATAGACACCAACCGTGCTCGTCATAGTAATCACTCAACAATTGGTCTACATCTTCTAAACTAAGTTCTTTTCGGCCATAATAATCCAGTAACACTAAATTATTCTCTCCATCCTTGAGTGGTTTAAACCAATTTTTTGGAAAGACGTCTTTTTCCCTCACAAAGCCCTCACTAATATTAAGGAGCTTCAAGAGATTCCAAGCGCGTTCACCTGCTTTTTTAAGCTGGTTGTTGTCTATTTGAAATCCGGTTACACAAGAGTACAATTGACTTAGATTGTCCATGGTATAGTATGCCTTGATGCTCTTTCTTGAGCAAACCCCTAACAAACTGAAAACTGAATACAATTCTTCGCAATGCTTCGTTAAACGTGCCACATTGAAATCATTGTTTGAAAAAATATTATTCATTGACGAAGCCGGGACGCCCATTGCCTGACAGAAATTTCTTAATGTTTCTATAGAGACATTTCTGGCTCCATAAGTGGGTGAACCACCTGCATGTTGATGCCCCCCACGAGGATTGACAACCTGTTCAAATTCATAGGTGCCCAAGCGATAGCACCTTCCATCGAAAATGAAATCCATCCCTTTAATCTGTGCTTCAAAATCTCGGCCGAAGGTTTTACCCAGATGTTCAAACCCATCCGCTAAAAGGGCACCGATACCTTCCCGTGTTGCAATTTGCTTTATCAACCTTTTAGTTGTTTCAAAATCTCTCCTCAAATGGAATCCAGTATCCTTTTTTGTGATCAATCCATCTTCGTAAAGTCTTATGGCATAGTCTATTGATGCACTGACGCTATAAGTATCAAGACCCAGCCGGTTACATAAGTCATGGCAGATGAGGACTTTTTGAGGAGTTCCGACGTCACACCTTGCGCCAAAGGCAGTCACTCTGCCAATAAAGCTCGAAGCGAAGGTCACCGCATCCTCATTATTTTCATTTTTGAATTGGAATGTCTCTTTACAGGGGAGGAAACAGGATGTACAACCGATCCTCCTTTTCGTTATCTCATTCAAATAAACTTCAGGACCGAAATTCTTCGTCAACCGATCCCGTGGATATATCTCTGTCCAATCCTTATAAGGAATTCCTGCGGTCTCAGACCAATGTTCCCATCCGACCATAGAACCTAATTTCATCATCATTTCCCTTTTAGGTGAATTCCTCATGGCCAAGAAAAGTGGACGGATTAAATCGATAAGCTTATTGCGGTCGGCCACCTCGATACTCTTATCTCCATAAGCAACAATCCCTTTAAGTTTTTTTGATCCCAAAACTGCAGATAGGCCTCCCTTTCCCAAAGAAGCAATGTTATCAACGAGTACCATTGAGATTTTCACTAAATTCTCACCAGCCGGACCAATGGCCAAAATGCTGCTTTCCGTGCCAAATTGTTTCCACAATAAATTTGTGGTCTGATTAATATCACATCCCCAAAGATCCTTAGCATCCCTCAATTCAACTTCGTCATTGCTGACATAAAGATAAACAGGTTTTTCTGATCGTCCTTTTATGACGATATGATCGAACCCCGCATGCTTCAGCATACGGCCGAAATTCATTCCGGCAGCACCTGTTCCAATACAATGGTTTAAAGGATATTTTGTGGTGGCAAAGGTTTTGGAAGCGCCTGGAGTGAGTGTTCCTACCAAAGGTCCTGTACCCAAAACAACCACATTTTCTGGGGAGAATTCGTTCACGTTGGGTTTTGAGTTTTCTTGCATGAGTTTCAAATTAACACCCATTCCCCCAACAAATTTCTGCAACATGGAGACATCCATGGGTCTCCGTTCAACCTGATGATGAGTCAAATCAATATATAAATATTGGCCTGCGAATCCCTTCATGGCGCCCCTTCTGTGAGTTTCTTTAAGTCTTTTTTCAAAATCTTTCCGAGTAAATTTTTGGGTAAGGATTCGACAAATTCAACATAGCGAGGTTTTTTATAACTCGCCAAATGTTCTTGGCAGAAATGGATCACTTCGTCCTTATCCATGGTCGCAGAGGGATGGAGAACGATATAGGCCTTTACGACTTCACCCCATTGATCGTCCGGAACGCCGATCACAGCGACCTCCATGATCTTCTCGTTTCTGAGCAGGACATTTTCGATCTCTAACGAGTAAATATTCTCCCCTCCGCTGATGATCATGTCTTTTTTGCGGTCTAGTAAATAGAGGTACCCTTCTTCGTTAAAATAACCCAGGTCACCAGAATAAAACCACCCCTCCCGTAAAGATTCGGCAGTCGCTTTTGGATCGTTGTAATATCCTTGGGTCACATGGGGGCCATAGAAAATGATTTCTCCAATCTGGCCTGGAGGAAGTTCCACTCCCCGATCATCAACAATTTTGATGATCGTATCCACATAAGGTCTTCCAACGCTATTGGGTTTTTCCAAGATTTCAGACCCCTGAATGAGGGTCCCCGAAAATACCTCTGTGGCGCCGTAGGCATCCGCCATAACCACATGGGGGAACATTTCCATAAATGCCTTTTTCAACTCAAAAGGCCATGGAGCCCCAGTGGAGGTGCAGTAACGCCAACTTTCAGTATTGAATTTATATTCTTTTGAAATCTCAAGTAACCTTTGACAGATGGTCGGAACAACCGAACACATCGTCACTCTCTCGGATTCGATGAGTCGCATCATGTTCACCGGATCGAACCGCTTCATTAAAACCATCTTGTTTCCCATAAAAATACATGCGATCACATTGATGTAAGAGTTCATATGGTACAGGGGGTTTACAAAAAGGACGACTTCATTAAAATCGTATTTCTTGGTGATCAGGATCGAAAGGGCAGCCCAGAGATTATTTCTGTGAGTGAACATGGCGCCCTTTGGAAATCCTGTTGTCCCGGAGGTATACATAACGAAACGTAGATCTTTTTCTTCCACGGAACCATCAATTTCTGAATCTTTTGAGCCGCTCATCACTTCTTCGTAATCCATAGAATCAGAACCCCTTTTTTCTCCAACCGATATAAAATTCAAATGTTTTAAATCGAAAAGGGATTCAATGACATTCCTCAGGCCTGTATCATAGATCAATGTCAATGAATCCGAGTGATCGATAATGTATTTCACTTCCTTACCGACTAGTCGATAATTGATGGGAACACTGATGGCCCCAATTTTGGCCGCTGCAAAATAGACCTCGATGAGCTGTGAAGAATTAAACAGCATGCTGGCGATCTTATCGCCTTTCTTTATTCCCAACGTTGACAAGGCATTCGCCAGACGATTGACTCGCCGATTCAGGTGATCATAGGTTATTCCCTTACCCTCAAAGACAATTGCCGTTTTATTAGGGAATTTCAATGCAGAACGTTTGAGAAGGTAACCTAATGTAAATTCCATAAGGTTTAAACTTTATTTTCCCTTTCTGACCGTTTTTAATAATCGCATATAGTCTGGAGGGAGTTGGGGAGTGAACTGACCGTATGCTGGAACCGGGAAGCGTTGGCCACCCTGATGGGTTTCTCGAAGAAAAGTGATCATCTCTTCAATTTTTTTATTAGGAATGATAAAGACCATTTCATCATCTTGAGTTAGTCCAAATATTCGCTCTCCATTACCGGGCAATACTAGTGTTACCTGGTTTCTCAGAATAGGTCTTACCACCTCAAAGGAACAACTTCCACCGCCCTGGGCTGAAAATTTCAAAGCCGATCCTCTCTTGAATACCGATGCCTGAACGAATCGCATCATCTGGGCTGGATTCCCATAAACTAAAATCGAATCTGGCTCGAAGTCTGCCTTTAAGAGAGGGGCAATCAGTATACCCTTATATTTGTTGAATGGAAAAAAAGGAAAGGAATGGGATCGGCGGGCTCGTGCCTCTTCCGTTTGATTGAAAGGTGCAAACACGAACTTACCCTTCCAATAGGATGAAGGGGGTTGGGCTAACCCTAAGTAGAAGAGGGCGCTGGGACAAGAGATATCTTCTTTGTCTAAAAGAATGGACCAGCCCTGCCTTCTCGCAATTCCAATCGCCTGACATAAAAAAAAGTTTAGGTTGAGCTGTTTCCGAGGCCTTTTAATTTTCGGATCAGATCCATCGAGTGACGTCACCATTTTTATGGCGAGTGGAAATGTACTCGGGCGAATATAGTATGAGATCTCCTCATTGTATTTTTGAAGCTTTTCTTTAATATCTGAACTATTCGTTTTCATTATGATCTATCCTCTTGACTTTTATCCAATTTCAGACTTTCAATATCGTCGTACCGCTGTTTCCCATAAGGCCATAGGTTTGTGCCATTCCCACTTTAGCCCTCTCCACCTGCCGTGGACCACACTGGCCTCGAAGCTGCGTGACAACCTCTGCCACTTGCCAAACGGCTTGTGCACCAATGGCTTCACCAAATGAAGAGAAGCCTCCACTTGGACAGACCGCAACACGGCTTCCGATTTTCGTCTCACCATCTCTTACCATTCTCTCCGCTTCCCCATCACTGCAAAAGCCACAAGTTTCCAGATATTGGAGGTAATGCCAAGAACTGTTATCCGGCAACTCAAGAATATCAATATCTTCTGGACCAATTCCAGATAGTCTGTAGGCCTGTTGGGAAGAGGAGTAGCTTTCGCTTAGCAATGGGGCCTCAGCCTTTGAGGGCGCTGAAATCGCTGATATGCGAAGGGTAGGGTCACCATAGATGGCACTGCCAATAGTGGTCGCTGCTATGGTGATAGGTTTTGAAGTAAACTGCTGTGCTTGGTTCGCTTTACAAAGAATGAGGGCTGCAGCACCATCACTTGTGGCACAGATCTCATAGAGACGCAGCGGGTCGCAAACCATTTTTGACGTTAACACTTCTTCAAGGGTATAAACCTTCTTGTATCTGGCGTTTGGGTTCTGCGCCCCATACTGGCTGAGCAAAACCTTCACCCTGGCCAGATCCTCTTCGGTAGTCCCATATCTCTGCATCCGCTTACGGCACTCAAGAGCCCAGTATGTCGGATTGGGCATTCCCACCATGCGCCACCTTAACACATCTCTATCCTGCCTGGGATTATCAGATTTGGCGGTGAGAAAGCCTTCGGGCGATATATCTACCCCAATCACCAGTGCTATATCCACTTGGCCAGAGGCAATGCTCAAATAAGCCAGACGGAGTGCTGAGGCGCCTGTGGCACATGCGTTATACACGTTAACAATTGGGATACCCGTTTCGCCAAAAACGCTGGCAAGGTATTGCCCGGAGAGATGGCCTGCATTCCCACCCCAGATATAAATTCCTGAGCAGATTGTTTCAATTTTTTTCCACTCGATGTTAGCATCTGCCAGGGCCTTAGCGATTGCCTCTACGCCGAGATCTATAAAAGTCTTTTGGGTGAATTTCCCCCAGGGATGCATGCCGACCCCAATGATTGCTACTTCGCTTGCGGTCATTGTTTTCCTCCTGAAGTATAACTCTTGCCTTTCTTATGTCTTTGCTGGATGGAATGCCCAGGTGACGATATCCTGCCCCCCTTCATCCCGATAGAGCGTGAAAGTGGTTGTCTCCATTACCATACCCGTTTCTAATTGATTAAATGTACAGCCTACTACAATACCTACAATTTGAATTCCTTCCGAAAATTCTACCTGTCCAATGATATAAGGCGTAATGTTCTTATCTGTTTTGAAAGGAGGAGGCGGCATGTAGTATTGAACGGTATAACTTGCCAATTTTCCTTCCTTGTTAAGTAGAACATTTTCTATCCCTTGGCGAGAACACCCTGGCTGATGTTGTTCGTGATATCTGGGGAAGAAGAAGGTTCCGCATGAACCACAGCGTGCACTCATGAGGTGAACCCCATCTTCGCTCCATGTGAACAGTTCTGGTAAAGCAGGGACTTTCTCCCTCTCCTTCCTGCTATCTTCCATTAGGGTGCCTCCTCTCATCAACCTTTTATTTATTACTTCTATGGACTGGTGAGTTTCAAACCATTATCCTATTTCTTCCCTTTAGCCTCTTCGGCTTTAATTACATTTATAACTTTACCAACCTTGGGAAGTAATTCTTCTATGTACTTGTTCATCTGTGCCCTATCCATGTAGACGATAGGTGTATACATCCGATTCATGACACTGACAAAATCAGGATCCTTTACCGCTTTAGCAAAGGCATCATCAAGCTTTTTCAACACATAGTCTGGAAGGCCCTTGGGACCAAATACGCCCAAAAGGTTGGGAACTGCGACTTCAGGCCCATAAAGTTCTGGAAGGGAAGGGACATTTTCATATCCTGGTGTTTTATGTGCACCCAAATATGACAGAATTCGAAGCTTCCCTTCTTGAAGATAAGGGACAGTGGAAGGATCTACCGTTGAGCCATACATGGTGACATGGCCACCCAGCGTGGCACTGAGTATTTCAGCACTTGATTTCATAGGGACATAGGTAAACTCCACCTGTTCCCGTTGTTCAACCTGCCATAGCACAAAGCCCTGGGAGGCAACGGACCGAGCGCCAGTGATAGCAATCTTTGCAGCTCTTGGATTCTTTCTCACCCATTCTATAAATTCCTTCCAGGTTTTCCAGGGCGCATCGGTTCTGACCATCAAGGGATATACATAATTCCCAAAATTTGCAATGAAGGTAAACCCGGAAAGATCTTTATAAGGGGATTCGTCTGAAAAAGGTGCTATGAAGACATTTGATGGTGAACAGATACCCAGGGAATAACCATCGGGTTTACCGCTCAAGACTGCCATGGCCGTAAGGGTCCCTCCGGCACCAGGCCTATTAATGTGAACAAATGGCTGTCCGATGTACTTGCTGGTGGCATCGCCGAAAGCTCGCGAGGTTAAATCCGTAGTGCCTCCAACACCGAAGGCAATATAATAATTGATAGGCTTTGTTGGATAGTCCGGATCTTTCGCAATAACCAAATCCATGTGATGACACAAAAAAATCCATAACCCAATGAATCCAATAATGACGAAAACCTTTTTCATCTCTTTCATAAAAATTCTCCTTTCTTTTTTTTCTAAAAAATTCATGTGGTTTCCTCCATGGGAATCTCTTCCCTCTTTTTCCGAAAAGCCGGAATAATACACGAAATGAGCATTAAAAATGTGACAATCATCCCCCCTGCAGAGATGGGTCGGGTAAAAAATATTAAGAAGCTTCCATCGGATAGTAGCAACGATTGTCTAAGGGAATTTTCGAGCATGGGTCCCAAAACAAATGCGAGAACCATCGGAGCACCCTCGTACTTATATTTTCGAATCAGATATCCCACCACCCCAAAAACCATCATAATGGCTACATCAAAAGTACTATTGTTGATACTGTAGGCTCCGATCAAACAAAACAAGAGAATCAAGGGGAAAAGAACTTTATATGGGACTTTAAGGACCTGTACCCAGATACCAATGAGGGGTAGATTGAGAACCAATAGCATTATATTTCCAAGATACATGCTTGCGATCACTCCCCAGAAAATCTCCGGGTGCTTTGGAATCAAAAGAGGACCAGGGGTGACCCCGTGAATCATCAGAGCTCCCAGAAGAAGTGCCATCACCACATTGGGTGGAATGCCCAAAGTAAGTAATGGGACAAAAGCACCTTCCGATGCTGCGTTATTTGCAGCCTCAGGGCCTGCTACCCCCTCAATCGCCCCTTTCCCAAACTTTTCCGGATGTTTAGAGGCTTTTTTCTCGATCGCATAAGAGGCAAAAGAAGAGATGACAGCCCCTCCCCCTGGTAATATTCCAAGGAAAAAACCGAGGACGCTCCCTCTAAGAATAGGTTTGATACTGTCCTTCCAATCCTGCCAGTTTGGAAGAAGTCCCTTGATCTTGGTTTCGAGGATCTTACTGCCCTTTAAACTCTGTTCAATATTGATAAAGACCTCAGAGATGCCGAAAAGCCCCATGACAAAAGGAGCTAATCCAATGCCATCGAGTAGGTCTGGAATTCCAAAAACAAACCTGGATGATCCGGTTTCAGGGTCCTGTCCGATACAACCAATCATCACTCCGAAAGCGGCCATGGAGATCGCACGGATGATAGAACCCGAAGCTAAATAGATTAGGATTGTTAAACCTAAACACATCAGACTAAAATATTCGGGAGGACCAAATCTAAGAGCGATTGATGCTAAGGGGGGGGCTACCAGCATGAGTCCAATTAAGGCGAGGGTTCCTGCTATGAAAGAACCGAAGGCTGCAATTCCGAGGGCTGGCCCCGCTCTTCCCTGGCGGGCCATCTGATAGCCATCGAGGCAGGTCACCACCGTAGAAGATTCGCCCGGGATATTGACAAGAATGGACGTCGTCGACCCTCCATACTGTGCCCCGTAGTAAATCCCTGCTAACATAATCACAGAGGCTAAGGGGCTCACCTTGTACGTAGCAGGTAAAAGGAGTGACATCGCCCCTACTGGGCCGATTCCCGGGAGAACCCCGATTAAGGTTCCGATAAAGACTCCAATAAAACAAAAAAATAAGTTGTCCGGCTGAAGAATTAAGGAGAAACCCGAAATAAGATTTTGAAAGACATCCATAATGACTTCTCAAAAACCGAGAATCCCTGTAGGGAAAGGAACCTTCAGCCAAAGTTTAAAAATACCAAAAGATAATAAGATGGTAATGACGCTTGCAAACACGGAGACCCACCACTTTGTGGGTTCCACCGCTTTGAATAAGAAAATCATCAATAGAAAGGTCGAAAGAAGAAAACCCAAGAAATTGAAAGCGTAATTGTATATTGATATTCCTACCAGCACGATTAGAACTTTATACCACCGAACTCCCAACCACAGAGGCTCATCGGTTTTCTCTTTTCCGACCTTCGATTTTCCAATAAAGGTTATCCCAAGATCAATGGCACTGAGGATGATAAGAAGTAAGGCCATCAGGAAAAAGATGAAACCAGGTCCAGGTTGACTAAAAACCCCTATGCCTAAGCGATAGGCACTGATCCCAACATAAATTCCAATCACAAGCCAGAAGATACTTCCCACCCTATGATGAGTCCTCAATATTTCTCAACTCCTTCTATATCTTTTGGGAGGTCCCATATCCTTCGAAAATCGCTTCTCTTAATAATCTTGGGGAGATAGAATCTCCAATAACATGGATATCAAGGTTTTTCAACTCTTCAGTTTTTTTCAATGATTCATAAAGTTCAAGGTTTGCTTCAGCCCCAGTAGCATTAATAAGAGGGTCATCAAAGGCTATCTCATTTTGGCTCCCATTCCATTGGACAAATATTTTTCCAGCTTTCACCTTTTCGATAGTAGCGCCTGTTAGAATTTTTACCCCCTTCCTCACTAACCGAGCCATTAAAGCCTTCTTTGTCGAACCTTCAAGATCACGGCCTACCTCTGAAAGTTGCTCCATCACCGTGACTTTTTTCCCCCTGCGGGCAAGGAAATCCGCCGTCTCCAACCCCACACCTCCCCCCCCAATAATCACTACTTGATGTCCTATCTGGATCTTCTTTCCCAAAATCTCAGAGGCGTGGGCTACTCTTACCTGCTTAAGCCCCTCAATGTCAGGGGAAAGAGGACGACTTCCGGTTGCAAGGATCACCGTATCTGGCGCAAGGTTGCGGATAAAGTCCACTGTAACTTTACGTCCAAGAGAAAGTTTTACAACCCATTTTGAAACCTGATGATGATACCATTTAATCAAGTTACGGAATTCTCTTCTTCCAGGAGGTCTGGCCGCCGCTCGGAGTTGCCCCCCTAACCCTCTTTGTTCCTCAACTAATGTTACCTTATGCCCCCTCAGTGCCGCCATTCGTGCAGCCTCCATCCCTGCAGGTCCACCTCCAACCACAAGAACGTGCTTCGAGATTCTGGCAGGAACGATTTCCAATTCTTCCTTTTCCCTACCTGTTCGAGGATTCAAGATGCAACCCACTGTAAGAAATCTTGTCCTATCCCTTCCCCTGCAACCCTGGTTACACCCTATGCACATTCTAATTTCTTCCGGTTTTCCTTCTTGAACCTTTCTCGGGAAATCGGGATCGGCTAAGAAAGCCCTTCCCATTGCTACGAGGTCCGCCTTTCCGCTTTCTATGATCTGGTTGGCTAATATGACGTTATTGATTCTTCCCACTGCGATCACAGGGATGTTCAATTCATTCTTAATTGATTGAGCCAGATTCACGTAGCAACCCCGTCTACTGTACATTGGAGGTACTGGGAGATGATCAGGAGATTCAGGGTCCCCTCCTGAGACCTGTATGGCATCGATTCCATTCTGTTGCAATAGATGGCAGAAACGCTTTGTTTCACGAAGGGTAATACCACCCTTCACATATTGTTGGCCTACCACTTTTGCGCTGATTGGGAAGTCTTCTCCTACCTCGCGTCGGCATCGCTCCAGAACTTCCAGGGCAAGACGGACTCGATTCTCAAAATTTCCTCCATACCTATCCGTTCTCTTGTTTGTAAAACTTGAAAGAAACTGGCAGATGAGATATCCGTGGGCAAAATGGAGATCAATACCATCAAAACCGGCCTCCTTAGCCCGACCGCCTGCCTGGCCAAAGGCATCGATGAGGTTTGAAATCCCCTCATACGTAAGAGGTTTGGGTTCTATCTTTGCAATACTGCTTGGAATACGAGAGGCAGAAACAGGGACTGATCCTCGTGTGAATTCGAGTTTGGCCCGGTTCCCAGCGTGGTTTAATTGAATAAACACCTTTGATCCATATCGGTGAATTTGGGTGGTCAAGTTTTTGAGTCCCGGAATGTATTTATCGTTGTCAATCGACAACTGTCGCTCTATCCCGTTACCAAGAGGGAAATCGACGGTCACTAATTCAGTCATGATGAGTCCTGCCCCTCCTTTAGCCCTTTCTGCATAATAGACAATCATCTCATCCGTTACAAATCCTTCGGGGTCAGATAGATTCGTCCCCATCGATGCCATCACGATGCGATTCTTCACGACCAAGTCTTTTAACTGAATGGGGTCAAATAATTTCATAAAAAAGAGAAGAAATGGATTGAGAGAAAATGTTGTTAATCCATATTTTTTTATAAAAAATGGCGGATTAGCTTCTTTTTATATTAAATTTCTTCTTCTGTCAAGAAAAAAACTTGACTTTTGAAATGATCTATGATACCAGATGTAAAAACATTCAAAAAAATATAAAAATGGTGTAAATCCACCATTCTTAATGGGATCGAGACAAAAACGGATGGGCAGAACCGATGTTGCCTGAAGAGACGTTTTGGCCTAAAGACCTGATAGAACTCGATCGAAAGGAGTGGACATTAGGTCGGCTTCTTGAGGAGAAGGCTCAAAAGAATAAGGGGAAAGTCTTTCTTCTTTTTGAAGAAGAGAAGGTGACTTTTGACCGGTTTAACGAAATGGCGAACCGGGTAGCGAATGGCCTGTTGAGTCTGGGGATTAAAAAGGGAAATAAGATTGCGATCATGCTTCCCAATTGCCCGGATTACCTCTATCTTTGGTTTGGCATCGCCAAGATCGGAGGGATCATGGTTCCCCTCAATGTATCATGGAAAGGGGAACTTTTGGAATATATTCTGAATCATTCTGACTCAGAGACGGTTGTGGTTGAGGAATCCCTATTGCCACAAATCGAAGAGGTACTTACGAAAGTCCCTCGGATTCATCGGATCTTTGTACGAGGGGATAAAAGTCTATCTTTAAAGGGCACTCATAAGATAGAAGAACTCTTCTCCGAATCCCCTCTGGAGCCACCCACCTCTCTTACTTCTTATGATCCCTTTGAAATCATGTATACTTCTGGAACGACAGGCCGTTCCAAAGGGGTGGTTCGATGGTCCGAATACCTCATCCTGAGGGGCCTCCGGACCGTCCAGTACATGGGGTATACCGCAGGGGATACCCTGTATACATGTCTTCCCCTTTACCATGGGAATGCACAGAACCTGACGGCGATGCCAGCCCTGTTGGCGAATGCTCGCCTGGCATTGGGCAAAAGGTTTAGTGCCTCCAACTTTTGGAATGATATTCGGCGGTATGGAGCAACCGCTTTCAACTTTGTTGGAACGATGATCCCGATCCTTTACAAACAGGAACCAAAAGGAAACGATGCGGATAATCCTGTACGCCTTGCCCGTGGAGGGGGGATCCCACCAAAGATTTGGAAAGATTTTGAAAACCGTTTCGGTCTCACCTTGGTGGAAACCTATGGAACAACGGAAGGAGGGTCGATGTGGAATATGCCGGGAGGAAAAATTGGCTCCATTGGCAACCCCCCCTATTTTAATGAAGCACGCATTGTAGATGAGGCAGATCAAGAATTACCTCAAGGTAAAATCGGCGAGTTGATCATACGACCTCGGGATCCAGAAGAAAAATGGGTTGAATATTATAAAGAGCCTGAGGCAACCAAAGATAAGATTAGGGGAGGTTGGTTTCGAACAGGAGATCTCGCCTATCGGGATGAAGAAGGATGGTTCTTTTTTGTTGGTCGTAAAAAAGATTCCATCCGACGCCGGGGCGAGAACATTTCAGCTTCAGAAGTTGAATTGGTGATCATGTCGCATCCAAAAGTTCTGGAGTGTGCATGCTTTGGTGTTCCTTCTGAATTGGGAGAAGATGACGTGATGGCCTGCATCGTGCCGAAAACTGGAATGAGTTTGTCTCCCCAGGAAATCCTCTCTTTTTGCGAAAAGAGAATGGCCTATTTCATGATTCCAAGGTATGTAGAGTTTGCTGAAAGTTTACCCAAAACCCCAA
>Ga0214473_10004889_pt1 | contig 16088 bp, 10 predicted proteins | sample RVTome_7_FD_203509 | JGI IMG/M metagenome (GOLD analysis project Ga0214473, IMG submission 203509) | Soil microbial communities from uranium-contaminated site in the Upper Colorado River Basin, Wyoming, United States - RVT98D197 | ecosystem: Environmental > Terrestrial > Soil > Contaminated >... | reverse complement strand
CGTCGCACTGGCGACATCGACATCCAGGAAGGTGAATCCCTCACCGCCCTCAAGGGCATCCTCGCCAAGGTGGCGTCGCTCCTCAAGCCCCTCCAGTTGACCCCCGAAGAGTCGATAAACCTGGTCGAGCAGCTCTACGGAAGCGTGCTGGAGATGGACGTCAAGCTCGCGAGCGAATCCGATGACACGCGCAAGTCATCGGTGCTGGCACATATCCAGAACACTACTGTGCGCCGCGACGGGGACAAGGTTGTAGTGGAATACCCGGCCGGCAGGGAGCCCGAGCCTGCAACCACCGACCGCTGACCCCGGCAGCGCGCAGCGCTCGACCGGCGCGCTTTCGCGCCCGTTGACTAGCCCCGGGCGCCTGCCAAGGCTAGGCTGCAGTCGCAGTCAGGCTCGCCCGATAGCCGCGGGATCACCTTGAACAGCAGCTCCCGCAGCCGCTCGTTGTTCGCGTTAAACGCCTCGACCACGTCGTGATGGCTCACCGCCGGCGTCGTGGGATCGTCGGCCAGCCCCGCGTCGTAGTCGGTGATCAGCGAGATATTCGCGTAGCACATCCCCAGCTCTCGGGCCAGATATGCTTCGGGATAGCCGGTCATGTTGATGACATCCCAGCCCATCGTGCTGAACCACTTGCTCTCAGCCCGGGTGGAGAACCGAGGTCCCCGGATGACCACCACGGTACCTCCGTCGTGAACGGCTATGCCCAAGTCGCGGCCTGTCTGGACTAGGGCCCTCCGCAGGTCGGCGCAATAGGGATCGGCCGCTGAGACGTGGGTGGTGATCGGGCCGTCGTAGAACGTGTCCGCTCTTCCCCAGGTCCGGTCGACGAACTGATCGCAGACCACGAAGTGCCCGAGCGCCACCTCCTTCTTTAGGCTGCCCGACGCGCAAGGGCCTATGATCCGCTTGACCCCCAGCTCCTTCATGCCCCATATGTTCGCCCTGTAGTTGATCATGTGAGGGGGAAACTGATGCCCGCGACCATGCCGTGGCAAGAAGGCCACCCGAATTCCGCCCACTTCGCCGACGAAGTACCTATCACTCGGGTGTCCGTAAGGGGTTTCCACGGTGATCTCTTCGACGTCCTCAAGGAAAGAGTAGAACCCGGATCCGCCGAACACTCCCACCTCCGCCATAGCCAGCATGATAAACCCTTCCTCTTCGTCATCAAGCCCGGTTGTTCCCGAATCCAGCGTCTGCGCCGGACCCCCGTATATCGAGGGAGAATAGCGTACCACGGGAGGTGAGCGCCCGATCTGGACCGGCCGGCGCCCAGGTGCCGGCCGGCGAACCGCGGAGCCGTCAGTCCCCACCCTCGGGCTGTTCCTCGGGCTGTTCCTCGCGCCCTTCCGCGGAAGGTCTCCCACTCAGAGCCCCGACGTAGGCAAGCTGGAGCTGCGACAACATGCCTCGTTGGAGCGCCAACTCCTGGGCCGACTGCGACCGTTCCGCCACCTCGACGAGGGCCTTGAAAGCGTCGATGGCTAGTCTCGCCTGCTCCAGGTCGCGCCGCTCGACCGTCTCCGCCGTCAGACCCATGCGGCCCACAGCCAACGCCGAGAGGGATTGCATCATATAGAGCAGGTGGTCGCTCACCTTCAGGCCCTGTATCTCCTCTTGCAGCCGGCCCATCATCTCCGCCTCTTCGGGCTGCAGATCCTTCTTCTCTTCCTCTCCCATGAGTGCTCACACCTCCTGCCGCCGCATCCTGGTTCATGGACCCTACTATAGCCCTCGCTGTTAGAATGAGGTGGCGTGTGGGCCGACACAAACCGAGGAGCCGAGACAGAGCTTGAGCGTGACCGAACACGTACGCGACGCCGACTCCCATCTGATCCAACGCGCCCGCGAAGGCGATTCTGACGCCCTCACTGACCTTTACAGACGTCACGAGCGCCGGGTCTACAATCTGGCCTTACGCACTCTGGGCAATCCCTGGGACGCGGCCGACGTGGCTCAAGAGGCGTTCATCAAGGCGTTCCGCAACTTGGATTCGTTCAAGGGCGAGTCGCGCTTCACTACCTGGCTGCACCGCATCGTCGTCAACGCCGCCTATGACTTTCTGCGCCGGCAGCGACCGGAGCCGATGGAAGGTGAGACCTTGGCCGACATCTCCGGGCCCGCCGGCACCGCGGCCGTCGTGGGCTCAGGCCAGGGCGGGATCGACCCGGCTGTGGATGGTCTCTCAGATCCACTCCGCCAGGCCCTCATGAGCTTGAACGAGGGTTTCCGTTTCGCCGTGGTGCTCTGTGACCTGCTCGGCTTTCCCTATGGCGAGGCGGCAGAGATCCTGGGCGTGCAAGAGGGGACCATCAAATCTCGTATCTTCCGTGCACGTGAGGCGCTGGCGATCGCGCTTGCCGACGCCGGGTATGCGCTTCCGCAGGCCAGGAACCGCGAGCAGCGAAGCGGCGTCACACCCCAGGGCACGATAGGGGAAGGCGAATGATGTCCAGGGGCAACGAACAAGACAGCCGTGGATGGGCGCCGGCGGGCGCGCCGTCCGGTCATGTGGATGAATGGGGCGAATTGGTCGTCGACTACCTCGATGGGAGGTTGGCTTCCGAGACCAAGTCCGCAGTCGAAAGTCATCTCCGCGAGTGCCCCGATTGCGCCGCCCGCGTGCAAGCCCAGCAGAGCGTTGTTACCTTCCTGCAAGAGACCGCCCTTGACGATCCCCCCGAGGATCTGGAATATCGGGTGCTCGGCGAGATGTTGTTCCCCTCCCAGCCTCTCGCGCCGCCACGGGTGGAACAGACGCGGCGCGGGTCGATTCTCTGGCGTCGCAAGATCAGGCCGTGGATCCCCGTCACGGTGGCGCTGGCCGCGCTTGTGGTAGCCCTCGTAGGATTCGGCCTGTTCCGATCCAATTCCGACTTCTCCACGAAGAGCCCGAGGGCTGATACCACTCTCGCCTCCGCGGACCGGGTCGCGGGGGTCACTCCCAGCCAGTCTGAGTCGGTGGGGGCCGCTCTAGGACCACCCTCCACAACGGCAGCCGCTGCGACTACGACGAGCGCCGGGGCCACCACGACCGCCGGGACCGCGATCACCGCGGCATCGGCCTCGACCGTCCCGCCAGTCACCCAGGACAGGAAGACCATGGTCAGTAACCTCAAGGCCGCAGAAGCACCGGCCTACGTTGCCTTCGAGGCTCCAGTTTCCCGAGTATCCGGGGACGATCAGTCCACGGGGCCCATGACCACAGTGCCTGGCAAAACCGCAGTCACTGACGCACTGGGGACGGTCCCGCCCGAACAGGTGGATGCTGTGGTCTCACAGCTGATGGCATTCACGGGCATGGAGCCGCTGGACGACTCCCTGTCGTTGGGCGGCCCGACCTTTGCCGCTTACGTGCCCAAGGATGATGCGGCGCAGTTGGTCGACCTCGTTCGTTCCATAGCGGTGTCTCTGAGGCTAACGGTGAGTCTGGGCATGGAGCCACCCGCGGGGACGTCGGAGGCGGTCGCACGCCTGTTAGAGCGAAAGGCCGAACTTCCCGCGCTTTCTGCCGAAAGGGTCCCACAACCAGCCGTCTCGGGCTACGCGTTCACGACTTCCACTTTGGTTCCCGCCGATGGTCCGCCCAGCGGAACGTTGCTGGTGCTGCCTGATGTCGCGGGAACGCACGTCCTTGTTGTGTTCTACGTACGACGCTAGCCCGCGGCTTTTCACCGCAAATGGTCGGGGTGCCGGGATTTGAACCCGGGACCTCATCGTCCCGAACGATGCGCGCTACCAGGCTGCGCTACACCCCGCCGCGAGATGGTTATCCTCTTCAACGGCCGCCTATTGTATACCATGGCTCAGGGCCGGGCCATGTGCGCACATACCTCCGCGACCGAGCACCAGGCACAATCACAGCCTCTTCGAGCAAGGAACGTCGCTCGTCGTACCTCGCCGAGGGCCTTGTCGAGCAGCTTCTCCAGGCGAGGGAGCTCTTCCCGGTCGAATCTGAGTGTCACGGGTTCGTCCGGCCGCTCAAGAAACAGGAAGTCCATGAGCACGGTCTGCGCCCCGGCACGGAGCGCGGCCAGGGAGTAAACGGCGGCCTGTAACTCGTACTTAGAAGCCGCCTCAGCGACCGGCATCCGACCCAGAGCGTTCGTTTTGTAGTCAACAACGTGCCAGATTCCGTTTTCTTGCCACGTCAGATCGATGACGCCCGATATCAGCACGTCGCTTTGAACAAAGAAGAACGGCGCCTCGCGGGCAGCGCGTGGAAGCGCAGACTCCCCGGCGATGGGTGAACGCCAGAACGCCAGGGTGAGCAGGAGCGCGCGCTCCAGATCCGCCTCCGACAGGCGCGAGCCAGACGCCCGCATTGACTCCAGAGCTTCGAGGCGTAGTGAGTCCGGCGCCGGACTTTCTGCATCGAGCGCCGACCGCTCCAGAAGAGCGTGGACGAGCAATCCCACTTCTCGACCCGCCCGTAACTCGGACTCGTCGAGCAAATCGTCACCCGAGGCGGCAGCGGCCAGATCGGCAACCGCATTATCGGGCAGCCGCCACGCGAGTTCAGCGCTTGAAGACGACCCCAATCCGGGGGGCGTGGTCTGTGCCGCGACGGACGGCGGTATGGCAGTGATCGACGCCGCCGGTGCGGCAACGGTGGGCCTTTCGTCGGCCAGTTTGAGAGCGAGGACCCTCTCCAAATAGAACTGTCTCGGGCAACGCTGATACGCAGCCAAGGCCGAGAAACTGATTCGGCGCACCCCCGTGCCGGCCGGGATGTGCTCAAGGAACCGGGGACGGACTTCTGCCCGCGGTCCTGCGAAGTCAGGGCCGGTCGCGTTGTGAGGCCGCGGCGTCTTTTCGGCTTCTGCCACGAGGGGCGCGATGCCGGCAACAACCGCATCCAAGCCCTCGAGTGATATGGCCGTCCCCGCGGACGGGAGGACTTCCAGCCCCAAGCCCAAAGCGATGCGGCCTATGCGGCAGTTCTCTATCTTGCCACCCCCGGGCCTTGCCCCCACAAGTACCAGCCGCTCCTGGGCCCGGGTCATGGCCACGTAAAGCAACCGCACATCCTCCTCTTGTTCCCGGACTCTCTGTTCGGCGACTATCTCGGCAGCCGGGCCCCAGCATAGGTCGTGCGATTCATAGCTGTTGCGTTGAGAGCCTTTCAGGAAGACCCCCATGCCCCCGTCATCGCCCACCACGAACTCGGATCTCGCGCCCCGAGGCACATCCGAGCCTAGGCCGGCCAGCACCACGACCGGAAACTCCAGACCCTTGGCTTGGTGGACCGTCATCACCCGGACCACATTCTCCCCCTCAGCCAGAGTAGGCGCGCTGCCTTCCCGATCGCTGAGATCGCCCATGGACCTGATCGCGGCCACGAAACCCGCCAAGTCCGGCCCCTCGAGCGTTTCGAAATCCTCGGCCATGCGCATGAGTTTGCGCACGTTGGCGAACCGGCGCTTTCCCTCGGCGGACCGAAGGAGACACACATCGTAACCGCAGTCGCTGACCGCGTCGTCGATCAGTCGAGCCAAGCCGGGCCGTCCCACCCGACGTCTCAGCTTCGCGAGCCACGCCACCAGGTCGAGCAATACCGCCTGATCCGGCTCAGCGAGGCCGAACCCCCGTCCGCAGCGAGCGATCTCCCAGAGAGATCGGGCTCCCGCTTGTCGGACTTCCCGTCCCAGCAGGTAGAGACCGTCATCGGACAACCCCACCAGCGGAGACCGCAGGACCGTGACCAGCGCCAGATCGTCGTGGGGATTGACCAGAAGCCGGAGCAACGCCGTGACGTCAGATACCTCATCGCGAGCATAGTATCCCCTGCCGCCCACGACGTAGACGTCCACCCCGCGGTCCACCAAGGCCTGCTGGTAAAGGACGACGTGGGTTTGCGCCGGAGTCAGCACCACGATGTGGCGAGGCTCCCAACCCTCTTCGTCGAGCATTCGCCTGACGCGCGAAGCGACCGCCTGAGCCTCTGCCTCCTGGCTGAACGGTGCACGCCCATCTGGGTCGGCCTTCTCCAGGCGCTCGACGACCAGGACCTCGATCGCCGGCACCGCTGGGCGCGGGCTGCCCGTCCCTCCGGGCCCGGTGGGCACATCCATCGCGGGGTTCCTGTCGTCGTTCCTTTCGTCGCGCCCGTGCTCGAGCGCGACGAAACGGGAGCCGAAGAAGCGCTCGTTCGCGAACAGTCGGTTGATGAACGCCAGCACCTCGGGCCGGCTGCGATAGTTCACGTCGAGTCGATGAACGGCGCCCTCGTGGGTCTCTCCGGCCCGCCGCGCCAACGCCGCCTCCCTGCGCCGGAACACCCCGACGTCAGCTCCTCGAAAACGGTAGATACTCTGGCGCTCGTCGCCCACCATGAGCAACCTTGAGGCCCCGAGCCCTTCGAGGACGGCGCACTGCAACTCGTTGGTGTCCTGGAATTCGTCGATAAAGATCCGCGGGCCCGTCAAGAACTCCATCGGCGCCCTTCCACCGCCCCCGTCCTCTAACAGCGCCCGGGCCCGCAGTTCCAGATCGGTGAAGTCGAGCAGGCTCCGTTCCCTCTTGTACGCTTCGTAGTGCTGGTGGAAGCGGCCCAGCAAGCTATTCATGGTAGCCACCACGGGGCGCAGCCGGGCTTCAGCAAGACATTGGCGATAGAGAGTGAGGGCCGTCCTGACGGGCTTGAAGTACGGTTCCATCGACGGCGTCCGCTTGCTGGGGAAGAAGGTCTCGCTCAGACATATATCCGCGTCTCGATCGGCGGCCGCCCGCGGGATATCGAGCCAGGCAAGGCATCCCCGCACTAGGGAAAGGTCGGACTCCACGGTGGCCGAGCGGCGCGCCAGCCCGTCTTCGGCGACCAGGGCTTCGCGTATGAGCCTTCCAAGCAACAGCCGAGCCTGCTCTTCGGAACCTCCGAGATCGACGACCGCGCGCGGCCGCGCCTCACCCGCCCCACGCAGCCGATCATACAAAGGGAGGATCTCCTTCCGCAGAGCATCACCCTGGGACGCGAACACTTCCAGTTCGGCTTCGTTCGCCTCTTCGATCGCGCGGGCCCAGATCCGCCTGCAGATCTCATCCTTGACCAAGACCGCTGCCTCAGACTCGAGGACGCTAAAGGCCGGATCGACTCCCGCGTCCAGCGCGCGCTCCTTGAGGAGGCGCCGGCAGAGGCTGTGGATGGTGCCGATGGTGGCTGTGTCCAGAGAAATAGCCAGGTCGAGCCGGCCGCAGTCACGCAAGCTCGATCGGATGCGAGACACCAGTTCAGCGGCAGCCTTGTGCGTGAATGTCACAGCCACTAGTCGGTCAACGGGCACGCCCTCATGGACTAAAGCGTGGACGAAGTGAGCGACCAGCAGTCGGGTTTTGCCGCTGCCCGCCCCGGCCGCCACGAGCACCCGAGGTCGTTCGTCAAACACCGCGGCTCGTTGGGATTCCGAGAGTTCTTCGACCTCGGAGCGGTTCATGCCCCATACCCCGCCTTGCGCGAGCGGCAGGCCGGACCCAGAGTGCACCAGGGCGGACATTCTCGCTCGGGGCGAGGGGCTATGATGCCGGCGCGCATGCCCGCCGCCGCCCCCAGGGCGACCGCTCGAGTCTGCCGGAAGAGCTCCTTCGCGCCGGCAACGTCGAGCACGCGACAGCCATGCGCGACCGAACCAAGGATACCCTCCGAACCGGCCAAGACCACGCCTGAGCGCTTCGCCTCGAAGAGCGACAGATAGGCGCCTCCAACAACCTCGGCATCGGGCCGTTCCGCAGCCAGTGCCATGAGATAGAGAGGAAGCTGGAGCCCCCGCTCCGTCCCGATGCTGGAAGCCGTCGGAGCTGCGCCGCTCTTGTAGTCGAGCACGAACAACTTCGGTCCCGGAGAGGAGGCATCGATTCGGTCTATGCGCCCGCGTACGGTCAGTCCTCCGACGTCGACCCCCTCACGCCCGCCCACGCGCGACTCGGTCTCCAACGCCACCAAGGAGCCGTTGTCGCGGCTTTCCATGCGAAACAGCTTGCGGGCCAGCTGTTTTAGCCGCCACCCAGCCACGCGCTTCTCTGCCGGCGTTCCGGGACACTCTTCGCTCCCTACGAGATCATCGATGATGGCGAATGCCGTTTGCTCCGCGGCCGGAACGCTTTCCGGCCGAAGCGGAAGCGCGTCCGTGTGGCTGAGTTGGCGGTAGGTCGCGCTAAGAGCGTTATGCAGCAGCTGCCCGGTCACGCGGCCATCGAGTTCGTGTTCCACCTCCTCGATCCCTATCACCCGTTCCACGAACCAGGCGAACGGACAAGCCAAGTAGGCCTCCAGCGACGAAGGCGCGAAACTCTCGATCGCCCCCAGTTCGGCGAGCACCGCCGCATCGCCGAGATGCGCACGCGGCGGGCGCCAAGCCCTGCCTAGGGCTCTGGCCGAGCCGACCGACACCGCCGGATGTGGCGCGCATCCGTTCACTGCGCAGGCACGTAGATAGTGTCGTAATGAAGGGGCCGATCCCAGGTCGAAAACCAGGTCGGCTAGAGACCGCCCCTCGTGCTCGCACGCGCCCACCCTGAGCAGCTCCTTGGCCATCTGCCAGAAGTATGAGGGCTGGGCCTCCCCCCCGCCGTCATCGGCATCGCGTGCGCTCAGGAACAGCAGCTGCCAGGCTCGCGACACCGCGCTCGCGAACAGCGCCCCTTCGTGCTCCGTCTCCGCGGGAAGAAGCCCCCCTCCCGCCAACGAGTCGATGCGCGCCCGCTGGGCGCCGGTTAATACGGACGGCGTGTCCGGCCGACCCGGGAACTCGCCTTCGACCAATCCCAGCACAACTACGACGTCGAAGCGTCGGGCCCTCGCCCGCTGTACGCTGAGAATCTGAACGGCGTCCTCGGCCCCGGAGCGACCACCCGGGACCGTGGTCTTGCCCAGCGCCGGTATCACAATCTCCGGGTTCAGCCACTCACCCGAATCGCCGCTGCACGTCAGATCTCTCAACGCTGAAAGCGCTTCGCCAAGGGCTCGAAACGCGCGGGCGTCCTCCTCTGTTTCGCGGCTGCCCACGAGCGCGCCTCGCAGACCAGCGAGGACCAGGCGCCGGCTCAGGCTCTCCAGAGCGTGGAGATCGACACGCAGACCACGTTCACCGGTTTCGATGGCGCCCCACAAAGGCTCAAAACCGCCCGTGTGCCAAAGTTCCCCAATCTCCGCAAGCGCGCGCGCCCCGCGGGCGGCGCTGCGCCGGTAGCGCAGTTCCAGGTCGCTCGCCTCCTCCAAACCGAGCCCGCTGTAGGGTCCGCGAACATAGGCCAGGATGGCGTCCGCGTCTTCGACCATCACTCCCCTGAGAACGCTGAGAAATGCGTTGCCCAACCCGGTCTCTGCGAGCGTGCAGCCGTCGTCGATACGATAGGGGATGCCGCAAGACTCGAACACCTGGGCAAGAAGGCTGCTCCACGGCCGCATGTGGCGCACTACGACGGCGATATCGCCGGGGCGGAAACCTTCGCGTATGAGAGTGGCGATGTGCTGGGCCGCCAGTTCGGCCTCGTTACGCTGTCCGGAGGCCAGCAGGAAACGGACCCCTTGTGGGCCGGAAAGACTTGAGGGAGGTTCGGGGAGAGGCGGATCGCACAAGAAGTGGCGCTCGAGATAGGCGATTGCCGGAGAGGAATAGGCACCGATCTGTGGGGTGAGTTCCACCGTCTCGGTGGCAAAAGCCTGCCACCACGCGACCTCAGAAGCCGGGCTCAAGTTGACCGGACGCGAGCGGTCGTAGGGAAGTGTGACCAGCGTCGGCCCTTGGCGGGACAAAGCCTCGACCAAAACCCGTTGCCCAGGCGTGAACGACGTGAACCCGTAGAGAGCCACCGGCCTCACCCAGCTCCCTGATTGGCGGGCGACCTCGCTGGCCGCATCGCGTACGGCTGCAGGACCATCGGTGAGCCCCCACCGATCGCGCGCATCGGCGTAGGCCTCGTTGAGACGCTGGATGTCGCCGGCCAGGTCCGCCGCGCTCGGCTCCAACCGCGCCCAGTGGCTCAGAATCTGGTTGAGCTCGCTCACGGTCCTGCCGCTCTCTCCCAGTTGTTGCAGCAAGGTCGCAAGCGAAGTCGCAACCCCAGGGAGGAGGGCCACGCTGTCCAGCGACTTTAGTGGCGTCCGCCGTAGCAGCCGTGACAAGAATAGAGAGCGCTCGAAATCGGTCAGATGCCGGGGTGGCCGTCGGAGGATCGCGTGCACAAGACCGTCGAAGGTGAGAGCCGAGGACTGTCCGACAATAGCCCCGGCGCGGCGGACCATCTCCACCGTCAGCTCCTGCGCGTCGTGACCCGTGGGCGCTACGACGACCGGCCGGAGAGGAAGTCTCGCGCGCCACCACTCGAGGGCGTAGCCCATCTTGCCCGAATTTGCAGGTCCGAGGACGAGGGTCAGCCCGGGAGCCGGGGACTGAACACCCTGTTCGCTTGGCGCGCCGCGCGTTTGTGGCGATGTGCACATATCAGGGATCATTGTAGAACCCGGTTCGGACGGATGCTGACTGCCGAGACGCTTCTGCGCTAGTCTTACCGCATGAGTCGCGACGAGGACAAGCTCATTCGCCAGCTGTCACTGCTCTCTTTCCTCCTGAGCCAGGCGCGCCCGTTCACGGCGCGCGAGGTGCAGGAGTCCGTGGAAGGGTACTCCGAGATGAGTGACGACACGTTCGCCCGACGATTTCACGGCGATAGGACCGATCTCGCCAAGATCGGCATCGAGATCAAGAGCCTGAGCGACGCCGAGTCGACCGACTCGCAGGTCTACTTCCTGCTGATGGAGGATTTCCGCCTCCCCAGCGTGGAATTCACCGCGGCCGAACTGCGCGCCCTCGCTTTGGCCCTGGCTGCACTCGACGGCCGCTTCGCCTATGCCCGGCCTTTGCGGCTGGCACTTACCGCCATCTCTCAGGGGCGCCCTAGCCCCGCCACGGACGAGCTGCAACAGCTGCCCGTGGCGCTCGCCCCCGACGAAGACGCCCAGAGAGCCGGCAAGCAGTTGGCCCGACTTGAGGATGCCGTCACGCGGGGTAAGACGGTCTGCTTTCTCTATCCATCCACCGGCGGAGCCCCCGAAGAGCGAACGATCGACCCGTACAGCCTTTTTCTCATTCTGGGTCGCTGGTACGTGGTGGGTTCCGACCACACCCGCGGGGCGATTCGCACCTTCCGGGTGGGAAGGATCCGGGGGCCGGTGCGCTTCGTCACCGAGAGGACCCGCGACTTCTCCATTCCCGCGGACTACCGTCCCGGAGAATATCGGGCCCGTCCTCCTTGGCTCATCGGCCGGGTGCGAGGAGCGGCTACCATTGAGGTGTCGGATGATCTGGCCTGGTGGGTCACGCGGCTGGAGCCTCACGTCACCTGGCTGGGTGACGACGACGGTTGTACCCGGTTCGCCGTTCCTTACGCCGACGAGCGGGTACTTCTCTCCTGGGTTGTCGGACTGGGAGGGTGCGGGGAACTGCTGGAACCCGAAACACTACGCGAGCGATTGCGGCAGGACCTCTCGGCAGTGAGCCGGACCCACGAAGGAGCGGCGGTCGGCGACGACGCGGCCGCGGGCGGCCGCGCCCCACGGTCTCACTCGCCGCGCCCGCCTGGAGGTAAGTCCGATCCCATCGCTCCCGAGCATCTCGCCCGGGCGATAGCCCTTCTCAACTATCTGGTGGACGAGCGGAGACCGGGAATGGTCACATGGCGATCACTCGAAGACGATCTGGGACTCAAGCGCGCAGAGGTCGAGACCGACCTCTCCCTGATCAATCTGGTCAACTTCGGCGGGGGCACGTATGCGCTCGCCGCGGAGGCCGGCGATGACGGGGTCCATGTGGTCCGCGACGTCATGGCGGACTCGTTCGCTCACCCGGCTCGGCTATCACCGACCATGGCCCGCGCGCTCTTGCTGGCGCTCGATCTCTTGGGCGATACGGTCGCGTTGGAGGGTATGGAGTCCCTCACTTCGGTACGAGAGAAGGTCTGCGCCCTGGTCGGCCTCGCCGGCCGGGAGAGCACCATCATCGTCGATGATCTGCTCCCGCCCGATCACGAGATCGTCGAAGTGCTCAACCACGCCATCCGCGACCGTGAGGTCGTCGTGCTCGAGTATTTCACCTCATCCCGGCAGGAACTCAGCGAAAGGCAGGCAGAGCCGTATCTGCTCTTTCGCTCCCCGGATGGCTGGTATCTGGAGGCCTACTGCCTCAAGACCGGTGAGCAGCGCACGTTCAAGCTGGAACGCATCCGAAGCGCTCGTTCCGCCGGTACAGGCTTCGTCCGGCGTCCGGACATGGATCTGACCCTTCGCCAGGCCGGCCGGGCATTCTCACCCGACGGTGTGGCTACCTGGGCGACCGTGCGCTTTGATCCAGTCTGGCGAACCCATCTCGAAGATCGGGGAGCAGACTACGAGCCGTGTTTCGACGGTTCGTTGGCGGTCCGGATGCCCTACCTGGACGAACGTTGGATGGCCCGCGAGATCCTCCGCTACCTCGGCGGAGCGGTGCTCGAACACCCGGCCTCGGCTCGCCGGCTGGTTGGAGAGCTGGCGTCCGCTCTCGCTGCCCGCTACGAAGTCGCATGTGCGACCGAATACACTACCGGCCGAGTAGGAGGCGAGTCTTGAAGTTCTGGCTGCGTTGGACGGCAGATGCGCTCGCCATCTTCCTGGCACTCTACCTCGTTGACTCGGTGGCAAGGGGTAGATTTCACGTGAACGGGGTGGGCGTGGTAGTGATCCTAGCCCTGCTGCTGGGCCTGCTCAACAGCTTTGTTCGTCCTCTGCGCCGGATGCGGAGCAAGCCGTTCGTCGCCCTCCTGGCGGTCGCGCTGACGGTGCTGGTCAACGCCCTCATACTCCAGGTCTTTGTCTCGACTGGAGCAGCGCTATCCAGAAGGCATTTCGTGTGGATCCTAGCGGTTGCGGCGTTTGTGTCGCTTCTTGCCGGAGCGATCAACTGGCTTGTCGGTTTCAAGAGCAGTGAGAAAGTGCGCCCATCTAGGGCACGGCCCTCCGCGCGTGAGAAAACGCAGTCCCGTCCCCAGCGCACGCGCGCGAACAGGGCCCCCCGGGCTCGGACCTAGGTGGCCCGAGTTGTGGCAGGGATGCGCCCGGCAGAGGACAACGGGGCCTCGCTCCTCGGGTCCGTCCCCGGTGTCAGTCGCTCGCCGGCATTTCGTGGCCGTGAGACTGCACCAGCAGCCGGAAATCGTGGGGACTGCTCGCCACCAACTGCGCATCGGCGAGGGTGACCAGATCTCTCTCGAATAGACCGAGCAGACTCTGATCGAATGTCTGCATGCCGTAGAAGTCCCCTTCCTGCACGGCCGCGCGAATATTGTGGGTCTGCGAGGGATCGAGGATCAGATCGCGGATGCGCCCGGTCATGACCATGACCTCCACGGCAGGGACCCGGCCCTTTCCATCGGCCCGCATCAGCAGGCGCTGGGAGATGATGCCCCGTAACGAACCCGCCAGCATGATCCGCACCTGTTTCTGTTGATACAGGGGGAAGAAGTCGATTATGCGGTTTATCGTCTCGGCGACATCGATGGTGTGCAGGGTGCTCAGCACGAAGTGACCGGTCTGCGCCGCGGTCAGAGCCGTGCGCACCGTTTCCTGGTCTCGCATCTCGCCGATAAGGATGATATCCGGGTCTTGGCGCAGCACGTACTTGAGCGCCGTGCCGTAGTTCTCGGTGTCAAGTCCCACCTCGCGCTGATTCAGGATGCACATGCGATCCTGATGCAGGATCTCGATGGGATCCTCGATGGTGACGATATGTCTGCGGAAATGGTGGTTGATATGGTCGATCATCGCGGCCAAGGTGGTGGTCTTGCCCGAGCCGGTGGTGCCGGTCACCAGCACCAGACCTCGCGGTTCAAGAGCCAGCTTCTGCACCACCGGGGGCAGGTTCAGCTCAGTGAAGCTGGGCACCCGGGTCACCACTTGGCGCAAGGCTATGGAGATGGTTCCCCGTTGTCGGTAGACATTGATGCGATAGCGGCCTACGCTCGGCGCACTGTAGGCGAAGTCGATCTCATTGGTCTCGCTGAAACGTCGTATCTGTTTCTCGCTCATGAGCGAGGCGGCGTAGTCCTTGGTGTCCTCGGGCGAACAGGGAGGCTCGTCCAATTCGCTCAGTTCGCCGTCCACCCGGATCATCGGGGGACTGCCCACCTTGAGATGCAGGTCGGATGCGCCGGCCTCCACCACCTTGCGCAGCAGCTCGTCTACCGTCTTCATGGACCCCTCCCGACCCTCATGAGCCCGCGAACTTTTCATGCCTCTTCTCACATTGTGTCGGTGTAAACGGTCTCCGACTTAAGACCCAACGGGGTCGCTAGCTAAAATACGCCCTCCCAGTATGCGCTAACCGCCTCCAACGCTTCCTGTACGTCGGCGCGCCCGGCGTCGGAAACCACCCGCTCGAACGGCGGAGTCTCGCCGCTCAGCCCTCGGAGGGTGGCAACGATGGAGGCGGCAACCATGCTTGGAACGTAGCCACCTTCGAGGAAGCACAGAGGGCCGGCCGCGCCCACCTCCTGACTGAGCGCCAGCAGACGCGCCGCCATCCACTGGAAGGCCGTCTCGGAGAAGCGGAGATCGCCGAGTGGGTCTCCTTCTTGAGGATCGTATCCGGCCGAGACGAGCACGATTTGCGGTTTGAAAGCCCGGGTCAGCGGCGCCAGGAGAGACTCGAAGGCCAGGAATACCGCCCCGTCTGATTCTCCGGCGTGCAAGGGAACGTTGACCGTGTAGCCGGCTCCGTCGCCGATCCCGACTTCTCCGGCCAACCCAGTGCCGGGGTAATGGCCTCCCTCATGGATGCTGACGAAGAGCACCCGGGGATCGTCGTAAAAGGCGGCCTGGGTCCCGTTACCGTGATGCACATCCCAGTCGACGATGAGCACGCGCTCCAACCCCCGTTCGTCGAGGGCATGGGCGGTAGCCACCGCTATGTTGTTGAAAAGACAGAAACCCATGCCCCGGGCGCGGCAGGCATGGTGGCCCGGAGGCCGGACGAGCATGAATGCGAGTTGCCGGCCGGAAAGGCACCGGTCGACAGCCATCAACCCCGAACCGGTAGCCAGCAGAGCAGCTTCATACGAGGAGGGCGATACGACGGTATCCCCGTCCAACCACCCTCCACCTCCGTCGGCCATCTCGCGAACGGTCTCGATGTAGGACGGGTCGTGGATGCGCGCGATCGCCTGCACGGGGGCTGGATCGGGCGTCACCCACTCCAGTTCGAGGTCGCTGTCGAGAAGAGCCTGCCTGGCTGCCACAAGGCGGTCTTTGCTCTCGGGGTGCCGGCCTGTCTCATGCTTGAGGAACAACGGATGGTAGTAGACGGCGGGGATACCCATGGCGCCAATGTGGCTAGGGGATGATGCGCCTGGCACCAGTGTAGTTGGTGCGCCAGACGTTGCTAATGCGCACGCCCTTGCCCACGCCTGCTGCATCGATCATCTTCCCATCACCGATGTAGATGCCCACGTGACTGATGGGGTTGTGAAAAAACACCAGATCACCGGGCTGTAAGTCAGTTTTCGATACCGGTTGCCCATATCCATACTGCATGCGGCTGGAGTGGGGCAGGCTGACACCCACCTTGGCATACACATACATGACGAAGCCCGAGCAGTCAAAACCGCTGGGACTGGAGCCGGCCCACACGTAGGGACTCCCCAGATACTTCATAGCGATCGAGACCACATCGCTGCTGCTTGCCGAACTCGGCACGGAGACGTTGACACTACTCGAGCCGCCGGCGGTCCCCGACTTACTCGAACTGCTTGCAGCCTTCGCTTTCTTGGCCGCCGCAGCGACGGCAGCAGCTTTGCGCGCCGCCTCTGCCGCTGCCTTCTTGGCCTCCGCGGCCAGCTTCGCCTGCCGCGCCGCTTCCTCCTTCTGCAGCTGGGCGATCTGTACTTCCTTGCCGGCGAGGGCCTGCTCATTGGCAGCGAGTCGCTTCTCTACCTTGTTCTTGGCCGATCCGGTCTCGGCTGTCAGCGCCTCTTCCTCCGCAAGCTGAGCGGCCAGTTCGGTCTTGCGCTCCGAAACCTGGGTGCGATAGGTCTCTACCTGCTGCACCATCTCGCTG
>Ga0214473_10004888_pt1 | contig 16088 bp, 15 predicted proteins | sample RVTome_7_FD_203509 | JGI IMG/M metagenome (GOLD analysis project Ga0214473, IMG submission 203509) | Soil microbial communities from uranium-contaminated site in the Upper Colorado River Basin, Wyoming, United States - RVT98D197 | ecosystem: Environmental > Terrestrial > Soil > Contaminated >... | reverse complement strand
TCGGAGGGTATGAATGAAAGTAGCCAGGGAAACGCTGACGCTTGCTTCAGAGGAACGGATGGAGTTCCTCGACATCACCAAGCAGATCCGCGACGCGGTCCAGAAGCACCCCATCAGTGATGGCATGGTCCTCGTAAACTCGCTCCACACGACCGTCGCGCTCTTCGTGAACGAGTTTCAAGGCGCCCTGATCGAGGACCTCAAGAAGATGGTGTCGGGCCTCGTCGGCGAGCGCAACGGCTACCGCCACGACGACCCACGCTACTCGGACTGCGAGCGGGGCAACGCCCACGCGCATCTCCGCGCGGCACTTCTCGGGCGAAGCATCGCCGTGGGACTCTCTGCCGGGGAGCTGTCGCTGGGGCGCTTCCAGTCGATCATCTTCGCCGAACTGGACGGCCCGCGGCAGCGGGCGATCGACATTCAGGTCATGGGGGAGTAAGCAGTCACCCCTCCCGCTTTCTGAAGACGAGGTTGAAGTAGGGGAGCGCCAGCGACGGCGATAGCCTGAGCGCCCCCAGCGTCCCGCAGAGAACGGCGAACACCGGCAGCACCGCTCGCCGGATTCGCGAGCGCGCCGTGTCCCGGAAGAAGCGCCAGCCGTAGCCCGCCTCCTCGGTCAGGTCCACGATCCCGGCCCACCCTCTGGGCGGCAGGCACTCCCGCGGTGAGGCATTGCGCCAGGCCCCGCAGTTGAATTCCTCGAAGGACACTCCCCGCACGCGCGTCGGCCGCAGCAGGCGCGCGTAGCCGAAGGCCAGGCGGGCGGGCAGCCATTGAATTCCGGGGAGCCCCACGGAGTGAGTCTCGAGGGGAAAGAGGCGGTTGGGCGTGTCGAGGATGGCGATATGACCGCCGGGGACGAGGACCCGGTAGTACTCGTTCACGTACCGGTGGCGGTCACGGGCCGGCAGGTGCTCCACCACTCCCACCGCCAGCACCAGGTCGAACGCGGCGTCCGGGAACGGGAGGCGGGTCGTCTGCTCATCGGTCAGGTGAAGCACCTGGCGCACCTTCGTGAGCCCCAGCTCCTCCACCTTGACCCGCGTGATCTCGACGAAGGGTCCGTCCACGTCGAAGGTATGGATCTCCTTCACCAGCGGCTGGTCGTTCAGGTATTCGGTGATGTGCCCGAAGGAGCAGCCGACCTCGAGCACGCGGAGATCGCGCCCCCCACGGGCGGCCAGGTAGCGGAACAGCCGCTCCAGGAAGTGCCGCCCCCGGGTCTCCTTGAAGGGGAAGTAGAGGGGCGCCCGCTCGAGCCCCTTGCGCTCGATGAGCATCCGGACGACGCGCTCGCTGTAGTAGGTGCGGTACTCCACGCCGCCCACGGTGAGGACGCGCTCCGTGCCGAGGTCAATGAGGGTGTATCCCACGCCCGCCACGCCGGGATTATACCGGCAGGTGCGCCCTCAGCCAATGCTCGGCCCAGCGCCCGATTTCCCTTGACCCCGTCGACCGCCGTGTGTTCATATGTTGAACGCACAAATGGAGAGCGCGGATCGCGGACCAGAACCTTGACAGATTAAGCGGCCCTGTGATAAGGCGGATGCCAATGGCCATGGAGACAGCCTCTCGAGTCTACGTTGCGGGGCACAACGGTCTGGCAGGCTCGGCGCTTGTGCGCAGACTGCGACGCGAGGGCTACGCGAAAGTCCTGTTCGTTCCTCGAGCGGAGCTCGACCTAACCGACGCAAAGGCCGTGCGAGACTTCTTCGAAAGGGAACGCCCGGAATATGTGTTCCTCGCTGCCGCGCTTGTCGGAGGCATCGGTGCTAACCTGTCGTGCCCTGCGGACTTCATTTATCAGAACCTGATGATCCAGACATCGGTGTTCCATGCGGCCTACACGTGCAAGGTGCGCCGGCTCCTGTTTTTCGGGTCTGCTTGCGCCTACCCGCTGCGAGCGCCGCAGCCCATGAAGGAGGACTTCGTGTGCTCGGGGTCGGTCGAACCGAGCAGCGAGCCGTTTGCGGTGGCGAAGATCGCCGGCATGAGGATGTGTGGGGCCTATAACCAGCAGCACGGGACGCAGTTCATATCAGTGATCCCGGCGTCGATCTATGGACCGCACGACAACTTTGACCTCGAAGGTTCGCACGTCCTCGCGGCCCTCATCCGCAAGGCCCATGTGGCCCGCGAAACGGGCGGACCCATGACCGTATGGGGGACCGGTGCTCCTCTGCGGGAGTTCATTTACGTGGACGACGTCGTGGACGCCTGCCTTCACCTCATGAGCCTGGATGAGGCGACGTTCGGATCGATTACTAAGCTATCCTGGCCGGCCGTCAATGTGGGGACCGGGCAGGAGGTGACCGTAAAGGAGTTAGCGTGGCTGGTCAGGGAGGTGGTCGGGTTCAGCGGCGGCATCGAGTTCGATGTCCGGCGGGCCGAAGGCGCTCCGAGGAAGGTGCTCGATTCCAGTCGGATGGCATCGTTCGGGTGGGCGCCGAGGGTACCGCTCGCTGACGGCATCCGCCGAGCGTACGAGTGGTACGTCAGCAGCCTTAGGGGTCAGTGAGCCCATGGAATCACGCAAGCTTGAGGGGCTGTACCGCGCGCTGTTGCGAATCCGGCGAGTTGAGGAGGAGATCGTCCGCATCTATCCCACAGACACGATCAAGTGCCCCGTGCACCTGTCGATCGGTCAGGAGGGCATCAGCGTTGGTGTCTGCGCTGCGCTGAGGCCTGAGGACGTGGTGTTTGGCACGTACCGGAGCCATGCTCTCTACCTCGCCAAGGGCGGGGACCTGAGGGCGATGATGGCTGAGCTCTACGGGAAGGCGACCGGTTGCGCCAAGGGCAAGGGCGGATCGATGCACCTGGTAGATCCAGATCACGGAGTGATGGGGGTGTCCGCCGTGGTCGGGAGCACGGTACCGGTGGCGGTCGGGTACGCCTACGCGGCCAAGCTTCAGAAGCGCCGGATCGTGGTCGCGAGCTTCTTCGGGGACGGCACCGTCGACGGCGGCGCATTTCACGAGAGCCTGAACCTCGCCAAGCTCAAGAACCTCCCGATCCTGTTCATCTGCGAGAACAATCGCTATGCGACGCACACCCATCAGCGGGACCGGCACTCTGTGGACAACATCTATGAGAAGGCCCGGGTGTACGGAATCCCGGCGGAACGTGTCGAGCGTGACGATCCGGTCTCGGTCCTGGAGCGGGTGGCGCCGACTATCGACAAGATTCGCAGCGGAGACTCCGGTCCCGTCTTCTTCGAGTGCATGACATATCGGCGGAAGGAGCATGTGGGGCCCGACGACGACTTTGGTCTCGGCTACAGGGCCCGTACCGAAGCGGAGCCCTGGATTCGGGCCGATGGGTGCCGGCAATTGGCCGCTCGGATCGATCCGGAGCTGCGCCGGCAGCTTGAGGCCGAGGTGGAAGCCGAGATTAGGGAAGCCATCCGGTTCGCCGAAGACAGCCCGTTTCCCGATCCCTCCGAACTGTATACGGACGTCTTCAAGGAAACGTGAAGCAATGGAGCGAATTCTCACCTACAGCGAGGCAATCCTGGAGGGGACGGCGCAGGAGATGGACCGGGACGACTCGGTCATCGTCCTGGGCCAGATGGTCGACGACCCGAAGCCCGTTTACGGGACGACGCGAGGCCTCGCCGAGAAATTTGGGCGGGATCGGGTATGGCAGACGCCGGTGTGCGAGGAGGGAATTGCTGGCGTCGCGCTGGGCGCCGCGCTCGCCGGGCTCCGGCCGATCAACGTACACATTCGTATGGACTTTCTCCTCTTGGCGATGAATCAGCTGGTCAACATGATCGCGAAGAGTCGGTACATGTTCGGAGGTCGGGTGTCAGTCCCGCTGGTCGTCCGAGCCATTATCGGCCGGGGATGGGGGCAGGGGGCTCAGCACTCTCAGGGGCTCTATTCGTTCTTCATGCATGTGCCGGGGCTCAAGGTGGTGGCCCCGTCGACCCCCTACGACGCCAAGGGGGCCCTCGTGCAAAGCATCCGGGACGACGACCCGGTGATCTTCGTGGAGCATCGATTGTTGCACGGCATCAAGGGACACGTGCCCGAAGCCTGCTACACGGTTCCGCTGGGCCGCGCCCGGATCCTGGCCGAAGGCGCCGATGTCACGGTCGTGGCGATCTCGTACATGGTCGTCGAGGCACTCCGTGCGCGGGCCCTGCTGCGGCAGGCCGGCATCGCCGCAGAGGTCATCGACCCCGTTTCCCTCAGCCCGCTGGACATCGACACGATCGAGACGTCGGTGCGCAAGACCAGGCGGCTGCTCGTCGTCGACTGTGGATGGGTAACCTGCGGCGCCGGTTCGGAGGTTGTTGCGACAATCCTGGAACGTTCTCACGACCGTGATGCTGTTCCCCGGGTCAAGCGACTTGGGTTCGCTCCGACGACTTGCCCGACGACTCGGCCGCTTGAGAATCTCTTCTATCCTGACGCGAGGCAGATCGCCCAGGCGGCCTACGCGCTGGTTCATCCGTCGGCAATGCCGTGGCTGCCGGAGACCGAGACAGAACCGCTGTTGAGGGAGTTTAAGGGGCCGTTCTGATGGTCGCGTTCTGATGAGAATACTGGTTACTGGCGGGGCAGGGTACATTGGATCGATCCTGGTGCCTCACCTGTTGGAGGAGGGGCACCAGATCACGGCGCTCGACAATTTCATGTACGGCCAGGCGTCACTTCTCGGCTGCTGTCACGATCCGCGCTTCTCGGTCATTCGGGGCGATGCACGGGACCGGCTGCTGGTCGCCGAGTGTCTCAAGAAGGCGGACGTGATCTTGCCGCTCGCCTGCTTGACGGGTGCCCCGATTTGCGATCGGGATCCCGTCGCTGCAAGGTGTGTCAACCTCGACGCGATCAAGATGATCCTTGAACTCCGTAGTCGAGAGCAGTCGGTCATTTTCCCGACCACGAATAGCGGGTACGGAATCGGGGAAGAGGACGTGCTCTGCACGGAGGAGACGCCGCTCAGGCCCATCTCCCTCTACGGGCGCCTCAAGGTAGAAGCGGAGCAACTGGTCTTGGGAGAGGCGAACACCATCTCCCTCCGCCTGGCGACGGCGTTTGGAATCAGCCCGAGGATGCGCCTCGACCTACTCGTGAACGACTTCACGTACCGGGCTGCCACCGACGGTTTTGTGGTCCTGTACGAAGGGAATTACAAGCGGAACTACGTGCACGTGCGGGATGTAGCCCGGGCGATTTCGCACTGCCTGGTGAACTTCGAGCGAATGCGGGGCGAGGCCTATAACGTCGGCCTGAGTGGCGCGAATCTCTCGAAGAGAGAACTGTGCGAGGAGATCCGGAAACAAGTTCCGCACTTCCATTGCGTGGAGGCGCCGTTCGGTCGCGATCCCGATCAGCGCAATTACATCGTGAGCAACGCAAAGATTGAACGAACTGGATTTAAACCTCAGATCTCCCTTGAGATGGGCATAGCGGAACTCCTCAAGGGGTACCAGATCATCCGCCGCTCAGGCTATTCGAATGTGTAGGCGATGATCATCAGTCGGACTCCTTTTCGAGTGTCCTTTTTCGGAGGAGGCACCGACTATCCGGTTTGGTTCAGAGAGCATAGGGGTGCCGTCCTTGCCACCACGATAAACAAGTATTGCTACCTGACGTGTCGCTACCTGCCCCCATTTTTCAACCACGCGAGCCGGATCGTCTGGTCCAAGATCGAACTCGTCAGGGATCGGGAGGAGATCCAGCATCCCGCGGTTCGGGCGGTCCTCCAGTTTCTCGATTTCGGGGAAGGGATAGAGCTTCACCACGAGGGTGACCTCCCGGCCCGCACCGGTCTGGGATCGAGCTCGGCGTTCACAGTGGGTCTGCTCCAGGCTCTCTACGGCCTCAAGGGGATCATGGCGGGAAAGGCGCAGCTGGCGCGCGAGGCGATCGAGATCGAGCAGAATCGCTTAAAGGAAAATGTCGGCTGCCAGGATCAGGTCATGGCAGCGTTCGGTGGCTTCAACAGGATCGACTTTTGGGGGGATAGCGAGTTCCGAGTGTCGCCGATCATGATCGCGGCAGAGCGTCTGCAGTTATTGCAGGATCACCTGATGCTCGTGTTCACAGGGCACGCGAGGACCGCATCGGTGATCGCTGCCGATCAGATCAACGCCACTCCGCACAGGGTTCGGGAGCTCAAGATAATCCAGCAGATGGTCGATGAGGCGATCAAGATCCTCAGCGGGTCGGGCAATCTGGCGGACTTCGGCCCGCTCCTTCACGAGAGCTGGCAGCTGAAGCGGAGCCTGAGCGACAAGATCTCTACGCCGTTCATTGACAACATCTATGACACGGCTCGAAGGGCGGGCTGCCTGGGGGGAAAGCTGCTCGGGGCGGGGGGCGGTGGGTTCTTGCTCCTGTACGTTAGACCCGAACAGCAGCCGGCGGTGAGGGAGATCCTGCGGGGCCTGCTGCACGTTCCGTTTCAGTTCGAGTCCGTCGGCGCCCATGTGATCTTTTACGAGAGAGGCAATTTTTGGCAGTGATCGCCTCTTTCGTGAAACGGCTGTGGGGGCACCCGCTGTCCCGAGGGGTAAACGTGAACGACGCCCATGCCGTCGAACGACACCGACAGATTCTGAGGTCCAATGCGCTGCTCCGGAGCGTTTACCTGCGCTGGTATCAGGAGTGCATGCCCGCCTACGAGGCGACGAAGGGCCTCGAGGGTGATATAGTCGAGATCGGAAGCGGCGCCGGCTTCCTCGATGAGGAAATCCCCGGGCTGATCAAGACAGACGTGGTTCGGGGGCCGTCCATCCAGAAGATCGTCGACGCTATGAATATGGACTTCGAGGATGAGCAGTTGCGCGCGATCTTCATGATCGGCGTGTTGCACCACCTCCCCTTCCCTTCCCAGTTCCTGGCGGAGGCCCAGAGGTGCCTGAAGCGGGGTGGGCGGCTCATCATGATCGAGCCGAACAACAGCCTCATCGAGCGGGTTCTGTGCAGAGTCCTGGATCACTACGAGTATTGGGACGATTCCATCGGGGACTGGACAAACGAGGCCGCGTCGAGGATGACGAAGGCGAATCTGGCCCTGTCATGGGTCATTCTGGTGAGGGATCGGAAGAGGTTCGAGGCCGAGTTTCCGGCGCTCAAGGTCTTGGACATCCGATACCACACCTTCCTATCGTACATCCTCAGTGGGGGCATGAGCTACCGGCCCTTCCTGCCGGCGTTTTGCCTGCCAGCGGTCAAAGTGATCGAAGCCCTCGCAAACCCGTTCATGAGGAACCTGGGTACGCTGATGACGGTCGAGATCGAAAAGGTGTGAGCCGGGAGAGGGCCCCGGAGGCCGGCTGGGCGCGGCAGGGCGATCGGGTCACAGGCCGTGAGTGAGGGGGCGCATCGCGGGAAGCAAGTGCTGGTGACCGGGGGAACCGGGCTGATCGGTTCCCACCTGGTGAAGCTGCTGCTGGAGAAGGGCGCCAGGGTCCGCGCGATATCGCTCCATCCGCCCATGGTCGAGCATCTCGGCGTCGAATACGTTCAGGGTGATCTGATGGATCGGACCTTCTGCGCCGAGATGGTGAGAGGCACGCAGGAGGTGTTTCACCTCGCTGCCGTGAGGGGCTCGGTCGGTATCGGCCTGAAGTGCGCCGCGGACTTTTTCGTCAAGCCGTTGCTGATGAACACCCATATGATGGAAGAAGCGAGGAAGGCCGGTGTGGAACGCTACCTGTTCACCAGCAGCGTGTGTGTGTACGCGCCCGCTGAGGTGTTCGTGGAGGATCGAGCGTGGGATGGCCCACCCGACCCGTCCGATGCGTATGCCGGGTGGGCGAAGCGCATGGGAGAGATGCAGGTGGCGGCCTACAGGGAGCAGTACGGCTGGGAGAAGGTCGCCATCGTTCGCCCGGTCAATGTCTATGGCCCCGGGGACAACTTCGACCCTCGAACGGCCCAGGTCATCCCTGCCTTGATCGCGCGGGTCCATCGAGGCGACGATCCGCTCAAGGTGTGGGGCGATGGGAGTGCCGTGCGGGATTTTCTGTATGCGGAGGACGCAGGCCGAGGCATCCTGTTGGCGATGGAGAGGTACGCGTGCGGCGTGCCCGTGAACCTGGGATCGGGGACAGGCTACTCGATTCGGGAGGTGGTAGAGACCATCCTGGACGTTACGGGAGCGACTCCCAGGGTCGAGTGGGACACGAGCAAGCCGACGGGTGAGCAGTACAGGGTGGCCGACGTCACCAGGGCGCGAAAAGAGCTCGCCTTCGAGCCAAAGTTCACACTCAGGGAAGGCATTGCGGAGACGGTCAAGTGGTACCGCCGGAACATCGATCGAGCCCATCTTAAGAAGACCGCCTTCAGCCTCTGACCATGATCGGGGGAGACCGCAAATTCGTAGGGGAAATTGACTCCAGCCAGGCAATGTGATGAAATAACACGCTATGCGAGCCCGGGTCGGACTCGTCCAGATCAACAATAGCTTTTCTAAGCAGGACTATCTGCCCTATTCCGTGGGTACCCTGCAGGCCTATGCGCAGAGGCATTTGAAGCATCCGGAGGCCTACGAATTCCTCCTCCCGATTTACCGGCGCCTCCCCATCAAGGAAGCCGTGAGCCAGCTCGCCGGTGCCAGCGTGGTATTCTTCAGCACGTACGTCTGGAACTTCCGGATCTCCCTGGAAATCGCAAGGACCATCAAAAAGGACGCTCCCGAGACCCTCATCGTCTTCGGCGGACCCCAGGTGCCCGAAAGGGCAGAGGCCTTTCTTCGCCGATATCCGTTCATCGACATTGCCTGTCACGGCGAGGGCGAGCAGATCTTCCTCGCCATTCTGGAGAATCTCTCGGGCGAGTGGAGGGGAATCTCTGGGATCAGCTTTCTCGGCGTCCATGGGACATTCGTTTCCAATCCGAAAGGACCTCGGCTGAACGACCTGTCCGTAATCCCATCGCCCTACCTGGAGGGAGTGTTCGACCCCTTAATGAAGGCCAACCCAAACGCGCAGTGGCTCATTCTGTGGGAGACGAATAGAGGCTGCCCATTCTCGTGTACTTTTTGCGACTGGGGGTCCGCCGTTCAGAGCAGGGTGGTCACATTCCCCCTAGACCGGTTGTTCACGGAAGTCGAATGGTTCGCTGAGCGCAAGATTGAGTTTGTTTTCTGTTGTGACGCCAACTTCGGCATCCTGAAGCGGGATCTCGACATCGCCCGGTATGTGGATGAGACGAAGCGCAAGTACCGCTACCCGCATGCCCTCTCCGTTCAGAACACGAAGAACTCAACGGAGCGCGCGTATCAGGTGCAGAAGATCCTTGCGGACGGTGGGCTGAATAAGGGCGTGACGATTTCGCTGCAGTCCACGGATCCCGAGACGCTCAGGAGCGTCAAGCGCCAGAACATCTCCTCCGAATCCTTTGAGGAGCTTCAGCGGCGGTTTACCAGGGACGATATCGAGACGTATACCGACATGATCCTCGGGCTCCCCGGGGAAAGCTATGACTCCTTTGCTGATGGCGTAAACAGCATCATCGGGAATGGGCAACACAATCGGATACAGTTCAACAATCTATCCATCCTTCCCAACGCCGAGATGGGAGACGAGGAGTACCAGAGGAAATACGGGATGGTCACGGTCGAGACCAAGATCGTGAACATTCATGGGGCACTCGATGAGAACGAGGACGGAATCTACGAGACTCAGCAGTTGGTCGTCGCGACGAAATCCATGCCAAAGGCGGTTTGGCGGCGAACCCGGGCCTTCGCGTGGATGACGGCTTTCCTGCACTTCGACAAGACGTTCCAGATCCCACTCGTGGTCCTCCACGAGACATGCAGCGTTAGTTACCGCGAGCTCATCGAGGTCTTCTCCGAGGAGCAGCCGGAGAGGTATCCGATCATTTCTGAAGTGCGACGTTTCTTCTTGGAGAAGGCCGAAGACATCCAGAACGGAGGCCCCGAATACTGTCAGGCAAAGGAATGGCTGAACATCTGGTGGCCGGCGGACGAGTACGTGCTGATCAAGCTGGTACGGGAGAACAAGCTCGACGCGTTCTATGACGAGGCCGAAAGGGTCCTGTGCGGGTTCTTGCGCGAGAGGTTCATCGAAATACCGCCGCCGGTGGTGCGGGAATCGATTCTCTTGAACAAGAGCCTCTTGAAGTTGCCGTTTGAGGCTAAAGATCTCGAGCTCGAGCTTTCCTACAACCTCTGGGAGTTTTACACGGGGGCGGTCCGCGGCGAACAGATCCCGCTCGAAGAAGGGCGGAATGTGTACCACATTGACCGAACCGGGGAACGATGGTCCACGTGGGATGAGTGGCTGAGGCGTGTGATCTGGTACGGGAACAAGAAGGGCGCATATCTCTACGGTAGCAGTCGAGTCGAGCCCCAGATTGCAGGACATTTTTGAGGATTAGACGTTCCGGTCTGAGCCACCCCAGGGTGTACTCCGAGCCGCGTTGGCGTCTCCCCACCTAGCCTGAGATGGAAGGGTGTACCGTGTTCGAAGGCAAGAAGGTGCTGGTTGCCGGTGGGACCGGCATGATCGGTAGGCAGTTGGTGGACCTGCTGATCCAGGCGGGTGCCCGCGTAAGGATCGCGTCGCTGGACGATGCCTCTCGGGCCCACGCGGAGGCCGAGTTCATTCAGGCCGACCTGATGCTGTTCGAGAACTGTGCGGCGGTTTGCGAGGGGATGGAATTCGTCTTCAACCTTCTTGGTGTCAAGGGGTCCCCCGCCGTGGCGCGCGCGAAGCCGGCGACTTTTTTTGTGCCGACGATTATCCTGGACACGAATCTGATGGAGGCCGCCTGGCAGGCCCGCGTCGATGGATTCCTGTTCACGAGCTCGATCGCCGTCTATGCACCCAGCGAGACACTGCACGAAGAGGACGTCTGGAAGACCTTTCCCTCGGAGAACGATCGGTTTCCAGGATGGGCGAAGCGCATGGGCGAGCTCCAGGCGGAAACGTACCGGATACAGTACGGGTGGGAGCGAATCTGCATCGTGAGGCCATCGAACGTTTATGGCCCGTACGACAATTTTGAGCTCGAGAATTCCATGGTGGTGCCGAGCCTCATAAAACGGACGATCGAAGGAGAGAACCCGTTGATGGTGTGGGGCGACGGCTCGGCAGAGCGCGACTTCATTCATGCGCGGGACGTGGCTCGAGGGATGATCCTAGCGGCCGAGCAAATGCCCGGAGAGCCGATCAATCTGGGAAGCGGTGTCGGGGTGTCGATCCGAAGGCTGGTTGAGATCATCGTTGGGAACCTGGAAAAGGCGCCCGAGGTTCAGTGGGATATCGCGAAGCCGACCGGCGACAAGAGGCGGGTCATGGGCATATCGAGAGCGAGGGCAATCGGGTTCGAGCCCTCGGTTTCTTTGGAGCAGGGCATCAGGGAAGTGATGGCGTGGTACCGGGAGCGGAAGGATCGGTTGCCGAGGCGGTACGACGTGTTCGAAAGCGCCACGAGGAGAGAGACTTGAAGGTCTCACTTGTGATGCCCGTGCTGAATGAAATCTCGGGGCTGCGGCAGATCCTGCCGAGGATCCAGCGCGAGTCGGTCGATCAATTAATCGTACTCGACGGAGGCTCCACAGATGGGAGCGTGGAGTTCGCGTTGGAGCAGGGGTGGGAAGTTCATAAGCAGACGCGTAAGGGCCTGCGACTGGCGTACATCGAAGTCTACGAGAAAATCAAAGGCGACGTTATCATCACCTTCAGTCCCGATGGGAACTCCATCCCCGAGTTGCTTCCACGCCTCATCGACGAGATGAGAAAAGGCCACGACATGGTGATCGTCTCGAGGTATCTGCCGCCTGCGAGGAGTGAGGACGACACGCTGCTGACGCGGCTGGGGAATTTCATGTTCACTCGGATGATCAACCTGCTGTTTGGGGGCCGCTACTCGGATGCCCTGGTGATCTACCGCGCGTACAGGCGGGCGATCCCTCAGGACTTGGGCATGACGGAGATCAGGTCGGCCGTCTACGAGCGGTGGATCGGACGGTATATCAGTTGGGAGCCCCAGCTGTCCGTGCGCTGCGCGAAGCTGAAGTTGCGGGTTGCGGAGATACCGGGGGACGAGCCGCCGCGGCTCGGCGATAAGATTGGCGGTGGGTTCTTCCTTCCCGCCTCGAGGATCTATCACTTTCGATCAGGGCTGGCGTGTCTCTACATGATCCTGGAGGAGTTGTGGCGTGGAGGGCGAACCGGCCGGTAAGGCTGCTGGTCGCTCCTGAGTCAAGATGGCCCGTCCCTCTCTGTATGCTGATCTGATCCGTCAGCGGATTGGCGAGAGCCTTGTTGTGAAGGAGGCACTTCAGCGGGAAGTGGGTGGGATCGCTGAGGTCGCCGAGGTCCTTGTCGCGGCGTACAGAAAGGGCGGGAAGGCGTTGTTCTTCGGGAACGGGGGGAGCGCGGCCGACGCCCAGCATCTGGCGGCAGAGCTAGTAGGGCGCTTTGCTGAGGACAGGCGTCCCTTGCCAGCCGTGGCCCTCACGGTCAACGGCTCCTCCCTGACCGCCATTGGGAATGATTACGCCTTCAACGATGTCTTCGCCCGGCAGATCGTGGCCCTCGGCGCCCCTGGGGACGTGGCCGTGGGTATTTCCACCAGCGGCCGATCGCCCAACGTGATCAGGGGCGTCGAAGCGGCGCGGGAAAGAGGGTTGATCACGATTGGTCTGACCGGGCAGGCCGGAGGAATCCTCAAGGAAAAGGTAGACTACTGCCTGTGCGCGCCCTCCACGGTGACGCCCCGCGTCCAGGAATGTCACATCCTTATCGGGCATATCCTGTGTGAGATCCTGGAGCGTGAGCTCGCCAAATAGCCGCGCCTGCGGAGCGATCATGGAACCTGAGCCGTTTGGGAGGCGGGGACTCGGGGACGAGTTCGAGGGGACCAGCGAGACGTACGAGCATATTCAGCGGGGTGCCGCGGCGGCGATCTGGAGGTTCATGCAGCTGAGATACTATGACAGGTGCGCCGGGATGCGGGTATTGGATATCGGAAACGGTGGATGGTCTCCCTCGGAGGTGCTTGGCGAGCGCGTTGCTGCAAGCCTCCAATACTTTGTAGGCCTCGACAAAAGCCTCCCCATGCTTCAGAGGAAGGGCGGGGAGTTCGCCAGAGTGGCGGGAGATGGCCTGCAGCTGCCGTTCAAGGACGGGTCGTTCGATTACGTCCTGGTCAATGGTGTCCTTCATCATCTGGGCTACAAATCGCGAGAAGAGAACTGCCGGAGGGTTCAAGAGCTGATTGCCGAGGCGGTGCGCGTGTGCTCTCGTGGGCTGATCGTCTACGAATTGTTCGTCAATTCGTTCCTGGAGACGTTGGAAAGAATGGCGGCACGGCTCGTGAGGTTCGTGCCGACGTTTGTCTTGTCTGAGAAGACCCTGGATGCGTATCTGGATGAGCTAGGTGTACAGCGGGGAGAGACTGCCAGTCGGACACTTGCCGCCCTGACAGGGCCCTTTCACTGGCACGTTGTGATCATGAACTACGGCTGGTTCAAGCTGCCGGCATGTCTCTCTCCGTTTCGTCACGGCTTTTTTGTGATCCGGAAGAAGCAGCCCTGAACTCCTTCGACTCTTCACGGCAGCCCTGTCGGGCGCCGCGATACATCCTCCCCTTCGTTCCACCCTGGTTGACCCCCACGATACGCTTCTTAGGTCTGTTCTTCGCCCTTTCACTGTTGGTCTTCGGTGACAAGCTGATCTTGGGCGAGTACGCCCTCATCCGGATCAGCGATACGTTCGACTCCAACGTCGTCGAATTCAAGACGGTCGCTAACCTCCTCTTTGAGCACGGCCTATTCGGGTGGTACCCGCATCTCGCCGGGGGAAGGCCGTCACACGCATTCCATTTCAGCCCGCTTTACCCTTTGGTTATCGCCGCGCAGTTCCTTCCGCTGTGGCTGATCTATGCGGGCATGAAGGCCCTGCTCATGTTGACAGCGGGATACGGCATGTTCAGATTCTTGCGTGACTATTTGGGATTCGAGCCGAATCTGGCGCTCCTGGCCGGTATCGTCTTTGCCTTCAATTCCCAGACTCAGGCCGCCCAGGTCGTGCACGTCGTGTTTAATTTTGCCTTCCCACTTGTGTTTGTCTGGTCCCTGGGAATCGGGGGGCGGGGGCGCTACTCTTGGATCGCGGCCGCCCTGGGATTGCTCCTCCTCTCGCTGTTGTCCTATCCCGTTCTGACTGTCCCGTTTTATCCCGTCACCCAGTTCCTCCTGATAGTCTTTCTTAATCCTTTTCACAAGACGTTGACAAGACGCCTTTTGGTCAGATGGACTCTGTTTTGGTCAGGATACGCACTGATCTTCTTACCCCTGGGCTACGCGCTCCTCGACTTCAGTGGGGAATCCCAGAGAGCCTATTCCGCAAGCACCCTCAATCTCTTCTCTTGGCTATATGATGCCGGAAGGCAATCCCCAGCGGCCTCCCTGCTCCTTTTCCCGATCGGAGGTGCGCTCGCGCTCGCCTACCACTCGTCCCTGGTGCGGAGAGTGCTTTTGCTAAACTTCATTCCGATCTTGATTTCCGCATTCTTCTATTCGAGCGCTTCGAATGTCGTGCCCCAGGCGCTCCTGGGCAAGACGGAATTCCACCTCTTTTTCTTTGTGCAAAACTTCCTTCTGACCATTCTTGCATTCGTGGGCCTACGCTTTGTCCTGTCTCGAAAGGATCTCCTGACGTTCTATCTTCTCGGAGGGATCGTGTTGTTCGGGGTGACGAGCCCCTATCTGTACCGTGCGTCGCCGTACAAGACCCTGTTATTCCTGAACCTGCTGATCCCGCTTGGGATCTGTCTCTACCTCCGTCGTACCTTTCTTCTCGAATCGCCCGGACCGGCTCCGCGTAGGCCGTGGCTCTTAACGGCCGCGTTTGTGCTGGTGCTGTTGGGAATTCGAGTGAACATTTTCCACGAGGGCCAGGAGAACGTATCTTACAAGAGATACTTCGGCAACAATCTCGTCCTGGCCGAAAGCTTTGCCCGAAAGGATGTCGGCCGGGTTGTCACCTTGGGATTTCACCCGGCGCTGGCCCGCAATCTCGGCGCCGAGACTGCGGACGGGTATTCCGCAGTGTTCTCGAGTCGGTACAAGGCGGTCTGGCGCGTTGCGATCTCCAAGCAGCTGAAGGATGAGGAGCAGCGGAGACGCTTCGACTGGTACAGATGGGAGCTGAATTCTCTGAATGGGCAAACCCTGAGAGAGTTTACGCACCGAGTATACAATTTGAAGCACTGCCCGACGCCGTTCGAAGAGAGCCTCGAATGGCATGCTCCTCTTTTCCTAGCCTTCAACGTGACGGCCGTCGTGTCGTTGCGGCCGGTTCGTGAGCTGGAAGCGATATCCGAAAGGGTGGTGTCTACGGGTTGTCCAGAACGCAGCGAGGGAGTGATCACGTTCAATCGCCTTCGGCGCTTTTTCTCACCCGCTCCGCTTTGGGTGTACTTCCTGAAGGACACCTTCGAGCGGGGCTATCTGGTGGATCGGGCCGAGGTACTCGATTCAGATGAAGCGGTGTTGGGCGCGCTGGGTCGACGCACGGTGGCGGAGTTCCGGAGTTCCGTCCTGCTGAGCGCCCAAGACGGGAACGTCAGCAAAGAGGAGCCCGCGCTAGCGGGGACTGCCGGTACTAAGGGGCTCACGTTGACAGAGTACGGTCCGGATCGGCTGGTGTTCGATGTGCACACGCCACGGCCAGCCTATCTGGTGGTAAGTAACAACTACACCAGCAAGTGGACGGCGCGGGTCGGGGGAAGACCAGTCCCGCTGCTGCGGGCCAACCACGCCTTTCAGGCCGTGAGAATCGATGCGCCGGGGCGGCACGAGGTAGTGTTCGAGTACAAGGATGAACTCCTGTGGCTGAGTTACGCGGCGGTGCCGCTGGGGCTTGCGTGTATTGCCGCTGCCGCTCGACCGATTAAAGAGATGACTGAGGGAGAAACGGCGTAACTAGGGTCGAGGGGCGCGCGTCAGGAAGAATTCCGCGAGCTCGACGTCGGATTCCTCGTCGACCTCAACCGCGTACCGGGGATCGTGCGGGACGATGAGGACCCGCTCGCCCATGTAGGCGTGGACGCGCCGGTCACCGGCGGTGCGGCGCAGCACCTCGGCGCGCA
>Ga0214473_10004887_pt1 | contig 16093 bp, 11 predicted proteins | sample RVTome_7_FD_203509 | JGI IMG/M metagenome (GOLD analysis project Ga0214473, IMG submission 203509) | Soil microbial communities from uranium-contaminated site in the Upper Colorado River Basin, Wyoming, United States - RVT98D197 | ecosystem: Environmental > Terrestrial > Soil > Contaminated >... | reverse complement strand
AAGCACCCGCAACGCCACGAGCAGTTCGAGTACATTGCCTGGCAGCGTCGTCGGTGCGAGCACAACGGCATCCCCATCGCCTCGGTGGACGCCAAGAAGAGGGAGTTGGTCGGCAACTTCAAGAACGCGGGCGCCCTCTGGTGCCTCACGCCGGAGCTGGTCAACGACCACGACTTCCGCACCGATGCGGTGGGCATCGCGATTCTCTACGGCGTGTATGAGCTGGTGGCCAATTGCGGGGCGCTCTCCGTTGGAACCTCCCACGACACAGTGTACTTCGCCGTGGATTCGCTCACGGCTTGGTGGCAAGTGGAGGCTGGCACGCGTTACGCACATACCAAACAGTTGCTCGTGTTGGCCGACAACGGTGGCAGCAACGGCTCTCGTGTGCGCGCCTGGCGGTACGCACTGCAGCACAAGCTAGCCGACCCATTCGGTGTCACCATCACCGTCTGCCACTATCCACCGGGCACCTCGAAGTGGAACCCCATCGAGCATCGGCTCTTTGCGGAAATCAGCAAAAACTGGAAAGGCCAGCCGCTGCGCTCCTACGAGACCATCCTCAACTTCATCTGCACCACGACGACGGAAACCGGTCTGCGCGTTGCGGCAACGCTGCGCGCAGGCGACTATCCCACCGGCGTGAAGATCTCCGACGCCGAAATGAAGCTCCTGTCCATCACCCCCCACGAGGTCTGCCCGCAGTGGAATTACACCATCCATCCCCGCGCCGCCGTAAAATGCGAAGTCATTTCTTGACGGGCGCTAAGCGAAATGGAGGGACTCGGATGACAAGGCGTCGCTCTGCGGCACAAACCCTCTTGGCAAAGATCGATGAACTGCCACCGGCACGCGTCGCCGAGGTCGAGGATTTCGTGGAGTTCCTGCGCCAGTGCGAAGCGGACCTACGTCTGGCACGAGCAGCGAGCAAGCTCTCGGAGCGTTCCTTCGCCAGAGTCTGGAACAACGCCGCCGATGCCGTCTACGCCGAGCTTTGAGTTCGGAGACATCGTCCTCGTCCCGTTTCCGTTCACCGACCAGCGAGAAGCCAAGAAGCGGCCAGCGGTGGTGGTCAGGTCGGCGGCGTACAACACTGCGCGTCCGGACTTGACGGACATAGCTACCGGTCACCAACCTGCCCTTGCGAGAACCATCGCCGCCAGGGGCAGTGGGGCCGAGGCTGGCTGCCATTGCCTGGTCACGTTCATGGCGCCCCGTTCGCGGCCCCGTTTAGACCCCTGAACATGGCCCGCTAAGCATTCTGACAATGTGAAATCGTACGAATCATCTTTGTTCTAAGTAACTTCGGCTGGTCCGACCCCTAACGTAACGAGATGGACACGGTCTTGCCGTGGAGAGCGTTTCTCGACGCGCTGTGGGCGGACGAGTACAGGTGAGCGCGTTCGGGCATTGATTTCTATGTTCTGAGACTGCCCGACATGACAAGTAATCCAGATGGTAGAACAGTTGCATCTTTCTACCATAGGGGCTATTCCCGGCGCATGGGGCTCAACATCAAGAACGAGGAAGTCGAAAGGCTGGCCGCGGAGGTGGCGCGCATGGCTGGCGAATCTAAGACCCAAGCCATCCGGCAGGCGCTCGAGGAGCGGCGGCGCAGGCTTGCCGTACGGGTGGCTCGGCGTGATCGGCGCGCGGATCTTGAGGCCTTCCTGCAGCGTGAGATCTGGTCGCAGGTTTCGGAAACGCTGCTGGGCCGGCGCTTGAGTCGGCGTGCGGAAGATCGGATTCTCGGCTACGGCTCCCACGGCGTATGATTGTCGACACCTCCGCGCTGATCGCGGTGTTCTTTCGCGAACCGGGCTTCGAGGACATACTCGCCAAGCTGGCGTCGGCGGATACCCTCGCTGCCGGCACACCGGCCCTGAGCGAGACAGCCATCGTGCTGACGGCACGACTCGGAAAAGATGCGGGCGGATTGCTCGACCGCTTCCTGCGAGAGTTCGGCATCGAGCCGATACCGTTTGGAGACGAGCATTGGCGTGCTGCCCATGATGCCTATCAGCGCTTCGGCAAGGGCCGTCACCGCGCTCGCTTGAACTTCGGAGATTGTCTCAGCTACGCCACGGCCGCGCTCGCTCGCGAGCCGTTGCTATGCGTGGGAGATGACTTCGGCAAGACCGACTTGCAGTTGGCGTAGGGCCGTTGCAGTCGCCCGTGCAGGTCGTGACGGTGATGTGACCGGAGGCACCCTGTACCGGCGCGATGTCCTGACCGGTAGGATCGGAGGCCCCTGAAACATTGCCCAACTCGTGCATGCCAGCCGCCGTACCTGCGGCGATGGAGACGGTGCAGCTGTACAGTAACCCGTCGGGGACGACGTTTGCGTTCAGGCCGAACACGCCTACCCGCTCGGCGTCGGTTCCGAGCGATGTCATAGTCAGCTGCTTGTCGGCCGCGGTGCCAGTTCCGATCAGTGGGTTGATGGTGCAGTCGCTCAGGCCTAACAGTGCCTGCCACCGATATACTGATCGCAACAGTGGCTCGCCAATACGGCGCGACCCTGCTCCATCTCGACCAACATTTTGACCTCATCGCTCCGCACATCGGACTCGCAGACGCGAACTCGCCCGATGTGTGCCACAAACGGAATCCACTCAGGCGCCGCACCGTTGCACACCGGCCGGCCACGTCCGCAGACCCAATGCCATCGCCATCCAACACCCGCAGATCACTCGTGCAGCTGCGTGCATCCTTGCACACGCGGAAGGTCACGCGGAACAGCATAGCCCCGGCGGCAACAACCTCCGCTCCATCCGTCGCCGACGCCGCCCGCACCAGCCTCTGCTCCGCATCTATCGCATAGGTAAACCCGCTCAGGGTTTCGCTCTGCGCGGACAGCGCCCCCAACGTGCGTGGGTCGTAGCGCAGCATCAGGTCCGTCGAGCCCTCGGATCGCACCCTCTCGATCCATCCACTGCGAGCGTGCTATGTATGCTGTCGTGTGCGACGAGAGGATGAGGTAACTGATGCGTTATGCGGTGCTGCTGGAACCGGTTGCTGAACCAGGTTTTGAGGGCGTTTACTATGCCTACATTCCGGCACTCGATTTGACCACGCACGGTGTCGGTGTCGATGGTGCAATGCGGGCTGCGCGCGAACTGGCCGAGGCCTGGGTCGCCGAGAAGCGGGGGCACGGCGAATCGGTCCCAGTGGAGACGACCGCATTGTTCGGGCATATCGAACTTCCTGATGCCGTACTCGCCCCGTGAGGTCCTTGCACGATTGCTCCGTGCCGGCTTTGTGGAGGTGCGCCAAACGGGCAGCCACAAGATCCTTCGCCACTCCGATGGCCGCCAGACGTATGTGGCCATGCATTCCGCCGCGCTGCCGACCGGAACGTTCCGCAAGATCTTGAAGCAGGCACGTCTGACTGAAGACGAATTCCGCAGCCTTTGAACTAGCTCCGGTAGGCATCCGCTCAGGCTCGATTGATAATTTCTCCCCCCCCAAGCTTTTCTCGCTGCCGCTCGACGAACCGAACCGATACCAGCGCCGCACGGGCGGCAACCAAACTCTCGGAGCGTCCCTTCGCCAGAATCTGGACCAACGCCGCCGATGCCGTCTACGACGAGCTTTGAATTCGGAGACGTTGTCCTCGTCCCGTCTCCCTTCACGGACCAGCGGTCAACCAAGAAGCGGCCGGCGGTGGTGGTCAGTTCGGCGAGGTACGACGGCGTTTCGGCACCGTTGCTCAATGAGTAACGACGGCGTAGATTAGGGCCGACCGAAAGCAATTGCTCGGATGCGCGAGAGTCCTTCATTACCGTTGCACCACCTGAGCTTCGACAAAGAGTCCCTGGCCGCCTGTTGCCGCCGCTGGAAAATCCGGCGGCTGGAGGTCTTCGGGTCGGTGTTGCGCGAGGATTTCGCACCCGACAGCGACATCGATCTGCTGGTCACCTTTCAGCCCGACGCCGAGTGGAGCTTGTTCGACCACCTGAAGATGACCGGCGAGCTGGCGGCGATCCTCGGACGTGAAGTCGATCTCGTCAGCCGGCGTGCCGTGGAACGCAGTCACAACTGGATTCGACGCCGGGCGATTCTCGACAGCTCGCGACCCTTTTATGACGCGTGACGACGCGGCGATACTGGACATCCTGAAGGCCGCGCGTCTTGCGCGGACACTTGTTACTGGGTCCTGTGATGTCAATCCAATCATGGTCATCGCCCCTCGATCAACTCGGAACCCTCGGCGCCCCGTTTCCTCCACTTACCCAGAGTGAGGTTCCGGCGGGCCTTCCAGGCCACAGGTTTGTGACGCTCGCCGGCTCGCCTGTTAGTGTGCGTATTATGAAAATCATGCTCACCCCCGAGATCCAAAAGCTGGTCGAGGAGAAAGTCGCGTCAGGCGAGTACCCGACGCCAGCGGACGTGCTGGAGGCTGCCCTCCACCTGCTTGAGGAGAGGGACCGCGTGTATCGGACACGGCTCGACGATCTGCGGGCTGAGATCCGCAAGGGGCTTGAGAGTGGCGATCCCATCCCGGCGGAAACCGTCCAGTGGCGTGCGCGACATCCCGCCCCTCTTCTGAGTCAAACAGCGCGTCGTCCCTCCACGCAGGACTAGCGCACGGCATCCACAAGGCCGGCAGGGGTCGTGGGGCAGAGGCTGGCTGCGATTGCCTGGTCACGTTCTTCGGCGCCCCCTTCGCGGCCCCGTTTAGACCCCTGAACATCTCCCGCTAAGGCATTCTGACGATGTGAAATCGTACGAATCATCTTTGTTCTAAGTAACTTCGGCTGGTCCGACCCCTAGCAATAGCAACATTTTACGAACATCCATTCAGAGTGTTGCGGTGAACCGGATTTCTGATGGACCAAACGCTCCCCTCAAGGAGCAAAGTTCGCGCGTACCGTCACCAGGGAGAATCCTGGGTCGATCATCCCGGTGGCAGTGGCAGTTGACAGCTCGCTCGTCCCCGTAAGCGGAGTTGAGTCGAGCGTCTGCACACCAGTCGTCTCGTTGTACACTGCTACCGTGGCTACCGTTCCGACCGGAACATCTTTGCCCTCGATGACTATAGTGACCGGCGCTGCCGTATTGATCGTCACATCCGCCGGAGTGAAACCGCCAGTCGGATTCGGCGGCACTGGCACTCCGTCGACACTCACGATACGGAGGGTCGGGATCACTACCGCCGGTCCGAGGATGATCGTGTTTGGAGCCAGCGTTGTGGCGCGGACTTCCCCCGCGACCCCCGCGTAGATGCCGCCTACGAAGCTGTTTTGGAGGGCCTCGATGCGAATGCGCCCGCCGGAAGCGCCCCCCCTGCCCTGGGCTGAGATAGAGCTATAAAGATTACTACCACTGAAACTCGGAGCAATCACTCTGATAGCGCCGCCACTTCCGCCCCCGTTGGAGGTGTAACCCCAAAGACCAGCGGGCCCTCCGTCCGCAACTACCGAACCATTGACGCGAATAGCTGTCGAACTGGCCAACAGAATCGCCCCACCGCCCGCTCCACCTCCGACACGATAAGCAGCCGAGCCGCCCCCACCTGAGCCGCCCAGCAACGGCAACAAGAATGGAGTGCCGTATCTCGCTCCGCCACTGCCCCCGTTGTAAGCGCCGGTCGAACCCTCGGTGACGTGGCCAGCCGCGCCGCCAATTGATCCCCCGCCCCCGCCCCCACCATGCCCCATCCCATTTGTAGCCTCGACATTTCCGCCGCCGCTGTCCCTAACAGTACCGCCAGCGAACCCACCGGGACCAGGTACGGCCGGTATCGAGGCCAATGCATTGCTCTGGGCTGCCGCACCGCTGAGATCGAGTGTCCCGTCAATCTGAATGTCGCCCGTCGCCAGGAACACGATGGGTTTCTGCCCGAGCTTGCGGGCCGTCAGTCGAACCGTGCACCCAGAAGGGATGTTCACCGTGGTAAAGTTGAAGACGCTATCGTGCTCCAGATCGAGGCCGGCGGCGTCCCATTCAATCACTTCGGTGCACCCGGAGAAATCCAACGCCCCATCCGCCCCAGTCGAACCGCTGGAGAATGTCTGGGCATGGGCCACGCACAAGCCTAGCGTCGCGTACAGCACCAACATCAGCTGGGCCCAGAAAGGTGCGAAGGATGCATCGCACTCCTCTTGGCGTCGATTGTGACTGAGATTCATGGTGTCTCCCTCCTCCGACCATTCGAGATCAAACAACAAGTGCGTCATTGATTAGCCAGGCGCATTGAACACCGAGATCGCCAGACTGCACGCGTTCGGGATCGTCACCACTGTCTGCCCGACCGCCGTTTGCCACGGATCAATCTCATTGAGCACCGATACAGCCGGACTGAAGACGTCCGTAACCGCCGCATTCCCCTGACCAACGCCAGTCTGCGTGGGGTCGATCGCATTGAACACCGACACGGCCGGGCTGAAGGCATCTGTAATCGCCGCATTCCCCTGACCAACGCCAGTCTGCGTGGGGTCGATCGCATTGAACACCGACACGGCGGGACTGAAGGCATCCGTAATCGACGCATTCCCCTGGCCAACGCCGGTCTGTGTCGGGTCGATCGCATTGAACACCGACACGGCCGGACCAAATGCATCGGTGATTGTCGTATTTCCCTGACCGCCTGGGGCCTGTGTCGGATCGATCGCGTTGAATACCGAGACTGAAGCACCGATCGCGCTGGTGAACCGCAGCCTAAATCCTGTCAAGGGCGTGCTGCCTGGACCCAGCGGATCGGAGCCGAACTCGATCTCCTCTCCATCAAGGAAGCCGTCGCCGTCGGTATCGGCCTTCTCAGGGTCCGTCCCGAACATGACTTCGTCGCAGAGTCGGAGCCCATCATGGTCAGCATCGGTGGCGTCATCGATCGGATTGAGGGGGTCTAACCCAAGTTGTTGTTCGAGGATATCCACCAAGCAGCCCCCGTCCGTGTCTTCATCAAGGATGATGTCGCCCAATTCGGTGGCACCGCCCCGCACAACCGCCACAGCTGCCGAATTGCCCCGCAACGTAACCCCGTTGGCGACCAAGCTGGCTGTGCAGCGGATGGTTCCAAGATTCGTCGGCAGGGCTGCGATGACGAATGTCCCATCTCCGCCCGTCAGGCCTGACACCCCCAGGCAGGTAACGGAAGCTCCGGCCACCGGGTTGCCGCTGTGGTCGATCGTACGGCCGCTCGCTGTCGTGCCAGGATCCGGCGTCGGCGTACGCGTTGCGGTCGCGGTAAACGTTGCTGTGCGTGTGGCCGTCGGCGTCGAAGTAACCGAAGGCGTCTCGGTCACGGTTGGAGTCGCAGTCGGCGTTCGCGTCTCCGTTGGCGTTCGCGTGTCGGTTGGTGTCCTCGTCACCGTTGGCGTCGAACTGGGCGTAAACGTATGTGTCGGTGTTCGTGTCTCCGTTGGCGTTCTGGTCTGCGTAGGTGTGGCCGTTACCGTGAAGGTGGAGGTGGGTGTGCGCGTCAGGGTGGGCGTTCGCGTAAATGTTGCCGTTGCTGTCGGGGTCGAGACGCGGGCGTACAGCGTGACCGTCGCAACACCGCTGACCTGCCCCAGGCGGTCGCTTGCGGTCACAGCAAAGGTCAGCGACCCCTCAGGGCCAGGGCTCGGAATTACCACGTCGAACAGCACCGTCGTCACCGTACTCGACGGGCTGATTGTCTTCGCCTCTGTCGTCGTTGCCACTCCGCTTGCGGCACCACGCACCGACACCACGCCAACGTCGTCCGTTGCCCTGACGGCGAACCGCACGGTTGTGCCCAGGGAGACTGTGGTTCCCGCAACCGGTGCGGTGATGGTAACCGAAGGAGGATCATCGTTGATATGCGCCACCGTCACCGGGGCACTGAGCGCACCGACGTTGCCTGAGGTATCGACTGCCCGCGCCGTCACCAGAATAGAATCCGCCGGCATGGTGATCGTTGCCTGATACCGACCCGCTGCGACCGGCGCCGAGGACATCACCGTCAGCACACCATTGACGAAGAAATCGACCGACGCCACATCCGGGTCCGCGGTGCTCGCAATGATGGTTACGAACTCACCCGGACGGGCGCCCACAGGCGCGCTGACGAAGTCGATGACGGGTGGAATCGTGTCTTGAGTCCGGAATGCCGCAATGACCGTATCCTGCGAGCGCTGGATGTTTCCGCTCAAATCGCTGACTCCTGAAACCGTTACTGAATAGGTCGTATTGGTCGCCAACAACACCGTTACGCCTGTAGGGTCAGTCGGAGTGAAGACCGCCACGGTGTTGCCCAAGATGACATCGCGACGCCCCGACACTGGACCCGACGGCCCGGTCACGATGAACGTTGAGGCGTCGATACTGGCGGGATTGATTGGTTCGCTGAACGTCACCCTGATCAGGCTGGCTGGCGGCATGTTGACCACGCCAGGAGCTGGGCTCAGCGTCAGAACATGCGGCGGCACGAGGTCACGGGTGACGAAGCTCCAGATCAAGTCCGCAGCGAGCGGTTGCCCGACACGATCACGCACACCGCCAACCAGCGATCCGTACGAGTCGGTTTGCGCACGGCTCACCACCACGATGTATTGCGTGGTGCTTTCCAACGGTAGCCGCGGTGTCAAAGTAACGGTGGTCAGGTCGGTGGAGATTCCGATGTCGACCGGCACGACATTCGAGTCGTCGCACGGATCGGTTGGGTTATTCAGCGCCGGCGGCGTAGCGGTCAACTGCAGGACACGGAATGTCGGGAGATATGTCGTCACGCCCGGAGCACACGTACGAACACTGGTTGGATCGATCGGCTCAGAGAACGTTACAATGAAGCTCCCATCCACCGGGATGCCAACCGCCCCAGGAATGGGCAGCACACTCAGCACTCTGGGCGCTTCAGTGTCCAGCACCAGAACAACAGGGTCCACGGACGTCCCCTCTTGATCTCGCACAGCGCCGTCCGCATCGATGCTGCCATCAAACAGTGCGAGCCCACCGCTGGGAGCATCCGCGGTCAAGTGCAACCCTACACTGAGCGGGACGCCCAAGAACTCGAACGTTCCTTCGGAATTGGTCAGTGCAAACACGTTCAAACCGCCGGCCGTCAAGCCGACTCTCGCTCCAGAAACAGGCAGACCGTTCGGATCGACGACACGGACACGTACACGGCCGACTTCGTTCAGAACCAAGTGAATGTCAGGACTGAGCCTGGCGCCAGCCGGCGGTAAGTCCTGGTCTGTCAAGGACACACTGGCCGAGATCGTCACACCTGTCGGCGTTACTTGGCTTGCCGACACTGTGAACGGCGCATGCGGGATACCTTCGAAAACCACGACACCGTTTTCGATTCGCGTCGGCGCAGCCCGACCACCAAACAACCCGCTACTGTCGATCCATACATTCACTGGGGCCGGCCCAACTGCTCCTGTCACCACCACCCCGACGGCAATGACGCCTTGCAACAGAACATCGACTGAAACCGTCTCGCTGTTCGACTGGATAGCACCCGTGGTCTGTCCGCCATCACCCGGCGTGAGTGCCCCGAATGGTCTCGCCTCGAGCGTAAACGGCCCAACTGGTACGTCCTCGAAGGCAAACTGTCCGTCATCGGCCCCAGCGCTTCCCGCCTGCGCCGTCCGTTGCCTGCCGGACGCTTCCGTCAGCGTCACAGCCGCAGCCGGCACGGGAGCACCCGATGCGTCTATGATCTTACCCGTCACGCGCCCACTGCCTTCGAGTACGACTTGTAAGTCGATGACTTGTCCTTCCGAGCTGACGATGCCGTCGTTGCGACCGGAGAGGCCGTTGAGCGAGACGGCAACAACCGTGAAGGACCCGCCTGGCACGCTCTGAAACGTGAATGCGCCGTCCGGACCCGCCGTTGTCGTTCGCGGTGTGCTCGTCATGCCACCAATGAAAAGTTGAACTTCCGCCCCCGCAGCCGGTGTGGTGCGTGCCGCATCAAGCACGACACCTCGGACAGTACCGAGCGGGCCGAGGATGAGATCGCGTGTGACCTGTTGGCCGTCGATCTGCAAATTGCCGTCACCTTGCGCACGCCGCCCAGTCGCCGGATCGAACCCGCTCAGGGAAAAGGAACCAACCGGCACGCCCTGAAAAGAAAAACTGCCATTGGCGTCGGTGACACTAAAAGCGGTTGGTCGGCCGACAGCGCTCAAAGCGATCTGCGCGTTCGGTACGGGCGTTGCGCCGTCCGGGCGCAGGAATCGACCAACGACGATACCGGCCGCGTCGATCACAACGCGCAGCATCTGCATGCTGTCGCGCATGACCATACCCTCAGCATGTCCCCCAAAACCACGCAATTCGTCCCGACCTCCGACATCGACCGCCGGATCCGTCGAAACGACTGCCGACGCCGCCACGGGACCTTCCGTCAGATTGTCGAAGACTGCCGCCGTCACATTGGTCGGCACCGATAGAAACGATTCGCGCAGATCATTCGGGTAGGAAGATCGCTGGACGGTCAAATACACCCCCGGTAGGGCCTGGCCCATGGCATCGACCACTTCGACGGCGAGGGAGCCTAGACCGAGCAGCCGCACATCCTGCTGTGCCTCTTGGCCTTGCACAACCGTGACGGTCGCCTGGCCGGTGAGGCCGAAGTTCGGCGAACCGGGGCGGTCATCGGTGGCCTGAATCGTGTAGAAGTCTGGCGGCAACGGGATGGACGAAACAAAACACCCATCATCACCTGCATCCACGTGGATGCCATCGGCTGTCGGATTCTGTGTGTCGCGCCGCAGCTCATCACGCAGCCTTGGCGAGCTGATGAAGACGGACAGCGGCAACGGGATAGCCTGCGCATCGAGAATTGGTTGAATGATGGCGCCGTCCGGGGCTCGCACACAGCCACGGAGGCTGCCAGTATTCTTTGCGAGGATCAGCGTGATGTCATCGGCGACCGGATTGCCCAGCGGCAGCGTACCGGAAGCGGTAGCTGCCGCTGGGCTGAAGAACGATGAGGCGGTGAGCGTGAACGGGCCGGGAAACACTCCACTGAAAACAAATCCACGGTCCGGATCGCTGATGGTGCTGCCGGCGTCTCTGAATTCGAGCAGCCCGGCCACGTTGGGAATGCGGGCCATCAGCGCCACGGACGCGGCGACGGCCAAGCCGGTCTCGTCGATGACTCGCCCCGAGATCTGTCCACTGGGCGCGATAAGCCGCAGGTCAACCACGTCTTGAAGAAGGAGCCTCGAGAGTCGTGTATGGCCGTTGGCGACCTGGTTCCCGCGCACCGCGGCCAACAGGTACTCCCCAGGCTGGAAACCCAATGGCCGCGCGTTGGTAATATCCAGGTGATCGAACGAATAGGTTCCTTCGCCGGCGGTTTGCGTGTTGCGCACAAAAAAACGGCGCCCACCGAACTCCGTATTCGTCTCGAAGATGATGATGCGCACCTCTTGGCCCGGTACCGGATTTCCAGCGGTATCGAATACACGCCCACTGACGGTCCCAAGCGGTTCCAACGTAATGTCAATTCCCTCTGCGGCCTGCCCCGCGGTAAGAAGGGTAACAACGCGTGATCCCCGCGCGCCGGTGGCAGGATTGGCGGCCTCGATGGTTCTGATGCCGACCGGTACGTTGGGAATGATGTACTGCCCTGCCGCGTCTGTCGTGACGATCCCTGTACCGCCCGCCACCAAGGCACCTTCCACCGGGACACCGTTTTCGTACACTCGCCCGCTGACACTGCCCGTGCCCCCGAGCACGATCAGGACGTACACTGGGTTTGCAGGCCCGTTGTCGACATCGACCGTGATATGGGCTTCACCGACAAGGCCCGCCGCCGAGTCGAGGGCACGGACGATATAGTTGTCGGGCGGAATGTCCTCAAAGCGGAAAGCCCCGGTGGCGTCCGTGAGCTCGCCGTCAACAAAATTCCCATTCGTCTGGGAGGTCAGTCTGTCCGTTCCGATGTACACGTGAAAGTACGGCGCGCTCGTCCCATCAGGTAACTGCACGGTGCCGGTTACGACACCGTCGTTGATGGCAAAGATCGTGAGGTCGACTGTGGCAACCGCTCCGCTGACTGAAATCGCGCCGGATGCGCGGGCGCTTCCCGCCACACTGGTGGCCTTCAACCCGATGGCGCCGACGGGGACGCCATCGATGCGATAGACCCCATGCTGATCAGTGGCCGCGCGGTATACTTTGGAGAGATCGGTTTCGCTCCTGGCTTCAACGAGTGCGTTCGAAATCGGGTTGCCGTTCGGATCGCGTACCGTGCCTTGCACCGAGCCACGCCCAACCAGAATGATGTCCAACGATATACGCTGGCCGTTGAAACCAACGACCGTCCTCAGTGACCCCTCCTCGCCAGTGACGGGATCTTGGGCTTCGATGCGCAACGGCCCCTCAGGGTTCTTGAGCATGAAATCAAACCCATAGCCGCCGTTGTCGTCCGCATATTTCACCGAGATGATCCGTTCCGTGGACAAATCGACTGCGGCTTCAACAAGCTGTTCGAGTGTTAGCTCTCCTAAACCCAACGGCTGCAGATAAGTAATCTTCGCGCCGGCGACCGGACTACCATCCGAACGCAGGATGCGGCCCGTGAGTTGCGCGCCCTGCTCTATGTCGGGATCGGGTAAGACCGGGCGCCCGACTACCGCCGTCATTTCATGTCCCCTGAGGTCGCGGACTGTCTGCACGTCGAGGCTACGGCGGACGAACGGACCTACCGGGTCACGTAGGCCGAGCAACACGATCTTGCCGCCGAACTGCATGAGCGCATTTCGGACCGGGTTGCCATCAACCAGATCCGGCGGTGGGAGCATCGGAATGGTGACCGCATCAACCGCATAGGCTGCCGGATCCTGCGCCGAATTCTTGTCAACGTCCTCACTGAACAAGACCGCGACAACGCGGCCAAACCGGTCGACATCCTGATCGGCATTCTGCACGATGCCGAGAATCTCAGGTGGCCGATCTGGAATGACGTCATTCGTATTCCAAGCAATGGCCGCTCCGTCACGATCCAGGCTGACCGGCGAGTCGGATCGCGGGCGGACGGTCGCGACCAGCTGATCTCCGGGTGACACGGAAAGCCCACGGAACACAATCTGTCGCAGCGCGCCATCACTTCCGGGCACCACAACGCCGAGATCAAAGACCCCTGCATTGATGGCGGAGAGACTGACGCGGTACAGCGCCGTGTCGGGCCGGGCGAGAACGGCGAACTGGCCTGTGGCATTCCCTGCCACATCGAAGCTGAGAATATCGGCGGCAGGGATGGCGCGACTGCCGGCTTGAGGATCAAGCGAGCCGCCCATTCTACGTCCGGCTCGGTCGCTCGCTTCGAGCACCACCGGCAGCGCGCCGCCGGTTGCCTGGGTCATGACCGTCACGTGATCCGGACGATAGTGCTCGGTATCGCTCCAGCTACGTTGCAGCGCGATCAGTTCCGCCATGCCAAGGGTTTGCGCTTCACGCCAAACGACGTCGGCGAGCGCGCTGGCAAACAGTCTCGCTTGGCGCGATTGGCGATAGAGCGTGTCCCAGCCGTCGTCGAAGATGCGGTCGCCGAGAAAATCGAAGAGCAAGTCCTGCAGCGTGAGGAGCAGGCCTTGCGGCAGCGGCTCCGCCTGCCCGTTCGTACGGGCACGAACGCTCAACTGAAGCCGCTGCGCCGCCGACGCCAGTTCCCGGGCGCGTTGCATGACCCGGGACGGTGCAATCGGCCGGACGCCAACAGGCAGACTTCCACTCGGAGCAGTGGCGATGGAATGCGCCTCACCGAGAAGCGCAACGGCGCGGAAGATCAGGTCGGCATTGCCGGCCCGTTCGCGCAACGTGGTCACAGCCGGCGGCAAGATGAGGGAGTCCGGGGACAACGGCTGTCCCTGTTCGCCCACTCCCGCGCGTAGACTCAGCCGGCGCCCGGTCACGATTCCGCCCGCGCCCGCAAGTTCGAGAGTCGACGCATTGACCCGGCCGGTCCGCAGCGCTTCCAACCTAAAGGTTACGCTCGCCGAATCTCCCGCGCGGATGGTTTCGATCACTTGCGACGCATCGGCAAGGTTAACGAAGCGCGCGCCAGTCAGGTTGCGCGGATCGAGCGAGATGGTGACCAGGTTCGCGTCGGCTTTGCTCGTATTTTTCAATTGTGCGGTGAGCTCGTACAGCTCGCCCGCCCGCACAATGTCGGGATGGATGAAGGTCAGGGCGAAATCGGGATCGCGCACGACCACCGACCCACGCGCATGACCGACAACCTGGACGGGACCGCTGGGCAATCCATCCAGCACGCCCCGGAACTCGAGGTCAACGACGTAGTTACCCTCGCGCACCCCCTCGACCAAGAACTCCGCCGTTGCCGAGCCCTGCGGCGCAACGCGATCGACATCATCAGCCGTGCCCGCAGTGCCATCAGGTCCAGGTGCCAGGAGCGATTTGATCTTCTGCCGACCGCTGGCGGTTCTCGCGATGCGCAGTGGGTTGTCGTACTCCGGATCGCCGGGCTGGAACGGTGGATCGCGGGTGATATCGCCCGCCACGTCGTCCTCGCCCGGCGGCAACGCAATTTCGGCACGCAGGTCGCGCACCACCAGAGGCGTGCCGTCGGGCGCTTGATTCGAGACCGTGATCTGGACGCTGAAGAACTGATTGAGAAACGCGATATTGCCGGGGATCACCACGATGCCCGGTATTTTGGGAAGCGGCTCGGTCGGCACCCCTTCATCGAGCTTTTCCAATTCGAACGGGACCAAGCCGACCCTCGAAAGGCCCAAATCGGGAAGTGCCGGGTCAAAGGACAGGCCCGGAATTTCGTCGCCGACCAGCATCCGCCGACTGGTATTCACCGGCACAAGCACCGGAACGTCCACGTTGACGACACCGCTTTCCGTGGTGAGCGCAATGGTGAAGTTAAACGCCTGATAGTCGTTCTCGTCGAACTGGATCCCCAGCGCGCGAATCTCATCGAGCGACAACGGCCGCGAGGAGACCGCGCCAACGAGGAGTTGCGCGAGGACGTTGACGGTCACCGACGACGGACTGGCAGGGATGCTTAGCGACGCATCGACTTCGAGGCGAATGTCTTCGATGAAGTGAGTGCCCGGCTGCGAGAAGGCCGGAAGGGGAAACGGCTGACCCGGAGTGGCGTGGAGCTCGATTGGCGCCGGAAAGCTCGGGCCGCGGAGGGTTGCGCGGATCGCTGCGGTCGATGGAAGAAGCTCTACGCCCGTCACGGTTGCGTCGAGCTGAGTGGAGACGCCGCGGGGGACCGTGAGAGCGGACGGAGAGATAGCTAGGCTGATGCCGGTCAGCTTGTACCGCACTTGGGTCAAGACCTGCGCCGACACCGAAATGCTCGCCAATAGGAGGCCGGCAACAACGACTGGAATGGTGAGCCAGGTCCATGTCGAGTGCGTACCGGTCTGTCTAGAGTTCAAGTACATCCCACCTACTCGAAGAGGGTTTCTGTATAGCCTGTCATTGCGAGGTAGAGTCCTTCAGCTCCGTCGCCACTCTACTCCAGAATCCCCAAACCGCCTGTATGGGCTTTGCCGCGAAGGCGCTATGAACACCGCCCTTCCAATCGTCCGGACGCAGGCAAGTGCCACCGATACCGAGTTCCTCACTGTTGCCGTTAACGTTCGTCTTGAAGGCAGGTACCGGCACAGTTCCAGCCGGAGCGGCTAGATCCGTAAAATAGTAGGCCAACTCGGCCCATTCTCGTGATGGATCATTCCCGCTTATGCTGAAGGCCGGCCCTTCACCAAGAGTTTCCCAACTGCGAAAATCTCCGCAAGCGCCAGGTCCATCAGGTAGGCCGACCGCGCAGTCTGGTCGATTCAGGTTCTCGTTTAGCCACCAAGCGCTAAGCGCGGTGAAGAACGGATGGAATCCCAACACGCAATCTGCATCGGAATACGTGTTGATCGTATTGCGAACCTTTGCCGGAACACCGCTTTCACCAGCGAAGTAGTTACCCCAGGGGTCACCGATTACACCGTCTAGGTATCTATCTTGAGTCCAGCGTTTTTCGGCCCACGGCAATACCCCCCCTAGGATGCTGACTATGCCCTACTTGTGGCCGCTGGACACGGCGCTCCGCATCGTGTAGACGAGGTGCGTGGCGGCGGAGACGGTTGAGGCTGCGGGGCTGGTGTTCCCGGCCGGGGCGGTGAAAATGATTCGT
>Ga0214473_10004886_pt1 | contig 16093 bp, 15 predicted proteins | sample RVTome_7_FD_203509 | JGI IMG/M metagenome (GOLD analysis project Ga0214473, IMG submission 203509) | Soil microbial communities from uranium-contaminated site in the Upper Colorado River Basin, Wyoming, United States - RVT98D197 | ecosystem: Environmental > Terrestrial > Soil > Contaminated >... | reverse complement strand
CCGAACTGGTTTTGAGCAAGCGCGGATTTGATGCTCCATGAGGCGTGTGGCATGCCGTGCAACCCTCAGTCTTAATTGGAGCGTGTTCGAAAGTGAATGGACCCTGCTTGTCGGCGTGGCACTTCATACAAGCGGCATCAGCTCCTGTAGCCAGGCGGGTCTGTTTTGTTTCGAAGCCACCGTGGGGGTTGTGGCAATCAGTGCAACGCATCGCTCCTTCAAGAACCTTATGGTGAAAAGGCTGGTTGAACTGATGCTTGACTTCACCATGACATCCGAGACAAAGCTGCGGGTCACTCACCTTCAACAGCTTAATGGTTGAAAAACCCGGCTTCTCTGCATTTGCGGCGCTGACGAAGGGATTGGAGGAGGCGAGATTTGCTCCCCCTGGATCACCATGTGCAGAGTGGCAGTCTGTGCAACCTATGTCATTCCGCCAGTGCTCACCGCGCCGATAGTTGTTGTGCTCCTCCTTGCCAGCATGACAGGAGAGACAAGTCTCAGAATTTTCTTTCGGCGATCTGTTTTTGAAAGATATGATTTTGCCTGGATCGCCTTCCTCAATGTGCGCTTTACCTGGACCATGGCAGGATTCGCAGCCGGTCACCTTCTTTTTCCAGCTGGCTAAGTTAATTAGGCGTGCATGAGACGTATGGCCAAATTTCTTAAACTGCTCCTCATGGCAGTCTTTACAAGCCTCGCTACCGACGTACTCCTCCGTGAGAGCTTTACCATCTCCGGACCCACTTTCACCCAAATTCGCCGAAACTGATCTTGAGAAAGAGCCGGATCCGGCCCATATAAGAGCTGCCAGGATAGATCCGCCAATTAGGGTCGTCTTAAAGGTTTTTGTTGGCATCATGTGCTTACGCTCCCTGAAAAGAGACTGCTACCAGCATAATGAAAGCGGATGTCTAAAGAGGCTAGGAATTTGGGGGGGAGGTGGCGAAAGTTCTGTGGCGCCGTCCAGGTGAAACTCGTTTCACTAATTACAGGCATTGTACCCAGGGCCCTCATGTTGAATAACAACCTAACCTGCCAGGATTTCGGCAAGCAATGTGCCGGGGGGAAAAACGCGATTTCGTTGGTGTTCTGCGGCGATGTTGAGCAGTTTCGCCCAAGCTTTGCGGATCTTTCCTCAGCCTCCCGAACCATAGTGATTCCCAGGAAACCCACCGTGCGTGCTCCACCACAGACCCTTAGAAGCGTGGAAGGACGTCCCTTGACGCCCCCTTGTCAGACATTCTTTTAAAAGAAACGGGGGCGGCCCACCCAAGAGCCGCCCCCCTGCTAACTAACTCTGTTTCTGCTTGGCCTTCATGTTGCACGAATCTCCACTACAGCAACAACATCCGTTTTTCGCCGAGTGATCCTTTGACTCGTGTTTCATGCCACAAGAATCTGCTTTGCCTTTGCAGCAGCACGATTCCATGGCGCAACACGCCTCCTTCTCCTTAGGATCAGCAGTCTGGGTCGTGTCTTGCGCCAAACCGACTCCGGAGAGGGCCACCACCAATCCTAGCACAAGGCCAAGAACAAACCCTTTTATATTTTTGGTCATTTTTCACTCCTATCTAGAAAAGATTATTGCGTTCGAGCATCTTCACTCCTGTGGAAGCGACGATACTCATTAGGAAACCGGACCCTTGTCCGTTCCTGGCCGCAGGCATATTTCTAGATCAGGAATACGCAACAGCGAAGGTGAGTATCTCCTCGATTAGGAAAATCCCTTAAGGGAAAAACCCTGGTTCGTTTTCGTATTGCGGGGTTCGAGGAGGCTGAGTAATTAGTGCATGCGGTTGTTGTGAAGGTTTCATCGCCGCGACTCTTTACTCCAAGCACGAGCGCACGCACAGAGAGAGGGCATACTGTAATCGCCCCTGAGGTGTAGGAGAGGAGTGCCGCGTCATTTACGAAAGTTGGGGGTCTGGTGTTGATCTTGGGGCCACCACTCTTCGCACAACAGGAATGAGACTTCGTCGAAACACATACATCAGGTCGTTTGGCAGCCAAAAGGCTTAGCTCGCCGCTTGCTGAGACGAGCGCTGGCGAGCCGCTTGTGCAGCCCAGCATGCAGCCTGCTCCGGTAATCCAAAAAGCTATTATCGAAGCCACCACGGGTCGCATGGTTCTTCGAATTGGGACGATCTGAAGCATTTGCGTTGACTTGCGGATGCCCCAGAAGTTCACAATTGTGCAGCCCCTGCTCTTTCCACTTCCGCATCCTCGTTGGCAGCTCGTGCTGCTGCCGCTAGAGCCGATTGTGCTGCTGCCAGCCGCGCCACCGGTACTCGGTAAGGCGAACAGCTGACATAATCCAGACCTATCTCGTCACAGAAAGCAATGGACGAAGGGTCACCTCCGTGCTCGCCGCAGATTCCGATTTTCAGATCTGGCTTCTGACGGCGGCCTCGCTCTGTGCCAAGCTTCACCAGCTGGCCCACACCTTCTCGATCGAGCACCTGAAATGGATCTTCACTTATGATCTTGCGATCCACATAGTTCGGCAGAAACCGTCCTGAGTCGTCACGGCTCAGCCCAAAAGTAGTTTGAGTAAGATCGTTCGTGCCGAATGAAAAGAAGTCAGCGTGTGTTGCGATCGTATCGGCGGTCAGCGCTGCGCGCGGTAGCTCAATCATGGTGCCAACACGATATTCAATTGTCATTCCGTGCTCACCCATGACCTGGCGCGCCACTTCGTCGATTATTTCGCGCTGCTGACGCAATTCTTCACTGAGCGATACCAGGGGAACCATGATCTCCAGCGTGATTTTTTTCCGTTCACCCTGCACCTCACAGGCTGCTTCAAAGATGGCGCGACATTGCATTCGCGTGACTTCGGGAAACAACAGTCCTAATCGGCAGCCACGAAAGCCGAGCATTGGATTGGCTTCGCGGATGCGGTCCACCTGACGCAACAGCCGGCGTTTTTCATCAATCTCGTCGAGGATCTTATCCATGTCGACGAGCGAGGAAGCATCTCGCAGATGCATCTTTAATTCGCCCAATTCACTGAGCAGCTCTTCAGCATTGGGCAAAAACTCATGTAGCGGTGGGTCTAATAAGCGAATGGTGACCGGCAACCCCGCCATCTCGCGGAATATGCCAACGAAATCTCCTCGCTGCAGGGGCAATAGTTTTTCCAGCGCCTTCTCGCGAGCGCCCACGCCTTCAGCCAGAATCATTTCGCGCATCACCGCAAGTCTCTGGTCTCCGAAAAACATGTGTTCGGTGCGGCAGAGCCCAATCCCTTCAGCGCCAAACTGCTTGGCGACTTTGGCATCGCGCGGAGTGTCTGCATTGGCCCTCACCCGCATGCGACGATATCTGTCGGCCCAACTCATAAGTTCATGAAAGTCCTGCCCAAGTTCCGGCCTTATTGTTGGCACCTGTCCGAGGAACACTCGCCCCGTTGAACCGTCGACCGTAATCCATTCCCCTTTGGTAACAATTGTCCCATTAACGCTGAACTGTTGTTGACCATAATCGACATTAATCGAGCTGGCGCCGCTTACACAGGTTTTGCCCATGCCTCGCGCAACCACTGCAGCATGGCTCGTCATGCCGCCACGCGCGGTTACGATTGCCTGGGCTGCCACCATCCCATGAAAGTCATCAGGGCTCGTCTCTTGCCGGACCAATACTACTTTGGCGCCCTCGCGAGCTAACTCTTCGGCCTCGTCAGGGCTGAAAATAACTTGACCCTGGGCAGCTCCCGGACTTGCCGGCAAGCCTGTCGCAAGTACTGCGGCGTCGGCTTTTGGATCAACAGTGGGGTGCAACAACTGGTCCAGTTGTTCCGGTGTAACCCGCTGAACGGCAGTCGCGCTATCTATTAGCTTTTCGTAGACCATCTCCACGGCTATGCGAACCGCTGCCGCACCCGTCCGCTTGCCGGTGCGGGTTTGCAACATCCAGAGCTTGCCCCGCTCGATCGTAAACTCCACGTCTTGCATGTCGCGATAATGCTGCTCCAGCAGATTGGCGATGGAAGCAAACTGCTCGTAGACTTTAGGAACTTCTTTCCTGAGCTGGCTGATTGGGTTCGGATTGCGAATGCCGGCGACAACATCCTCGCCCTGAGCATTCAATAGATATTCACCATACAGCTCTTTCTTGCCGGTTGAAGGATTGCGCGTGAAGGCGACACCGGTACCGCTGTCTTCGCCCATGTTGCCGAAAACCATTGCCTGAACGTTTACAGCAGTGCCGAGAGAATCTGGTATGCGATTGATGCGGCGGTAATCGATGGCGCGCCGGCCCATCCACGAATTGAATACAGCCGCTATAGCGACGCGCAGTTGTTCATAGGGATCCTCCGGAATAGCACGCTGTTCAGCGAGAATAATCTGCTTTTCCGTGGCTATGATCTCACGCAGATCATCGGTCTTTAGGTCTGTATCGCGGCCGCCGGTCGTCTGTGCTTTAAAGCGATCCATTACACGTTCGAATTTTTCGTGAGCCACTCCCATGACAATCTCGCCAAACAGCGAAGCAAACCGCCGGTATGCGTCGAGTGCAAAGCGGAGATCGCCGGTTTGTGCGGCCAGACCTTGAACAGTAGCTTCATTCAGACCGAGATTGAGGACCGTGTCCATCATGCCAGGCATGGAAAACGCCGCTCCGGATCTCACTGAAACGAGCAATGGGTTGTGCGCATCGCCGAAGCGTTTGCCAACCTTCTCCTCAATCTTTTGTAAGGCCTCAATGAACTGATCCCACATGCCCTCGGGGAAATTTTTGTCATTCGCGAAAAAAGCGTTACAGGCTTCAGTGGTCACCACCAGGCCGGGAGGGACGGGAAGACCGGCGCGGGTCATTTCACAGAGTCCGGCCCCTTTTCCGCCCAACAACGCCTTATCTTCGCCGGCGCCTTCTTCGAAAAGATAGACCCACTTCTTAGTGCCGTTATTACTCACCTTCATTCACCTCGACAAAGCGGAAACGCTGATATCAGACAAATCATACACCATATCTGGCCGCGCGACGGCCAAGCTATCGCGGAAGAGCAAAGCTTGTGCCCAAAGAACAAGCACGCGCATTAGCCTGAATTGAGAGCGTCAATGGGCAATTTCGCGGCCATCAGAGAGAAGAATTCCACAGAGAGTTGGTGCGAAGTACTAATGAACTGCGCCCATTAGCTTCTTAACTTTTGGTGTCATGAGAGAGAGTATCACCGCCGAGATAAGTAAGCCTGCGGCAATTCCACCATAAAGCCGGACTAGCGTACCAGCATTGTCGGCCACAAAGAACCCGGAGAGGTAGCCGGCGAGCTTGTTTCCCAGAGCTGCCGCCAGGAACCACACACCCATCATGATACCTACAAGCTTTGCGGGCGAGAGTTTCGTCACGGTGCTCAGCCCGACCGGGCTCAGACACATCTCGCCAACGACCTCCAGAAAGTAGAGACCCACTAGCCAGAGTGGACTAATCTTGCCCAATGCTGTAAGTGCAGCCCCGGGAACCAGCAGCGCATAGGCGAGCCCGATGAATAGCAGACCAAATACAAACTTGACTGGACTGGAAGGCTGGCGCGTTCCCAGCCGCACCCAGAGCATAGAGAAGAGAGGCGCCAGGAGGATCACAAACAGTGGTGTTAGAGACTGCAGCCAACTCGAGGGGAAGGCGAATCCAAAAAGTTCTGTTCTCACCAGCCGCAGGGCAAAAAGATTAAGGCTGGCGCCCTTTTGTTCATAGGCGGCCCAAAAAAGGATAGTGAACAAAAAGAAGATGAAGATGGCAGCGATTCGTTTGTAGTCATTTCGGGTAAGTGGTGGGTTCCTCCTCACAACGTCCTTCGTCTCCACCTTGGCAAATTTGGCCACCGGCGCCAATTGTTTTCTATTTAGAATGTAGATGATTAGTCCGAGGGTCATGCCTACACCGGCGGCGCCAAATCCCCAATGCCAACTCGTGGCTGGGTGAAAGCCCAACGAAGCGACAAACGCTTTGAACCCCTCGTGCTGGGCAAGAAAGCCACACACTAGCGGCGCAAGCACAGCGCCAACGTTGATCCCCATATAGAAGATTGAGAATCCACTATCACGTCGCGGATCTTCTTCCGAGTAGAGACTACCCACCATTGCACTGATGTTGGGCTTTAGCAATCCGGTACCCACCGCGATGAACGCCATACCAAGGTAGAGGAAAGCGATGGAATGAAACACCATTGAGAAGTGACCGCACGCGATGATGATGCCACCCAACAACACTGCGAGTCGTGCCCCGAGCCAGCGGTCCGCGATCAAGCCGCCGGGTAACGCCGTGAGGTAGACTGACATTGTGTAGGTGCCGTAGATGGATGTGGCGTGTTTCGTGTCGAAGCCAAGACCACCTTGTGCCACAGGAGTCACCATGTAGAGGACAAGAATTGCCCTCATGCCGTAATAGCTGAACCGCTCCCAAAGTTCCGTAAAGAATAGAATCGGTAATCCGCGCGGATGACCTCTGAACGCAAACCTCTTAGACCCTTCATTCGGCTGGACAGCTGTCGGGTCAGTTGAAGCAACCATAGAACGGATCCTCTCGCACGTGGTAGACGTTCCTGCACTAACAATGGCGGAGATTTGTTTGGCTGTAAAGGAGGGTAGAGGCGGTGTTGGAGAGTGTAGGAGCGACTACTCGACTAGACTCACGACTCTTGGTTCGATAGCGGCGAGGTAAGGGTTTAGTACGCCGAAGCGGGGACTAGTCAATGCCATCCCGGCGACATTGCGCTCTCAATCATCCCGCGCAGGCTTATCTGACCCGTATAGTTACCAAACAGAATTCTGCCAGGTTGTGAACACCACGTTTGTCGGGCCGTCTGCCATACTTTTCCGAGGTCGACAGAATATTGTGGCAATGCCCTCGGCCAACGATGAATTACCATCGCCAGCGGTTCGCGAACTCCCAGGAGTTCAGTCAGCTCTTCACTAATTGTGAACTTGATCTCGTCGTCACTCGCGTTCAACCAGTGCGGCTGAGATGTTCCACCCATCATCACCGTAAAGGATGCCAAAGTAGCATCGTCCGTAACCCTATATTCGAACGAGCTCGAATTGAAGAGAATGCCCAAAGCTTTAGTATTCTCGCGCGCGGGCATCAAAACACCGACGCCATTTATCGGACGAGCCAAAGCGTCCTGACGGACAAACGCAGTAATTGAGACAATCGGCGTGTAACGAACATTGGCTAATTCTGCAGCAAGGTTTGGAACTACGGGCGCGAGCATTTTTGCGGCCGTGTAAGCGGGTGTGGCAATGAGCACATTCGCTGCCTCGGGCAATTTGGTGATGCGCTCGCCGCGCCGGAATCGCGATCCCAATCTCTGTTCCAGCCGCTGCTCCAGCTTGCCGACCAGGTCTCCCATCCCAAAACGCGGAGCTGCGCGCTCCTTGACCTCTCTTTTTTTCTTTCTCTTTCGACGATTGCTGATCAGTGTTCCAAAGAGAGTTTTTCCGGCGGGTAACATTAATGAGGGGAAGGCAGTTGAAACACCGAGCTGAGCTGGTTGAACACCATAGATTCCACGAACGAACGGCGTGAGCAAGTAATCTAGCGCCGCAGTTCCCAGATGTCTGCGACCCCACTCATCCAGATTCTCGCCTTCACCATCCACAGAAGTAGCGGAGACTGCATGACCCGCCGTTTCCAAAACTTCTCGCAGTGTCAAAGGGAAGCGCCTTAGTTCACGATTCCGTAAGATGTACTTTGCCTTCGAGCCCTCGCGCGGAAGCAGCAGTTCCACGCCAAGATCTCTGCACAACTCCCGTACCGGTTCACTTGCAATCAGCGAGTGGGCCGCACTCTCCGATGGTCCAAACTCTGTTTTGCGGGTATTGATGAGGCCGCCGGCGCTTTGCTTCTCCTCGAAGAGTGTCACCTGGTATCCGCTTGAATCAAGAGTATATGCCGCCAGCATTCCGGAAATGCCAGCTCCGACAATTGTCACTTCTTTTCTGTTTACATCAACAGTGCCAATCATATGTTTTTCTCGCGCAGCTTGCGTCTTTCAACGATCATCCTTGTCTCATCGCCATCAACATGCCAGTAGGGAATGCAACACGCGCGGGAATGCTGGATCGTTATTGAAACAACGAGCCCTGTGGTAACAGGTAATCCCGTGGTTCTTTGCCACGCCTGCATAAAGTTGATCTAGTTCGAATAACGTCTCAATGTGATCACTGACAAAGCTAACCGGAACCACTACAACGTTTCGCACCCCCTCGCGGCCCAGGCGTTTTAGTTCCTCCTCCAGGTATGGTTGAAGCCACGGCAAGCGCCCATTGCGAGACTGAAAGGCAACGGACCACGGATGTACTAGATTTTTCGTGACTGCCTTAATTGTGCGCTCAATATCGAGAGGGTAGGGATCACCAAGACGGACGATCTTCTGCGGCAATGAGTGGGCAGAAAAGACTACGTGGACGGGCGCACGATCGCCAGCGCGTTCAGTCTCGGCTCGAGCGATTGCTTCATCAACCGTTCGGCGCAAAAGCTTTATGTATCCGGGATCATCGGGCCAGTTGTTGATTTGCCGCACCATCGGACGCCAATCCAGTTCGACGAGCGTCTGCTCGACTGCCTCAAAACAGGTTCCGGTTGTAGTTGTTGAGAATTGGGGGAAGAGTGGCAGCAGTATGAGTTCCTCGGCGCCCCACTGACGCAGGTGTCTCACTGCCTCCGGAATAGAAGGTTGAGCGCTCCGCATGCCGATCTCGACACGAAAGGAGTTTTTGCATACGAGATTCCGCAAACCTTCGGCCTGCCTTGTCGTCCAGCTGAGTTGAGGTGAGCCGCAGCCGATCGAGCGATAGTTTCTTATTGATGATGGGCCTTTGATCTGGGCAATGGTGAACGCGACAAGCTGCCTGAGCGGCGAAGGTATTCCGACCAGTACACAGGGATTCACAAACAGCCGATAAAGAAAGGGCTTTACATCGCTGAGCGTCCACGGACCGCCAAAATTAAGAAGCAGGATTCCTCGTTTCATACTTCAAGCAAACTTCTAAATAGTGCGACTGAAAATCTCCGTCTCCGGTGCTTTTCGCGCTAGACGTGCATCGAAGGCCATGCAGATATTGCGCAGAAAGGGCCTCCCTTCGTCAGTGACCTGACAATGGTTGGCCCGCAACTGGACCAGCCCATCGTGCCGAGCTTCCGCTAGTTTTGTTTCAATCAGCTTTAGGTAAGGAACACGCAACTCTGTAGATTTCCATTCCGTCTCAAATCGCGTCATCAAGTTCAATATGTGCATGCGCAGAATGCGATCCTCGCGATGCAAACGATGTCCACGAAAGAGCGGGATCTCATCGTTGCCCACTTTTTGTTCATATCGTTCCAGCTGCTTTTCGTTTTGAACAAACATTTCCCACGAATCGCTAATCGAAGAAACCCCTAAACCAATGAGCGGCGATACCAATCGAGAGGTGTAGCCCATGAAGTTGCGATGGAGTGTGCCATCAACTGCAGCTCGCCACAGTGAATCCGTCTCAAGTGCAAAATGGTCCATACCGATTTCACGGTAGCCTGCCGCTTCCAGTAGCCGGCGGCCAAACTCATATAGAGCCCGCTTCTCATCACCCGTTGGTAAATCCTCTTCTGTGAAATGGCGTTGACCGGGTTTCACCCAGGGCACATGTGCGTAACCATAAAAGGCAATGCGATCAGGTCGTAGACGCATCACCGCGGTTACCGTCTTTTCGATGCTTGCTAACGTCTGAAACGGTAGCCCATAGATGAGGTCAAAATTGATGCTATTGAAACCGTGGGCACGGGCGTGCTCTGTGACAAGGCGAACCTGCTGCTCAGACTGCACGCGATTGACAGCTTGCTGAACACGCGGATCAAAGTCCTGAATCCCCAGGCTCAAGCGACGAAAGCCGAGACCACTCAGTGTCTTCAGATGCTCGCCTTGAGCTACTCTTGGATCCGATTCGATTGAGAACTCTGCATCATCAGTCTGACGCACCCCTTCCAGAATTCCCTCGATGAGTTGCTTCAACTCGCCGGCAGAAAGAAAAGTTGGGGTGCCACCGCCTAGATGCAACTCGCTCAAGGGAATGTCGCGTTGCGTTCCCAGCCGATCACGATAGATTCGCCACTCCTGCAAGACAGTTTGGACGTATGGTCCGCCGAGAGCAGTGTTGGACGTTATTCGCGAGTTACAGCCACAGTAGGTACACAGTGAGCGACAAAAAGGGACATGAACATAGATCGCCGCCCCTGTTCCGTCATCCACAGCGCGGTCCAGACTGGTGGAAACGCTTTGGAGCCACTCTTCGACGGTAGGTTCATCGTCCCAGTAAAGGATTGTCGGGTAACTGGTGTACCGCGGCCCGGGAACGTCATATTTCTTTAGCAGGTCTGATGTTTTGGCGATCATTTAGGCTCTGGCATTGCGACCGCGTTCTACTCGGGCTGGCGAGAGCAACGTTTGTGCCGGGCCTGTTCGACCGCCGCCCGCCACACCTGAACGCATAATGCCGGCTGTTGTGGGGAAATTCTGCCCGTGGCTTGGGCAGAATTCCGCAGCGGAGCCGCTCGTCCGACCAATAATTTCACCGGTTTTCTCCAAAGCTGCGCGGCCTGAGGGTTGCTGTTGCATTCTGCGGTGTCGATTTTGAAATCCGTTTTCAACTGGAGGTGCGCTCATTGACTCTGGACAAGATTCCCAGCGGCCGGCCCGCCCGAGTAGTCGCCCTCGAGGGCTCAACTAGAGTGACCCTGAGACTAATGGAAATGGGGATTGTTCCCGGGGCGCCAATTCGTCTGATCAAGTCGGCGCCACTTGGAGATCCTATTCAGGTGTGTGTTAGAGGCTATCACCTGGCCTTGAGGGTAGCCGATGCCCAGGAGATCAAAGTGACCTTACAGGGCGAGTAAATTGTCTCCACACATCGATGAGTGCTGTTCCAATAACCAACCAGGCTGCCAGTTCTTCCCAGCCAAAACCCTTGCTCATTGCCATTGCGGGTAACCCTAACGCCGGCAAGACGAGTCTATTCAATGCCCTCACTGGGTTGCGCCAAAGGGTGGCGAACTATGCCGGTGTGACTGTGGAGAGCAAGGTCGGAGCATGGAAACTTTCAGATGACCTGCCGCCGGCTCAACTCATCGACTTGCCGGGCCTGTATAGTTTGGAAGCTACATCACTCGATGAGCAGATTGCGCGCGATGTGCTCTTGGGACGAGGTCACAGGATGCCGTCTCCCGATGCAATAGTTGTGGTTGTGGACTCCACAAACCTCGTGCGTAATTTATATCTAGCTACTCAGCTTATTGAGAGAGAATGGCCGGTGGTAATTGCCCTGACGATGTTTGACTTAGCTGAGCGGCAGCGGCTGGTAATCGATGTGGGCAAACTTGCTGCGGCACTCGCTGTTCCCATAGTACCGGTAGTCGCAAAACACCAGCGCGGAACCAGAGTATTGGCTGAAGCCGTTCTGTCTAGTGTTGTCAAAAGCGCGACGGCACCAGACAAGCTACCTGAAGGTAACACCACAAGCCAACGATCGTTGATCGACCGTTACCGGTGGATTGAAGAAGTTGTGGCGGAGAGTTCAAGCCGCGGAGATGAGCAGTCGAAGGCAACGACAAGCGACAAGATTGACCGGATACTCACGCACAGGGTCTTTGGGCCGGTTGTCCTATTGTTGGTTTTGGTCCTGGTCTTTCAGGCTATCTTCAGTTGGGCAGCTCTACCGATGTACATCATCGAAACGGTGTTCAATGCCCTGAGTGAAACAATTCGCAGTAACTTTCCACCGGGGCTTCTTGCAGACTTACTGGCGGGTGGCGTTATCCCTGGAGTTGGTGGCGTGCTGGTATTTCTGCCTCAGATCTTTCTGCTGTTCCTCTTCATCTCGATACTCGAAGACAGTGGCTACATGGCGAGGGCTGTGTTCTTGACCGATCGCCTGCTGCGCATTCTCGGTCTACAAGGCAGAGCTCTCATGCCGCTGCTCAGCAGCTTTGCATGCGCAGTGCCTGGAATTATGGCGACTCGAACAATTGAAGATCCAAAAGACAGGCTGACCACCATTCTGATTGCGCCATTCATGAGTTGTTCCGCACGTTTGCCCGTCTACACATTAATGATCGCCACGCTCTTCGCAGACCGCACGGTTCTTGGCCACGTTTCCCTGGGAGTTGTGATCCTCATTTCGCTCTATCTTCTCGGAATTGTTACCGCTGTGATAGTGGCGTGGATCCTCAAACACACGGTCCTGAAAGCCTCTGGATCTCCTTTTGTCATCGAGTTGCCTGCTTACCGTCTGCCCAGCTTCGGCAATGTAAGTCATACAATTCTAACGCGTTGCGGTCTCTTTGTCAGAAAGGCCGGAACCGTCATCCTGGCGATATCCATCGTACTTTGGGCGCTCGCTGCTTTTCCCCGCTCCCCTGCCGGACAGTCCACCAGCAAAAGCCAAGCAGCTCAGATTCGCAACAGTTATGCAGGCCGCGCCGGCCGAGTGATAGAACCCGTTATTGCACCCCTCGGTTTTGATTGGAAGATCGGCATCGGATTGATCTCGTCTTTTGCCGCGCGAGAGACCATTATCTCTACGCTCAGCATTGTTTATGGAGTAGGTGCGGATTCGGCTGGGGAATCCACGACTCTGAGTAAGACTTTGCGCAACGCACGACGACAGGACGGCACACTTGCATGGACACCATTGGTTGGAATTTCACTGATGGTCTTTTTTGTGCTTGCCTGCCAGTGCATGTCGACACTGGCAGTGGTGCGCCGAGAGACAAACTCATGGCGGTGGCCACTGTTTATGGTCTTCTACATGCTGGTGCTGGCCTATTTAGGTTCGCTGGTTACTTATCAAGGCGGTCGCTTATTAGGTTTCAGTTAAATCTCAAATGATTGGCTGGCAGAATATTGTAGTGATTTTGCTTCTGGCCCTCGCATGCCTTTACCTTTTGCGACGCGCGTGGTTAAAATTCCGTCCCCTTCAATCTAGTGACACGCTCCGCATGACTTGCAGCGAAACGTGTAGTGGTTGCGCGATTGCCGGGTCGATAAGGCAAGAGCGAACCGCGCATGGCTGTAAGGACCGCCAATGAGTCGAACATCGGGAACGTAATTTGCTGGAGGTATTAGAGAATAGCTAGCAGAGCGGGAGCTCCATGGGCGAACACAACATCGAAATACAGTCTGACGAGCAAAGTTTGCAAACTTTCACTCGAGCATTGCTCGACGACCTGCGTGCACTTGAGCAAATGCTGGAGAGTGGGAGTCTGGAATCAGGAGTATCGAGAATTGGCGCCGAGCAGGAGATGTTTCTGTTAGACCGGAATTTGCAACCCTCCCCAATCGCGTTGGAAGTTCTCGCGAAAGCTAATGACCCGCGTCTAACTACAGAAATAGCGCGATTCAACCTGGAAGCAAATCTTACCCCTGTTCTCCTTGAAGGTCGCTGCTTTCGCACAATGGAGGATGAACTCAACAAAATCCTCGGCATTGCGCGCAGCGCGGCTGCTTCTTTTGGCTCCGACATTTTGCTCGCCGGAATCCTACCAACATTGCAGAAGAGTGATTTAACCTTGGAGAATATCACCCCGGTACCGCGCTACTTCCTCTTGAACAGCTCCATAGCACAACTGCGGGGAGGGCCGTTTTCCATCCACATAAAAGGCCTGGACGAACTGCAGATGACGCATGACAACATTATGATGGAGTCCTGCAACACCAGTTTTCAAGTCCACGTACAGGTCGACCCAAACAACTTCGCCGCTCTTTACAACATGGCTCAGGCAATTACTGCCCCAGTTCTTGCGGCTGCCGTAAACTCACCTGTTCTTTTTGGCCATCGTTTGTGGCAAGAGACGCGCCTTGCACTTTTTCAACATTCAACCGACGCGCGCTCGCCAATGCAACAAGTGCGCAGTCAGCCGACGCGGGTGGGCTTCGGCGAGCGATGGCTGCAGAAATCGGTACTCGAATTATTTCACGATCAAATTGCTCGCTTCCGAGTGATCATGACTACTGAGCCCGATGAGAATCCCGCGGCAGTGCTCGCGCGTGGAGAAGTTCCCTTGCTCTCGGCGCTGCGTGCGCACAACGGCACAATTTGGCCCTGGAACCGCGCCTGTTATGGAGTCACAAATGGAGTTGCTCACCTTCGTATTGAAAACCGCGCGTTGCCGTCTGGACCAACGACACTGGACGAGATGGCCAACGCCGCGTTCTTTTGTGGCCTCATGCTTTCCTTGCCGGAGGAATATGGCGAGATTGCCACCCGCATGACTTTCGATGAGGCTAAGGCGAATTTCTTCAGGGCTGCGCGCCATGGACTTAACGCACAATTTACCTGGGTTGATGGCATTACTCACGCCGCCATACCGCTCATACTTGAGCACCTCTTGCCCCTGGCACGGCTAGGCCTTAGCCACGCTGGCGTGGACGCGGCCGATATAGAGCACTATTTGGGAACCTTGGAAGAGCGGGTCCGCACTGGACAGACAGGGTCACAGTGGATCGTCAAGTCGCTGGCGGCAATGCAGGATTCAGGACCGAAGGACGCGCGCTATCGCATCCTAACTGCCACAATGCAATCTCGACAAAAAGTAGGTGAACCCGTTCATCGCTGGCCCTTAATCGAGGTGAGCGAGTCGGATGATTGGAGCACGAGTTATCAAACCGTGGGCCAGTTTATGTCTACAGATCTCTTTACTGTGCGTCCCGACGACCTGGTTGATCTCGCGGCCAGCGTCATGGATTGGCGTCATATCCGGCACGTCCCGGTGGAAGATGACCAAGGCCACCTGGTGGGATTGATAACACATCGCGGATTGCTGCGACTGCTAACGCGAAAGGGTAAGGCGGGCGGGGCGGTCATTGTCCGCGACATCATGAAGACTAACCCAATTACGGTTGAATCCACCACCGACACGTTGGAAGCAATGGAGATCATGCGTCGCCACCGTGTTGGCTGCCTTCCAATAGTAGAAGACGGGAGACTCGTCGGTATCGTTACCTCATACGACTTTTTAGACGCTTCAGCCAGGCTGTTCAAAAAGCATCTCACTGCCTCCGTCGGCAAGCATGCCACAGCAGGTGCGCTCCAGAAACCTTAGCTCAAGGGGACGAGTGTAGTTGGATAATCCCGTATGAGTTTGCTCAGGCGGCCTGAAATCTCGTTAGCTGCAGAGATGAGTAAGGTTTCAACGGCGGCTATCTGCTGAGGCGTGAGAGAGTCGAGACGCTTTCTATGGCGAACGACCTCCTCCCGGGCGATCGCTTCAAAACGAACTGAAACACTCTCCTTGAAATCGATCATTCGTTAGCAGCCAGCCCTCTTCATCGGGTTCCGGCCATTCGGCAAGAGCGGGAGCAAAAATGGTACCGCAAGAACGCGAGAGAGAAATTCAAGATAAACCAATCAGCTTTTGGGCAGTTTCGCGCAAGACATGCGGAAGTTTGCGCAACCGAAGTTCAAACAGTGGCCCCGGGCCAAGCTAAACGTCCACTATTCCCCGGCATGTCTGTTGCTTCTGAGTATGCTGGTAGATGATATCTCTCTAATTCAACTAGCAGCGGTTAGGCTGCTGGCAGGCAGGGGGAACTGGAGGTAGCTGTCATGGTGAAGGACGATCGCGACATTCTCGAACTCCTTAAAGAGGAGTTGGATTTCGTCGAGAAGGGTGGTTACGGCCGGTCGGTCCGCACTCCCTGGCAGCCAACGTCGGCCTTCCAGGACTCCCTGTCCTGCCTAAATTACGGTTATCCCTACCGTGCCCATCCGTGCAACGAATGTCACCTGATTGACTTCGTTGATCCTACGCACCATTCAGAAGAAGTTCCCTGCCATTACATTCGCTTGAATGAGCAGGGAGATACTATCGAAGATTTGGAGAGGCAAGACAACGAAGCAAAGTTGGAACGTGAGTTAAAGCACTGGCTGCGTGGCAAGATTCATCAACTCGAGGAGGATCGCGCGAAAAATGAAGTGAGGACCGAAGAAAGCAATCCCCGCTAACAATGGTCCAAACTCCGACACCGCAGGAGGCTGAACATGAATACTACGGGCTATCTTATAGTGGCAGTTCTAGTAGGTTCAGCTCTCTATGTGGGAATTCGTTCTCTTTTTCGCGCAATACA
>Ga0214473_10004885_pt1 | contig 16097 bp, 11 predicted proteins | sample RVTome_7_FD_203509 | JGI IMG/M metagenome (GOLD analysis project Ga0214473, IMG submission 203509) | Soil microbial communities from uranium-contaminated site in the Upper Colorado River Basin, Wyoming, United States - RVT98D197 | ecosystem: Environmental > Terrestrial > Soil > Contaminated >... | reverse complement strand
TGCCGCTATTGCCCCAACCGACTGTCCCGCCCGGGCCCCAGCCCCTCCTCACGTCTCTTCCGCCCACCGCATCAGGTGATCGATGGCGATGTGGCATCCGTCCGCCCTCTTCAAGTATACGTCTGATCCACTCTTGTTCCGATGCCGCCCGATTGCGCCCACATCCTCTTGCCTCCCCGCTCCCTAGCGGTCATAGTTCTCCAAATGAAGTCATCAACGCCCCCCGACTACACCCCGCAGCCGATCGCCCCCTCCGTGAACGGCGGCCACGTGCTGCTCGTCAACAGCATGGCCATGTGGATAGCGGCCTTCATGACCACCTCTATCAACATCGCCCTGCCGTCGATCCAAACCGAGTTGCACCTGGGCGCCGTGGCCCTCGGCTGGCTCCCCCTGGCCTATATTCTGTGCACCGCCGTCTTTCTCGTCCCATTCGGCAAGATCGCGGATCTCTTCGGCCGACGGCTCGTTTATCTTGCCGGATTGACCGTGTTCTCTCTCAGCTCGCTCGCTCTCGTGTTCGCCAATTCGTACCTCCCGCTCGTCGGGTTCCGGGCCGGCCAGGGCATGGGTGGCGCGATGATGTTCGCCGGTTCTACTGCCATGATCACGCTCGCCTTTCCTCCCGAACGACGGGGCAGAGCCATGGGCATCAACGTGGCCATCGTCTATCTGGGCCAGACCATGGGACCGATCGTGGGCGGAGTCATCGTTTACAACATCGGCTGGCGAAGCCTCTTTCTGGTCGCGGGGTGCTACGGACTGCTCAATCTTAGCCTGGACTTCTGGCTCCTTCGTCGTGCGGAGTGGAAGGAGGAGGGAGCCGCAGGCTTCGACTGGGCTGGTTCCCTGGCCTACGCGGTCTCACTCTCGGCTTTCCTCCTGGGGCTTTCGTGGCTGCCGGAGCCGCGGGGTGTGATCCTCGCTGTGGCAGGTATTGCCGGACTAGGGCTTTTTGTGTGGTGGGAGACGCGCGCGCGGGCGCCTGTGGTGGAGGTCCGGCTCTTCCGTCACAATCGGGTATTCGCCTTTTCCAACATGGCGGCACTCATCAGCTACGCGGCCTTGTGGGCAATGAGCTTCCTGATGAGTCTGTACCTGCAGTTCATCAAGGGCCTGAACGCGCAGACGGCGGGGCTGGTGCTCATCGCCGGAGTGGCGCTGCAGGCCTCGATGTCGCCCTTGGCAGGGCGGCTGTCGGATCGTGTCCAACCTCGTTGGGTCGCTTCGGGAGGCATGGCGCTGTGCGTGGTGGGCCTCCTCTCGTTCAGCTTCCTCCAAACAGCCACTCCCTACTGGCGCATCGTGGCAACTCTGTGCGTTCTCGGTATCGGCTACGCGTTCTTTTCCACGCCCAACCAGAGCTCCATCATGGGGAGCGTGGAGCGGCGGTACGTGGGAGTCGCCTCGGCGAGTCTGGGCACCATGAGAATGATCGGGCAGGCCATCAGCATCGGGGTGGCCACCCTGGTGTTGGCCGCCATCGTGGGGAGGCACGATATCCGGCCGGCCGACTATCCCAATCTCCTCACGGCGGTGCGGATCACGTTCGCAGTCATGACGGTCCTCTGCGTGGTCGGAGTGGCGGCATCGCTGGCGCGCGGGACACTTGCGGCCCGCGGCGGGCCTGCTGAGCTCGCGAGCCCTACCGCTGAGCTGTAGGGCTCCGCGTCACGCTCCAAACCCGACTTCAGAGCTGGAAGCCGCACCCCGCGCAGAACTTGGCCTCCGGGTTAAGGGGAGCCCCGCATTCCTTGCAGAACGCCATCGTCGTGCCGGAGCTAGCCGACGCCAATCCGGTCGTCGCGATACCAGCGGCGTCGGCGCTGACGCCCGCGGCACGGCCGCCGGTGGCAACCGTGCTCGATCCTGCGGGCCCTCGTACGCGCGTAATCCTTCCCAGCACGAAGGCCAACACGCCCAGAGCTGCCGCCGCCACCACGGCCAGCACAACGATCAAGGCGATCCAACCGCCCGAAAGCCCGCCGCCTCTTTCGCTCTCGCCCCCGCCGGCGCTCCCGGAGCCGCTGCCACTTGGGCCGCCACTTGGGCCGCCGCCGTCACCCGAGCCGCCGCTGGTGTCCGAGGTCGCCGGCCCGCCACCGGTTGTGCTCGAAGTTTCGTCCGACGTGGTGGTGGTCTCCTCGGCCACCACCACCACGTCGGTCCGCCAGATCTTGAAGCCGTTCTTCAAATCGTTGCTGAACCACAAGAAGTGTCCCAGGAAGTTGAGCGGCCCCCCGCCCTCTTGGAAGAAGTTGGGGTCGGGCTCCCGGAAGATGACCTCCCATTTTTCGCCATCGGAGGACTTCCACAGTTGGCTGCCCTGGTGATAGTCGACGACCGAGAGATAGAGCGAGTCGCCGATCACGCTCATTCCTGCCCAGATGCTGCTCGCGAACCCAAAGCCGTCCTCGCCGACCTGCTTCCACGTCTTACCATCATCCGACACCCGCAGTTGGAAACCCAGCGGCGCAAACCGCTCATAGGGATCCGTCGGCAGGAGCACGCGTGGGTCCATGGTGTTCGATGTCAGGTAGAGCCTGCCCTTGAACTCCTCCAGATCCCCATGGATGTTCCGCTGCTCGCCCACACTGAAGCCGTCGTCCACCACCTGTTCCCAGGTGGTGCCGTTACTGGTACGGAAGAGGTCGAAACCGAGGACGTTGTCTATGGTCCCGCCCGCGGTTCCCATCGCGTACAGCTGATCCTGGTACACGATGTCCGGATGGAGAAGTCTGGTCGTGCTCCGCGTCAGACCCTTGTCGGCCACCCGCTCCCATTCCAGACCATCGGCCGTCCGCCAGATCTCCCCGCCAGCGTCCGGGTTCGAGACCCCGACATACAGCTTGCCCTGGAAGACCGGGTCGGGGATTTCCGGATCGTTAAAGCCGGTGAACCCGGTGACGCCCGAGTCGCCCATCCCGCCGTCGACCACCTGGCGGAAGCTCTGGCCGTCATCAGACACCCAGATCTCGGCGCCGCTCTCATTATTGGAGACCCCGAGGATCAGGCGGTCGGCGAACACATAGGGAAAAGCCGAGTCGTTGTTCTTGTCGCCGAAGCCGCCGTTCTCGATCTTGGTGAATTGCGTCCCGTCGGACGTCACCCATATCTCGATGCCCTGATCGTTGAGGTTGTCGGCGATGGCGTAGAGCTTGTCGCGAAAGACGGCGAACCGAAACAGGTAGTTGTGAGAATCGCCCAAGCCGGTGGCGCCGATCTGCTCCCACGTGACCCCGTCTGGCGTCCGCCAGATGTCGCTTCCCTCCTTGTCGCTGCCCGAAAAGACGGAGCTGGCCTCGGTGGCCGAGGTGCTGACGTAGAGGTAGTTCTTGAACTTTACCCAGTAGGGCGCATAGGAGTTGTTGGGGTCGGTGAAACCGCCCTTGACCACCTGGGTCCAGCCCTCGGTGAGGGGCGCAGGCGGCGCGGTGGTGGTGGCCGACATAGCCTGCGCAGGACCGGCGGCGGCGAAAACCAGAAGAGCCGGCGCAATTACGAGGAGGATTGGCATCCAGAGTTGTCGCCCGGTTTTCGACTGCCGAATCCCTGCACTTGACGGTATGCTGCAGCCCCGCAAGAACATGGCTCCCCCTTCCGTCGCCTGACCTCTATCCATAGTAAGTCCGGAGGGTCAGGTTTGCGAGAGGGTGCCGCGCCTCCTTACGTCTTGATGAGCCGGTCCCGCGCCGCTTCGTGTCCCAATGCCAGCCCGGCTATGGTCGCCAGGATCAAGAAGGCGATGGGGAGAAACCAACCCTTGGTCGCCGAATGCAGAAGGCCCATGACCAGGGGACCGGTCGCCGCGATGAGATAACCGCCGGCCTGGGCCATGCTTGACAGCCGAGCGGCCACGTACCCATCGGCCGAACGGAGCACGATCAGCAGCAGCGCCAGGCCGAACTGCGCCCCCTGGCCGAGGCCCAAGATCCCCATCCAGAGGAAGGCCAGGTAGGTGGGACCGAGGAGGAGGCCAAAGAAACCTATGAGCGTCACGCCGGCGCAGATGATCACCGCCGTCCGCTGGTCGCGCATCCGACCGGCAATAAGAGGGGCGATCAGGCTGCCGGCCATGCCGAGGAAATTCATGACCAAGAGGAGATAGCCCGCCGTGGCCGGCTCCACTCCGCGAGACTGGTAGATCTCGGGCAACCAGGACAGGGGTCCGTAGAACACGAGCGAGCCAATGCCCATGTAGCCCATCACCTGCCAGGCCAGTCGCCGCCGCCAGATGCGGGTCGGGGGCGCTGTTAGCCCGCTCAGCCGGTCGCGGCATGCGGGCAGCGGGGCGGGCCCCGTGGGGCGCTGCGCTGCGCTCGCCCCGGCCGGACTCGCCCCAGCCGCGCTCGCCCCAGCCGGGGCGGCCCTGGCCGTGGGAGGTGGCCCCATCCGCAGTTGTGGCGCCCAGACGGCCAGGGCTATGACTCCCGGCAACGCCCAGGCTCCTAGAGCGACGTTGATCGAACCATTGGCGGCGTGAAGTATCGGGACGGTGAGGCCCGCGGCGACCGCCGGACCGAGTGTGGCGGAAGCTACATAGGCGGACGTCATCGCTCCGGGTCGGTCGGGGAAGCGCCGCTTGACGAGGCTGGGCATGAGCACATTGAGCACCGCGATAGAAAGACCGATGACGACCGTCGCGGGGAACAGGGTCCAGCCGAGGAACGCGGCCCGGACCACGATCGCCAACACGAGGAATGTGATCAGGACGAAGATCGCCCGTTCCTCCCCGAAGATCCGCCGGACTCGCGGGCCCGCCAGCGCCCCCAGCCCGAAGCAGACGACGGGGATGGTCACGAGGAGCGATTCGGCCCCGGACCCCAGCCCCAACTCCCCCAGCACGGGAGGCACGCTCGCAACCGCAGGGCGTAGGTTGAAGGCGACCAGGACCAAACCGAGAACCGAGACAACGAGGGCGGCCCGGGAGGCGGACGAAGAGCCCCCACCGCGTCGCGCTTGGCGACTCACCGCAGCTATCTACCAGATAGTCATCGAATCAAGGAACAACTGGCGAAAATCGGCCGCGTTCGCCGGCCGCGGAGACAGTTTGGTGACCCGATGCTGCGGCAGCACCCCTTCGACCAACGCGTCGACGTCATCCGGTGTGTAGCCGACCGCCCGCAAACCGTTGGGCATGCCCACCTTCTTCATCACGTCGATGATGGCCAGGGCGAGCACCTCGCCCGCGTCGCCCGGACCGGCGTCCGCCGTGTCGGCGCCGATCAGCTTGGCGGCGTACAAGACCATCTCCGGGTTCCCCGGGGCCATGAAGCGGAAAGCAGCGGGAGCGGTGAGGATCACGGCCATCCCGTGGGGGATGAGGGCGTGGTCCTGGGGATAGCCTTCGGGCCGATAGTCGCGCACCATGCCGGCGATTGGATACGACATCCCGTGCGGCAATGTGACCCCCGCCGAGCCGAAGCCGACTCCGGCCATGGTGGAGGCAAGGATCATCTGCGTGCGCGCCTCGTCGTCCGACGGGTCTTGCATGGCGCGGACCATGTACTTCGAACCTATTTCCGCCGCTTTCGAGGCCCAGACATTGCTGATGGGGTTCGCTCCCTGGTACGAGGAACGGAGGCGGGGATGATCGGGCGCCGAACGCTGGCTGAACGGCAGCGCGGTTAGCGACTCCAACGCGTGGGAGAAGACGTCCAGACCCGTGCAGGCGACCGCCATCTTGGGGAGAGTGCGGGTGTTGTTGGGATCGACGATCCCCAGGCGGGGCCGCAGGGCCCGGTGGGCGATACCGGTCTTCGCGTGCATCTCCGAGAAGTCGAAGATGGCCACGCCGGTTGTCTCGCTGCCGGTCCCCGCTGTCGTGGGAATGGCCACCATCGGCATCAGTTGGCCCAGTACAGGAGTGCCTTTGCCTATCGGGACATTCACATACTCCAAGAAGTCCGCCGGATAAGTGGCGTAAAGATTGGCCGCCTTGGCGGTATCTATGGTGGAGCCGCCGCCGATGGCCAGGTAGCCGTCGAACTTACCCTCGGTGGCGAAAGCGATGGCCTCCTTGAACGACACATCGTTAGGCTCGATGCGCACCTGGTCGAATACCACCGTGTCGATGCCCTCGCCGCGCAGCGCTTGCAGCGCGATGGCGACCGTCTCGCTGCGCCCCAGATTCGGGTCCGTCACCAGCATCACCCGGCGCGCTCCCAACTCCTTCATGTCGAAACCGACCTCGCGGGTGGCCCCGGGTCCGAACTTGATACTGGAAGCGTCCATCGTGAACACGGTCTCAGGAATCATGGAATTCTCCGTTCGTTAGTGCCACAACAAGCGGCCGCCGCTCTACTCGGTCACGTCGAGTCCCAGGCCATGGGCCACCCGAGACCCGTACTCCCGGTCGGCCTTGTAGAAGAGCGCCACCTGTCGCCGCTGGATGGCCTCCTGCGCCGCCGACAGGTGGCCGACGATATTGCTCACCAGGTGAGCCCGATCTTCGTCGGTCATGACGTCGCGGTACAGACTGCCCGTCTGCACGAAGTCGTCGTTCGGGTGGGTGTACGGCTGCCGACCGGCCACCCCCGAAACAGCCTGAAGCGGTTCGGCGGCGCTTGGATCGGGAGCCGGACCCCCGAAGCTGTTCGGCCAGTAGTTCGGCCCCGAACCGGCGTTGCCGTCGAAGCGCATTGCCCCGTCGCGCTGATAGCTGTCCACCCTGGCCGCCTTCGCCGCGTTCACCGGCAGCAGGTGGAAGTTAGGTCCCAGCCGGTGGCGATGGGTGTCGGGGTAGCTGAACAGGCGGGCCTGCAGCATCTTGTCGGGCGACGGCCCGATGCCCGGCACAAAGTTGCCCGGCGAGAACGCCGCCTGCTCCACGTCGGCGAAGTAGTTCTCCGGGTTGCGGTCGAGCACCAACCGGCCGATCGGGATGGGCGGATAGTCCGCGTGCGGCCAGACCTTGGTGATGTCGAAGGAATTGAAGCGGTAGCTCTTGGCCTCCTCCGGCGTCATGATCTGCATCTCCAGGCGCCAAGAGGGGTAGTCGCCCCGCTTGATAGCCTCGAAGAGATCGCGGGTGGCGTGATCGGGATCCCTGCTCTTGAGCGCGTCCGCTTCAGAAGCGGTCAGATTCTGGATCCCCTGCTCGGTCTTGAAGTGGTACTTGACCCAGAAGTGTTCCCCGGCCGCGTTGTACCACATGAAGGTGTGGCTGCCAAAACCATGCATGTGCCGATAGGTCTTGGGCGTCCCTCTGTCGGAGAAAAGGATCGTCACCTGATGGATCGATTCCGGCGTCAGGGATAGGAAATCCCAGAACATGTTGGGGTCCTTCAGGTTGGTCTGGGGATTCCGTTTCTGAGTGTGGATGAAGTCGGGGAACTTCAGCGGGTCGCGGATGAAGAAGACGGGAGTGTTGTTGCCCGTCATGTCGAAGTTGCCCTCTTCGGTGTAGAACTTCAGCGCGAAACCGCGGGGGTCGCGCTCGGCGTCGGCCGAGCCGCGCTCACCGCCGACCGTCGAGAAGCGGGCGAACACTTCCGTGCGCTTGCCCACCTCCGACAGGAATCCGGCCTTGGTCCACTTCGTCACGTCGGCCGTGACGTCGAAGTATCCGTGGGCGCCGGCGCCCTTGGCGTGCACGACGCGTTCAGGGATGCGTTCCCGATCGAAGTGCGCCAGCTTCTCCACCAGGTGGACGTCCTGTAGGAGAACCGGACCGGGATCGCCGGCGGTAAGGGAATTCTGATCGTCGTCAACAGGCCGGCCGAATGCCGTCGTCAGCCTCTTCGTCTCGTCACCCACGGCGCATTCTCCTCTTCATCGTTGCGCGAACAGTCCAGGCCGCTTCCGGTCATCACCCTCCAAGGGGCGGAACGATTATCACCGGGCACGGTGCGTGGTCGGCGATGTGCCGGCTCACCGACCCGAGCAAGATACCGGCAAGCCCCCCGTGCCCTCTTCTTCCGACCACGATGAGGACGGCACCCTGTGCCTCCTCGACCAGAAGATCGCCCGGCCGTCCGCTCAGAACGATTCCCTCGCACGACAGCGTAGGTTGTAGCTCCTTCGCCCGCGCGACCGCCGCGGTGACGACGATGCTTGCTTCTTCTCTTAGGCCCTCATACACTTGCGAAATGGTGATCATCTCCGGCTGCACAAGGCTGGGAACGTCCCACACCGAGACGACTCGCAGACCGGCGCCGCGCAGGGTGGCCTCCTCGACAGCGAACTCCAGGGCGACTCCTGCGGCTTCTGATCCGTCCACACCCACCACGATCGTCTCCATCACGCCTCCTCGTTCGAAACCGTCCGCATGACTCAGTACTGCCCATCACGGCCGGGTCCGTAACTTCCATCCGCGAAGGAGCAGCAGCGCCACTATTACCTCCCGAGCAGGTTGTAGAGCAGCTGAGCGCACTCGCCCCGGGTGGAGGAGGCAAAGAAGTCATAGGAGGAGTCCACGCCCTGCAACCCTACCAGAAGCCCCGCATAGGCGGCCTTGCGGGCATCGAAGTACTGCTCGTCGGGATAGAACTGCCCTGGTGAGAAACTCGGCGCATAGTCGGCCGGAGGGTCGGGCAGACCGGCCGCGCGGCTGATCATACTTACGAGCTGCTGATGGGTGATGTCGTCGTAGGGCTTGAAAGTAGTCGCGGTCTTGCCGTGGGTGATGCCGTTAGCGGCGCAGACGGCCACGTACTTGTCCGGGTAGAAGGGATCCTCATCCTCGCCGCCGACGACGTCGGCAAAGGGGCTCTGCTCGGCCCCCGTGACGGTCAGGCCGAGAGTCTTGACGATCATCTTGGCGAACTGCTGGCGGCTCACCGGGTCGTCAGGGCGGAAGGTGTGGTCGGCGAACCCGCTGATGATCGCGCGCTCCGCCAACTCGTGGATGGCGGCCGCGTACTGAGAGCCCTCCACGTCTGTGAAGACAGGCGGTCCCGGAACGTCGTCGTTGCCGGAGGTGCTGAGCCGGTAGGCGAAGTTGCCGAAGTCGTGGCCGTAGATGACCCCTCCGCCCTCCACCCAGATGTAGTACGTGCCGCTTTCAGTCGGCATGTACTGAATCTCTGCCGTCTGTCGGGAAGCGGCGTCATTGCTGTTTGTAGCCAGTACCAGGCCTTCGAGCACATGCCCATAGCGATCGGCCAAAGAGGGGGTGCCCGGATCAAGGAGATTGAGGGAAGCCTGCGCGGAAGAGCTGTTGCTGTAGGGAGTCAGGGGTATGAGTCGTATGGTGACCGGCCGGCCGGCCTTGAGGGCCACGGCGTAGATGTCATCCGGGTCGGCCAGAGCGGAGACGACCCCGGTCAAGTAGCCCGATCCGACGGACAGCCCCGGGATATCGTCACGGTCGGGCGCAAGCGCCAAGGTAGCGCGAGAGGTGCGGGAGACCGAGAGTGTGTAGCCAAGTGCTCCTGCTTCCCATTCGATCCAAAGGTAGTACGTTCCGGACTTCGCCGGGATGTAGTCGAAATCGGCCCAATATCGCGAAGGGTTGCCGCCGCTTAGGGAGTAAACGATCTCGTCATACTTGTCGGGATCGCCGACCGACGAGGCTCCCGGAACCAGTAGGTGGAACGATCCCTTGGGGCCGCTGGTCGTCCCCGGGTCGCAGCGAAGGTGGACCTCCTGGCCCTCGACCAGATCGACCGCGTAGACATCCGATGGATCGCCCGAACCCACCGCCTGCGAGACAGTCGTGCCGATCGCGAGCGGGATTCCGGGGATGTCATCGTCGGCCGCTGCGCGTGCCGATCCGGCATAGCCTAGGAGGACGGCGGCGGCCAGCGCCGCCACGACCCCCACACGCCGCGTCACGTCCCTCATCACGCCCCCCTTACGGGCCTGCGCGGCCCGAATGTCGCGCGTTTTTCGATGAGCTGAGTATAGGGCGGCGCGGCCAAGGTCGCCAACCCTAAGACCACCGGCCCACTTCCCTCACTCTGTTCAAGCCGGCCGACGTCGACTACGATGGGGGCGGCCCCTGCCGGGAGAAGCGTATTCATGGACCGCACAGATGCTCGATAGCTACATGTGTCCCGTCTGCGGCCGGGACGACTGGTCCCAGGTGGAGACTTTTGTCTATTCGAGGACGGACGGCCTGGGGGGCGGAGCGTTACCGCTCACCTTGGTCTGGCACAGGCTCAAGACGATCGGCCGCGTCTTGCTCGTGGCCCGGCCCAGCAGACGGCCCGTCACCTGTCACGCCCTCACAGCCTACCAACTCCTTAGGAGGAGGGTCCTGTTTGAGGTGTGGTTCCCCACCCGGGAGAGGGTTACTTTGACCGCGGCATACTGCGCTACCTGCGGATTCATGGCCTATGCTCCCCGCCCCACAGAGGAAGACGTGGCGGCCAAGTACAGTTATCTCAAGCTGCTCGAGCCCGACATCGGCGGCCAAGCGGGCTACGACTCCGACGCCCTGCAGTCTGATCTCGAGAGAGCCGCCAGGGTCTATGAACGGTGCATCGCGCATTTCGGACCCAGGGAGCTCAGAGTGCTGGACTACGGCGGCGGGAATGGCAAACTGCTGAAGCCCTTCGTGGCCAAAGGGCACGACTGTTACATAATCGACTACAACGACAACCCCGTGCCCGGTGTGACCAAGATCTGCGACGATATGGGTGCCTTTGCCACCGATGAAACCTTCGATCTCATCATATGCAGCCACGTATTGGAGCACGTGAGCGACGTCTCCGGCCTTGCCTCGTTCCTGCGCCGCCATCTCGATCCGAACGGATTCCTCTATGCCGAGGTACCCCAGGAGATCTGGGCAGGACTGAGAATAGAAGCCGACCCGGTGACCCACATCAACTTCTTCACCGAGAACTCTCTTGCCAGCCTGCTTATCCTAAGTGGGTTCGACCTGGTAGACAGCCGGCGGCAGATAGCAAATTACGGCAAGACCCCGCTGGAGGTCATCTGGGTACTCGCCCGCGCCGGCGGACGTTTATCGGGCGGAGGGGCAGCGGGCGCTGAGACGGGGGCGGGCGCCCCGCCGCGGCGCCTGAGCCTGCCGGCGGACGTCCAGCCACTCCTGTACCCGTCTAGAAGGGCCAGCCTGCGTCGGCTATACCAGATGTCGTTCGCGCCGTTGGCGCATATCTCTTATCCTGCCACGCTGCCGCCGTCGACCGACAAGATGACTCCAGTGACGAAGTCCGACGCCGGCGAGGCTAGGTAGACCGCTGCTCCGATGAAATCCTCCGCCTCGGCATTCCGCCCCCAGGGGATGCGGGAGAGGAGCCAGCCGCTCGTCACGGGATTCTCAAGGACGTCTCGGGTGAGGGGGGTCCGAAACACCGCCGGAGCGATGCCGTTGACATTGATCCTGTGTCTGGCCCATTCTGTGGCCAGCTGTTTGGTCAGGATATGGACGGCTCCTTTTGAGACGCCGTACCCCGTGTTGCCCGATGGGCTGCCGACGAAGCCGCGCACCGAGCCGATGGTGATGATCTTGCCGCTCCCACGCTCGATCATGTGGCGCCCTGCGGCCTGGCAACACAGAAAGGTGCCACGGACGTTGACGCTCATCACCCGGTCCCACTCGGCCGCGGGAAAGTCCTCGGCCGAGTAGCGATTACTGATGCCGGCGGCGGTAATAAGAATGTCCACGCTGCCCATCTCCGCGATCGCGGCATCTATCATCGAGCGAACGCCGGCCTCGTCTGTCACATCGCACGCCAATGGCAAGGACCTCCTGCCCAGAAACTCGATGTCGGTCACCGCCGACTCCAAGCTCGAGAGGGCAAGATCCGTCACGACCACGTCGGCGCCATAGGCGGCGAGACCGCGCGCCAGCGCGCCGCCCAGCGCGCCGCCCGCCCCCGTGACGACTGCGACCCGGCCCCCGAGATCGAAGAGACAGCCGATCTGTTCCACCGACAAGCCGGCCCGCTCACTCATGAGACTCCCCCGTCCCGGCGAGCACCTCGCCTACCTTGGCGGCCAGTCCGTCGACCGAGAACGGTTTCTGGATGAAGTGCACGTCGGGTCCGACGACACCATCGGACGAGATGATATCGGCCGCGTATCCCGACATGAAGAGACACCTCACGCCGGGTTGGATGATTCGGACCCTTTCCGCCAGGGCTTGGCCGTTCATCCCGGGCATCACAACATCGGTAATTAGCAGCTGGATCTCGTTGCGGTGCGCGTCGGCGAGTTCAAGCGCCTCGGCCGGCGTACCGGCCGCAAGCACCGAATAGCCAAGGCCCAGGAGAATGCGTTCCGCCATCTTCAGAATGGCCCCCTCGTCTTCGACCAGCAGTACGGTCTCCCCCTTGCCCTCGATCCCTTGCTGCCCGCCGGGCGCCTCGATCGAAGTGACCTCTGTGCCGAACCTGGGCAGATATACGCTCAAAACGCTGCCCTTCTGTGGTCCGCTCTGTGCCTCCAGAAACCCGCCGTTCTGAGTGACGATCCCGTAAACGATGGCAAGGCCCAAGCCGGTGCCCTGCCCGACATCCTTGGTGGTGAAGAACGGTTCGAATAGATGTTCGAGAACCTCGGGTTCGATGCCACAGCCATCGTCGCTCACTGCGAGCCTCACGTAGTCGCCAGGAACGCAGCCCGGGCGACGATCGCAGTAGGCCTCGTCAAGCGTGACGTTCTCGGTCTCAATGGTGATCCGGCCCCCTCCCGAGATGGCATCCCGAGCGTTGACGCAGAGATTCGTGAGGACCTGATTGACTTGGACTGGGTCGACGTTGAGCGGCCAAAGGGAGGCAGCCGGAATCCATTCCAGCTCTATGTCTTCACTGATCATCCTGCCTAGCATCTGCAGCAGATCAGATACCGTCTCATTTAGGTCGATCACCCTCGGGACCGCTGTCTGCCTCCGGGCAAAGGCCAGCAATTGCCGGGTGAGGTCCGCCGAGCGCTGGGCAGCGTTCTTGATCTCTACGATGTCGCCGTGGAGGGGCTCCGATGGATCGAGCTGCATCAGAGCCAGATCGGCATGGCCCAGGATCACCCCGAGCATATTGTTGTAGTCGTGAGCCACCCCCCCGGCGAGCCGGCCCACCGACTCCATCTTCTGTGACTGGAGAAGTTGCTCGTCGCGCTCGCGCAGAGCTTCTTCCGCCCGCCTGCGCTCGCTGATGTCGCGGACGAAACAGTGGTCGTACTCCACCCCTTCGAACTCGACGATGCTCAAGGAGATCTCGACGGGGATGATCTCTCCGCTCTTTGTCCGATAGTCCTTCTCGATCGTTACCGGTCCCAGTTCCTTCAACTCATCCCAGCGCCGAGGCCACATGCCCGCTTCGAGGCCCAGATCCACGTCGAAGACTGTCATATGCAGCAGCTCTTCGCGCGAATACTCGAGCACCTGGCACAGGTACCCGTTGACCTCGCGGATCCGACCCTCCCGATCCAGGCGCACCACTCCGATGCCGGCATGCTCGATGGCATGGGATGCGATCTGCAGTTCCCGCTGGGCACGCTTTCTCTCGCTGATATCCCGTATCGTGCCGGCGGTGCCGGCGAAACTGCCGGTATGGTAAAGAGAGGCGGACAGCTCCCCGAAGAAGACCGAACCATCCCGGCGCCTCATGCCCAGTTCCAGAGTCTTGGCGGGCTGACCGGTGTTGACGGTTTCGGCGAACGCGGATAGCGCTCTATCCATGTCGCCGGGCGCCAACATCTCTGCGAAATGCCTGCCTTCCATATCTTGGACCTCAAGCCCGAACATCTCCTTAGCGGCCGGAGAGAGATACGCGATAAAGCCCTGCGAGTCGGTGATGAAAACCGTATCGTTTGTTTGTTCGGTAATGGTGCGGAAACGCTCCTCGCTGCCCCGCAGCGCATCTTCCGCGCGCTTGCGCGCGGAAACGTCATCGAACATGGCCACCACCTCGCCCGAAGGGAGCCGGAAGACGTAGTTCTCCGCCCAGAAAGCGACATGGTCGTCCCTATAGCGCCCGGTGGGGTGGTGTGCCGCCTCGCCCGTGCGCCAAACACTTTGCAGGACCTCGAAGAGTCCGAAGTCTTTCACTCCAGGAAACACCTCGGTGACCCGCCGGTTCACCACGTCGGCCTCTCGCACATGCACCGCCCGCTCGGCCGCTCGGTTGAATTCCTTGATCAAGAAATCTGCACCGTCGTCGACCGCTTCGTAAACCGCTACGCCCGTGCTCGCGTTGTCGAACATCTGTCGCAGGCGTTCCTGGCGCACGAGAGACTCGTTCGAGAGCTGCGTCCTTGCCCACGCGGCGGAAAACTGGTTGGCAAAGGCCATGACTGCTGGCAAATCCGAGAGCGCCAGATCGTTTCCCTGCAGAACGAACACGCCCGCGACCTCGCCACCGACGGCCACGGGCGCCACGATCGTCCTTTCGATCTCCAGCAGCTCGACTATGCGGCGGGACACCACGCCGGCAGGCCTTGGCAGCCCTCGCTCTATAAGCTCGGCCGTGTTCGGCAGCAGGGCCGCCTGCCGGCGTTCAAACACCGTGCCGAATTCTGGGAAGCTGCCGAGGGGTATGCAGATGTCTTTGGGCCCCCTGTCTGCCAGCTTCTCGGCAGCCGCCAGGGCGCTCGAGTCGTGACTCATGAACATCGGGCGAGCAATGGCCGCGGCCGCGTCGACAGCGAGGAGTACGGAGGAGAAACCCACCTTGCGCAGCTCTGTTGCCGCTGCCGCGTGGACCTCGTCGAGGGAAGAAGCCGAACCCATGGTGGGCGCCGCTGCGTTCAGAGCTTCCAGCAGCGCCGCCTGCCGGTCCGAGCAGATGCCGCGGTCGGGCCCTGCCAATCGATCTCCGTCCTTCTCCATGGGTCATATACTACTACCCTGGCACGGCGAACCGGCGGCCAGCCTGCAAACTACGCTTGAGCTTGAAGCTGAAGGCCTTGGTCGGTCGACTCTTCGGAGGGAGCGCCCAACCTTTGCAGACCCCTCTCATGGCGATGAACTCGCACCAAGGCGTCGACGACCTGCGGATCGAACTGCCAACCGCTTTCCTGCTCGATCTCGGCCAAGGCTTCGGGGACCGACCACGCTTCCTTATATGGGCGTGCATGAGTCAGGGCGTCGAAACTGTCGGCCACGGACACGATGCGCGCCGCCAGAGGAATGTCGTCGCCGGCCAGACCGTGAGGGTAGCCCTGGCCGTCCCAACGCTCGTGGTGAGAGAGAGCTATTTGTTCCGCCATCCGCATGAGCTGCGACTTCGCGCCGTGGAGCAGCCCCGCTCCCAGGCGAGCGTGTTCGCGCATCAACTTCCGCTCGTCGTTGGCGAATCCGCCGGTCTTGGGCAGGATGCTGTCGGCGACCGCCACCATGCCCAGATCGTGGAGAGGAGCCGCCCGCATGATGAGCTCCGCCTCCTCGGGAGGGCAATGCAGTTCTTGGGCGATGAGGGCGCTCAGACGGCCCACGCGATTGGTGTGCTGGCCGGTGGCGTCATCTCTGACTTCGGCCACTCGCCCCAGATGATCGAGCGTCTCTATGTGTGCTTGTCGCAGCTCGTTGGTGCGGCGCTGAACCAGCTCCTCCAGAAGACCGCAAGCCTCATTAAGCCGGCGGCTCATGAAACGGGTATCAAGGAGGGAGTGCACATGCAGCAGGAATTCCTGGATGTCAACGGGCTTGGCAAGGAAGTCCTTCGCCCCAACCTGCAAAGCGCGGAGCCGAGCGGTCATGTCATCCACCCCACTGACTACCAGCACCGGCAAGAAAGTGTCCTGAGAGAGCCGACGGCTCACGTCCTCAAGAATCGCGTAACCGTCCAGTCCCGGCATGCAGAGATCAAGCACGACGAGATCCGGCGTAACCGCGTCGAGGTAGGCCGGGAGCGCGGTGGGATCGGTGAACCCTTGAACGTGGGAATAGCCGGCCCCTTCAAGGGCGCGGCTAAGCAGACGAACCATGCTCGGCTCGTCGTCAACGACCAGTATCCTGGCATCTGCGTAGCAGGCACCGCTCAAGGCCTATATCCCGGCTTAGGTAGTTTAGGGGTTGTATCGACGCGCAGGCCCGGAAACGTTAGCCGGAGCCCTCCAGAGCCGCCCGCAGCCGTTCCGCCAGTTGAGCCAAGGTGTAGGGTTTCTGCACGAACCCCACCAAACCCTTGCCGGCGAAGCGGGAGGTGATATCTTGCTCGGTGTAGCCGCTCGACATGACCACGCGAACC
>Ga0214473_10004884_pt1 | contig 16098 bp, 14 predicted proteins | sample RVTome_7_FD_203509 | JGI IMG/M metagenome (GOLD analysis project Ga0214473, IMG submission 203509) | Soil microbial communities from uranium-contaminated site in the Upper Colorado River Basin, Wyoming, United States - RVT98D197 | ecosystem: Environmental > Terrestrial > Soil > Contaminated >... | reverse complement strand
ACGGGGCGCTTCCTGAGCAGGGACCCGGCCGACGGCGACCCGCAGCGCCCCGAGACCTTCGCGCCGTACGCCTTTGCGAACGGCAATCCGTACGTGTGGAGGGATGTGACGGGGCGGTTCAATCTCGGCGAGCAGATGGCGGTGGTCGTGACCGCGCAGAGCCTCGCGCTGATCGCCGTGGCAACCGTTTCGGTCTGCGCGCTGGGCCTCGCTACGTCCTTTGCCGCCGTTGCGAGCGGCGCCGCGGATCGAGCTCCCGCAGGGCTGGGTCCCGGGGGACCGTGCCAGGTCGGGCGGGAGGAACGGGGCACGTGCGCCACGAGGTATCCTGAGCTCATGCTCTGCGGCGACCTGCCGCCGGAGTACAGGTTCAACACGCGCGACGCCGCGCTGCGCGAGCTCAAGCGGTACCACGGCAACCCGCACCTGCGCTACGGTGCAGATGAACCAGTAGAAAAGGACGGCAGCCCTTGCCCGGGCCAGGGCCGGCACATCAATGTCCGCCCGGGGGGGAGTTCCATCACGACCTGCTTCTGCTGCGAGGACCGCGCGACGGGGCCCATCCGGCGAGAAAGGTGCAGGGTGTTCCGTTGAGCCGCCTCGACCACATCCGCGAGCTGGTCCGAACGCGGGCACGGAACCGCGAAGGCCTGCTCAGCTATCAGGAGCTGCGGCGCGAGCTCGAGAGACGCCCGCTCGCGCCGGTGGTGACGATGATGGTCGAGCGGCTCACTCAGCTCGCGCCGATGTTCCTGGGCGGGGAGGAAGATCGAGAGTTCGCCGAGGGCGTGCTGGCTGGACGCCACATGCCGATTCCGGAGGGTCACCTGTCGCTGCCGGGCGCGGGCGCGTTCCAGAACGCACTCAGCGACCTGATGGACGCGCGTGACCCGGACGCGCACTACGCGGGGCACGCCATCGCGCCATCGGAGAGACGTTCGGCGCTGGACTTCCTCTTGAGCGCAATCGCCTGGTCGGTCTGCGCCGAGATGGAACGCGCTTGGGGTCTCGCAGATCCGGAGCGTTGGCGCGCGTACCATGAGGCCAACGTCCGGTACATCGACGCGGCCAACCGCGCGCTCGATGCCGGCGAGGACACCGACTCCATCGATCGTTCATTCGAAGAGCTGCAGCGCGGGTGGTATGACGACCCTGCGGTCGTCGAGGCGAACCTCGCCGGGTGGGACGACGTCCTCGACCGGCTCGAAGCACTCGATTCGCGGAAACCGTGACGGTGCCGAGATCGTCGCGAGGGTCGCGTTGCCTGGCCGTACTGCTGGCGTCGGCGACGATGCTCGGCGCCGCGGACGCGTGCGGCTACGGGTACGACGCCGACGGCAATCGCACCACGCGCACCGTCGACACCGTGACCGAGGACTACGGCTACGCGGCCGGGGCGCGTCTGACCGACGTGAGCGTCGGCGGCGCGCCCACAGCAGGCCTCGGCCACGACGCCGCGGGGCGCACCATCGCGATCACCCGCGGCGGCGCCGACTGGGAGCTGCGCTACGACCCCGACGGACACGTGGTCGCGCTCGACGACGGGGGCGCGCCGCTGGCGGAGTACGGCTTCGACGGCGAGGGCCGCCGTGACACGGTCACGCACGCGGGCGTGACGCGCAGGTACCTCGAGGCCCCGCTCCCCGAGAGCTCCCGCGACGGCCCCCACGCCGTGCTCGACGACGCCGGCGCCCCGCTCGCCGTCTACGTCTGGGCGGGCGAGCAGCCCCTGATGCGCATCGACCTGGCGACCGGCGACACGACGTACTACCTCGCCGACCCCGAGGGCAGCGTCATCGGCCTCGCCGACGCGACCGGCGCGCCCACCGCGAGGCTCCGCTACGACGGCTTCGGCAACCCGCGCGGCCCGAGCGCGTTACCCGCCGGCACTCTCGGCGACTTCCGCTTCCACGGCATGTGGCTCGACCCGACGGGTCTCTACCACGTCAGGGCCAGGAGCTACGACCCCGAGACCGGCCGCTTCCTCAGCCGCGACCCGGCCGACGGCGACCCCCAGAGCCCGGAGACCTTCGCGCCCTACATGTTTGCGAACGGCAACCCGTACGTGTGGCGGGATGTGACGGGCCAGCAGACCTCCATCGCCGAGCTGGGCCCCACCATCAACGTCGCGATTGAGCTCCACCTCGTCGCCCTCGCCAGGGCCGCCTTCCTCGCGTGCGAGGCGGTCAGCGCCATCGACGCTCTCACCGGCACGGCCACCGGCGAGGGGGTGTGCTACAAGAGGGAACGAAGGGCAGAAGAGTTCGTCGTGCGACTCCAGGCACAGGGATCCGGGCTCGAGAAGTCGGAGATTATCAGGGCAAACGAGTCCATAACGGTTGCTCAGGGCATCGCTGGTTTGGTGGCACTTGGGGCTCAGCTGACGCGGAGCGAGCTTCGTCTGTTAGCTGGTGCGTTCGCGGCTGCGGCGCGGTGGATCTCCCAACGTCCACCACATGGGGTTCACGCCCACGCATCGATGCATTTCACGAACCCTGGCGTCAGGCGTTCAGTCGCGCGAGTCGATGTGGAAGTCATCGTGGGTCACAACTTCCTCCGATGAGGAGACGAGGTGCGCGTTTGGTGCCGGATCGAGGCACTGGGGATCAGATTCGGAGGACTCTCGGGATGAAGGTCAATTGGGAACAGATGGCTCGCGAGGTTGGTTCGCTCGTCGTCGACGGGCGCGAGTCTGGTGGAACCCACTACGCTCGCGCAGCGCTTTCCAACCTGCTTGGCAACAAGGTGATCGTAGAGGCCGTAGGGTACTGCTTGGAGCTCGGGCCGGGCTCGGAGCTTGCGCGCAGCGTTCTCAGTCTTATCAAGCCACCAGCTGCGATGATGGAATGCTACCGCGTGTTCAGGGACTCTGCCGATCCTGTGGAGCGCGGGTGCGCAGTGTCGCTGCTTCGTGACGTCGCTGATGGCACGGCGCTCGGTTGGCTGGACGCAATGCTGAACGATCCGGAGCCGGGCATTCAGCAAGGCGGTGCGGCGCTTCTGGCGGAGCTCGTATGGGACGGCCGCGTGGAGCCGGAGGAAGCCGAGCCCTGGGTCGTGAAGGCTGAGGGGCACGACAACCCGGACGTCAGAAGGGTGGCAAGGCAGATGCGGCGAGACTATCGACTTGAGGAGGCCGAGCTGCGTTGGAGAGAGCAACTTGCTGCCGACGGGCCCGATGACGAAGAGCACGAGAGGTAGCACCGACGCCGCAGTCGGGCGAGGCCACGTCGCACAGCTTCGGGCCGCAGGACCGGGTCAAGCGCTGGCACATCAACGTCCGCCCGGGGGGGAACTCCATCGCGACCTGCAACTGCTGCGAGGACCGCGCGACGGGGCCCATCCAGCGAGAAAGATGCAGGGTTGACGCCGAAGCGGGTCAGGCGGCGGCCCGCGGCGTTGATGAAGAGCGGACGCGCCTCGTGGCGTGAGCGCGAACGCCTCCACGTCGCGCGCCCTCGGTTCGCTGTCTAGGGAAGCGGATCAAGTCCATGCGCATCACGTTCGACAGCGCGCGGCGGGCTGGGCTCCACCGGCGAGGCGGCCACCCATCCGAGTCGAGCGGCGGTCGCAATGAGCGCGATGCCGACTAGGATCGCGACGATCCTGTTTCGTGAGTCTTTCGCATCCCGCAGCAATGGTGCCGGCGGGATCGAAGGTTCCTCGACGACTCCAAACGGGTTGAGACGCGGGAGCGTGCGCGCCGGCAGCTCGCAGTTCGCAAGGCCGCGCAGACCGCCGTCGCGGTTGCATCGGAGTTCGAGCCCGATGGCAGACGCCACGCCGACGGGCTCCCTGCTCGTCATGGCGTTCTTGAACTCCCCGCGTCGCACAGACGCGTGCATCGCTACAGCCAATCCCACGGCGCCCGCGGCATCAGTATCGGCCAGGACGCCGTAGAGCCGTACTTCGTTGACCGATGGTGATGCTTCGAAGGCTTCCCAGATCAGACGAATCCCGAGTTGCAGGCACAGGTCCTTGTACATCTGTCCACGATCAGCCTTTGCAATCGGCCGGGTCCAAATGGAATCGTCCTGACGATGCAGAAATCGAACGCCTGGCACTACCTCAAGCGGGGGCATTTCGAAAACGACCGCGACACCTGCCTCCGTAGCGCCGACGCCGCGGAGTCTGACGTCGAAGGGGAGGTCAAGTCGGTTCAGGCGCAGCTCCACGAGGCGAGCGGTTGCCGACTCGGGCGTCGCGACGTCAGTCTGCGTCACGGCCCTAGCAATAGGGTACTGGTGGCGCCGCATGCGCTCGATCTCCAACCAGCTCGACGCTGCATCGGCCATCGCGCCTTCCCAGCGCTCCCGGCCCCACTTCCGCCACGACTCCTCCTCCCTCGCCGTCCCCGTCGACGTCCCCGCCGCTCGCCACGCCATAGCCGAGATCGCTGGACGGGCTTCGATCGGTGAGCCCGGAGCGCCCTCTCACGACGACATCCTCGGCGGTCAGATCGAGCGTTCCGAGCCTGCGCTCGTGATCTCCGTAGAGCAGGTAGAGCGCGCCTGCCTGTACCCCTCCGCCGAGCGGGTTGTGTGGATCTCCGATGGCCAGATCGCTCACGCCGTCCCCATCGGCGTCGCCCACGCCCAGACCCGCTCCCAGATACGAGGCCGGGTCCTCGGGATGCACGGTGAAGTCCGCATCGCCGGCGTCGAGACTGCCGGTGAGCCGGTGGCGCCGCCCGTAGAACACATCGAAGCGGATGTCGGTAACGGAGACGCTGGGGACGGCGATGTCGGCCAGCCCATCGCCATCGAAATCTCCCGCGCTCCCCATCGTTACCCACAGCGGATGGGTCTCCCCGATCACGAGATCGGCCTGCTCCGGCCCGAGCACGCCCTCCCACGGCCCGGGTCCCCCGTAGAACAGGGCCACTGCACCGATCCTCGAGCTCGGATCGCTGCCTTCCATCTCGACCAGCATCTCGTCGTAGCCGTCGCCGTCGATGTCGCCAGCGAAGGAGGCCCCCAACCGCACCATCAGCGAGGCTCCGCCCGTGATGCGCAGGTCGAGCTCGTCCACGGTGAGCACCCCGCGGTAGCGTGCCCGCCGGCCGCGCAGCAGATAGACGTTACCGATCCGGTCCACGGCACCGCCGACGTCGAGGGGAGCGCTCACGAGCACGTCGTCGAGCCCGTCGCCGTCGATGTCACCACCGCCGGCGACCCGGTAGCCCATCGAGGCACGGTCGGCGGGCGGGTCGAACCGGACGGCCACGGTGCTCAGCCGGCTCGTCCCGGCGAGCCGCGTGGGGCCACCGTAGACGAGATAGGCGGCCGAGGAGCCACCATCGCTCATCATCGTATGGGGTGCACCCACGAGGAGATCGCCGTAGCCGTCGCCGTCCACGTCTCCGGCTGCTGCGAGCTGCTCCCCGGCGTGCGCGTACCGACTCTCGCCGATCAGGATCGCGTCGGCTTCGTGCACCGGGATGGACCCGCGGAACCGCTCCGATCGACCGTAGAACACGTACACCGATCCCTCCTGTGGCTCGCCGTGGTCCACGTTCCCATCGCCGAGCACGATGTCGGCAAACCCGTCGCCGTCGAGATCCGTCGCGATCACGGCGCTCCCTCCGAGCCCGCCTCGACGCTCGCCGACGAAGGTCGCGCTGCCCAGACTGCCGCTGGTCGCGACGTGAGCCTTCGAGGTGCAACCTGTCGCCGCGAGCAACAGAACCCCCACACAGAGTCGACGCCACGGGTAGTTGCACATCACGGGTTCCTCCAATCATCTTGAGCTGCGCTGTGGGTGTCCCCCGATCGAGCTCGGTGAGCAGCGAGGAGCCCTCGCAAGCGCGTCGCGTGCGGACTGCCCGCGTGTCGGGTCAGGAGCTGGTCCGCACGGGCCTCCGCCTCCGCATCGCGACCGAGCCGGAACAACGCCTCGATCGACAGCAACTCGCGGTCGAGACCGAGTGCGCCGTCTGGGTACGCCCGCTCGTGCTCTGCCGCCAACCGCAGCGCTTGCCTCGGGTCCGTATCCACCGTCGCTCGAATGGCCTCCACGAGGGCGAGCTCCTCCGCGAGCGTTCCGTTCGCCGCGGTCCGTCGATCCGCGGCGACCCCACGTCCTCCGCGCTCCGGCGCCGGAGTCGTCCTCGATCGCAGACCGTCCGATGCAGAGTCCGCGTCGATCTCGGGCACCCAGGCCAGGCTGGGCCGTGGCGGCTGCTCCTCTGAGACGGTCGTCGGGCCCGGCACCGCAGACTGCACCTGCTCCGCCAGAGTCGGGTCGCCCGACGGCGGCGCATGGGCTCGCGATGAGGGATCTTCAGCGCCGAGTCGGGGTGCCGCGCCCGCGAGCCAGATCCCGCCTCCGACGGCGCCGACGGCGAGCAACGTGCCGAGGCCCAACTTCAGAGCCGTGACTGCCGCGCCGCCGATCGCCGAGGCTCCGCCCGTCACCGAGGTTGTGCCCGTGCCCGCGCCTCCTCCGCCTGCCCCCGAGGAGCTCCCCTGTCCCCCTCCGGTCGCGGAGCCGCCGGGATGCCAGCCGAGCAGCGGCGCGACCCTGGACTCCAGAAGCGCCACACGATCGCTGCCGGGCTCGTCATCCGCGGCAGCGTCGAGGACGTCTCGGAGCGGGTCCGGGAGATCCGACTCGTACCAGCGCTTCGGCTCGCCCCAGTCGCTCATCGGGGACCCTCGCGGCGAAGGACGTAGCGCCGAACGGCCTCGCGGGCCGCGTGGAGACGGGAGTACGCGGTCTGCAGTGGGCAATCGACGGCGGCTACAACCTCCGACATGGGCATGGACTCGAGCTCGTAGAGCACGAAGACCTCGCGCTGCGGATCACTCAGCGTGTCGAGCGCGCCGTCGAGCAGCATGCGTGCATGTGCGCGGTCGAGCGCGCGGTGCTGATCCGGCGGCGTCGACAGCCGTAGGACCGAGGCCGACGGACGCTCGCGGCGGACCCGCGCCAGGCAGCGGTGGTCGGCGACGACCCGGCGCGCGATGCCGAACAGCCAGCGGCGCATCGGCGTCCGCGTGTCGTACTCGGGCATGCGCCGGTGCAGGACGATGAACACCTCCTGCGCCACATCCTCCACATCGGCGTCCCACACGCCCAGACGTCGTATCGTGCGCATGACGAAGGCCGCCTCGCGACGGAACACGTCGCGAACGGAAGGTCTGTCGGTGTCTGCCACCGTGTCCGCTCGTGCCGGGTCCCGCATCACGGGCTCCCCCCCGTATTGGGCGCTGCCGGCGCGAATTATCAGAATAGGCGGGCTCCCAGTGCGATTCGCGCCCCAGCGGCCCACGATCTCGCGCCGTAGGCCTCCATGACGGCGCCTGATCGGTCGTTCACCTCGAAGACCGGTCTGACCAGTTGGGCCTCGCCGACGACCGACGCCGAGACGTAGAGCACCTCGCCCAGGTCCAGCCGCCCACGCACCTGCCCTCCCACGCCGACGGCCGGCAGCAGCTGCGATCCGGTCCACACCTCGAAATCGCGACCCGCCCCTCGGACAACCCCCGCGGAGACCACCGGGCACGCGTCCAGTCCGCTGCCCCACGCGTCGCCCGTCAGCGCGACACACACGGCGCCGCGAAGGGCGGCGTGGATCAGCTCCAGCTCGCCCTCCTGTAGGGCCGTCGTCGGGGGCAACGCGGCGAGGAGATCCAGCTCGGCGTACCAGACGGTTCCCAGAGTCATGTGCACCTGCAGCGACATGGCCGGGACCAGCGAGGGCAGGGGTCCGAGCAGGGCCTCGAGGCCGAGCTCCGCGCGGACGTGGGTCCGCGACGTCGGATTCTGGTCTGGGCCCGGCGAGGAGCGCGGTTCAGCCGCCGTCACCGTTGCCCGGGGGCTCGGCGGTGCTCGTCCCGAGTCCCGGGGCTCGCGGTCCAGCGCGCTGTCTCGCGAGTCGGAGGTCCACGGCGACGGTGACGCGGGCTGCGCCTCTGGACCGCGCAGCACGAGGACGACCGTCAGGGCGACGGCCTCGGCCACCGAGGCGCAGTCGTCCTCGGCCACTACGATCTCGCGGCTGCCCACCGGCACGCCGCCGAACGAAAGATCGATCCCCAACCTCCACCGCCCGTCACGCTCCTCGGCGCCCGACAGCGCGACCGCGATCCTGCCCAGGAGATGTTCCTCGGCACCCCTCTCCGCAATCCGCGTGCGGATCACCTCACCCGAGACGCAGTCGAGCGCATGCTCCGGGAGAGCGACGGAGACTTCGACGTCGGGCTCGCTCTGCGCCGCCGCAGCGACGGTCGCTCCCCAGATGGAGCACGCGACGACGAGCTGGGCGGTTCGTTGCACGGTGTCACCTCGCTCAGGATGCCACACATTCGCGCCGTCGCGATTGGGGGGCTACAACGTGTTACGCCGCCTGTCCGCCTCGTCGAGGGCGTCCGTCACGCTGCGATGCACGGCCAGTCGCGACGCTCGTCCCAGACGTCGCCCGCGCGATCGCCGGGCAATCCGTGGGCCGTGCCCCTCTTGCTCGCCCTCACCCTCGCCGTCGCGCGGTTGCGCAAGGGAGCGTGGCCGCGTGCGAGCCCGTCCGTGCGAAAACGCCGGAGGGGCATGGAAAACCACGGTAGTCCGCGCGACCATCACCGCGGGGGTAAGGTCGAATGCGGTGGTTCAGCGTAACAATTGGGCTTTTCGTTGCGGCCTGCTCGGGATCGCACGATGCGGATTCCGCCGCGGACGGCGGACGCATGGGGAGAGATGGCTCGGCGCCGCGCACCGACAGCGGTCCGGTCGTTCGGCGCGATGGCAGTGTCGAGCCGCCGCCCGGAGCGGTGGTCTGCGGAGCACACGTCTGTGCCGCGGGCCAGGCGTGCTGCCTGTTCAGTCTGGAGTGCTTCGATCCTACGGACACGGCCGCGTGCATGCTTCCCGCCGACGTCGGCGACCCGGGCGCATGTGTGTCGAACGCCGACTGCCGGGACGGGCAGATCTGCGAGAACAGCGACATCTTCTCTCCCGACTCGATACCGGGACCGGCGTGTGGGGGGACGGTCGGACACTGCGTCATGATCCGTGGACCGGATCTGTGCGGCGGATTCGGGGACGGTGTGTGCGGCTGCGACGGACGGACGTACCGCGATCCATGCGAGGCATCGCGCGCCGGCGTGCGCGTGTCGTGGATGTTCCCGTGCGGGGCGGCGAGCAGCGACACCTCTGTGTACGACTGCGACGCGGAGCATTCCCACTGCCCGGAAGGATCCACTTGTGACTTCGCCGCGGGTCGCTGCAGGGACGACCACCCCTTCATCGCGTGCGGGATCGACGAGCAATGCCCGCTCGACCACTACTGTTGTGGCATCGTCGGTGCGTGCATGCGCGACGATTGTCCCGACTGCTGTTTCGTCCCCCCGACGGGCACGTGGTACCCCTGTCTCCGCAACGAGGATTGTCGCGATCCGTACTCGGGTTTCGAGAGGGGCCCCTCCAGGTTCTACTGCGACTACGGTTCCCCTGCGTGCGGTGGCGAAGGCGGCTGCCGCGACCGAATGTCCTCCTGCGGCGGTGAGCTCGTTCCCGTCTGCGGCTGCGATGGCACCAGCTATTCCAACGCGTGCTGGGCGAGCGAGGCGGGAGTTTCGATCGCGAGCAACGGCGCGTGTCCGTGACGCCGTCTCGAGCGCGCCGCGACTCCTTGCCCTTCGGATGCAGTGAGTGGCTGGACGAAGCCGAGTGGACTCGCGAGTTGGAGCGTCACGTCACGCTCGGCACCGCCGGGCCAGGGCAGACGACTGTCCGCTTCGAGGGCTTCGGTGTGTCGCGGTTGGAGCCGCTTCTGCGCGAGACTCGGAATTCGGGGGTGCCACCCATGACTGACGACTGTGCTCCGGTGCATACGACAGGTCCCTCGTTTCGCGCGAGAGTCGAGGCGCTCACATGTTGCACCAGCGCGGGTGTGGCGTGGAGGAGCAGACCCTGTGGTCGCAGTAGCCGCCGGCGCAGGAGGTCCAGTCGCTGCAGACAGCTCCGTCGGGATGCCTGGCGCCGCACACGCCGCCGAGCGCCTCGTCGCATGTGAGATCGGCCGCCGGGTCGCACTGTGCCGTGCTCGAGCAGGAGTCGCCCGCCATCCCGAGAGTGCGACACACTCCGTGCAAACTGCCGTCGACCATGCTCAGGTCACAGTACGACCCAGGCACGCAGGACAGGAGCGCCGAAGCGTCCCGCCCGACGCCCGGAAAGGGATCCACCGGAGTGCAGTCCCCTCCCACGGCGACCCTGCCCTGAATGAGCTTCTCCGGCCCGCTGCCGGCGTCGGGATCGCAGTCCGCTGCGAGCATCCGCATCCGAGCGTTGGACAGCTCGGCGGCTCGGACGTCGATCGAGATCCGCCCGTCGGTGAAGGCCTCGCCCTGCAGAAGGAGGTCGCATCCCGTGGCGTAGCGATTCCGGCACGCGGCGGCGTCGGGGTCCGCGCGCTCGTCCTCGGCGCAGCAGCGTTGCTGGGCGTCACACACGATGTCGCCCCACTCGTGGCAGAGCTCGACGAGCCGCGCGAGTCGCTCCTCGGGCAAGCCGCCGTCCGGGCCGCCGGTGGACCCGTCGACATCGACCGACCCGTCGAGACCGGGGGCGTCGCCGGCATGGGAGTCGCGTGGCGGGCCGTCGCCGTCGCGGCCCTCGGTTCCACCGTCACCGACGCCTGGGTGCGCTCCGCCGCAGCCGCCGCCGAGCCCCAGGAAGACCAGTAGCGGAGTGACGAGGACGGCCCCTGCGAGCTGACCGCGCGCGGCACGATCCGACGCAAACGTGCTCCACACGCGCCCCCACCACGCCCGGCTCCATCGTCCCCGTCGATTCCACCGCTTCACGTCACCGGACCTCCTGCGCGCACCCAACATGCACCGTGGGCTGGCCGGATTGTCGCCGAAACGCGAAAACGCCCTGACCTGGCCGAAAGACGAGCGCCCCCGACACAAATACGCCGTCGGGGACCGTCTGGCCTGTTTCGCGGCGGGCCCTGGAAATCGGACCGCCGGCGGACGACCATGGATGCGTGGTCTTCCTGTCACACGGGCGCCGCGGTGTGCCGAGCCGTTCCGTGGGCACCCTGCGGCTCGGGACGCTGGGTCTGTCGCTCGTCCTGCTCCAGGGCTGCTACCTGCACCACGAACGCGGGACGGGCCGGGAGCCCGTGGAGGCGCTGCCAACCCCGGACGCGGGACCGCGTCGCGATGTGGGCGTCGCTCCGCGGGGGGACGCGGGTTGGGAGCCGATCTGGGATGCGGGCCCCGAGCCGGTCGCGGACGCGGGACCGCCCCTGCCGGCCGAGCCCGACCCGGACCTCGGGCCCGACGCGCGGCCCAGCGACTACCCGGAGGCCGACGAGTGGCTGGACCCGCCCGCGACCGGCGAAGACGAAGCGTGCTGCGAGCTGGGGGAGCCGATCCTCGTGACGTCGCGCGACGAGGGCACCGCGCTGTCCCACGACCCGCCTCGCATCGCCTGGGGGCCGGGCCGCTGGGGTCTGCTGGTCACGCGCCAGTTCTCGCGGCCGGACTTCGAGTATGAGCCGCGGGCGATCGTCTTCGAGCTGTCGGCCGATGGTCGACCGCTCGGCCCGCCGCGCGTGCTGGACCGGATCACGGACTACGCCGAGTCGATCCGCTGGGCCGAGGGACGGTGGGCCGTGGCGGTCACGGGGGACGGGGCCGGCGGGAGTCTGCGCCAGATCTACGCTCGGCTCTTCGACCGGGATCTGCGCCCCGCGAGCGAGTGGGCGTCGCTCGGGATCGGCGAACGGCGCCTGGTCGATCTGGCCCGGCTGAGCCACGGCGATCGGTGGCTCGGGATCCTGGGCGGGGAGGGACACCTGCGCGTGAGCCCGTTCCACGATCTCGGGACCGATCCGTCGGTCGAGCACGCGTCCGTCACGCCGAGTACGCTCCGTGCGGTCGGCCTCCGCAGCCGTGTCGCCGTGCTGGTCGGGCAAGATGAGGAGGGCTCGGCCCGCAATGAGCTCGTGGTGCTTGGCTCGGGCCCGGGCTACGCGCCCCTCGGCCGCGTCGCGCTCGCGACGCGCTACCGGGATCACGCCGCCCTGGCGGCGCTGCGCGATCTCGTGATCGCCGCCGGCATCGAGGGCGGGCAGGCGCGCGTCGAGGTGATCGACCCCTTCGACGTGACGCTCGTCGCGGGGCCGCGCACGCTCGGTGCCGCCGCCGGGTCGATCGAGTCCTCGAGCGACGCGGTCGGTGCCGCCGGCTCGTCCAAGCTCGGCGTCGCGGGCGTGTGCTATGGCGTCGGGATGGGGACGGAGCCGCGCGACATGGAGCGCGGCATCGACTTCCGGCTCGTCGGTCTCGACGGCGCGCCTCGCGGGCGCGCGGTGCGGATCGTCGACTCTCACTTCCGCGCAGGGCTCGTGAACTGCGCCGTGGGCAGCGACGACCTGGGCTTCCTCGTCGGCTGGTGGGACGGCAGCGCGCTCTGGGTGCGCCGCGTCCTGGTCACGCGCTGAGATCTGGCAACGATCTTCACGAAGCGCGGGCCATGCCGTGCACGGGTTGACCCGCGCGACATGCAGGATCTGTCGCGAAAGATGACCGGAGGTGGAGGTTGGCCAAGCCGAGATCAACCCACGTGCACGCGGCAGTCGCCCCCGGTGCGCATCCGCCGTCGTCGTCTCCACAGCCAGTCGTGACCGCGGCGAGGGCGATCATGCCGCCGCAGCGTAGCGCGAAGGTCACCAATCGGGTTCCGGCGCGGATGCGGTCAAGGTGAAGGCTGCTGCCTCCCGTGGGCGAACGGCATCACGGGCACAGGTCGACGGCGTAGACGAAGCCGGGGCCGCCGTACCCCCCCACACCGATGTACGCGAGGTCGCCTCCGACAGCGAGCGTGCTGCCCCCTGCGCCGATCTCGGCGCGATGGATGGACGGGGCGGCGGGGTCCGCGAGGATCAGACCGCTGCTTCCGAGCACGACCAGCGTGTCCCGCCAGATGGCGACGGCCGATATCCAGTCTCCATACGACACAGAGTCGACGACGCGGAGGGCGCCACCCTCGAGCGCAAGCACCACGAGCGTCGATCCAGCGACGTAGATGCGGTCACCGAGGATCGCGACGCCGTACGCGCGGGCGCCGGTCTCCGCCATCGCCACGACCGTAGGCGCGAAGGGCGAGGAAACATCGATCACCCACGTGGTCCCACCACCGCCGACGACCGCGACCCGGTCCCGGTCCCGGGCACCCTCCACTCCGGCGCCTGCCGGCACAGCGACCGCGCCGACAAACGTGGCCGAGGCCGGCCCGAGTGTCCATATCGCCACCTCGCTGTACCGCACGTCGATCAACTCTGTGCCCGACAGCATCTCCGAGCGGCTGAGGCCGCCGTCATCGATGACGTAGAGCGGGCTCGGCGAGGATGGGTCGGACAGGCCGAGGACGTTGACGTGATAACCGAACGCGCCGTCGTGGCTGGTGATGACCAGGCGGTCGCCGTCGGTGGCGATCCCCGACGGTTGGTCATACGCGATCTCGCCCAGAGCAACCATCGCGGTCGGATCGCGCGCGTCGATCGAGATGAGGCCGCGCAAGCTCTGCGCCACATAGACGAATCCGCCGCCGTTCGGTGCGAGCGATACGGGTAAACCCGGAACGGCGACAGCGCCGACCTGAAGCGGTTCGCCGCACGCGGCCGTCCCCGAGTCGGCCACCCCCGAGTCGGCCGCCCCGTCCAAGACGGCCGCGTCCAGGACAGCCGCGTCTCGCACTCCTGCGTCGCGGCCGGGCGCATCCGGGAGGCCGGCTTCGCGCGGTCCGGCGTCGCGGTCGCGCGGCCTCCCCGCGTCCAGCCCGGCGTCACCCCTTGCGGGCTCCTCCGGCGAACCGTGGCATCCGACGAGGGCGACTCCCCCGACACACACGAGCACGCCGGCCACTGCATGCGGCTGCCAGGTCATATTCCGAGGTTCGCACCGGCATTGGTCCGGCAGCAACCCGGCTCAGGATCATTTCGTAGACTCCCCCGAGCTGCTCGACAGGCCTTTCATGTGGACGAGCAGCTTCCGGGCGCTCGACGCAGGCGGACACCCTCGGTCGGCAATCGACACTCTCTGGGCCCGCGGTCCCGAGATTGGCCTCGACTTCGCGATCGGTCGTCACGCGGTCGTCACTTCCGGAGGCAGCACGGGCCCGCCATGGCTCGTGGCGTTCGATCGCGCGGGAACACTCGCGACGGCGCGGGAGGAGGGTTTCGGCGGCGAGCTCATCGATATCGGGCGGCTCGAGATCGCCCACCGATGGATCGCGGTCGCGTCGTTGGGACCCGGTGTTGGCGCCTACGCAGTCGACGACGACATGCGACCCGACGGTGAGCCCCTGGTCGTCACGCCCAGGGAACCAGCCGTGGTCGACGTGCGCGTTGCGGGCGTGAAGAGCCGAGCTCTCGTCGTGTGGACGACGCCGGATGGAGTCACTGCACGTGCTCTTCGTGCGCCGCCCCTCGCCACCGACGGCGAGCCCTTCCGGGTCATGAGCGTCGCGCAGGTATCGGACTCCGCCATCGCGGTCGAAGTATTCCGCAACCTCGTCGGGGTCGTCGCGATGGACGGACGCGACGTTCACGTCGCCCTCGTCGATGCGTGGGCGCGCGAGGTTCGCGGGGGTCCCCTCATCGTCGGCCACTCGGGGATCATCGACCGCCGGCCAGGGCTTGCTGTTTCGCCCGAGCACGGCTTCTTCGTCGTGTGTTGGGCAGTCGGACCTGGCCCGGCAGGTGGAAGCGGGAACGATGGAGTCGCGCTGCAGGTCGTGGGCGCGGATGGCACGCTCTTCGGCGCTCACCTCGATCTCGTGGAGCACGAGGGGAACATCGGCGGAGTCGACTGCGGTTGGAACGGACGCGAGATCGTCGTCGTCTGGTGGCGCGCAGGCGGCGACACTGCGTGGAACACCCTCTACGCACAACGCGTGCGTCCGACGTTCATCTGAGCTCGAACGAACGCCTGCAGTGCGAGCTCGGCTCCCGACTCCGAAACAGGCACACGACCGGTGCCGCATGAGGCCGCGGGACCAAGGGCTGAGCCCGTCGAAGGCCCTCGGAGGAAGTCTCGGATGGGTCACCGAGTGCCAGAGGCCTGGCTCTAGGCCAGCCCACTCTGCCTGTCACCCTTCGTGAAACACACGTCTTGTCTCGTCTTTCGGAGGCCCACGGGGCAACACACGGCGGCTCCGTGCGGACACCCAGTGGCCCGACTCGGGTCGTGGACCCGGAGTGAGACGCGGTCGTCCTCGAGCGCTCGCCGGCTCGGGCAGCCGGCGCCCGGACGTTCACGGCTCGGCCGCGTCGTCCGCGATGCCGAAGATCACATAGGCATGGCCGCCGGTTCGGTCGCCGATGGAGTCGCCTGACGCGCCGACCACGAAGTCGTCGAGGCCGTCGCCGTTCACGTCGTGGCCCGCGCCGATCGAGGCGCCGGCCGAGTCGTGAACGCCAGCACCTGAGTCGTCGTCGGCCGAGGTCGCCCGTCCGAGGAACGTGACCGATTCGGTGGCCAGATCGACCCCGCCAGTCCTGCGCGAGCCGTCTCCGAGGACGAGGTGAACGGCGCCGCGCTGATCGCGCGCGTTGGCGAGGCCGATCAGGAAGTCGCCATGGCCGTCGCCGTTCACGTCGCCCGCCTGCGCGACCACGCCCCAGGCGCTGGCCTCGGGCGCGCCGAGCGCTGCGGACGCGTCCGATTCCGTGAATGGGTCGCGCCAGCGAACAGGCTCGCCATAGAACAGCTGCCCGACCGTGTCCGACATCGTGCCGATCAGGAAGTCACCGAGCTCGTCACCGTCGAGATCACCCACGCCGCCCAGGGCGAAGATCGTCGCGCTGCCGTTGTACGGCGTCGCGATGTCCGCGAGCAGTGCGGTGGCGGGCAGGGCGGTGTTGCTGCCGCGCACGAGGTAGGCATGGGGATGAGGGATGTCGCTGGGCGAAACCGTCACCAGGAAGTCGTCGAACTGATCGCGGTCGACGTTGCCCGCAGGGGCGATCGAGGTGCCCAGGGGACCTGCCGCCCCTCCGTCGCGCAGCACGACGTCCGCCCGGGCGTGATGTCCGAGGCGTGCGCGCGTGCCGTAGTACAAGTGAATCCGCGCGGCCTCCGGTGC
>Ga0214473_10004883_pt1 | contig 16100 bp, 9 predicted proteins | sample RVTome_7_FD_203509 | JGI IMG/M metagenome (GOLD analysis project Ga0214473, IMG submission 203509) | Soil microbial communities from uranium-contaminated site in the Upper Colorado River Basin, Wyoming, United States - RVT98D197 | ecosystem: Environmental > Terrestrial > Soil > Contaminated >... | reverse complement strand
AGCGGATCACATGGGCCAGGGCATCGACGTTGCGAATGTGGCCGAGGAAGCGGTTTCCGAGACCTTCCCCCTGGCTGGCCCCTTTGACCAAGCCGGCAATATCCCAGAATTCCAGGTTTGTGGGGGTGACCTTTTCATGGGGGAGAATCTGGGCGAGCTTTTTCAGACGCTCATCGGGAACGGCAACGATGCCCTGATTGGGGTCGATGGTGCAGAAAGGGTAATTGGCCACCTCGGCCTTGGCGGCGCTGAGCGCGTTGAAAATAGTCGACTTTCCAGCGTTCGGCAGCCCGATGATCCCGCAGGCAAAACCCAAGGACCCCTCCCCCAAAAGGGAATAATGGAAGGTTGGAAGAATGGAATAATGGAAAAGAAAAGGCGGAAAATAAATTTTCTACTCTCAGTTGACCCATTCTTCCATCATCCCACCATTCCATTATTCCAATATTCCTGGTGTCTCCATTCCTTTGCGAGCATTATACCGGAAAACGGAGGAGGAGGCAAGAAAACCTCTTGGCTTTTTAAAATTGCTGAATCCTGCAAAAGTGGTGATTAGAATTTATGCTGAAAACAGAATATTTAAGAATGGCAAGGAAAGGTTTGTCCGCCAGGGACATCCGTTCGGCCGAGCGTTCGCCCGGGCTCACACCGAAGTCTCGTGATGGAGCCCTCTCCGCAGGCTGCGAGGCAGGGGGAAAAGTAATGGGGGATCGAGCTCTTCAATTCTTTTCACCCAGGCGGGATTCGTGGGTGCCGAATTCGGTAAGGGGCAGTACGCCTGGAATCTCCTTACTCTGGGAGAGTTAAGGGGGTAACCCGCATTCGCAAGCCGGGCAATGGGTCAAACTCTCTAAGTTCGACTCCGCAATCGCTACACTTATGGAAGCCTGCCCTGTATTCACACCGGCATATTGGGCAAAAACTGGCCGCGGTTTCACATTGTTTTTCCGGAGGGGCCCAGAGCTCTTCCACAGTAACTCCTCGCTTATTCAGGAGACCATGCCAAGCGTTTTCCTTCAAGGTCAGAAATTCAATTAATTCTTCGCTCCGGCTCTGAACTTTCCGGCATTTGATTTGATACAAATCCCTCCTCATTAAGTCCAAGAAATCCTCGGGTCTCAATAACTGCGCGGCCACGGCGTGATAATCAAATCTGGCATAGATTTCTCTGGTTAATTTGCCGACCACATGAATCGCACACACGGGGGATAAAATGATGGGCAAAATGGCGGAAACCTTTTTTTCCACCTTTTCTCCATAAATCTTCCTGCGCAAAGAATATGCAAAGACAACGGCCAGAAGGTAATTTGCGCCGATCAAGAACCCGAAGGGGGAGAAGTTCAAGAATCGATAGGTTTGGCAATATAGAACCAGCGGGAGAAGAACAAAGGTTTGAATAAAAAGCAACGAGCTGATTATTCTTAAAATGAAAAAGGAACTGGCGGAATTGACCCGGAGGGCTCGAACCTGCTCAGGATCTGTCATATCCTCCAACCAGGTTTTAATCTTTTCATAACGCGTTGGGGGGTCCAAATCCTTGAGATCACCAATCATCCCGATGGCGTGACTCGCACCTACCGCCGAAGGAATTGCGAAACAATCCTTTCCATTTACCCGGATCATTTTCCCATCGGCCTCAAGCTGTTTGATTTCATGAAAAGCCAGGAAATGGAAATCTTCTTCCTCATATGCATGATGGCCATTCTGCGCCGAAAAGTATAGGCCATCTCGGGTAAACCAAAAGGGGAAATCATAACAGCTGAAAGTCTCTCCTAGGGGGGATAGATCGGTGAGATGAAATCCAGAGATCTTAATTTTGAAGCGCTTGAAATAGGATACCAATAGGAATTCATAGTGCTTCACAAAGGTCACACAATCCAGCAGATACAAAATGACCAGGTAGGGAAATATTTCCTCCAGGAGGTATTTAATATTCATATCCCAACCTTGACTGCCCGATCGCGCGCTTATCGCCCGGTAACTTTACCGATGTTTGAGGGTCTCATGGGTTGTTTCATGGTGACCGTCTCATTATTCCTTCCCGTCAGCCCTTTAATAATTTTCCAGAGAACCCCTAAAATCGCCATCGCTACCGCCGCAACAAACTTCCAAGATTTTGCCAGGAATTTTAACAGGCCAAACTTGGCAGCCGCAGCGCCCGCCCCTCCCGCAATCAGGGCCGTCAAGCCATATTCAGCCACCTTGTCCCCTTTGACGTACTCGGCGTACCTTTTTCCTTTTTTGTATGAAAAATTATTAACAATGGTTTGCAGTTCTGGCTTGATCGAATTCAATGTTGCTGGATCGCCGACCAGGATTGTAGACATATATCCGTGACGGCCCAGCATCCGCACATTATAATTTACCACCTGTCCATCACTGCTTTCAGCCAATAGTGCCCATACCAAATTATTGCTTTGGGAATCATAGTGCGGTTTTTCGTACCAGCCAACTATTTTTAAGGCGGGAAAACCTTTCTCTTCCCTTATTTTATTTGCCCTTTCCGTCCCCTTGCGCATCGCCTCCAGGATCGCCTCAGCATCGATCTCATCTTTTTCCGTATCCTGGACATATCCGGCCGGGAAATATTCAAAGACTACGAACCAACCGGCAGCCGAGTTTTTGGGCATAATGAGCCCGACTTCCCGCTTGGTTGCGGGGTTTCCTATGGATTCCATCAGCTTCCGGGTATCAGCGGCGCTGGCAAATACGTAATTCTGGCCCAGTTCAACTTCGGCGATATTGTCCCCCAAATCGACTGTCCTTGGCCCTTCCATCCAGGCAACGTGGGGTGCCTCGAATAAACCATCTTGGGGAGAGAAGACGAATAAAAATAAGATGAAAATGATTCGTCCAGTCATTAAAGGCCTGACTTTTTCCATTTCCCTCTCCCTTTTTCGGATAACCTCAAATTCAAAATACTTATAAATAAATATCGGTTTTCTTTTAGAAAGACTTGAAATGATCTCCCATATTCTTAAATCTATTTTTCACCCGGGATGATCTCGTAGAAAGGGATTCAACCCCTCTTTTCGGGATGGCTGTGGCAAGGAGAGAAACAAACAACTCGTGTGCGGATTCAGAAATTCGCATAAGAATTGCTTGAATTGACACAAAGGCTTATGAGGGGTACAATTTTTATTAGATTCAGCTGGATTCTTGACCCCTCTTTAAAGCGAACTTTCAGCAGGATTTACTTTTGCCGCCGGTCGGAGGAAACCTTTTCGTGCACCCTGAAGCTCATTTATCGCTCTGGGTTCTCCTGATTGCCTTTTTCACTCTGATGGCTCTCCAGGTGCATTTTGCCGTACCGCTGGGGCAACCGGAGGAGACCGGGGGGAGAACTCGAAGGCGATCCCGGAGGCGGGGGGGAAAGGCTCGAGCCCGGATAAAATTCGGATGAAATCACGGGGGATTAAGGGATGACGGGTTGGCCGAAGAAGATGATGAGGAGAAGGGGTCCCCTCTCCTTTTTTCTCATCTTATCTTTGGGACTCTCCATTATTTTATACGGTGAAAAGGCCGCGGCGCAGAAAAGCGGGGCGCCCGGCCTGACCACCGCGATTGCGGATGTGGCCGAGAAAGCCATGCCCGCAGTCGTACACATCGAGGTGACCCAGCGCGTTGAGGTGCCATCCTCCGTGCTTCCCTTTGAAAGTGATCCCTTCTTTCGCTATTTCTTCGGCGGGCCTTCGGGGCCGCGTACGTATAAAAGGGAGATGCGCGGAATCGGTACCGGGATGATCATCGACAGCGAAGGGCACATCCTGACCAACCACCACGTCGTCAGCGGAACCACAAAGATTACGGCTAAAATGGCTTCCGGCGAAGAGTTTGAGGCAAAAATTGTCGGTGTTGACCCCAAAACGGACCTGGCTGTGATCAAGATCAAGGCCCCCAAGAACATCCCCCACTTGACCTTTGGCGACTCGGACAAATTGCGGGTGGGAGAATGGGTGGTGGCGATCGGCCACCCTCGTGGCCTGGAGCAGACCGTAACCGCGGGAATCATCAGCGCGAAGCATCGCACGGGAATTCTGGACCCCTCCAGTTACCAGGATTACATGCAGACCGATGCGGCCATTAACCCCGGAAACAGCGGGGGGCCCCTTTTGAACTTGGCGGGAGAGGTCATCGGAGTCAATGCCGCCATCGTTTCCGAGTCCGGGGGTTTCGAAGGGATTGGGTTCGCCATCCCGAGCAATATGGCCATGGCCATCGCCGATGCCCTGATCAAGATGGGAAAAGTGATGCGCGGATGGCTGGGAATCAGTATTCAGGATTTAACGGCCCCCCTGGCCGCGAGTCTGAATTTGAAAGTGGTCAAGGGTGCCCTGGTGGCGGATGTCACGAAGGGAGGGCCGGCGGAAAAGGCCGGGATGCGGCGGGGCGATGTCATTACCAGCCTTGATGGCGCAACGATCGAAAACGCCAATGATTTCAGGAACCGCATTGCCGCCACCCGTGTTGGAAAAAGGGTGGAGATTGGCCTCTGGCGCAAAGGAGAGCGGGTTGCGGCCCAGGCGGCGGTCGCGGTTTATAACCCTTCTCCCAGCGTGGTCGCCGTGGAATTAAGTAACAAATTGGGACTGGAGGTCAAGGAGATCTCAGTCATGGAGGCCCGCCGTATGCGCCTGGATTCGCGAGAAGGCGTGATCCTAACAAAGGTGGACCCTCGGGGGCCGGCGGGACGAGCCGGCCTGGAACCGGGGGACGTCATCTTCCAGGTCAATAACCGGGCTGTGCGGGGACTCAGGGATTACAACCGTATTCTTGAACAGATCCAGAGGGAAGAGGAAGCCTTATTGCTGGTTCGGGATAGTCAAACCGGAGAAGTCGGGTACTTAACTTTGGTGGCCCAATGAATGAAGAAGAAACACTGGGCGACATTCCCGAGGCTTTAGATTTTGTTCGCCCCAAGCTGGATGGGGGAGTTGCGCCGGAAAGTTCGGCAACCCTCGAGGTCTTCGATCCTTTAAAGAAGTACCTCGTGGAAATCCGGAAATTCCCCCTCCTCTCGCGTGAAGAGGAGATGAAGTTAGGCCGGCGTTGGCGGGATCAGCAGGACCGGGTGGCGGCCTACCGGTTAGTCGTTTCCAATTTGAGGCTGGTGGTGAAGATTGCTTTCGAGTACCAGCGGGCGTATGCCAATTTGCTAGACCTGATCCAGGAGGGCAATCTGGGGCTGATGCAGGCCGTAAAGAAATTCGATCCCTACCGGGAGGTGAAGCTGTCCTCATACGCTTCCTGGTGGATCCGGGCCTATATCTTAAAGTTCATCATCGATAACTGGAGCCTGGTCAAGATTGGAACCACCCAGGCACAGCGCAAGCTGTTTTTCCGCCTGAAAAAGGAAAAAGGACGGTTGGAGGCCTTGGGATTCGACCCGGGACCCAGGCTTCTGGCCGGAGCCCTGGATGTACGCAAGGAAGAAGTAACCCAAATGGAACAGCGCCTGGAGGGGAGAGATCTTTCTCTCAATGCCCCCTTGCAGGAGGATACGCGCCAGACCTATCTGGATATGCTGCCGGCCGGAGAACCGCTGGAAGAGCGGGTTGCCGATATTCAATTCAAAGAAGTTTTCAACCGAAAGATCGAAGAATTTTCCCTCACCCTGAAGGACAAAGAGGGTTTCCTGCTGAAAAATAGGCTATTGGCGGAGAACCCCCTCACCTTACAGTCCGCGGGTGACCAATTACGTATTTCGCGGGAAAGGGCTCGACAGATCGAAAAAGGAGTCCTGGAAAAACTGAAGGTCTTTTTACAAAAGCACTTTCCTGACATGGGCGAATTTCAAATTGCCCCCAAGAAAATAAGGGCCAGGAGAAAGGGGGGAAAGCCCCCCGTTAAAAATTTTTGATTGCGCATATCTCATCGAGGATTCTTAGTTCCCCCACCCCGATCCGCCATCCACAATTTTGTCCATCCCCATCGGCAACCCGGTTCGCGCCCTCAACCCAACTGGAATTAATCCTGGTGAAGACTGAAAAATGATCCAGGGTCAGCCTCCGGGGGCTTGACAACTCCGGGGGGAATGCTTAGTTTCTATCCGGTTGTTAAAAAACAAAAAGGGGGAGACTCGTATGGGACTGATTCGTTGGGATCCATTTCGAGAACTGTCTTCTTTGCAGGAACGCATGAATCGCCTTTTTTCTGATTTTCGTGTACGACCACCCTTGGGAGAGGAGGAAATCACCCAGGGAGCCTGGGTTCCGCCCGTGGACATTTATGAGACTTCGGATTCGATCGTACTGGAGGCTGAACTTCCGGGACTGACCAAAGACAACATCGTCGTCGAGGTGAAAGATAGTACGCTAACCCTGAAGGGAGATAAGAAATTCGAGAGGGAAGTGAAGGAAGAGAATTACCATCGGGTGGAACGCTCTTATGGAGGTTTCCAGCGGGCCTTCACCCTTCCCAGCACGGTCCAGCAAGACAAAGTAAAGGCCAAGTTCAGGGATGGGATTCTGGAGATCACGATCCCCAAGGCGGAAGAAGCCAAACCCAAGCAGATCAAAGTGGATATCGGCTGAAGAAAATTCCGGGGGGGGCGAAAGCCCCCTTTTTTTTCGCCCTGCCGAGCGGATCCTGAACAGGCCATTCTACCCCTGGCCTTTTGAAATCCATTCGGGTAGCATTCATAAAATATTCGGTCAATGAGAGAGGATGAAAGATGCGCTTTGACAAACTCACCCTGAAAGCCCAAGAGGCTTTGCAAGAAGCCCAGGCTCTTGCCGAGAAGTATGAGCACCAACAGGTCGAGCCGGAGCACCTCCTGCTGGCGTTGCTCCAGCAGAGCGAAGGAATCGTCCCTCAGGTATTTCAAAAATTAGGAGTTTCCTTGCCCAGCCTCTTATCCCAGCTGGAAGGGGGACTGAAGGCGATCCCCAAGGTTTACGGTGCCGGAGCGGGGCAAGTCTATATATCTCCCAGGTTGAAAAAAGTCCTGGATGGTTCTTTCCTGGAATCGGACCGGTTGAAGGACACCTATGTAAGCACCGAGCATATGCTCCTGGCCATTGCCGAGGAGCAGGAGGGCGCGGGGGCCAAAATCTTGGCCAGCCTGGGGGTCAGCAAAGACGGGATCTACAAGGTGCTCGTGGCCCTTCGCGGTTCCCAAAGGGTGACCGACCAGAATCCGGAAGAAAAATACCAGGCTTTGGCCAAGTACACCCGAGACCTGACCGAGCTTGCCCGGAAGGGGAAACTGGACCCGGTGATCGGGCGAGACGATGAAATTCGCCGAGTTTTGCAGGTCCTTTCCCGCCGGACGAAGAATAACCCGGTACTGATCGGGGAGCCTGGGGTCGGAAAAACGGCGATCGTCGAGGGCCTGGCCCAGCGCATCATCAACGGGGATGTACCGGAAACCCTGAAGAATAAACGCCTGGTGGCCTTGGACCTGGGGGCGCTCATTGCGGGAACCAAATACCGGGGGGAGTTCGAAGACCGGCTGAAAGCCCTGCTCAAGGAGATCACGGAGGCGGAGGGGCAGATCATCCTTTTCATCGACGAATTGCACACGCTCGTGGGAGCGGGAGCGGCGGAAGGGGCCATGGACGCCTCGAATATGTTAAAACCCGCCCTGGCCCGCGGAGAGCTGCGATGCGTGGGGGCCACGACCATCAATGAGTACCGCAAGCACGTCGAGAAAGATGCGGCTCTGGAAAGGCGGTTTCAGCCGGTGATGGTCGCTGAGCCGACGGTGGAAGATACCATGGCCATCCTCCGGGGGCTCAAGGAACGATATGAAGTCCATCATGGAGTGCGCATCCAGGATGCGGCCATCGTGGCCGCGGCCACGCTTTCCCACCGCTACATTACCGACCGGTTCCTGCCGGATAAGGCCATCGACCTGATCGATGAGGCCGCTTCCCGGTTGCGGATTGAAATCGATAGCCTGCCCGTGGAATTGGATGAAGTGGGACGGAAGATCACTCAACTGGAGATTGAGCGGCAGGCGCTCCTCAAAGAAAAGGATCGGACCTCCCGGGATCGTCTGGAAAAGATCGAAAAAGAGTTGAGCGACCTCAAGGCTTCCGCGGAAAGCATGAAAGCCCATTGGCAAAAAGAGAAAGAAATGATCCAAAAAATCCGCACCCTGAAAGAGCAGATCGATGAAGCCAAACGGGGGGAACAGCAAGCAGAGCGGGAAGGGAATTTGTCCAGGGTTGCGGAGATCCGGTATGGCCGGATGGGGGAGCTGCAAAAGAGGCTGGAAGGAGAAAATCAAGCCCTAGCCGCGCTGCAAAGGCAACAGAAGATGCTCAAGGAGGAGGTCGAAGCCGAGGACATCGCCGAGGTAGTGGCCAAATGGACGGGCATCCCGGTGGCCAAAATGATGGAGGGAGAGATCGAGAAGCTTTTGAAGATGGAGTCGCGGCTGAAGAATCGGGTTGTCGGTCAGGAGGAGGCGATCCACCTTGTTTCCAACGCCGTGCGGCGGGCGCGCGCCGACCTGCAGGATCCCAACCGGCCGATCGGTTCTTTCATATTCCTGGGTCCCACGGGAGTGGGGAAAACGGAATTGGCCCGGGCGCTGGCAGAATTCCTATTCGACGACGAGCAGGCCATGGTGCGTATCGATATGTCCGAATTCATGGAAAAACACTCCGTCGCCCGGTTGATCGGAGCCCCTCCCGGTTATGTGGGGTACGAAGAAGGGGGGTATCTGACCGAAGCCGTTCGCCGGCGGCCCTATTCTGTCGTCCTCTTCGATGAGGTCGAGAAAGCCCACCCCGAGGTCTTCAACGTACTGCTGCAGATCCTGGACGACGGTCGTCTCACGGACGGGAAGGGTCGGACTGTAGACTTTAAAAACACCGTCTTGATCATGACCTCCAACATCGGCAGCCAATGGATTCAAGACCTGGGGGCCAGAGAGCACGAAGAGATGCGTCGACGGGTGCTCGAGGCGCTACGGGCCCAATTCAAACCGGAGTTCCTCAACCGGGTGGACGATGTTGTGATTTTTCACGCCCTTTCTTTAGAAAATTTAAAGGAAATCGTAGAGATTCAATTAAGGAACCTGAGAAAGCGCCTGGCTGAGCGGAAAATGGATCTCCAGCTATCCGACCGTGCGAAGCAGATCCTGGCCAAGGAGGGGTTCGACCCCGTCTATGGGGCCCGGCCTTTGAAGCGGGCCATACAACGCTTGATCCAGGATCCTCTGGCCTTAAAAATTCTGGAAGGGGAGTTTTCCGAGGGGGATACGATCGAAGTGGACGCCGGCCCTTCCGACCAATTGATTTTTTCGAAAAAGGCCACCCGGGTAAAGAGCAGGGTTGTACCCGCTCATGCCTAATCGATCTTTAGTCCATTAAAAATCAGATTGTTGTCAGAAGGGTCGCGCCTTGCTTGACAACATTATTCATAATGATTACCTTTCTGAAGGAAGTGGGGAATTTTTTTTAAATTTAGGCTCCGAAAGAGCCCGTGATAATGGAGGATAATAAAATGGCGAAAATCGTGGGAATTGATTTAGGGACGACCCTTTCCGTCGTCGCCGTTATGGAAGGGGGAGAACCTAAAGTAATCATCAACGAGGAGGGGAATCGTTTGACCCCTTCGGTCGTGGCCTTCACCAAAGACGGCAATATCCTGGTGGGTCAGGTGGCCAAAAGGCAGTCGGTGACGAACCCTGAAAATACCGTCTATTCCATCAAGCGGTTCATGGGCCGGCGGGTCGAGGAAGTTAACGAAGAAATGAAGATGATCCCCTACAAAGTGATCAAGGATTCAACCGGCGCGGCCCGGGTGAAGATCAGAGATAAGGAATACTCGCCCCCGGAAATCTCAGCCATGATCCTGCAGAAGCTGAAAAAATCCGCGGAAGCTTACCTGGGGGAGAAAGTAACGGATGCGGTCATCACCGTGCCGGCTTATTTCAATGATAGCCAGCGCCAAGCCACCAAGGATGCCGGGACCATCGCGGGCTTCAACGTCCGCCGGATCATCAACGAGCCCACGGCCGCTGCCCTGGCCTATGGATTGGATAAAAAGAAGGATGAAACGATCGCGGTTTATGACTTCGGCGGGGGTACCTTCGATATCTCCATCCTGGAGGTGGGTGATAACGTGGTGGAAGTGAAGTCCACCAATGGTGATACCCACCTGGGTGGGGATAACCTGGACCAGAGGATCATCGACTGGCTGATTACCGAGTTCAAGAAGGATCAGGGAATCGACTTGAGCAAGGACCTCATGGCCCTGCAAAGGTTGAAGGAGGCAGCGGAGAAGGCCAAGATTGAACTCTCCTCCACCATGGAGACGGAGATCAACCTGCCCTTTATCACTGCCGATGCTGCGGGTCCCAAGCATATGAATTTCAAGCTTACCCGGGCCAAATTCGAGTCCCTGGTCATGGACCTTCTCGAAAAATCGGTTCCTCCTTGCCGGCAGGCGTTGGAGGATGCGGGCCTGAAACCCAGCCAGATCGATGAAGTGGTTCTGGTGGGGGGGTCCACCCGGATTCCCAAGGTCCAGGACCTGGTTCGAGAATTCTTCGGGAAGGAGCCTCACAAAGGGGTAAACCCGGATGAAGTCGTGGCTCTGGGAGCTGCGGTCCAGGGTGGGGTCCTGGCCGGGGAAGTAAAAGACGTTCTCCTTCTGGATGTAACGCCCCTTTCCCTGGGTATCGAGACCCTGGGTGGGGTCATGACCCGGCTGATCGACCGGAATACCACGATCCCGACGAAGAAAAGCGAGATCTTTTCGACGGCGGCAGACAACCAAACGAGCGTCGAAATCCATGTCCTCCAGGGGGAGCGAGAGATGGCCCGGGATAACCGGACGCTGGGGAAATTCCACCTGATGGGGATTCCTTCAGCACCCAGGGGCATTCCCCAGATCGAGGTTACTTTTGACATCGATGCCAATGGAATCTTAAATGTTTCTGCCAAGGACATGGCGACCGCGAAACAGCAGGCCATCACCATCACCGCCTCCAGTGGCTTGTCCAAGGATGAGGTGGGCAAGATGGTACAGGAAGCCGAAGCCCACACGGAAGAGGATAAACGCCGGCGCCAGGAGGTGGAGCTGCGCAATCAGGCCGATACGCTGGTTTACAGCACGGAAAAAACCCTGAATGAGCATCGGGAGAAGATTCCGGTCAGCGAAGTCAATGCCATCGAAGGGGCGCTCAAAGAGGCGAAGGAGGCCATTGCCGGCGGGGATATGAGCCGAATCCGGGAGAAGATGGAGCTTTTGACGAAGGCTTCCCATCGACTGGCCGAAATTATGTATCAACAGACCTCCTCCAAACAAAAAGCCGAAAGCGGTGCTGGCGGGGCTCGGGCCGGGAAGCCTGAAGAAGATGTCGTAGACGCTGAATTTGAAGAGAAAAAATAGTTTCATTTCTTGGGGGGATCGAGATGATCCCCCTTTTTTCCCACCATAACATCCTGATTTAATGAATTCATGTGGCCGGATAAGAAGAGGATCCTGCCGGGAATTCTTATCATTTCCCCAATTTTTTCCCCCAAATCTTTTCGGTTGAAAAAGAAACTCCATTTATGGTATAAGGAAAAAGATTCGAGTCATTCTGGGCAAAAGTAATCGATTATTCCATCGATGGCTTCGCGGAAAGATTATTACGACATTTTAGGAGTTCGGAGAGGCGCTACCGGCGAGGAGATTGAAAAGGCATACCTAAGATTAACCCGGACGTATCAATTCGACCGACCTCCTGGAAATAAGACCGCCGAATCCAGGTTCAGGGAAATCTCTGAAGCCTACGCGATTCTCTCGAACAAAGAAAAACGGGAAAGATACGATCGTGCGGGCAGTGAGCTTCCTTTTCCGAGCATTGAATGGGAATATGATCCCGAGGAAGGGGAAGAAGAAGATTTCACCCTGGAAGGTTTTGAGGATGTCTTCGAAAGGGGTATCGGCAGGGGGGAACAGGCACCTTTTCGGAAGCCCCAGAAAGGGAAAGGCCTATTCTTTAGTCTGGAGATTAAATTCGAGGAAGCCATCCGGGGAACCGTCAAGGAAGTTCGGGCGGAACGGGAAATTTCATGCCCTGACTGCTCGGGGAAAGGGGTTGATCCGGCAAGTCCCCAAAAGGTTTGCGAGGAGTGCGGTGGGGCCGGCCAGGTGCAGATTGGCCTTCCCCCCACCGCTTTTTCCCATGTATGCCCTCGTTGTGGAGGAGGGGGGAGGGTCCACCTCGAATCTTGCGGGTCTTGTTCCGGGAAAGGCACGCGGACCCGAAGGGAAGTCGTTTCGATAGAGATCCCGTCCGGGGTTGACGATGGATGCCGTATCTATCTTACGGGGATGGGGCATATTGGCAATGGCGGAGGGCCAGCGGGGGACTTGATTGTAAACCTAAAAGTGCAGGAGCATCCTTTCTTTCTAAGAAGAGGAGATGATCTGCATCTGACCGTCCCTTTGGCCGTTTGGGAGGCGGCTTTAGGGGCTGAAGTTGAGATTCCCGCTCTTGATGGGCCGGTGACTCTAAAGATCCCTCAAGGAACGCAAAGCGGCGATCGATTGCGCCTGGTGGGGAAAGGGGTTCCCCATTTCCATGGAGGCGGGCGGGGCGATCAAGTGGTTTCGCTGGAGATCGTTCTGCCCCAAAAGTTAAACGAAAAATCTAAGAAGGTCCTGGGGGAGCTGAAGCGGCTGAACCCGGAAAACCCGCGGAAACGATGCGGCTGGCGTTTTCACCCATAGGGGTGGAGGAGAGGTCGGTTCTTTTCCGTGGCCTCATGAAAAGCAAAGCATTATGATTGACTTAAGCAATTATAAAGATTATCTTTCGGACAAAGCGCATCAAGTTCTGGCTTCCGCCATCGAAGAGTCTCAAAAGCGGCAGCACTACTACCTGGGAGTGGAGCATATTTTCTGGGCCATTATGGAGGTGGAAAACACCCTTTTTGCGGACCTCGCCGACAAATTAAACGTGAGCCCAAAAAGAGTGGTCAGCTCCCTTGAGGTCTACCTGAGCGTTTCCAAACAAATCCTGGGAGGAGGCATGAAGGTCCCCCCCTCTACCAAAACCATTTTTAAACTGGCCTGGGACTCGGCGATCGGCTCCGGACGGAAGGTGATCGAAACGACGGACTTGCTGAAGGCCATTTTCCAGGAAGGTCACAACATCCCCGTGCGCATTTTGCGGGGGATGGGAGTAGACCCCAATGCGGTTACCCGGCTCATCTCCGTCCAGACGAAGGTGCAGGAAGAGAAGACCGAGGAATTCAAGAAGAGGTACGACCTTCCCCCGTACTTGAACAACTTCGGGGTGAATTTAAACAAGCTGGCACGGATGGGAAAACTTCCCCCCATCATCGGGCGAGACGCCGAGATTCGCCAGATGATGGAAATCCTCTGCCACCGCGACCGGCCCAACTCGGTAATGATCCTGGGAGAACCGGGGGTGGGCAAGACCGCAGTCGTCGAAGGCTTGGCCACCAAGCTGGAGACGTCACCGGAAGAGGTGCCCAGGAGGCTACGGAATTCTCAGATCGTCAACCTGCAGATGAACACTCTGGTGGCGGGAACCATGTTCCGGGGGATGTTCGAGGACCGCATCGAGAATGTGATCAAAGAGGTCAAACGCAAGCAGAACCTGATCCTCTTCGTCGATGAGGCCCATACCCTGATCGGGGCCGGCACCGCCCTGGGCGTACCCACGGACGCGGCCACGATATTCAAATCTTCCCTGGCCCGGGGGGAAGTGCAGATGATCGGGGCCACCACCGCCAGCGAGTATAAAATTCACATCGCGGAAGATGAAGCCTTGGCCCGGCGGTTCCGGATCATCACCGTCCAGGAGCCCACCATCGGTGAGGCCCGCCAAATCCTCCGGGGCATCCGTCCGCGCCTGGAGAAGAATTATTCGGTCAAGATCAGCGATGAAGCGGTGGAGACAACCTTGGTCATGGCGCCGCGCTATCAGCATAACCTCCGGCTTCCCGACAAAGCCATCAACTGGCTGGATACGGCTAGCGTGAAGGTGGAGATCGGGAGTACCAACGAGCCCGTGCTGGGAGAAGATATCATCCGGGTGATCTCGCAGGAGACGCGCATTCCCCGGGAAATGGTCTTCCGGGACACCACCGAGCGTTTCAAGGACATGGAGGAGGTCCTGAGCCACCGGGTGGTGGGGCAGAAAGAAGCGATCTCGGCTCTGGCCCGAAACCTGCGCCTGAATAAAGGGCCGCTGAAGGAAAATTTTGAACGGCCCGATGGCGTACTGCTCTTCCTGGGCCCGACGGGCGTGGGGAAGACGGAGTTGGCCAAAACCTTAGCCGAATTTCTTTTCGGGGATGAAAAGAAGATGGTGCGCCTGGATATGTCCGAGTACCGCGACTCCACGATTTCCGTGGACAAGCTCATCGGCATGCCCCGGGGGATCGTAGGCTCCGAGCGCGGGGGAATCCTGACCAACCAGGTGCGCGATAATCCCTACACCGTGGTCCTGCTGGACGAGGTCGAGAAGGCGCACCCCAACGTGCTCAATCTCTTCCTCCAGGTTTTTGACGAAGGCTTCCTGACGGACGGCCGCGGTCGAAAAGTTTATTTCAGCGATACGGTCATCATCATGACCTCCAACCTGGGGTCCGATGAATTCAAGCGCTTCATGAAGCCCATGGGGTTCCTGGTGGATACCCAGCAACTGGAGACCGTGAAGAAATCCATCCTGAAGGAAGTGGAAAACCATTTCTCCCCGGAGTTCCTCAATCGCGTCGACGATATCGTTGTCTTCTCTCCCCTGACCCGCGAAGAAGTGAAAGAGATTTGCCAGCGCTATTTGGAGCGTATCCGGCAGAACCTCGCGGCTCAGGGAAAGACCTTTGTGATGACCGAAGAGGGCCTGGAGTTGTTGGCCGAGATCGGGTTCAGTTTGAAATACGGCGCCCGGTTCCTCAAGCGGCGGATTGATGAACGGGTAAAAATTCCCATCACCCAGCACTGGAAGGAAGGACAGGAATTCGACGTCGAGGCCACGGGAGGGGAGCTGACCGTGAGCTGGAAACCCTAGGAGACGGAGGCCCGCCCGGGGGGCGATCGCCGCCCGGGATATTCATTCGCGATTCTTCTGAAGTTAAAACCCGCATTGAAATTTAAACTCGGATTCTGAAAAGAGGGACGGAATCGATGGAGAAGATAAGGTTGGCGATTGTCGGGGTCGGAAATTGCGCAAGCTCCCTGATTCAGGGGATCGAATATTACAGGACTCACGAGGGTGCGGAAAAAGTGGGGCTGATGCATTATGATCTGGGGGGCTACCAGCCCGGGGACATGGAAGTGGTCGCGGCGATCGACGTGGACAAACGGAAGGTGGGCAAACCCCTGCGGGAAGCCATCTTTGCCCTGCCGAATTGCACCATGGTCATCAGCCCGAATGTGTCCAATTCCAAAACGATCGTCTCGATGGGCCACGTGCTGGACGGCGTTTCCGACCACATGCGCAATTACCCCGAAGACCAGACCTTCGTGGTGGGGGAGGAGAAACCCTGCGACGTGGAGAAGGTTTTGCGGGATAGTGGCGCGGAGATCTTGCTGAACTACCTGCCGGTGGGCTCCGAGGAAGCGACGCGATTTTACGCGAATTGCTGCTTGAATACGGGGATAAGCCTGATCAACTGTATGCCCGTCTTCATCATCTCCGACCCGCAATGGGGACGAAAGTTTACCCAGCGGAACATCCCGGTCATCGGTGACGACGTCAAAGCCCAACTGGGGGCCACCATCCTCCACCGGGCGCTGACCCAGCTTTTCGTCGACCGGGGCGTGAAGGTCGACCGCACGTACCAACTGAACACGGGCGGCAACACGGATTTTCTCAACATGCTCAACCAGAGCCGTCTGCGGTCGAAGAAGATCTCCAAAACGGAAGCGGTCCAATCCATCCTGGATTCTCCCCTGGACGAGCGATGCATCCACATCGGCCCGAGCGATTATGTTCCCTGGCAGAAGGATAACAAGGTCTGTTTCCTGCGGATCGAGGGCAGAGGATTCGCGGGGGTCCCCCTGAACTTGGAACTGCGGCTATCGGTGGAAGATTCTCCCAACAGCGCCGGGGTGACCATCGATGCCATTCGTTGCTGTAAATTGGCCAGGGAGCGGAAGATCGGGGGGCCATTGACTTC
>Ga0214473_10004882_pt1 | contig 16100 bp, 18 predicted proteins | sample RVTome_7_FD_203509 | JGI IMG/M metagenome (GOLD analysis project Ga0214473, IMG submission 203509) | Soil microbial communities from uranium-contaminated site in the Upper Colorado River Basin, Wyoming, United States - RVT98D197 | ecosystem: Environmental > Terrestrial > Soil > Contaminated >... | reverse complement strand
TGGACGAGACGGTCATGACCGGTCGCGACTTAAGATTCCGGCCGCTGCCGATGACCGCGCTGACCAGCTCCATCGGCCCCCTGCCGATGCTCTACGCCACCGGGTCGGGGGCGGACATCCAGAAACCGCTTGCCGTGGTGGTGATGGGGGGACTGATAACGTCGACTCTGTTGACGCTTATCGTGCTTCCCACCATATACGATTGGTTCGAGAGCCGGGTCGAGAGCTTGGCCGAGAGCCGGGAGGACAAGCCGGGAGGGTAGAAAGGCGGCCGCGGGCCTTCGGGCTTGAGACCGTACTTATGGGTGGATCAGGGTGTTCGCCTGCCGATAGGCATCGACCAGCGTCGAAAGCGGCAGATCGGTGTGCCAGTGACCGGTGACCCGGGCGACCCCCCACAGGAAGAAGATCGTCCCCAGTCCGACGGCCGGAACGTACCAGGGGGACCACGACTCCTTTCCTTTTTTCGTGACCGTGAGACAGCTCTCCACCGGACAGGCCGAAACGCAAGACGTGCAGCCGGTGCACTCGGGGGTCCACACGGAAGTTTTTTTGTGCACGGTGATCTCGACCGGGCAGGCGCGGGTGCACGCCTTGCAGTCGGTGCAGGTTTCCGCGTCGCGGACGACCCTCTGCGGCGAGGCCCAGCTCACCAGGCCCAGCAACGCGCCGTACGGGCACAGGTACCGGCACCAGAAGTGCTTGATGACGATGGAAAGCGCGGCGAGGACGATCAGGGTGACCGCCGCCGTCCGCGAGATGTCCGTGAAGAAAAGGAGCATCTTCGCGTCGGCCGCGTGATTGTACGTGGAGTTCATGAATTTGTAGATCGCCACCTTGTCCATCCCGATGACGATCGCCCAGAAAAAGAAGGCGAGCAGCAGGTATTTCAGGGAGGAGAGCGCCAGGTCCACCCCGTCGTGCACGATGGTCACCCGCTTGCTTCGCTTCCAGAGCGTCTTCTTTCCGACCCATTCGAGCGCGCGCGAGATCCCGCCGACCGGGCAGACCCAGGAGCAGAAGACCTTCCGGGCAAGGAAAGAGGAGAGGATGGCGGCGATGAGAATCGTCAGCCCCGCCGGATGGACCTCGTCGTAGAGGCCCGTGACGAGGAAACGCTTCAGCCCCATCAGGGCGCTGATCGGAAGGAAGCCTTCCACGGCGGGCGGACGGTGCGCGGTGACGGCCCCCCCGGAGACGGCCTGCCGGAAGAATTCGTGGAACTCGATCCCCACGAGCACGAAGAACAGGACGTAGGCGGCCTGCACGATCCCGCGGAGCTTCGGGAGAAGCTTGTAAGGGTTGCGCCACTTCACCACACAATAATGTACCACCTTCCCCCTTCCTTCCTTGACCTGCCTCAAATCCGGAACGTACACTGAAACCGGCGGTTTTCCGCACGAAGGGAGTATCCGGGATGACCCTGATCGGGGAAGTGTTCGTCGCGGATGTTCTTGGGAAAATGGTCCTCGACCCGATGGGCGAGGAGATCGGCAAGCTCCACGATATCGCCGTGGAGGGAGGGTCGCCTTTCCCCCGCGCGGCGGGATTGGTCCTCGAAAAGAAAAAGAAGATGTGGTTCCTCCCCTGGTCGGACCTGAACATCTTCAACCGGCGGATCATCTCCTCGAAGAAAAGGGAGTCCGACCTTTCCGAGTTTCAAGCCGCCGCGGACATGCTCCTGATCGGCAGGGACATCCTCGACAAGCAGATCGTCGACATCAACGGCGCCAAGGTCGTCCGGGTCAACGACGTCAAGCTGACCGAGGAGGGCGGGGCGGCCTGCGTCACGGACGTCGACGTGGGCGTGCGCGGAATCCTGCGCCGCCTGGGCGTGGAGCGGCGCGGGGACGCCTTCTTCCATGCAATTCGGCACCCCCTGCGCCATCAGCTCATCTCCTGGGAGTTCATCCAGCCCTTGGAGTCCAAACTCGACCGGTTGACCCTGGCCCTTTCCCGGGAGGCCCTTTCCAAGATCCACCCCGCGGACATCGCCCAGATCATCAGCGGCATGTCGCCCGACGAGCGGAAGGGGTTCTTCGAGAAGCTCGACCTCGAGACCGCGGCGGAAGCGCTCCACGAGCTGGAGCCGGAAGTGCAGGCCGACATCATCACCGACATGGACAAGGAGCAGGCGGCCGATGTCATCGAGAGGATGCCGCCCGACGAGGCGGCCGACGTCATCGCCGATCTTCCCGCGGAGAAGGCGCAGGAGCTCCTCGGCCTGATGGAAAAGGAGGAGGCCGAGGACATCCACGAGCTGCTCGCTCACGAGGAAGACACCGCCGGCGGCCTCATGATCAACGAGTACCTGGCCTATCCCCCGGGGATCAGCATCGGGGAGGCGATGGAGCGGTTTCGGAAGGACGCGACGGAGCTCGAGGCGTATTACTACATCTATGTCGTCGATGGGGAGAAGCTCCTGGGAGTGCTTGGACTGCGCGATCTCATCCTCGAGGACCGGGAGAAGCCCATCAGCGGCGTCATGCACAAAAAGCTGATCACGGTGCACGCCGACGCCGGCCAGGAAACGGTGGCGGAACTGATCTCGAAGTACAACCTCCTCGCCCTGCCGGTGGTCGACGAGGAGAACTGCCTGCTGGGCGTCGTCACCGTCGACGACGTGGTGGACCTGCTGCTGCCTCCCGCCTCCCGGCGCAAGCGCCGGAAGATGTAAATCATAAAAACGGGGACGTTCTTAAAAACTCTCTGTTTGGGGAATCTCGGGATATTTACGCAAGCCCGATGAGCCTCGGCAGCGCCGGGAAGAGGGTGACGATCACCAGAATGACCGTCAGGGCGATCATGACGAAGGTCGTTGCCCACGCGATCCCATTGAACGCCTTTGTGTTGACGTAATCCCCCATCAACTCCCGGTCGTTGATCAGTTTCAGCATGAAGACGAGGACGAACGGCAGGAGGATGCCGTTGGCCACCTGGGAAAGATACATGATGAGGATCAGGGGCGCGTTCGGGATGAGCACGAGCAGCGCTCCGGTGACGATGATCCCCGTGTACAGCCAGAAGAAGTGGGGCGCCGTCCGGAAATTCTTGTCGATGCCGGATTCCCATCCCATCCCCTCGCAGACGGAATAGGCCGTCGCCAGGGGGAGGATCGAAGCGGCGAACAGGGAGGCGTTGGCCAGGCCGACCGCGAACAGGATCGACGCGTACTCCCCCGCAAGCGGGGCAAGGGCCAGGGCGGCATCCTTGGCGTCCTCGATCCGGATCCCGTTGACGAAGAGCGTCGCCCCGCAGGCGACGATGATGGAGAGGGCGACGATGTCCGTCACGAAGCATCCCACGATCACGTCCGCGCGGCAGTACCGGTACTCCTCGACCTGGATGTTCTTCTCGACGACCGCCGACTGCAGGTAGAACTGCATCCACGGCGCGATCGTCGTGCCCACCATACCGATGAGCAGCATGATGTATGCCCCGTTCATCCGGATGTCGGGAGTAACCAGTTTCCGGGCCACCGCTCCCCACGAGGGGTGCCCCATCCAGGCCGAAACGGCGTAGGTGAAATAGATCGTCGCCGCGATCAGGAAGATTTTTTCCACGATCCGGTACGTCCCCTTGACGACGAGGAACCAGACGGCGATGGCGCCGATCGGGACGGATACGTACTTGCTGATGCCGAAGATTTCCAGCGCGGCCGCCCATCCGGCGAACTCCGCGACGGTGTTGCCCAGGTTGGCCACGAGAAGTGCGGTAAGAAGGAAGAAGGTCGGCCGCACCCCGAACTTCTCCCGGATGAGGTCCGCCAGCGTCTTCCCCGTGACGACGCCCATCCTCGCGACCATTTCCTGGACGACGATCAGTGCCGCCGTGATGGGGATGAGGGTCCACAGCAGGGCGTAGCCGTAGTGCGCTCCCGCGATCGAATAGGTGGCGATCCCGCCGGCGTCGTTGTCCACCGACGCGGTGATGATCCCCGGACCGAGGATGGCCAGAAAGGTGAGGACGGATTTCTTGTCGGGCCGCCGGAAGCGCAAACGATGTTCCTCTCTTCTCCGGGATAACCTTTCAAAAATACCATATTCATCGCGGGGTTGGCCACGAAAAGGTGGGAGCTTTCCCTGCTTCGGCGCCGGGAACGACCTTATTCTGCAGTCGGGAGTATAATTGATATATACCGCTTGCAGCTGACGGTTCGCCATCGGTGAATCATAAGCGCCCGCAGCTGAAGCGGAGCAGTAGAAGCGCCGGGTAAGGAATGTTCAAGTTTGGTGGAAGCGGTGAATGGGTCTTTGGGAAGGAGGTTGCCCATGGAACTCGCGCTGACCAACATGGAAGTGCTGGTGTTGAAGGCGGCATTGCACGCGGACATCTCCGAACTGATCCACGAGATTGCGAAGACGGACAACCGGGAGATGCGGGAAGGGCTCAAGGTGAACGAGGAACTTCTCGAATCGATCCTGGAGAAGCTTTCCGCCGCCGGGCGCAAGGTTGCGTAAGGCTTAGTCCGTCGGCCGGAATCCCTGCGCGGCCAGGCGGGCGGCGAGGTCCTCCCCGTGTGCGCGATCCCGGGTTTCGAGCAGAAGGACCACGGCGGAGGACCCCGGGGGGCAGTCGGGCGGGAGCCGATCGTGCTCGATGCTCACCACGTTGGAGCGCTCCCGCGCCACGGCGGCGAGAAGCGCGGCCAGCGATCCCGGCCGGTCCGCCACAAGGAAACGCAGACGGATCATCCTCCCCGAGCGGAACAGACCCCGCTCCGTGATCTGCGCAAGGAATTTCACGTCGATGTTCCCCCCGGAGAGCACCATGACTGCCGGGAACTTCTTCGGCGGGCGCTTGTAGAGGAGCGCCGCCAGCGCAGCCGCTCCGGCCCCTTCAAGAGTTGTCTTCATCTCCTCCAGGGCGTACAGGATCGCCGCGGCGATCTCCTCGTCGTCCAGGGTGACGACGTCGTCCGCGTACCGGCGGGCTGCCTCGAAGGTGCGATCGCTCAGGCAGGAAACCGCGATTCCGTCGGCGATCGTGCGCACCTGCGGGCAGGCCACGGGCCGCCCGGCCCGAAGCGACGGGATCAGCGAGGAAGCCCCTGCCGCCTGAACCGCCACCAGCTCCGCCGCGGGGTGCTTTTCCTTCACGGCCGCCCCGATGCCGGCCAGCAGGCCGCCGCCCCCGACCGGGACGTAAACGGTCCCGGGGGGACCGCCCGTTTCAAGGATCTCCAGCCCGAGCGTCCCCTGCCCGGCGATCACCAGCGGGTCGTCGTACGGATGGACGATGGTGAGGCCGGACTCCTCCGCCAGTGCGAGCGCGTGCCGGGAGGCCTCCTCGAACGTTTCCCCGTGGAGGATGATCCGGGTGCTCTGGCCGCCCTCCCGCTGTGCGGCCGCGGATTTCGAGACGGGCGCCCAGACGGGCATCACCAGCGTGGCGGGGATGCCGGCGAAGCGGGCGGCGCGCGCCACCCCCCGGGCATGGTTGCCCGCGCTGGCGGCGATTACCCCGCGCACCTTGGCGGGATCGAGGGAGAGAATCTTGCTGGCCGCCCCCCGGATCTTGAACGAGCCCGAGTTCTGCAGGTTCTCCAGCTTGGAAAGGACCTTCCCTCCGAACCTCTCCGACAGGGGATCCTCTTCGACGAGGGGAGTGGAGTACGCCAGCCGGTAGACCCGCTCCCGCGCCTCCAAAATGTCCTTGCGCCCGAAATCCAAGCGTTCCTCCCGGCCGATGTCGTTTCCGCCCGGAACCCGAAACGGCATCCCCAGTGTATCCGCCGGAGGCGATTCAGGCCAGATACTTGCGGGACGGCGGGGAACGGATCCGGAGAGATCCGCAGGCAAGGGAATCCGGAGCAGCGGCAGTGGCCGGGTCCCTGCCGGAAAAATTATCTTGACGGGCGTCGTGGATAATTGGTATATATGAGCACCTATTTCATTGAAGGAGCTCCCCTCGTTGGGTTCACCGGCAAGGAAACGCGTCGCCGAGGCGGCAAAGATCGAGTTCATCGATGCCGCAAGCGTACGGGCCGCCCGGACCGCCATACCGGGTGACCGGATGGTCAGGGCGCTTGCGGAGACCTTCAGCGCCTTGAGCGATCCTACGCGCGTCCGGATCATCACCGCCTTGGCCGAGCAGGAACTGTGCGTCTTCGATCTTGCCCTCCTTCTTGGGTTGACCGGATCCGCCGTCTCGCACCAGTTGCGGCTCCTCCGTGGGCAGCGCCTCGTGAAGTACCGCAAGGAAGGAAAGATCGCCTATTATTCGCTGGATGACGACCACATCCGGAACCTGATGGAGGAGTGCATCAAACACGTCACGGTGGAGTGACGATTTTTTTTAAGAAATGAATGAAACGACTGTTCATATGTGCATTGAAGGAGGAGGGGCGTTGGAGGCCATGGGGATCGATGAATACGTCGACCGGATCGCCGAGGAGATGCATCAACGGGTGGAGCACCAGCGCAGTGTCTTCCGGCAGGTACTCGCAGGCTGCGGGAACGGCACGGGTCCCACGGCGTATTGCCCCCTGGTCGACTGCGGCAGGCTTTCCAGGCTGCGGGCGGCCCTTCAGGAAACGATCGATGTCCTGGAGGAAACGAGGAGCTCCTTCAAATCGAAGAGACTCGAGGTGATGCGGAAGAAGCTGATCGACATCCTGGCCGGAGTCTGACCGGCAAACTAGGGGCGTTTTACGGTACGGACCGGGCGGCCCGCAAGGGCCCTCCCTTATGCCGCACAGTGAAAGCGCAACTTGAGGGCACGCGTTCCGGCGCGCCGAGGTTTTACGAGTTGTGGCTTTCCATCCTTTTTTGGAACGAAAGGAGTGTGCGGCATGCAGATCGTCACGAAACCGAATGGTTCATGGTCATTTTTCCTTGCTTTTTCCTCTTCTCGAAATCGAGGCCTTATCCGTGCAGCCGCGGTCCTCGCGTTTCTCGTCCTTGCCGGCCCGGCGTGGGCCCGGGACAACACGGCGGACCCTCGCGACCTGAAAATCCGGGAGCTGGAAAAAACGGTCGGGGCGCTCGCGGAGCGGGTCGATGCGATGGATCAAACGAAAGCATCTTACGCAGGCTCGTGGGTCGACAAGTTCACCTTGGGCGGCTACGGAGAGATGCACGCGAATTTCGGAGAGGGAAAGGCGTCGGACCAGTTCGACATCCACCGGCTGGTGGCGTACGTCGGGTACACTTTTACCGACTGGATCCGTTTCCACTCCGAAATCGAGCTTGAACACGCCTTCGTATCAAATGAAAGCGGCGGCGAGCTGTCCATCGAGCAGGCCTACCTGGACTTCCTTCTCTCCGACCGGGTGAACGTGCGGTTCGGAAGGATTCTCGTGCCCGTGGGAATCATCAACAGGAAACACGAGCCGCCGACTTTCTACGGCGTGGAACGACCCTCCTTCGACCGGGTGATCGTTCCGACGACCTGGTCCGCCGACGGGATCGGGGTCTTTGGGGGAATCAGCCCCTCGCTTAAGTACGAACTATATGTCGCAAGCGGGTTGGACGGGTCCGCGTTCAACGCCACCAACGGGATCCGCGACGGGCGTCTTAACGAGCGGCCGAGCCTCCACGAGCCCGCGGTGACCGGCCGCCTCGATTTCTTTCCCTTCGTCCGGTGGCCCGGGCCGGGCGGGTTCTTGAGGATCGGCGCATCCGCCTATTACGGCGGAATCGACAACGGGAACCAGGGGAATAACCCGGGGATCGACGGGGAAGTCCGGATCTTCTCCGGGGATTTCGAGTACACCTTGTCGAAATTCGATTTCCGCGGGGTGATCGCCCATGAACGTATCCACGGGGCGAAGGAGATCGGCAACGGGACCGCTTCCGAAATCTTCGGGTGGTACCTGGAGGGGGCGTACCACGTCTTCCCCGAGACATGGAAAAAGGGGAAGCTCGCGAAGTCGGACGCGGCCGTCTTTGTCCGGTACGAGGATTTCGACACTCAATACCGAATGCCGGACGGCGTCGCGAAGAACCCGGCGGGGGACCGGAAGGAATGGACCTTGGGGGTGAACTTCTACCTTACGCCGACCCTGGTTGCGAAGGGGGACGTCCAGTTCCGGGACGACGCGTCCGGGAATGACCTCTCCACGCTGATCAATTTCGGCATCGGCTGGCAATTCTAAGGGGAAGGAGGCGCGATATGAAACGACGAAACGGTGCGTTGTTCGCCGGAATCTTCCTTGTCGCCGTCGTTGCCCTCGCCGCCGGGGTCGCCGGATGCGCGGCGGGGAAGGCGTCGATCCCCACCGCGGAAGACCTGTATGCCACGGGGGCCCTCCCGAGAGGGGCGGACCTGGACGCCCTGCGGAGGGGACGGGCCATCCTCGTGACCGAGTGCGCGGCCTGCCACAGGCTCTTCCTCCCGGAGGAGTATTCCCCGGAACGGTGGCGCGGGATCGTCAAGCGGATGGCAGGCCGGGCGTCCCTCGCCGAGGATCAGGCGGCGGATCTCCTGCGGTATCTGTCCGCGGCCGGCCGGGCCGGCAGATAAACGGGGACGGAGGGATCATGTGCGTTGCACTGATAGGTGGGGATGGACCGGCTGGAGCGGGCGGGCCTGCGCCCTGCGCCGTTGTCTGGATTGCATAAAACCTATGGGGGTGAATTGACGATGCGGAAGAGGATTCTCTGGGCCGTCTTCGCGCTGTGTATTCTTGCCGGCGTATCGCCTGCGGGGCCGGCACGAGCCCATGACGATCCGCCGCCGCCGGCTTTCCCGGGGAAGGCCTCCGGGGAAAGCGAAGAAAAGAATCCACCGGACCCGCTGAAGTTCGGACCGGTGAAACTGGGCCTGGACACCCTGCTGCGGCCCGAGACAACGTCGAACTTCAGTCTCGGAAGCTTCTCCTTTACGCCGGGAAACGACGAGAGCAGGATACTGTTCCGCCTCCGGCCGTCGGTTACCGTTGCCCCTTCGGAGAGCTTCTCCGCCCGCGTGGAAGGGCAGTGGTACGCCTTCCACAACGACACGGACTTTTCGATCTTCAGCCTGTACCAGGGATATGTGGAAGGGATCGTGCCCGGCGTGAAGGGAGTCTCCCTCAAGGCCGGGCGCCAGGAGTTCGTGTACGGCAGCACCTTCCTGCTGGGTGCCGACAGTTTCTACGACGGGCTGACCTTCGACGCGGCGAAGCTTTCGTTAAAGCCCTCGGAGAAGTTCTCCCTCGACCTGTTCGGCGGGCAATACGTGAAGAAATGGGCCGGGGACATCGAGGGGAAGCTCTACGGCGTCTATGCGACATACGCTCCGAGGGAAGCGCTTTCGATCGACCTGTACGGGCTGCGCGACACCGGAGGGGTGGGGGCCACCCACGTCGGGGGCGCGCACGAACGGACCTACTCTGTCGGGACCCGGATCAACGGAAAAGTCGGCAAACACGTCGCCTACGAGCTGGAGCCGGTCTACCAGTTCGGCAGGAAGGGCCGGGACGGGGCGAGCCACGACCACATCAGCGCCCACGGCGGCCATGCGGACGTAACCATCGATCCCCCCCTGGGGCGGTATCCTGGAAAGATCTTCCTGTCGTACGCGTACGGCTCCGGCGACGCGAACACGCAAGAGGGGAAGTCCACGGAGTTCCACAATCCCAACAACGACACGCTACTCATCGGCGACATGAACGTGATCGGGGATCTTTCGGGCCTCTCGCTCGCCGACTCCGCCGGCGCCGAAGTCCGCGCGAGCGGCCTCCACGTCTTGACGGTCGGAGGAGGGGTCGATCTCACGGAAAAACTGAACCTGTCCCTAAACGGCCACTACTTCCGGGCCGCCAGGACCCCCGCCGGGTTCAGCAAGGAGATCGGCATCGAGACGAACCTGATTTTGACCTGCAAAATCAGGAATAACATCTCCGCGCTGCTCAGCGGGAACCGGTTCTTCACCGGCGATTTCTTCAAGGACGCCACCGGGAGCGGCAAGGACATCAACTACGTGTACGCGCAGCTCCAGGCAGCCTTCTGATGGAGATGCGCACACCGCGGAGAAAGAATAAGGGAGGGATAAACATGTTTCCGTTGGGATTGTTGGCGAGCGGAGAAAGCGGCGAGATTGCGGAAACGGCGATGACGGCCGGGAACCACGTTCTCCGGCATGGCTGCTGTGGCTGCGGCGAAGGCGGAGGGGGATGCAGTAAAGAGTCCGCGGTCAGGATCGAGGACATGGGGATCCGCCCGGGGAAAACGGTCGAAATGCTTTCCAACGAGGGCGGCGGGGCCCTACTGGTCAAGGTCGACGAGGCGAGGATCGCCGTGGCTCGCTCCATGGCGATGAAGATCATGGTGAGGAGGAAGGGCGATGAACCTTGCGATGCTTAAACCGGGGGAAAAGGGGAGGATCGCCGGGATCGGCGCGATCGGGCCGCTGAGAAGAAGGCTCATGGACATGGGAGTGCTGGTCGGCGAGGAGATCACGGTGGAAAAGATCGCCCCCCTCGGCGATCCCATCGAGATCACCGTCAAGAACTACAACCTTTCCCTGAGGAAGAAAGAGGCCGAGGGGATCCTGTTGGAGGCGACGAAATGACGCCGCCGAATGCCGTGCGCGCCATGTCGGCCGCGGAGACCGCGGGCATCCGCGTCGCCGTGGCCGGCAATCCGAACTCGGGGAAGTCCACCCTGATCAATTCCCTCGCGGGGACCCGGTTGCAGGTGGGCAACTGGCCAGGGGTAACGGTGGAGAAGAAGGAGGCCGTTCTCGATCACAGGGGGACGAGGGTCGCCCTGATCGACCTGCCGGGGACCTACAGCCTGAGCCCGTATTCGGAGGAGGAGATCATCGCGAGGGACTTCCTGGTCCACGACCGGCCGGACGTCATCGTCGACGTCGTCGATGCCACGAATCTCGAGAGGAACCTGTACCTGACCGTGCAGATGCTCGAGCTCGGCATCCCGGTCATCGTCGCGTTGAACATCTACGATGAAGCGGAAAAGAAGGGGTACAAGATCGATGTCCGGGCGATGGAGACTGCGCTGGGCGTGAAAGTGGTTCCCACCGTGGCGACCCGGAAGACCGGAATGGACGATCTCCTGGAGGCGGTGACCGGAACGATGGCAAAAGGCTCCCGGAACCTCCCGAGAGCCTTACGCTACGGAGAAGACATCGAAGCCGCCGTGCGGAAACTCACGGTCGACGTCGCGCGCCGCCATCCCGCCCTTGCCGAAAAGTATCCGGAACGATGGCTGGCCTTGAAACTCATGGAGGGAGACCGCCATGTCCTGGCGGAGGCGAGCATAACAGACGTCGATTCCCTCACAAAGGACGCGGTGGCGCACCTGAAGGAGGCCCACGGCGAGGATCTGGAGTCCCTCATGGCCGATGCGCGCTATTCCCTGGCCGCGGGCCTGACCCGGGAGGTTTTGAAAAGACCCGCAGTCAAGATCACCGAGTTGACCGAGAAAATCGACCGGATCGTCCTGAACCGGTTCCTCGGCATCCCCGTCTTCCTTGCCGCGATGTGGTTCGTCTTCAAGCTGACCTTCGATGTGTCGGCGCCGTTCGCCGACTGGCTCGACGGCGCGGTCAACGGGCCGTTGACAAGATGGATCGAATCGTTGACGGCCCTTCTCCATGCTCCCGACTGGCTTGTTTCCCTGATGACGAAGGGGGTCATCGCCGGGGTGGGCTCGGTCCTGGTGTTCGTGCCCGTCATCTTCGCCATGATGTTCTTCATCACCTTCCTGGAAGGGAGCGGCTACATGGCGAGGGCCGCCTTCGTGATGGACCGGGCGATGCACAGCATGGGCCTGCACGGGAAGTCCTTCATCCCCATGCTGCTGGGATTCGGGTGCAACGTCCCCGCCATCTACGCGACCCGGACGCTGGAAAACCCGAGGGACAAGGCGCTGACCGCGCTCCTCATCCCCCTCATGTCGTGCGGCGCCCGGCTGCCGGTCTATGTTCTTTTCGTGGGCGCCTTCTTCGCTTCCCGGTCGGGGACGGTCCTCTGGTCGTTATACGTGATGGGGATCGTCCTCGCCATCCTGATGGGGATCCTCTTCAAGAGGACGCTGTTTCGAGGGGAATCGCCCATGTTCATCATGGAGCTTCCCCCGTACCGGATGCCCTCCGGAAGGAGTCTCGCAATCCACACCTGGGAGAAGGGGAAGCACTTCCTCATCAAGGCGGGGACCTACATCCTTTCGGTCTCCGTCCTGGTGTGGTTCCTTCTCAACCTCCCCTGGGGGGTGGAGAACAAAAAGGACTCGTACCTGGGGAAGGTCGGCGCCGCGATCGCTCCGGTGTTCCGGCCGCTGGGGTTCGGGAACTGGGAGGCAAGCTCCTCCTTGATCGCGGGCGTCATCGCCAAGGAGATCGTCGTCGGGACGATGGGGGAGATCTACGTCCGGGAGACCGGGAAGAAGCCGGAAGGCCCGGCCCCCACGTTCGGCGAGGACCTCCGGGAGCTTGGGATCTCGTTCGCGAAGGCGGGGAAGGAGGCCTTTTCGAACGTCTTCTCGACTGCCGGCATCGCGAGCCTAAAGGCCGAGGAAAAGGAGGGACAGGAAACGCTCCGCTCCGTCGTGGCGAAGACGTTCACCCCTTTGAGCGCCTACGCCTTCATGACCTTCGTTCTTCTTTACATGCCGTGCGTCGTGGCTGCCGCGGCCTTCAAGCACGAGTTCGGCACCTGGAAGTGGTTCGGGGTTGCTTTCGTCTACCAGACGATCCTGGCCTGGACCGCTGCGTTCGTCATCTTCCAGGGCGGAACGCTGCTCGGGATCGGAGGATGAAATGGGATTCGTCGATATCGCGCTGATGGGACTGATCGTCGGGGGGGCGGTGTATCTGCTGTACCGCTCCATATGGAAGAAGAGGGGATATTGCTCGGGGTGCAGCTCTTCCGGGAAAGGCCGCTGACCTTATTCCCGGCCCGTGCCGTGTGAGAGAGGAGCCCCGGAATCGAGGCTCCTCCCGAATTCGGATTCATCCGCCTACTTCGTTTTCTTCCCCGGCGCCTTTGCCTTTGCCGCCTTGACGTTCGGCTTGACCGCCTTTCCCGGCGGGACGCACCCGCACCCGCAGTTTCCCTTCTTTGCCAACAGGACCACCTCCTTTCCGACCGGTCTTCGGTTTATTTCGCTTTCGCCTCCCGCGCGCGCCGGCAACCGCAGATGCACCGGCTCGCGAAATCGCGGGGGAGACGCCACTCCTGGAATGTCGTTTCCGCCATCTTGAGAATCCGCTGCTGGAGCTTCTTCTTCCCGTCGTGAAGCCGTTTCCTCACGGCCCCCTCCGAGATTCCCAGGAACCGCGCCGCCTCCGCCGTCGGGACGCCGTCGAGGTAACAGAGCAGGAGGGGGAACCGGAGCGCATCCGGAAGAGAAGTTACGACCCGGCGGACCTCCGCCCGGAACGCATCGGCCTCGATGCGCTCCTCTTTCTTCTCCATTTCGGACGACTCGGCAGGGGACGGAAGGACCCCCGCGTCTTCCAACGGCGCGAGCCGGCCCTGCTCCTTCCGCCGGGCGAGGGCTTTGTTGCGGGCGATCTTCCTCAGCCACGCCGGGAACGTTTCCTGCGACCTCAGGTCCTTGAGCGCCGCGAACGCGGAGATGAAGGTCTCCTGCGCGACGTCCTGGGCGGCGGACGGATCCCTCACGATCTGCAGCGCGGTCGCGTAGACGGGGTATTGATATCTGCGGACGATCTCCCCGAATGCGGCGGCATCTCCCCGCGCGGACTTTTCGAGCAGGTCCTTTTCGACTTTTGGAATCACGCTTCTTCCTCCCGGTCATATAGATAACGGTGTCCCCGAAATGTTACCACCCGAATCCTTCATAACGTCAATGCGGCTTTTGCGATGTCCTGACGGAGCCATTCCGAAGTCTTGAAGTGGAGCGTAAGCCCCCGGGCGTCCCTGAAGAGACGCTCGACTACGTAGTCGCGGCAATAACCGTGGCCCCCAAGAACCTGGATTGCGGAGTTCGTTATTTCCACTGCGGCTTCGGAGGCGAAAAGCTTCGCCTTGAACCCGTTGATCGCAGCGGTTCCGGGCGCGGAATCGGCATTGGTCGCACAAGCGGACAAGAGGTGCCCGGCCGCTTCGGTCTTGACGATCATGTCGGCTATCAGGAACTGAACCGCCTGGTGAACACCGATGGGTTGTCCGGCGATCGTTCTTTTCCTTGCGTGTTCGATGGCGAGTTCGGTTGCCGATCTGGCGATGCCGACCGATATGGCCGCAGCCCCGAAGAATCCCCAGCCGACGACGGACTTTCCGATGATCTGCGTCCCTTCTCCTTCCTTCCCTACGAGGTTGCCGGCAGGTACGCGGCAGTCGCTGAAAAACAGTTCCCTCGAGGAGGTGCTTGTCAGTCCCATTTTGTCTTCCGGACGGCCGAAGGACAGCCCGGGAGCGTCTTTCTCGACGAGCAATGTGCTCATCCCCTGCGGGCCCTTTTCCGGATTCGTCCGGACGAGAACCAGGTAGACGTCGGCTTCTCCGGCCGATGTGATGAAGAACTTCGATCCGTTGATGAGGTAGTGCCCGTCCTCCTTCGTTGCCCTTGTGGTGATGGCGCCGGCGTTGCTTCCGCTGTCCGGCTCGTGGACGGCGAAAGCCCCGAGGGAACGGCCTTCCATCATCTTCGGCAGCCATTTCTTCCTTATAGCATCGCTGGCGGCCAGTTCGATGGCCTTCGCCGCAACCGCGCTGGAGACATGAACAAGTGCGGTCGAGGCGCAGGCTTTGGCGATTTCCGCGACCACCGAAGCGAAGACGTTTCGCCCGAAACCCAGGCCGCCTTCGTCCCCGGCAATGATCAGCCTCTGGAAACCGGCGTCTCCAAGCTCCCCCATGTTCTCGCGGGGAAAAACGCGGTCCCGGTCCGTCTCCGTGGCGCGGGGTTTCAGCCTTTCGGCGGCGATCCGCCTGGCGGTGTCTCTTATCTCTTCCATGTGCAATTTTTCCACAGGGTCGCCTCTCCGTTCAATTTTATGAAGATTTTTTCCTCTTTCGGCGTCTTCGCTCCTCTCCTCGCATTGAATAGATAGCGAAGTCCCCGGAATGTTACCAACAAATGTCCGCCCGCGCGGGACCCCGGGTTTTCGTTCCCGCTGCCCGACGGCTTGCTTTCTTCCGCATCTTATGTAATATAAGAACATTCTAATATTCTATATGGAGGAAGTATGGACGCGGAACGCGCTTACGAATGGAGCGATCTGCTCAAGGCCTTCGCCCATCCGACACGGCTGCAGATCCTGGACGAGTTGCGCAAGGGGACGCGGTGCGTGACGGACATGGAAGAGATCCTTCCCGTCACCCAGGTGAACATATCCCAGCACCTGACGGTTCTGCGCAACGCGAAGCTCGTGGATTTCGCCCAGGACGGAGCGTTGCGCTGCTACTACCTGAGCCGCCCGAGGCTGGCGGAAGGGATCCTGGGCTTGCTTGCGTCGGACTTCCCGGTCGTCCGGAAGACGAAAGAGCAGATCGACCGCGAGAAGGAGAGGGCGAAGAAGGAACCGGCGGCTTCCCGCGGCTGACGCGAAAGAAAACATTCACGGTAAAGGAGAGGGGAGATGAAGATCGCGATGGTGATATCCCAGACGAACCCGGAAGTCGTGTTCAACGCCTTCCGGCTGGCGAACTTCAGCCGCAAGGAAGGAGACGACGTGAAGGTGTTCCTTCTTGCGGAAGGGGTGGAACTGGACAGGATCGACGACCCGAAATTCGACGTCCGCGGGCAGGCGGAAAGTTTCCTCGGGGCGGGCGGGAGCATCCTTGCGTGCGGGACGTGTCTCAAGCTGCGCAACTCGGGGGGGTCGGAGCTGTGTCCTCTGTCCACCATGAAGGACCTCTACACGCTGGTCAGGGAGGCCGACCGCGTCGTGACGTTTTGAAGGGGGAATGGATGTCGGGAAAGTCGGTGGACAGGACGGGTGTCGAGGCCGCCCCGGAGATCGGACCGGTCCTGGGACTTCGGGAGAACCTCGCCCAGTTTTCGCTCCTGGTCCTGGTCAACGCCTTCGTGGGCGGAATGGTCGGCCTGGAGCGGGTCATCCTGCCGCTCATCGCCGAGCAGGAATTCGGGCTGGTCTCCAAGAGCGTCATCCTCTCGTTCATCGTCGGGTTCGGGTTCGTCAAGGCGTTCACCAACCTGGCTGCGGGACGGTTCTCCGACCGG
>Ga0214473_10004881_pt1 | contig 16100 bp, 13 predicted proteins | sample RVTome_7_FD_203509 | JGI IMG/M metagenome (GOLD analysis project Ga0214473, IMG submission 203509) | Soil microbial communities from uranium-contaminated site in the Upper Colorado River Basin, Wyoming, United States - RVT98D197 | ecosystem: Environmental > Terrestrial > Soil > Contaminated >... | reverse complement strand
GCGCCACCATCGAGCCGCAGGCCAAGATTAAAAGCTCCTCTCCCTCTCTCAGAGTTTCCCAGCTTAAGTCTTTAATTTGTGGCACTGGATACGTTATTTCAGCCTCAGGAATCGTCCCTCTGGGATACCGAATGGCAATCGGCCCCTTATCCCAACTGGCCGCAAAATTCAGCATCTGAACTAACTCGGTTCCGCTGCTGGGAGCTAAAATGGTCATTTCCGGTATCATTCTCAGGTAAGTCAGATCGAACACTCCATGATGAGTCGGCCCATCTTCTCCTACCAATCCCGCCCTATCAATGCAGAGCCTGACCGGCAGATTCTGCAGGGCCACGTCATGGACCACCTGGTCAAAACCTCTTTGCAGAAAAGTTGAATAAATGGCCAAGAAGGGTTTTGCTCCGGTAGCAGCCAGACCGGCCGCAAAGGTCACCGCATGTGACTCCGCAATCCCCACGTCATAGAATCTTTCCGGGAATTGCTGCTCGAATTTGTTCAAGCCGGTGCCTGAACACATGGCTGCCGTGATGGCCACTACTTGGGGGTCTTTTTCAGCTATCTGACCGAGAGTCTGGCCGAAAAGAGAGGAGTAAGAAATTCCGGAAGAGGGTTTGGATTTGCCGGTGTCGACGTCAAAGGCGGACATGCCGTGAAAAGTAGTGGCGTCCTGCTCTGCCGGTTTATATCCCTTCCCTTTCAGGGTGGCCACATGCAAAAGCAAAGGCCCTATAAGAGTTTTCGTCCTCTGCAAGGTCTTAATCAGTAAATCCAAATCATGTCCGTCAATCGGCCCGAAGTAGCGAAAGCCCAATTTTTCAAATAAAATGCCGGGTACTAGAAATCCCTTAACTGACTCTTCGAAGTTGATGAAATGCTTCCTGAGTTTGACCATCTCTTTCAGCTTGCCGGAGAGCTTCCACAAATCCTTTTTAATCTTATTGTAAGTGGTGTCAGTCAGAACCTGGGTCAAATAAGTAGAGATTGCCCCCACATTCTTGGAGATGGACATGGAATTGTCATTCAGTATGACCAGAAAATCCTTCTTGAGCGAGCCGGCATTATTCAGACCTTCAAAGGCTAAACCGCCGGTTAAAGCTCCATCGCCGACCACGCAGACCACTTTGTAATTCTCTTTGGCTAAATCCCGGGCCGCCACCATCCCTAAGGCGGCTGATATGCCGGTGGAGGCATGCCCGGCTCCAAAGGTATCGTACTCTGATTCATCGATGCGGGAAAATCCGCACAATCCCTGGTAAGTGCGGACCGTATGGAATTTATCTTTTCTGCCGGTGATGAGCTTGTGCGGGTAAGTCTGATTGGAGACGTCAAAGACGATTTTGTCTCGGGGAGTATCGAAGACATAGTGCAGGGCCAAGGTCAGTTCGACAATGCCTAAGTTAGTGGCCACGTGCCCGCCGGTGGCCGAGGTAACTTCAATCACCTTTTGACGAATCTCTGAGGCTAACCTCTCCATCTCCTCCAGGGAGAGTTTCCTTAAATCTGCGGGCGAATTTATTCCGGATAGAATCGGGTCCATTAGCCCTAATTTGACCTGAAATGCTGTTTAGTCAAGAACTTATTTAGGAAATATTGGTGCAGGCGGGTATCCGAAGTCAGCTCCGGATGAAACGTCAGACCCAAGATGTTCTCATTCTGGACCATCACCACCTGTTCGCCTATGAAGCCGAGTTCTTCTACGTTCCGACCGACTTCAGTAATCAAAGGCGCCCGGATAAAAACCATCTCAAATTCCGAGAGTCCGTTCAAACCCACCAGGTTCCCTTGCCGGGTAAATGAGTGTACCTGCCTGCCATAGGCATTGCGCTTAACGGTTATATCAATCAGACCTAGGGTTGGTTCTGTAGAATTTTCGATTTTTTTAGAGAGCAGAATCAAGCCGGCACAGGTCCCCATGATGGGTTTTTTCTGGCCGAACTCTTTGAGCGCTTCAGTTAACCCCAGTCTATTCGAGAGTCTTCTGACTGTGGTGGATTCTCCACCGGGCATGATTAGAGCATCGCACTTTTTCAAACCTTGAACAGTCTTTACCAAAATGGGAATTTGTCCCAGTTTCTCCAAAACTTGATAATGCAGGTCAAAATCCCCCTGCAGGGCCAGGACGCCAATTTTGTAGCTCATTTTATCGAATCTGGAGTAACTGCTCCTGCGGAATCTGGGAGATTTCTAAACCCTTCATCGAGCCCCCCAGCCCCTTGGAAACTTCCGCAATCAGCTTGGCGTCATTGTAATGAGTGGTGGCAACCACTATGGCTTTAGCCCGTTTAGCCGGATTTTCAGATTTGAAGATGCCGGAGCCGACAAAGACCGCCTCCGCCCCTAATTGTATCATCATGGCCGCATCCGCCGGAGTGGCGATTCCACCGGCAGCGAAATTGGGGACCGGTAGTTTTCCGTTTTGGGCCACCCATTTCACCAAATCCAAAGGCGCAGCTAAATTTTTAGCTTCCGCGTAAATTTCATCGGCAGATAGAACCGTTAATCTCTTGATGTGACCATTGATTTCTCGCATGTGGCGGACTGCTTCCACAACATTGCCGGTCCCCGCTTCTCCCTTGGTGCGAATCAACGCCGCTCCTTCGGCGATTCTGCGCAACGCTTCGCCTAAGTTGCGGCAGCCACATACGAAGGGTACTTTGAATTTGGTTTTATCAATATGATTAGTCTCATCTGCAGGAGTCAAAACCTCCGACTCATCGAGATAGTCCACTTCCAAGGCTTCTAAAATCTGGGCCTCGGCAAAGTGTCCGATTCTGCATTTGGCCATCACCGGGATGGAGACCGCTTTTTTAATCTGCTCGATAATTTCCGGGTCAGCCATGCGGGCCACTCCCCCTTCTTTGCGGATGTCAGCCGGTACGCGCTCTAAAGCCATTACCGCACAGGCTCCGGCCTCTTCGGAAATCTTGGCCTGCTCCGCATTGGTGACATCCATGATTACCCCCCCTTTGAGCATCTCGGCCAGGCCGACTTTTAACTTCCAATTGGGGTCATTCTCTAACACGAACATTTTAATTCACCTTCTTCTTAGAGGCGATATTTTTCAATCTCCTCATCTTTTAAAGGGGTTACTCCTACAAAGAATTTACCACTGGCTCCATTTTGATAACCTACCCGAACCTGGGGTGCGTCTTTTCCGTCTGAATAGCGAGCAGTAATACCTGCAATAATTCTGATTTTTTCTTGGTCTAACGGCCCCTCCGCGATAGACAAAGGGCTCATAAAATCTTCCGCTTCAAACATAGTATCGGTGTCGTAGCGGAGCAATTTTAAGTAGCGGTTTTCAGTCTCATTCTTGCCCACCATGACTTTGGTGCCGTCGATACGGAAGTGTCTCCCTTTCTTCAAGCGGTTAACGTCCTTTACCGTAAAATCCGGCTTATGTTGCATCAAATCTTTCAATCGCCGGGCAAAAGCTCCATCGGCTAAGAGACAGCCGCCCGCCGGATTGGGATAATCGGTCACACCCAACTTTTCAGCCAACTCCATCTGAGGCTTCCTGCTCCTGCCTGAGAAATCTAACAGCTTTTCTCTGTCAATCAACTCCTCTTCTTCCGGCTTGGTGGGAGTCATATTTTTGGCTGTAAGTGGACGAACCAAGAGACCTTCCAACCCGGCCTCCTTCTCAACGTCTTCCAAGGAGTGACGGTGCTGACTCTTCGGTCTCTGCCCCAGCACCTCGCCGGTAATCACAAAATCCGCCCCGATTTCCAGCATGTACTCTTTGGCTTTCTTCAGCATGATGATACGGCAATCCACACACGGGTTCATGTGCTTCCCATAGCCAAACTTGGGGTGCTTGACAACGTCCAAGTATTCTTCCGCTATGTTGAAGTGCTTCAGGGGGATATCCCCCTTCTTGGAGGCATTTTTAGCATCCCCGCAGGTCTTGTGAGTAGAAGTGCAGTTGCAGAAGCCGGTGTGATAGTTGACCGGATGAACCTCTACCCCGGCCTCCTGCATCACCCGCAGGGCCAAAGTAGAATCCAGGCCGCCGGACAAGAGGGCGACTGCTTTGGGTTTCTTCTTTTCCGACATGGGTACCACCGTAAAAAATACGGGGGGAAAGAGGAAAAAGCAAGAGGGTTATAACCGGTTAGGAACCAAGAATTGGTTCGCTTAAAGAGTGTAGGAATAATAAATAGGCAGCGGCTGTAGACTATAGAATTTAAATTCCCAGCACAGAAATCTAACTTCCCCATCTTCATATAAAATTGGTTTCCATGCAAAGACCTCTTTCTTAACAACGCAAGGACTCTGAATTGCTAGAGGGTTTCCGAGGGCCTTAAAACTATCTATTGGTTGAAATTCTGTTTCAGGCATAACTAGCGTTGGAATTATCTCTCCTCGCATGCGGTAGTATATCCCTCTGGCTATGTTATCCAGCACCCTTAATATTACCTCTCTTCCACCTCTTAGAATGGGATATTGAGCAGTTCCACCAGATGATGGGTGGATTGTCAATATCTCTATGTCAATAATATCCCTACCGCGAGCTAACCTGCTATGCTTCAAACAAGATTCTAGTTTCTCTTTCAATAGAGGATTTTGAGAACTCAGAAACTGCCATAAGAGCATATGGCAAACAAAGTCACTATCATCTTCACCTAACCTGCCATGAAGTTGCTTGCAATTGTCACAAATAGTTGCAGTAATGAGCTGTAATCCTTCCCGATCGTGCTCAGGGAATATCCTATCAGGAGGTAAATGGTCTTTAGAAAGCTTGGTGGAGTCTTCTTCCAAGCACCAGTAACAACGCTTTTTAATCCCTTTTTTAAAAAACGGATAGAATCCCATTTATATTGCTCTTAGCAACTTAACCCACCTTGTGGGCAAGGTCGGCCTACAGTTTCTTATGCTCTCTTTATTAAATTATAAATCACTAACAACAAAGCCGCCATGAAGATTAATCCGAATATCAATTTATTATGCCTGGCAATCCATTCTGGCAGATAAATATCGAAATTATCACTTCGGTCAGAAGTGTATTTCATCGCCATAGGCGTCAAAGGGCACATCCATTTATTGATAATGAGAACTGCTGATTCAATCATTACCAGTCCGATTGAAAGCCATAACAGGGGATTGAATCTTTTTGTTATACCCGCATACAAAGTATAAAAGATGGCTGAAGCCATTACTCCCCAAATTATGGTGTGGATTGCTTTGATTGTTTTTATCATGTCGGTAAAATTAAAAGAGAGTTTCCCCACCCTGAGGGCAAGGTGGCTACTGCTAATTTTCCAACTCACTGCACAAATTTCAAAACCCTCTTAGCTGCTTTTCTGATTGGCTTTGGCAGACGTAGCTTCCAGGCCACTTCGTAAACATTCCTCCAGAGCAAGAGGTAGCGATTCCTCACTCTGTCAAAAAACGAGTTTTGTCTCACTTTCTGGGCGTAGGTGATATAATCCACCAAACCTATTCTTCTGAAGTTTCTCGATTTGTAGACCAATTCTTTAACCACTCTTTTAGGCCCTTCATTCCAGATGGTATCGTGAAAAGCCATGATTCCCCCTTCGATTACCTGGGGATACCACAAATCAAAATCGAGTCTGACTGCTTCATATTCATGCGCCCCGTCAATGAAGATTAGCTCTATGGGTAAATTGAAATCTCTGGCAGCTTCGGCTGACGTTTTCACTATCGGGCAGACTAAATTTTCAACCTTTGCAGTCTGAACATTCTTCTTGAACTCCTCAAAAGTCCAGATGTTTTCATAAACCTGTTTTTGCTCAGTCGCCCCGGTGTGTGGATCTATGGCATAAATTTTAACCTGCTTGCTTGCCTTGGAACCATGCCCCAGCCAGATGGTCGATCTCCCTTTCCAGGAACCGATTTCCACGATTACCCCTTCACCCCTGCAATTTTTGGCCAGATGATAGAGCAGTTCCCCTTCTTTATCAGTTAAAAACCCCTCTGCCTGCCCGGCTAGTTTTCTGATTTCGCTTAATTCCATTGGAATTTTAAACTAATCTTTTTGCCGGCAAGAGACTTTACCTGAGTTGTTCTGAGTGAATCTTTATTAAGGCAGATTCGCCCCTCTTTGACTCAACCAGGAGTGTACTTCCACTTTTAACCTTCCCGCTTTAACAGAAATCGTAGGCGGGGTTCACCCTGAAGATTCACCCTGAAGGGTTTTCCTACCCCGCCGATCAAAAATTCATCCTCTTGATTTGAATATCTTCGCTAATGCAGGCTGGGAGCCTCTTCGGCGTAATGTCTTCTCTCTTTACGGATGAAATTAACCGGCGAGGGCTTGACCCGGGGCCAGGGGACCATCAAATCTTCTTTAGTGTAGATGAATTTATCCCGGTGGTCAGCGGCAAACTCATACTCTTTGCCTAAGAAAATCGCTTCCTCCGGGCAGGCCTCCTCGCAGAAACCGCAGAAGATGCAGCGCAGCTCGTTGATTTCATAAATCTGAGGGTAGCGCTCCCCTTTTTCATTTTCTGCCGGCTCCATGTAGATGCAGTCCGCCGGGCAGGCCGCCGCACATAGACCGCAGCAGACGCACCGCTCCGAGCCATCTTCGTAACGTTCCAGGAAATGTAGTCCCCGGTAGCGGGGATACATCGGGACTCTCTGCTCTGGAAACTGAATCGTCACCGGCTTACGAAACATCTGCTTGAAGACCACCCATAACCCTATGGCGATGGCCAGAGTCGTCTTGATGTAGTGCCAGACTTTCCTCATAATAATCTTCCAATATACGTTTTCGTATTCAAAGGTAAAGTGATTTTTCTAACTCATTTAGCAGTCATTGCGAGGACCCTGAGCCTGTCGAAGGGGACGTGGCAATCTGTTTTTCTTATTTCCCCCGGAGAAGGCATCTTGTTCTCTCCCTTAAGATGGGAGGGTAAGGCAGGGTTAGTGGTCAACATGACTTGCCTTTAATCAAACTCCCCCTATTTTCTGCTTATTCAAAAGCAAGCGAGGTATCATGGAAATCAAATCTTTTCAGCTCCCCCTCCCCCCAGACTGCAATGTGATTTTAGGCCAGACCCATTTTATCAAAACGGTTGAAGACCTGTACGAGATAATGGTCACTTCAGTGCCGGGAATCAAATTCGGCTTAGCCTTTTGTGAGGCCTCCGGCCCCGGTTTAGTCCGCTCGGAAGGAAATGATTCGGAATTGAAAAAGCAGGCCGAGCAGTCGGCCCTCTCTATCGGAGCAGGGCATACCTTCATAATTTATATCAAGAATGCCTATCCTATAAATTTGCTGAATGCCATAAAAAATTGTCAAGAGGTCTGCCGCATTTTCTGCGCCAGCGCCAACCCGGTGCAAGTTTTATATGTCGAATCAGAGCAGGGTAGAGGAATTATCGGCGTCATAGACGGCAGTTCACCTAGAGGCGTTGAATCAGCAGCAGACGTTTCCAAGAGAAAAGAATTCTTACGCAAGATAGGCTACAAACTTTGATATTTGCCGTCATTGCGAGGAGTCCCGACTTGTCGGGGCGACGTGGCAATCCCCTTGAATAGGCTGCGTTCTATAACAACGGGATTGCTTCGATTACGCTCGCAATGACAGCCACATATGTCATTGCCAGGAGTCCCGATAAAATCGGGACGACGAAGCAATCTGTTTTTTATGTCTATTATCGAAGCCCATAATCTGGTTAAAAAATATGACGGCTTAACTGCCGTAGATGGCATCGACTTCTCCATTCAGGAAGGAGAGGTCTTCGGATTCTTGGGCCCCAACGGGGCCGGCAAGACCACCACCATGAAGATGATTTACTGCTTCATCCAGCCCACTTCCGGAAAGCTGGCGGTAGCCGGAATGGATGTAACTGAAAATCCACGCCAGATAAAAGCCATTTTAGGTGTGGTCCCGCAGGACAATAACCTCGACCCGGACCTGACCGTCTTTGGCAATTTGATTGCCTATTCTCGCTATTTCAAGCTCCTCAGAGAAGTTGCCAAAAAGAGAACCGAAGAGCTTTTAGAATTGATGCAGCTGTCAGAGAAAAGAAAAGTCGTAATCGATGACCTCTCCGGCGGGATGAGAAGGAGATTGACCATTGCCCGCGGCCTAATTAATAATCCCAAGATTCTGATATTGGATGAGCCGACTGTTGGCTTAGACCCGCAGGCCCGGCATCTAATCTGGCAGAAGGTGAGACAGTTCCGGAGCCAGGGGATTACCATAATTCTGACCACGCATTACATGGATGAAGCAGCGTATCTGTGCGACCGGCTGGTGATAATGAATCAGGGAAAAATTTTAACGGAAGGAAAACCGGAAGAGCTGGTTCAGAAATATGTGGGTGATGAAGTAGTGGAGTTAAAAGGAATTCAGCCCGAAGTGGCCAACGCAGTCACCCACAGATTCAAAGATAAATATCACCTGGAGCATTTTGGGGATAGCCTGTACATCTTCACTCCGGATGGGAAAAGTATTCTGAGTTCTCTGGCTGAAATCAAAGCCGATAAAATCATTCACCGGGATGCAGATTTAGAGGACGTGTTTTTGAAGTTGACTGGAAGGAGTCTGATAGAATGAGAATTTTACCAGACGTTTCTGCGCTATCTTTCAAAGTTCTCCTACGGCACAAAGATGTATTCTTGAGTCAGGCCAAGACTTCGATTATTCCGCCCTTTCTCGATCCACTTTTCTACTTAGTGGGCATGGGATACGGATTGGGCGCTCTGGTGGTCAACCTAGAAGGGATGAGCTATGTCCAATTCATCGCCCCGGCCATTATCGCCTCGGTAATGATGACCGCCCCATTCTTTGAGAACACCATCGGCTCATTCATCCGCCTGAAGCACCAGAAGACCTATGACGCCATGGTTTCCACCCCAGCCTCGATTGAAGACGTGGTCACCGGCGACATCCTCTACGGCGCCTTCAAATCCTTGATTCAGGGGATTTCGGTCTTCATCGTGGTGGCGCTCTTCGGCCTGGTAGCATCATGGTGGGGACTCTTGATTCTCCCCTTCTGCCTATTAGCCGGCTTCATGTTCGCCAGCATCGCCATTTCCTACACCGCCTGGATGCCGGACATCAATTATGTGGATTATTTCTTCGTGATTTTAATGACTCCCATGTTCATCTTCGCCGGCACCTTTTTCCCGGTATCACAGTTACCCGGCTGGGCACAGGATGTGGCTTTCTTCATGCCCCTTTACCACGTGGTCAATATTACGAGAGGACTGATTGTGGGGAATCTTTCAGTATCTATGCTCTGGGACTTGCTCTGGATGGTAATTGTAACTTTGATTTTCTACCGAGTGAGCCTGTGGGCCATGAAGAAAAGGGTGCTGAAATAGGCTTTTTATGGTGAGCTTGTTCACTCTGACCTTTCGGCTTCGCCCCTCGGCTCCGCTCTGGGCGGGCTCAAGGCGAGCGAATCGGAACGAGCCGAACCACCTTATTTTGAGTTTCGGTTTACAACCCCTTATCTGAACAAATGTTCCAAGAAATGTTTCACGTGCAACAATTTCTGCTTACCCCCTAAAAGGAGACGGAACAAATAACCCCACCCCGCCCAATGGGCGAGGCTCGCATCTGGCGGCTTAATCCTCCCTTCAGGGTGAATCCTTCAGGATGAACCCCTCTTAGGGGAGGATTATTTTCACCCTCTCCTAAGAGGAGAGGGGTGGGGTGAGGTTTAGCATTGTTGCTTCGTCTTTAGAAGATAGGCGAGGAAGGATCCTCGCCTACGAAATTCGTAAAGGCTGAACCGACCCCTCCCTTTTTCGCCCTCGACGAGCCGCAAAAACCATTCGCCCCGATATAAATCGGGGCGAGGTTCGTCTCCGGCTCACCTCCCCTTACAGGAGAGGGTAACTACGCCCTCCCCTCGTAGGGGAGGGGTGGGGAGAGGTTTGCGGTAATATCTGTTTGTCCTTGACTTTGGGGCGTATATAATTTAAGCTAAATTCTTGAAAATATGGCGGCGTAGCTCAGTTGGCAGAGCAAGGGAATCATAATCCTTTGGTCGGGGGTTCGAGTCCCTCCGCCGCTATAAAAGGGCGAAGTTCTTATCGCATAATGAATGAAGAATTGAGAACCATTACAAGCATTCTTTCTAGTTATATCAATTTTATTGTTATCATCACTATGGGTAGTTACTTTACGGTGGATTTACATGTCTAATAGCAACTGGACAATTTTCATACCCATTTATAATCTCGAAATCTCGCCTGACGCTAAAGGTGAGATTACTGTAGAAGATGTGACTTTCATTTCTGCAAAGAAAATTCCACATATAAGAAAGAAATTGGGATTGAAATATACAATATCGTCCTGTGAGCGTAGTTTTGGTAAAAAGAAGACCGTTAAACTCTTTGAAAAAACTAAAGTGTACGCGGTTATAAAGTCAAGACGCGAAATGGGCGCTCCATGGACTCGGGAGTTTCGCCGAGTGAGAGAAGCGGTGTACTTGTTAGCCTCATCTCAGTTTTATCGGACCAAAAGAGATTGGAAGATACCTTTTGGCGGACCAGAATATGGAGTAGATATTATTGATCAATTTTCATATTTTGAAAATTACGGTGATAGATTTGGCATTAGTCATACGAGACTTACTTCAGTTTCACCCTATCGGGTTACAAAAGCAATGTTAAGCTCGAAATCAACACACTTCTTCCCATACTTACTGAAGATTATAAATGGCAAAATAAGTGTATCAGATAGTTGGAGACTTTCTCTGCGTCGTGCTGCATTACTAGCTGGCCAAAGCCAATTAGCACGAACTGCGTGGGAGGCATTTATTTATGATATGATTGCCCTTGAAGTACTTCTGACCAAGAGAGACGATCCCTTTCCTGGCGCTCTGGTAGACAGAGTTGTCGCATTCTTTGGATGGGTTTCAAATGAGAATGTCGAGTTTTGGAGAAAGTTAATTCAGAGACTATATGAGTTGCGCTGTGAGTTTGTACACGATGGACAAGTCAAAAATCTCACAGTGAGGGATTTGATAATAGCAGATATGATTACTGCCAATCTTCTTTATAACCTATGCCGTCTGACGGCAAAAATTAAATCTAAGAATGATATTATTGAACTCGCAAAGAAACTAAATGCGAGGCGTATCCTGCATATGAAAATGAAAGAACGTCCTAAAAGGATTAGGTTTAGAAGGGTGTCTTACTTTGAGAGTGATTTTGAAAAGCTCAACGAGGAAAAACACTGGGCTTGGTAGAACCATCTTTAATGGACAGAAGTCAAGAAGATTGTATCTACCTGCAACAAACTATCTTGCTGAGCGGAAAATCGCAACATTGTTTTGTAAATTGGACTTGCGAGAGTGACCCCTACCATCGCTGGCTCTATTACTGTATCTAGATTGGCACAACCAACGAATCATAATCTCTTGGTCGGGGGTTCGAGTCCCTCCGCCGCTAGATGGGACAATGTTCTCGCTTAGAAACTCAGATTAATTAACCCCCCTCTAAATTCTAATTTTCTTGCTAAAACTACTTGACAACGTTAGGATGATTCACTTATTATCGTGTAGTAAACAATTTCCACAGTAGTATTACTATTCAAAAAAATCCCACCTACCGCCGTTCTGCTTCAGCGCAGTCGGAAGTAACGACGGGAAAGGATAAAACTGACTGCGCAAGAGGGAAAAAATGGAGCAGAACGGTGCAAAATTTCTCGAGCTTTTGGGCACGATAACGCTTGTGAGCATCTTAATCTCATATGCGCGGAAGAATCTAATACCAAATGTCGAACTGTTTCTGATTCGCTTGAAGATAATGGTTAAACGTATAATTAGTGCTTAAGGAATTCGTGAATAGCGTATTAGAAGGCTTGCTTTTCACTTCATAAGAGCAATATCTTAGACAAAGTATAACTTTTATGAAAATCGCCCTCACCATCGCCGGCTCTGACTCCGGCGCCGGAGCCGGCATTCAGGCCGACCTGAAGACCTTCGCCGCCTTGGGGGTGTATGGCACCTCGGTTATTACCGCAGTCACGGCCCAGAACACCCTCGGCGTGAAATCTTTCCAGGAAGTCTCGCCTGAGATTGTAGCCGACCAGTTAGAGGCCATCTGCACCGATTTTGAAGTTTCCGCGACCAAGACCGGGATGTTGGCCAGCTCGAAGATTATTGACGTGGTGGTCCAAGCGGTCAATCGCTACAAGATTGCCAACCTGGTGGTCGATCCGGTCATGGTGGCAAAGTCCGGGGACCGATTGTTGCTCCCGGATGCGGAAGAGGCTCTGGTTGAAAAGCTGATTCCTATGGCGTTAATCGTCACTCCCAATCTCTTTGAGGCGGAAGTCCTGTGCGGCAAAAAAGTGACCACCATCCCGGAGATGAAAGAGGCGGCTAAGAAAATTTTAGACTACGGCTGTAAAGGAGTGGTAGTTAAAGGCGGGCATTTAGATGAAGGGGCGGTGGATATTTTCTACGACGGGGAAAATTTTCAGGAACTGAGGGCTAAGAAGATTGCGACTAAGAATGACCACGGGACCGGATGTACTTTCTCTGCGGCGATAGCGGGATTCTTGGCTCTGGGGATGGATTTGTCTTCTGCGGTGGTGACTGCTAAGGAGTATATCACCAAGGCGCTGGAGCATTCTTATGCGGTGGGGCATGGTAGAAGCCCGGTCAATCATTTTTTTGCTACAAAGGTTTATCAGAAAATAGACTGACCTCTCCCTAGCCCTCTCCTCTAGGAGAGGGGATATAGACAAACCCCACCCTAACCCTCCCCTCGTAGGGGAGGGGATAAATGAACTTACCTCTCCCTGACCCTCCCCTCTTAAGGGAGGGATAAGATACCCTCTCCTGGCTTTTGTAGCGTCCGAGTCGCCTTTGGCGCTCGCCTCGCTGCGAAGCGGGAACCTCGCATTAGGGCGGGCTGGTCTCGGACGGCCTTTCCGCCCTGGGCAACAAGCCAGGGTTCACCCTGAAGGGCGCTACATTTTCCCCTAAAAGAAATAAATGAGGCGGGGTAGGTGAACCCCGCCTACAATCGTGATTGCCAGAACTATATAATCATTGGCAGCAGACGCTGCTTTTATCCGGAGTCCAGCAGTTGCCCGGGTCAGAGCCTAAACAGGGCAAGCGGTCTTTATCGAAGACATAATTGACCAGATGGACCACGTCGCCAATGGTGATGGAGGCGGAGGCATTGACATCTCCCCGGCAGAAAGGGTCCGGAGTCCAGCAGTTGCCCGGGTCAGTACCCAAGCAGGGGAGCCGGTCTTTGTCAAAGAGGTAATTGACCAGATGCACAATGTCCCCTATGGTGATGGCGCCGGAGGCATTCACATCTCCGGGAACGGCCACACACATGAGGTAAGTCTGATATTTATCGATGGCGCGCTGGGCAAAAGTATCTAAGTTAGCCAGACTGGTCGCACCCACCAGGGCAAAGGAGGTCTTGACCGAATCGCCGGCCGGAATGTCCCAAGGCCCGCAGGCAATCAGCATGGAGCCATCTTGAGCAACCGCATTGAGCGTGTCTACAAATCCGCCGGACATGAACTGCCACTTCTCCGTGTCGAAGAAGCCGTCGTACAGGGTGGGATTGTTCTCAATGGCCCGGAAGGAAGTTACCCCCAGGGTGTCGGTCACCACCATCCCGCGATAGTTACTCCCCGGATTTTGAAACATGTATCCCAGGTTTTTGCTGCGCACAAAACCGGCTCGGTCACTTCCCCCTCCTCCGAAGGGAAAGTCAAAGTCGGTGAAAAAACCGGCCCTCAAGCCGGCCAGATCTGAACTGCCGGTATTGTGAATGGTAAATTCGAAAATCACGTAATCGTCATTGGCAGTGTCGGAAAAGACATAGCTCCTCTGGGCTATTTTCAAGCCGATGGGGCTCTCTGCCTTCTCGTCTGTAAAACAGCCAAAACCGTCCTGGTCAGATTTGCGACTTGCGGAGAGGGTGTCTAAAACCAATTCTCCGCCAGGTGCCGCTACAAAATCACTGTCTGGCAAAAAGCCCACAAAATCCCGGGCTGCATCAGAGACCTGGGCGGTGGGGAGACCAAACAGGACCGCTGCTTCAAAGAGATTATCACTGCCAGCTTTGGGGTAGATAAAACCTACTCCGGTATCGGGAGCAATGCCATGATTGACCGAAATGGTGCCGAAGCCGTACTGACCGAAGTTGGAAATGGTCAGAATGAAGTTACCCTTGTCGTGGTTGGCCTTGGACTGTAACGGCTTGGCCGTGACGTAAAACAGAAGAGGATAGTTGACCGAATAGTCGCTGTCATCGGTGATGGTCAGGGTGAAGGTCAATTTATCCCCGGCTTGAGCCGAGGAGCTGGTGCTGAACTGGATGAAATCCACAGAGAACAGGGTGTCGAAACGGTCCATATTTCCGAACAGCGAAGTCGAGTCCGAGACAGTTGCCAAAGGGGTATTAGAGCTTAGAGTCAGCCTCACATTGTAGGCGTTCTCTCCGTCATTGATTACGATGGGATAAAAGGTAACATTCTCTCCAGGATCCGGAGCATTATTTCCATCCCCTAAGAACTCGTACTCAGCGATAAAAATGTGGGGGGTGTTGGCGGCCGGCAGGGAATCTTTGGCGGCAAAGACGTCGATGACTCCCCGTCCATAGGAGTTATCATCTCCTAGCGGGCCTTTATCCCTGGCGGTCACCAGAAGAGCCCGCAGAATCTCTTCCGAAGTTGCATCCGGATTGATTTGCTTCAGCAAAGCGGCCGCGCCAGCCACATGCGGGGCTGAAAAAGAGGTGCCGGTCCAGAAGGCATAGCTGCCGGGATAGGCTGCCTCAACATTTTCTCCTGGAGCTACTACTTCCGGTTTTTTGGTCACCCCGTCGCAGGGGGAAGGACCTCGGCTGCTGAAACTGGAAATAGGAAAGTTTATCGTGTCAGCCCCGTTGAACGAGCCGACCGCAAAAACATTATAGTCTGAGGCGATTCTGTCTGCCGGTACTCTTAAATTACTTACTCCACCACCACAGCTTCCTTCATTCCCGGCTGCAAAAACTACTGCCGGTCCGGCTGCTGCTAGATTGTCCAAAACCTGCCAGTAAATCTCCCAGCAGGCAGTATAGCCTGGGACAAGCCCGCAGGAACTATTGTACTTGGGCAGTCCCCAGGAGTTATTGACCACATCCGGGACGTCGTCTAAAGTGTTGGGGTCATCATCCGGGTCTGAAGCCCACTGCATAGCGCCTATTTCCACTGGCCAGTCCGCACTGATATCAATAGCTTGGGCTGCAATCCAGAGCGCCTCTGGAGCGACACCGAGTGTGTCACCGGTAGCTGAGTTTCGTCCTCCGCATATAACGCTCATAGTTCCAGTGCCATGCCCGGCGCTTCCCCCGGCTTTGTTGTCATTGGGAGTAGTAGTACCATAAGCCGGGTCATACCAGGCCTGTTTATATTTTTCAGGAAGCAGAAAGTTTCCCCGCCAGCGCGCACTGAGGGTACTGTGGTTTTTATCTACTCCGGTGTCTATGTTGCAGACCAATCTCCCTTTGCCTTTATAGCCTTGACTCCAGAGCCGATCTGCCCGGATGGCTTTGATGCCGGTCTCAATCCCGGTGACGTCAGCCGGAGCCTGCGCATCCATTACTATCACTTCCACCGGCTTAACCAACTCGACCTTGGGGGTTAGAAATATAATCTCCACATCTTTACGCTGGGAAAGGGCCTGTATTTCTACGAGGGGAGCCTTGACCCAGATAAGATTGGAGATCCAGAAGGGCCTGAAATCAGTAATCCGGCCGGAGTTCTTGGCAGCGGTCAGATAATTAATTAAGTCCTTTTGAGATTGGTCTGCTTTTTCTTTCAGAGATTCAATTACTCTTTTGTGCGTCTCTGCTAAATTGGCCTTGCTCGCCTTCAGCTCGGCCTTCAGGCCGGGCATATCCACTTGGTCGGCCATTTCGATTAAAACCGAAATTTGCTCCTCCGGCTTGGCCGCGGAAATTTTATCGGCCAGCTGCTTATCCAGATGGCCAGCCTGCAAATTTAAAGTGAGAGACAAGAAGCTTAGCAGCATTAAGGGAGTTCTATGAATGCGCATCAATTCTCCTTTGATTGGGCTGAATAATCTATGCAATCCTTGAGACCAAAATATGAATTTTCCTGCCGTCACACAACTAAAGAATATACGATTTCC
>Ga0214473_10004880_pt1 | contig 16102 bp, 9 predicted proteins | sample RVTome_7_FD_203509 | JGI IMG/M metagenome (GOLD analysis project Ga0214473, IMG submission 203509) | Soil microbial communities from uranium-contaminated site in the Upper Colorado River Basin, Wyoming, United States - RVT98D197 | ecosystem: Environmental > Terrestrial > Soil > Contaminated >... | reverse complement strand
GAATCCGCAGTGCCTGAAGGGCATCGCAGGCAAGCCAAGAGTGTGGGGCGAGCCGCCTGCACAGGGGCGGGGCCAATGACACCGATTTGAAGGTAAACGAACAACCAGGAAACAACTTGCGTACTGCTGCGCGACGCAACCCTCTGGTTTGCTTCTTCCAGGGATTCACCCAGAAGTCATACCAAACAATCAGGCCGGCCGGCCGCCGAACAACGCGCATCATCTCGCGCGCGATTCGTTGGCGAACCCCGTCGTCTAACACGGATGAGAAAAGCATGTACTGGAATACCAAGTCGAACATGCCGTCTTCAAACGGTAAGTCCTGCGCGTCATGACAAATGAAATGCAGATGCGGGAGACGGACACGCGCCTCCGCGATTCTGTCCTCAAGCAAATCCACTCCATGGAGCAGGTCAGGAGTGGCCCCACTTGCCATCAATTGGAGCAGAAGACCACCGCTGCCGCAGCCGATCTCGAGGACCTTCTGAGATCTCAAAGGGAGAGATCCCTCCCGGGCCAGCAGCTTAAGCAGAACCCTCTCACTGCTCTGAACCCTGTGGAGCTCGCCGGGGTTGCTCCTGCTGTAGAAGCCGGTTCCCCCGTATCTTTGTTCGCGTTTCTCATACGTGTTTCGCAGGCGATCAAGTTCGTTCGGGCCTTGGGCGCTCAACAGCGGTTCGGTCCCTGGCACAGACGCAGGTTCTCAACCACTACGCCCGGGCAACTAGGCCTTGACATAGTAGCCTCCGTAACGTCGATAATAGGTTTTCGCTCTTGGCACCCCGGAAACCACAACACCCAGTGGGACCACGCCGACTCTGTTCAGACTCTGACGGGCGTTCCGCGCCTCCTCGATCGTGGTAGACCGAAGTCGCGCGACAAGCATGACAGCGTCAACCTTCTTCGCAATCTCGAGGGCATCCGAGACCAAGAGCAGCGGAGGAGCATCGACGATCACGTAGTCGCAGACCGCGGTTAGTTCCTGCAGAACATCACCAAACTTGGACATGGCCAGGAGCTCTGCCGGATTTGGCGGCAAGGGTCCTGCGGATATGCAGAGGAGTCTCTTCTTGGAGAGTGAGTCGTCGTCAAGAGCCTGGGACTTGATGGCACTGTCCTCCGGAAGGAACGAGTCCGCGTCCACGACTTGAACAACCTCAGAGATCCCATGCGTCCCGGCCAAGACGTTGGTGAAGCCCAATTGGCCGTTCAAGCCCAGGTAGTGCTGTAGCGTGGGCCGGCGAAGATCGGCTTCCAGAATCAAGACTCGAGAGCCCGACATGGCCAGGCTGAGTGCCAAATTAATTGTGGTCACGGTTTTTCCTTCGCGGGGCAGAGCGCTCGTGACAAGGATGGTTCTGATCTTTCGCTCGATCTGAAAGAACTTGAGGTTTGAGCGCAAGGTTCGAAAGGCCTCGAGCGCAGGTGAACCGGGATCGGTAAATCCGATTGCGGCGAGGGAGCGCTTGCGGCGGTTGCCGTGGCTTCCCCACCCGACCCTGGGCACGCTGGCAATGACCGAGACGCCGAACTCCCTCTGCACCGTTTCCTCATCCTTGATCCGCCTGTCCAAGACGTTAAGAAGAAAGGCGACGACTAAGCCGATCACCAGGCCAATAATCAACGCGATGGCGGCATTGCGGTACGGGCGCGGGCTAAAGGGCGAGGACGGAACGGTTGCCTCTTCTGCCAACTCGAATCCACCCGTCTGCATCGATTCAAGAATAGCCAGTTCCTCTACTTTCTGAGTAAGCGTCAAGCCGGCGGCCGACGTCTTCTCCGCGGGTGTCATGGCGTCCAATTGGATCTGTGCATCATTTCTGGCTGTCTTGAGGATTGCCCGAGCTTTCTGTTGGCGGAAAAGGATGAACTGGCGAGCGAACGAGTTTGCCACGTCCGTCGTCTCCCGTGCGTCCGAGCTTGCCGCGGTGATGCTGATGATGTCCGCAGCAGACGAGGGACTCACCGTCACCATGCGCTTCAGAGAAGACAAGGAACGCGAACTGTTGAGATCCGTCTTGACCATTTGCGCGACATCGTCCAGCTTGACCAAAGCCGCGGCCGTTGTAAGCTCGCGCTGTTGGTCTCGAACGTCGAAGATTTGGGCACCGAAGAGGGCTTGGTCCAGCGAGGTGTTCTGGCGCAGAACCTTGGACGTGGCCCTGTACTGAGGAGTGCTGCGCATTGACAAGACCACGGACGCCGCAAGTACGAGCATCGCCAGACCGAGAATCAGCCATTTCCGTTCTCTGAGGACGCGCAGAACCTGCGCAAGGTCAACATTCTGACTTGTCGGGATCCCGACCGGAGAATCATGCATTCGACCCGCTGCTCCTTCGTGCGTCGCTCAAACCTATTCACAGTATGCCTCATCGTCCCGCAGACCGTAAGTCTTGAGGCTCTTTATGCAGGCAAGGGTTGTGTCCGGCTCAGCCAGGCGTTCTCCTGATTGCGCCTCCTGGTGGACGCCTTTCACAAAGCCCCAATACTCGGCGGGCGGTTTGTGGATTGGCTGGCTACGAGCTGCCCGTCATCGAGCTCCGATACCACCGCTGCTTGAGCTAAGACGCCTGTTACTTCGGCGCAGCGGCCCCAAACGGACCGACAACCGCTCTTAATTGGCCCAGTTTGTCCAAATCATCCAGGCTGAGAGCAGCCTTCCCGCACCAGTTCGGACATTCCGATCCGGTCCCCGGCTGGTTCTGTGGCCTGGTCTCCAACCAGACGTCTTCCAGAGTAAGAAGCACCAGTTCTGCTCGGCTCTGCGCGAGATAAGTCAGCAAGGCACCGAGCAGCGCGGCCGGTGCGGCAGCCGGTGCGATTGGCGCCTCAAGGCTCGCTGCGTCGCGCGCGGACACATGCCCCGCTCCGGCTCCGAGGGCATCCTTTGTCCCCGCGTTGCCTGCGCCGCGCGTCTTCGGGCCCGCTCCCCGCCAGGCCGCCCCCAGGTGCGCCGCCAACCAAGCCACCACATCAGCGTGATCGCCTGGGGAGAGGAGACCCAGGCCCCGGAGGTAACCAGCGAGGCGTGATAACAGCTGGGCGCGCCGACGCCGCTCCTTCTCCGGGAGGGGAGCCGCCAGTTGACCGGTCACGACCCGAGCACCCACATCCGCCCCCGCGACGAACCCGGCGAACGGGAACATGTCGTGCGTGTTGAGGCTGGCCACCGTGTGGCGCGGCACGGCGCCCACCGGCGCCGCCGTCCGCGGGCGCAGCGATGCCTGAAGCACCCAGGTGCCCAGCACACCGTGCCGACGCATGCTCGACCTCACTCCTGCTGGGACGGTTCCCAGGTCCTCGCCCACGACCACCGTGCGGTTCCGATGCGACTCAAGACACAGGACCGCGTACATTTCGTCCGCGGGATAGGTGACGTAGACGCCGTCCGTCGGTTCCGTTCCCCCGGGCACCCAGAACAACCGATGGAGCGCCATGACGTGGTCGATGCGTAGATACCGCGCATGGCGCATGTGGTGCCGTACGCACCGAGCGAAGTACTCATGACCCTGCTCCCGGATCCGTTCAGGGTGCAGGGGAGGAGATTCCCAATCTTGTCCCAGGGCAAAGAAGCTGTCGGGTGGCGCTCCGGTGGACACTCCGGTCGCGAACAATCCCCGCCAGCGCCAAGCGTCCAACCCACCCGGATGCACACCCAGGGGCAGATCGAGGAAGAGTCCCGGCAAAGACTGGCCGGGCCCCAGCCTAGAGCCATCGGGGCCAGCCCCGGCGCCGTCTGACGCCCCCGGGGTGCCAGGGCGCGACAGCCGGCCCAGTTGTTCGTCCATCTGCCACTGGCAATACAGGTGGTACCGCGTTGCCTCGGCCGCGCCTCCTAGCGGCTGCCCGCCCGCCCGGTCCGTCGGCGACCGTTCGCCCGCCCGACCGGTTGGTGGCGCATCCGGCCAACTGCGCCAATCGGCGCCCGTGGCTTCCACGCGGGCCCGGAAGGCGGCGTATTCCTCCGCCTCCGGATGGGCGCGCACGTACGCGGACAAGGCTTTTCTCCGCTCCGCGTCCCCACCGGCAGCCGAGGCGACGTCCGTCTGCGCGAAAAAGCAGCGGCTCAACTCCTCCAGCACCCGCCTCTTGAGGGCCATGACCGCCTCATAGTCCACCAGCGGCTCGTCCCGAAGGGCGCGCACCCGATTCTGGACCTCATCTGAATTCCACAGCTCCCGCGCAGCCGGGCAGCGGTCCCACTCCGCGATCTGGTCCACGGCGAGGTACAACTCGTTCCAGAACAGGCGGCTGACCGGACGGTAGGGAGCAGGTTCGAAAGGATGGTCGAGGTAGCTAGCCAGGAGGGGAAGAGTGGCGACGACGCTCCCTCCCTCATCGGCGACCCAGTCGCGGAGCTTCCCCAGGTCGGCCAGATCCCCTGCCCCCCAGTTCCGCTCGCTCCGGAGGGCGTAGAGAGGGGCGAATACGCCCCACGCTCGCCCTGGTTTCGGCACCTGCTGGGGCGCCCAGCAGCGCCGGGGCGCGGAGATCACGACAGTCTCGGCCACCGCCCCGCCGGCCTCGACCCGCAGCCGGTGGTAGCCCGGGGGCAGACGCCCCCTTCGTATCCCGATCAATCCCGCGCTGGTCGACCCGGCTCCCGGAAATCCTACCCGGGCGAACAGCACTCGGCGTGCTTCGAATCGCTCGCCGCTGACGGCATTCGCTTCCACCAACTCCAGTGAATCCCAGGCCACTTCCCACTGCTCTTCCGCTCCCTCTTCCAGAGTGAGAGTGAGCTTGAGACCGCTGCGGCTCCACGCTCCGGAGCGCCGCTCCGATCGCTCCGACGCCTCCCCCGCCTGCTCCGACCGCGGCGCGGCCACCGGCAGACGGACCGTCACCGCGGGCAGCACTCCATCCCACGCCACCAGCACCGGCTCCACAACCCGGTTCCAGAGCTCCCGCTTCCGCTCTCGGATCGCAACTGCCATCTGGGGGGAGGTCAAGCAACGGCTTGCGTCGTCGCCGGCCGGCGGATCCCCCAGCGCGGCTCCCAGAGCCCGCAGCACCTTGACCACGCTCTCCGTCGGCGATTCGCGCCACCGGCCCCGCGAATCCCGGTAGCTGGTCTGCACCCCGTACAACTCGGCTAACTCGGCGAGAAGCCGGCCGGAGGATTGAGGATGTCGATTATTGGTTACCATCGGTCTGTTTGCAGCTTACGACCGAGGGCACGGACGCATAAGGTGACTGCCTCGCATCCGAGAGCGCGGGGACAACTGAGGACGAGGCCTTTCGTCTTGGCAAGCCCTTTGCCCATGCGAATGTTTACAGGGTGCCGACAGTCGGGGTAGTATATGAATGCACACAAAGCCGAACGGGGCAGAGATTGTAGTATGGACCGTAAGCCTTTCAAGCTGCGCGGTCTTGCCAAACGCGAAGGGGACTATTGGGCGTCCATCGTCTTGGACTTCAATATTGTTGGAACGGGCGACACGGCCGAACAAGCGATTATTCGTTCCGTCCGGATAACTGAAGCGTATCTGGAGGAAGGTCACGCGGCGGGTAAGTACTTTGCCGAATTGAAGCATCCCGCTCCTCTCCGCGTCAGAGCGGACTATTACTGGCTCCACTTGCGCCACGGCCTGTTTGCCGGGAAGGATCACAAACGAGACGGGGGGACCAGGCCCTTCACGCGACTGGTTCCGGTCTTCTGCTAGTTCAGCGCGAGCTGAGCCACTCCGCGAACTCTTTGCGCGTTGTCCGGGTGGCATCCAGTATGTTTCGGAAGACGTAACTGCCCCGTCTCGTAGAAATGAGCTTGTCAGGTATTGAGACACGTGCGTACCCGGGTTTCTTGTAGAGCTTGTGGTCGCCTTCGGAATCGTCCAAGATAAACCCTCGTTCGGTTTAGAAGTCTACTAGTATCTTCGCCTCTAGCTGTCCTGGAAGATCACGTTTGCCTATGGTGGATATCGTACAGCCGGACGCGGTGGATAACTACGTTGACCCCCTGCCGATTAGCCGTGACCCTTCGAGGGTAGTAACCACCAGCAAAGCCGCGTCGCCCAAGGAGGAGTGTCATTACCGCCCAACCTCGCTACGCGCTGCCGACTGTGCCGGACGCACTCAGGGGCCTGGTCGATCTGGCCCTCGACATGCGCTGGTCGTGGAGCCACTCTGCCGACGAGCTGTGGAAGCGGCTCGAGCCCGAGCTTTGGGAGGCTACCCACAACCCCTGGCACATCCTGCAGACCGTGTCTCAGACCAGGCTGGAGAAGTTCGCAGCCGACCCTGAGTTCCTGCAGCTGGTCGAGCGCCACCTCGAGGGAAGGCGCGAGGCTCTCGAGGCCCCGTCCTGGTTCGAACAGACCCACCGGGCGTCTGCCGCGCGGCGCCCGGCGTCATCCGGTGGCGCGGCATCCGGTGGCGAAGCACCTGGCGGGGCCCCGCTCGTCACCGCTGGCAGCCCGGCCGGCGCCCGACCGGCGGGCGGCGCCACGGCAACCGCGCCGGCCGCGCAGTCCCAGGCCGAGCAGCCTCAGGCTGGGCATGCCGGACCGGCCGCTCCCCTCGGCTCCATCGCCTACTTCAGCATGGAGTTCGGCCTGACCGAGGCCCTCCCTATCTACAGCGGCGGCCTGGGCATCCTCGCGGGGGATTTCCTCAAGGCCGCCAGTGACCTCGGCGTTCCCGTGGTCGGAGTGGGCCTGCTCTGGCAGCAGGGGTATTTCCGGCAGACGCTCGATACCAATGGCGACCAGATCGAGTTCTACCCCTTCAACGATCCCGGCCAACTCCCCATCGTGCCTCTTCGCGACGCCGAGGGCGAGTGGGTCAGCGTCTCGCTGCAGTTTCCCCGGCGAACGGTGCACCTGCGCGTGTGGGAGGTCAAGGCCGGACGGGTCAAGCTCTACCTGCTCGATGCCAACGACCTGCTCAACAGCGCGGCCGACCGAGGCATCACCAGCGAGCTCTACGGGGGCGGCCCCCAGATACGGCTGCAGCAGGAGATGATCCTGGGCATCGGGGGCTGGCGCGTGCTGCGCGAGTTGGGGATCGAACCCGACGTCTGCCATCTCAACGAGGGTCATGCCGCCCTCGCGGTCCTGGAAAGGGCCCGTTGTTACATGGAGGACCGGGGAGTCGACTTCGAGGTGGCCCTCACCGCCACGAGACCGGGGAACCTTTTTACCACCCACACTCCGGTCGAAGCCGGCTTCGACCGTTTTCCGCCCGGGCTGGTCGCGGAGCATTTGGCCGGCTACGCAGAGGAGCTAGGCATCAATCTGGAGCGGTTGCTCGCCTTGGGCCGGTCCTCGGAGAGTGCGCAGTATGCTCCGGAGGATGGGGCGGAGGCGGAGCCGTTTAACATGGCCTATCTGGCCATCCACGGCAGCGGAGCCGTCAACGGCGTGAGCCGGCTCCATGGCGAGGTGAGTCGAGGGCTGTTCCAGCCCCTCTTCCGCCGTTGGCCGCACCGGGAGGTCCCGGTGGGGCACGTCACCAACGGCGTGCACGTCCCCTCCTGGGATTCGGAGGAGGCCGATGCCCTCTGGACCAAGGCCTGCGGCAAGGGACGCTGGCTCGATGGCTTGGAGGGTTTGGGCGATCTGATCCGCCAGGTGAGCGACGAGGAACTGTGGGCCTTCCGCGACTCGAATAGGCGCAAGTTCATCGCGATGGCCCGTGAGCACGTGACGCGCCAAGGGCCCATCGCCGGTAGCCTGGAGACGCTCGGCGCCGATGTTAGCTGTCTCTGCGACCCGGTAGTCCTCACCCTGGGCTTCGCCCGGCGGTTCACCACCTACAAGCGGGTGAACCTCTTCCTCCACGATCCCGACCGGCTGCAACGCATGCTCTGCGGCGACCAGAGCAAGGTGCAACTGGTGCTGGCCGGCAAGGCCCACCCTGCCGACACCGCGGGCAAGGCCATGATCCGGGAGTGGACGGAGTTCATCCGCCGCTGCGATATCCGTCCACACGTGGTATTCCTGGTCGACTACGACATGGACATAGCCGAGCACTTGGTGCATGGGGTGGACCTGTGGATCAATACCCCCCGCCGGCCCTGGGAAGCGAGTGGCACCAGCGGCATGAAGGTGCTGGCCAACGGGGGGCTCAACCTCTCCGAGCTGGACGGCTGGTGGGCTGAGGCCTACTCGCCCGACGTGGGCTGGGCCCTGGGAGACGGCCTGGAGCACGATTCCGACCCCGCCTGGGACGCCATCGAAGCCGAGCGCCTCTACGATCTTCTCGAGAACGAGATCATCCCCGAGTTCTACGACCGCGATGAACAGGGGATCCCCCGGCGCTGGATAGCCAGGGTGCGGGAGAGCATGGCCCGCTTGGCCCCGCAGTACTCCACCAGCCGGATGATCGAGGAGTACCTAAGGAAGTACTACCTTCCCGGCGCCGCCGCCTACCGGGCGCGCTCCGGGGATGGCGCGGCGGACAGCGCGGTGGGCGGCCCCGCGACCGGCGCGGCGGACGAGGCGGCGCACGGCGCGCGCAGTGGCGCAGCCGCCCCCGACGCAAGTTTGCCCGTGAGCGCGCCGCCTTTGCCGGCCGTCGAGATCGAAGCTTGGCGCGCGCTGCTGGACGAGCACTGGGGCGAGATCGAGTTCGTGGACTTTGGGGCGGAGCCCGTCATCGGGCGCCGGTCAATCGGGGCCCAGGCGACGGAGCCTCAGGCGGCGGGGTTGCCGGCGAAGAGGCCTCAGGCAAACACCGAGGCGAAGACCTACGCCTTCAACGTGGAGGTCAATCTGGGATCTATCCCTCCCGATGCGGTCCGGGTGGAGCTATACGCCGAGCCCATCGAGGCCGCCGCGCCGTGCGCTTTCGCCCCGGCCTGCGGCGCCTCGGGTCATGCCGGCGCTCTCGCCGCGTCGACCGAGGTGACCCCACCCGAGGTGCACGTTCTCACCCCTGTTTCCGGGTCGATCAAGAAGGACTTCTCCTCACCCAGCACCTACACCTATACGGCCGTGCTGCCGGCCACCCGGCCCCTTGGCGATTACACGCCCCGAGTGGTGCCGTGGCACCCAGGAGTCGCCGTCCCGCTGGAGGCGAACCACATTCTCTGGTACCGCTAGCGTCGCGGGGCGGCTGCCGCGGCGCTGACAAGCGCCGTTCGGATGCAGGTCTCTATCCAAGCGGCGCTTGGCTAGAAGGCCAGAGAGGTCGCCAGAATGTCAATAGAATATTAATTGGCGGTGGCGTTGATATTCTAGCAGCTTCTCGGGTATCATTTGCCCCTCGGATGAGGGAGGCTCGAACCGTGGTCAAGAAGCCCGAACCAGCACCTAGCAAGATTCCCGCACCTGAGACCATCCTGGAACTCCTTGGGTTGCTCGAGGAAGGCCTCCTGGCGCCGCTGATACAACGGGCGAACGAAGACTACCTCTATTGGGACAGATTCAAGCACCTCCCTCTCCCGGAGGGTGTATCTCCGGGGGATGCATGGTACCTGCTGAAGACGGCTCGCTCGTTGAACCGCCGACCTACTCCGGTTGTCGATGTCCACGGGAGCTCATTTTGGTACTCGCAGACCGGCCAGATACAACGCCTCCTCCTGGCCATAGACCAGCAGGCCGGCGGCACAGTCGGAGCCCCCGCTCCCGACATTGCCCAAGACACGAAACAGCGGTACCTACTCAGCAACTTGATGGAGGAGGCAATCGCTTCCAGCCAACTTGAGGGAGCCGCCACAACTCGCCAAGTGGCTAAAGACATGCTGCGCAGTGGCCGGAACCCGGCAAGCCGCGGGGAACGGATGATCCTCAACAACTACAGGACCATCCGCACCATTGCCAGCCTGTTGGATGAGCCGGTCACGCCATCCCTTCTGTTGACCCTGCAAACGTCCTTGACGGACGGCACTCTCAGGAATCCTGATGACGCAGGACGGTTTCGAGGGCCGGAGGATGATATCGTCGTCGGCGACCACTCGGGAGGAATCGTTTTCGTTCCACCCCCCGCCGATCGACTTCGTGAGGAGCTCGATCACCTGTGCGAGTACGCAAACGCGGATGGAACCGACTTTGTTCATCCAGCGATCAAAGCCTGCATCCTTCACTTCTGGCTTGCCTATGTTCACCCCTTCTGTGACGGGAACGGAAGGACAGCGCGCGCCCTCTTCTATCTCTACATGCTCAAACGAGGCTATTGGGTGATGGAATATGTCGCCATATCAAGGGTGATCCTGAGGCAGCGCACCCGCTACGAACGCGCGTTTCTCTACTCAGAGACGGTTGATGCCGACTGCACCTACTTCCTGACGTTTCATCTCAAGGCGATGGAGCAGGCTTTGGGGGAACTATGGGAATACGTCGCACGCAAGAACAAGGAAGACGAGTTTCTGAGAGCGCGACTCAATAGTGACCAGGGGCTGAACTACCGGCAGCGGGCGGTGCTTGCCAGGGCGCTGCGAGATGGCAGTTCTCGCTTCACTTTCGAATCGCACAAGGCGTCACACAGCGTTTCTTACGGCACGGCACGAAACGATCTCGTGGACCTTGCCAGCAGAGGCTACCTGTCGCAGCATCGTCAAGGGAGGCGCACCTACGTCTTCTCTCCCGCAGATGATATACGCGAGCGCCTTCAGTGACGGAGCGTTCTCGGCCCGCGCCGGTTGCGACCCGAAGGGCGCGGTGTTCGGGTCGGCGCGTTGGCCGGCCGCCTTACCCGCTAGGCAACCGCACGACGAACCGGGCCCCTATCGCTCCGGACCGGACCTCCACGTCGCCGGAGGCGGCCCGGGCTAACCGCCGGGCCAGGGAAAGACCCAATCCCGCGCCCCGGGCGGCGTTTCGCTCGCCTTGGGCGGCAGAGCCCCGTACGCCGGGCTCGAAGATGCGCTCTTTCTCCTCCTCGCCCACTCCGGGGCCGTCGTCCTCTACCAAGAAGTACACTTCTTTGCCGTTGCGGGCAGCTCCCAAGAGCACCTCGGCCCGCGCGAACCGACAGGCGTTCTCCACTACCGGCTGGATGATCTGCACGGCGATGTCGCCCTCCACCCCCACGCGCAGGTTTCGCGCGGGAGGCTGCACCCTGACTTCCACGCAGTTCTCCTCGGCCAGCACCCCAATCGAGGTGACCACGTCGGCCAGCACCTGCCATACGTCGGCACGGCCCCGGGCCAGACTACCTTCCTCCTGAGCCGCGGCCAAGAGGGCCTCCACGGTGCGAGCCATCTGATCGGCGCTGTGCAGCACCGAGCCAAGAGCCTCCTGGTAGTACACCGGTTCGCGCTCCCGGCGCAGGGCCAGCTCGGCCTCGGTCTTGATCTTGGCCACCGGAGTGCGCAGCTGGTGCGACACCTCCGCCGAGAACCGCTGCTCCCGGCGGAGGCTGGCCGACAGCCGGTCGAGCATGGCGTCCAGGGTGTGGGCGAGCTGGGTGACCTCATCGTGAGGCTTCCCCATCTCGAAGCGGCGATCGAGGTCCTCCGTGCTCCAGGCCTCGGCCTCAGCGGTCATCCTCACCACCGGCCGGAAAGCGGCGTTTAGCACCCAGCTCCCGGCGAACCCGACGATAATCAGCAGGACGGCGGTGAAGGCCACCGTCGCGAGCAGGGTCAGGTTCTGGGTGCGGGTGAAGGGGGCCATCGACAGCCCCGTCACGATCGTGCCTATGCGAGTCCCCTGGTTGTGCAACGGGATGGCGTACAAGCGCACGTCGTGCTCAGCAACGTCTGCAAACTGAGCTGGTCCCCCATCCAACGCCTTTGCCGCGTCTGCCACTTCCGGGTCCACAGACGGCGCGGACATCGTGTATCCGTTGACGAAGACCCAGATCTGGGAGCCCCATTCCTTTATGTCGCCGGTGGGCCGGGGCAGACTCACCTGGCCGTTCGACAATATCGTGATTGTGCCGCTCTCGTCGAGGGCCATCCTCTGAAGCCGCTTATCCACGTCCGAAGTCAGGCTGGTGGTCAGCACCAGGTTGAAGACCACGGTCATGGTGATGAGGGCCACAGCCACCGTAGTCAGCACGGCCAGCAGGAGCCGGTCACGAACGCCCATGCGGGCGAGCCAGCGTATCCGTCTCCGTGTCGGCGGGGTCACGGACGCCGATCCTACTTGAGGGAGTAGCCGACGCCGCGCACGGTGACTATCTGCGGCGATCCGGGCAGGGAGCATACCTTGCGCCGCAAGCGGGCGATGTAGGCGTCGAGCGTGTTGTCGTACACAATGGCCCCATGGGGCCACGCCGTCTCGATCAAAGCCTTCCGGCGTATCGCTTCCCCGGGAGACGCCGCCAGCTTGGCCAGGAGGCGGAACTCCGTGGGCGTGAGGGGCACCGTCACGTTGCCGCACGATGCTGCGTGCTTGGCCGGATCAAGAGTCAACCCGCCGGTTTCCACACTGCGCTCCGACCCGCCCCGGCGGATCAACGCCTCCAGCCTGGCCAGCAGCTCGGCGAATGCAAACGGCTTGGTGAGGTAGTCGTCTCCTCCCACCCTGAAGCCGGATAGCCGGTCGGGCAAGGAGCCGCGCGCCGTCAGGAAAAGCACGGGCACGGTCACCCCCTGGGCCCTGATGGCTTGGCACACGTCGCGCCCGTCGGTGTCGGGCAACCCGATATCGATGACGAAGAGGTCGGGGACCGACTCGGCCACCTTGCGCAGCAGCTCGGAGCCCGTGGCGTAGCCTTGCACCTCATAGCCCTCCTCGCGAAAGCCGCGAACCAACAGGGAGCGCATCTGGGGGTCGTCTTCAAGAACGAAGATCCTGGGCTCCATCATGGTCCTCGTAGTATCGCCCGGCCGGCGGCTCCGCACAAGCGCAGAGGATCACTTTGCGCTCAGATCATACGACAGGCTTGAGGATCACACGGCGGGCGCGGCGCCCGGCTTTGCCGGGCGCCACAAACGCCGTCTCCGCCGTGTGGGCGTGGTGGTGTCTCGCCTCGGTCAGGTCCGACATCCACCGGACAGGGTTGGGGCCACAGCTCAGGAGGGGGGTTGAGCAATGCTGTGTGACTCCATGGCGGTATGTTCGCACCACCTTCCTGAACTAATCCTGAACGCGTGAGCTACAGTCCCAGAGCCGGTTTGCCGACACAACACTTGAGAAACAGGCATGCATTTTGACTTTACACCAAGCCTCTTGCTGCTTGCTGCCGTAGTCCCCATCGCGTTTGGGCTCGGTTGGCACGCCTGGCGCAATCGTTCGCTGCCGGGCGCGCTCCCGTTTGTAGCCATCACCCTCATCGCGACCGTCTGGTCGGCAGGCGACGCTTTGGAGCTGGCGGCAGTGGGACTGCGGGCCAAACTCTTCTGGGTTGACTTCCAGAACATAGCGATCGTGTCGATGCCGGTGGCCTGGCTGGTGATGACCCTCGACTACACGGGGCGGCGCAAACTGCTGACCCGCCGGAACCTGCTCCTGCTGAGCATCGTTCCGCTGGTTTCGCTTACGCTCACGTGGACGAACGGTCTCCACCACCTCATGCTCGCCAAGACGTGGTTGAACACGAGCGGCTCGTACGCGGCGGTGGGCAAGACATTCGGAACCTGGTTCTGGTTTCACGCCGGCTATGGTTACATCCTGGCGATTGCTGCCGTGGCGCTCCTGATAGCGGCGATCCGGTCGGGGCCACGTCTTTATCGGGCACAGACCGCGGCGCTTCTGGTGGGCTTCTGCGTACCTCTTGTTTGGAACATGGTCTACGTCTTGGCGCCGGGGACGCTGCCGCTCCACGATTTCACCCCGGCCGTTTTCGGGGTGGCGGGGATCATTGTTGCCTGGGGGCTCATCCGCTTCCGTCTTTTCACCCTGGTCCCCGTGGCCCGGCACGCCCTGATGGAGAACATGACGGACGGCATGCTGGTGCTCGACGAGGCCGGCCGAGTGGTCGACCTCAATGAGGCCGCCCGGCTCCTCATCGATCGGCCAAGGGCGCGAATAATTGCCCGGCCCGTTGCGGAGACCTGGGGAGCCTGGCCACGAATGGCGAAACCCTATGCGGCCGGTGTAGATCAGACCGAGTTCTCGTGGGGAGAGGACGACGACCGTCGCGACTACGAGGTCAAGATCTCGCGACTCACCAAGCACGACCGGACCGTGGGGCAGTTGCTCCTGATCCGTGACGTGACGGAGCGGGCCCTCATGGAGAAGAGTCTCCGTCAGCAAGCCGTCACCGACAGCCTTACCGACCTGCCCAATCGCACTCTGTTCATGGCCAAACTGGACGACGCCGTCCGCCAGGCCCGCCGGCACCCGGAGACCCTCTTCGCGGTGATAGTGCTGGACCTCGACCGTTTCAAGCTCATCAACGACACCGTCGGCCACCTGGCCGGGGATGTCCTGCTCGAGAACGTCGCCACAAAGCTGAAGCGCTGCGTGCGCGAGGTGGATACCGTGGCCCGCATGGGGGGCGACGAGTTCATGATCCTGCTGCACGAGATCACCAGCACCCGCGACGTACTGCCGCTTTTGGACCGGATCCAAGAGGAGCTACGTGCCCCCGTGCACTTCCGTCAGCAGGAGATCTCCACCTCCGCCAGCCTGGGCGTAGTCATATGGGAGGAATCCTATCAGGACCCAGAGGAGCTCTTGCGCGCCGCCGACACGGCCATGTATCAGGCGAAAGATGCGGGGAGAGCCTGCTATCGCATCTTTGATGAGGAGATGCACAAGTCGATGCTCCGCACCATGAGAGCCGAGACCGATTTGAGGGCAGCCATCAGTGAAAAGGAGTTCTGTCTGGCGTACCAGCCGATCGTCGATCTCAAGAGCGGAGCCGTCACATCTCTGGAGGCGCTCCTCCGCTGGCGTCACCCACGACGGGGCATGGTGTTCCCGGACGAGTTCATCACGATTGCAGAGAACAGCGGCCTGATCGCGCCGTTGGGCGTCCTTGCGCTCGAAGAAGTGTGCAGCCAGGTCAGCCGCTGGCGGGGCCCGGACTGTCCGGCCGCCGGACTGCCGGTGAGCCTAAACCTCTCACCGCGACAGCTCACCGATACAGACTTTGTGGGTGCCGTCCTCCAACGTCTTGACGAATGGCGCGTCTCCCCCGAAAGCCTCATTTTCGAGCTGACCGAGACCGCCCTCATCCGCGATCCGCTCGAGTCCAAGCGCGTAATGCAAGAATTGCGCCGCATCGGCATCCGCCTGTGCCTTGACGATTTCGGCACCGGCTGGTCGTCCCTGCGCAACCTGAGCACCTTCCCCGTCCAGGAGCTCAAGATCGACGGCTCCTTCGTCTCCAAGATCGCCCACGACAACACCGAGTACGAGATCGTGCGCTCGATCACCGCCCTCGCCCACACGCTGGGTATGACGGTCACGGGCGAAGCGGTCGAATACCACGAGCAATGGCGGCTGCTGGAAGCGCTCGGCTGCGATAATGGGCAAGGCTACTACATCGGCAAGCCCATGGCGCCGGAGGAGTTGCTCAACTACCTCGAGGAGCTTGAGCGGGGAACCTGCCCCGTCCGCCGACTGCAGGGCTCAGAGGGACTCGATCCGCAGTACCCGGTGCCCTTGAGAAGCCGTGAGGTCAAGGGCGCACCCGGAGCAGCCTCGAGCACGTGGGCGTGACAACGGCCGACCGGCCTGGTATCATCCGGGGCCGTTGTGTAACAAACAGCCTTAGTCTTCACAGTCTTAGACTTTGGCAGAGGGCGAGCTGGAGAGTTTTGACCAGGCCCAAAGCGCGTCGCGAGACTTTCATCTACTAAGAATCCCTCTCTCAAACTGATCGCGTAGCTGCGTTCCTCCACGGCCGCGCGTTCTCGAATGGCGCACGCCTTGGCCCTGCCTTACCTCCAGCCGGCTCTCCCGCAGCTGCAAACGAACATAGGCAGAGGTATGAAGACAACGAACATGCTCGCAAAGATGGCAGCGGCAACCGTGACTATCGCGCTCCTCGCGACCGCCCTACTGGTAGTTCCCGCCGCTTCCCCGGCACAAGCCCACCCGTCCACCTTCCCCGATGTCACAGAGACAAACCCGGCGCACGACGCAATCGAATCCTTGGTAAGCCGAGGAATCCTAGAAGTTGTCGCCAACGGTAACTTCCAACCCAACGCCGCTCTGAGCCGCGGCCAAGTCACCAAGATCCTCGTCACTTGGCGTGGCGATCAGATCGCAAGCGACCCGGCAGTTGCGGCCCCCGCGCCCTTCACCGACTTGGACCCGAC
>Ga0214473_10004879_pt1 | contig 16103 bp, 10 predicted proteins | sample RVTome_7_FD_203509 | JGI IMG/M metagenome (GOLD analysis project Ga0214473, IMG submission 203509) | Soil microbial communities from uranium-contaminated site in the Upper Colorado River Basin, Wyoming, United States - RVT98D197 | ecosystem: Environmental > Terrestrial > Soil > Contaminated >... | reverse complement strand
GATCTGTCAACCAATCCAACCTACGGGGAAACGAAGCCGCTGACCTTCCGGAGGGTTGCAGACAAATAGCACCGACTTCCATTGGACCATCCGCTTTTCATTGTCATTTCCTCCGGTGGTATCGTCAAGGCCGAAGACTTTGGCGATGACTTCATCGAGCAGCCATAGAACCATCGCCAACCCTCGCTTGACGATGCCACCCAAGGATTTGGACTGCCTATCTGTGGATCGACAACTCGGCTGGAGCGGGTGTGATCCGTCATCAGTGGGGCTGCTTGGCTCGCTGGTATTCGAGCAGTTCCAGGTGCTGGCGGGCCTGTGCGGCGAGGTCTCGCTCGCGACGGTTCTCCAGTAGCTTGATCTGCCTTCGGAGGACCTCGATCGCCTCGCCGTATCGCTTCTGACGCTCCAGCGTCTTGGCTAGCTTCTCGTAATGGGAGAGATTGCCGGGCTCAAGCGACAGCGCCTTCTCGAACGCCTGTGACGCCTCCTTCATGTCCTCCCGCATCGCCAGCACGCCGCCAAGCTGTTCCCAGGCGACGACGGAGCGAGGATTCTCCTCCACTTCGATCCGGAACCACTTGGCCGCTTGCGCCAACTGTGCATCCGCTTCCGCGGTCTTGCCCGTCCGCCGCAACAGCACGCCAAGATTCTTATACACAGGAGCAATGGCGGCATCCTGCAAACCTGCCGCATGGTGGTAGTCGATGGCGCTGCGGAAGGCCCGCGCCGCTTCCTCCAGCTTGTCCTGCTCGATCCGCGCCAGGCCGATCTCGTTGTACGCCTCGATGGACAGGGAGGAGTCAAGCTCGATGGCCCTCCTGTACTGCTCGACGCTTCGCTCGTATTCCTCAAGGCCGCGATTGCGCAGGGCGACACTCGGATCCGGCGAGCCGCCGCGAGGAAGCTCCCAGGCATGGCGCAAATCGCTGCGGCCTTCATTCTGCAACGCGCGGGCCCTGTCGAAGTACTTTTGCGCCAAGATGGCCTTCGCACCCTGCCGCATGACAGGCGCGAGCAATTGCTCTACCGGCGCGTAGTCATCCGTCAGGATGACGCCGCTTGCCTTCCTCAGATGCTCCATCTGCGAGTCATTCAGGAGCTGAAATTGCAGACGCTCGTTGTATCTGCGGAGGATAGCTTCGACGTCGAGCTTGTGCCCGGCGGCGACGACCACGAAGCTGTTTCGCAAGGAAGGCAGTCCGCCGCGGCGCGCGACGACATAGACGTTTGGCAGGGTCTGTTCGAGCGTGTTGATGACGGCGCCGAGGAGCCGGCCGCTCTCGTACGTGTCGATCAGATTGACCATGTAGACGCCGTCGTCAGTGAGCAGCCGCGAGACCTTGTCATTGAATTCCCTCGTCACCAGCGGAAACGGCACGGCGTAGTCGTTGAAGGCGTCCTCGTAGATGAAGTCGTACCGTCTCGCGCTGCCGCCGGCGCGCTCCTGCCTCAGGAGCGCGTCCACGTAGTCCCGTGCATCCAGATGGATCGTTTTGACCGGGCTGTTGTGCTCCAGGCCGAGTGCCTCTGCCGCACCGGTCACGCCCGGGTCGGGCTCGACGACCTCCACGACACTGCCGGGCCGGAGGGCCTTGAGGTACCGCGGGAACGCATATCCGCCCCCGCCGATGACCATCATTGCGGACTTGCCTTTGTCGGCGATCAAACCCTGTGTGAGTCCGGCGCAGACCTTCATGTAGAAGTATTGCAGGTCCGTCACGTCCCCCATGACCGCTTCGCCGCGTGTGAGCCTGTCCTGGATGAATTCCCGTCTATCGGGCCGCTTGGAGGTTTGCCTCACCGCCACGTAGCCGTACGGCGTCTGGTCAATATAGAGGATGTCCGGATCGCGATGTTCCCTCAACAGGGCTGCCGTGCCCGCCCCTTGCGCCCATTTGGCCGGCGACATCCCCATGGTCGCCAGGGCCGCGAAGATCATTGCCCACAGATACAGCGCCCAGCAACTGATCCAGTAGAGCACCGCCATCATCAGCAGGGCCGCCCCGGTGAGCCACAGGGTAATCGCATTACCCGTCGGCGGGAAGAATCCCCCCAACAAGGTCGCAGCGATCCCCCCTGCCGCACTCCACGCATAGATGCCGCCGATCGTCCGCCCAATCTCGCCAGGTCCGGCAGAGCAAGGCGCCGCCACATCCGGGGATACTCCTGCTTCGCCGCTGCGGGGGCCCGCCGCCAATCCCCGCTCCACCGCCGTCTTTGCAGCGACAGGAATGATAGCTCCCAACAGACACGACGGCAGCAGGAACACAAGCGAGGCATGGATGAACACGTGCATCGGCCAACTCAGACGCCAAAGGCCCATCCACTGGCCCGCGACGTTATCTATAATGAGGACGGCCACGCACGCGGCGGAGGACAGTCCGAACAGAACGGAAAGGGTCCGCCGCGGGTGATAGCGGTCCGCGACACGTCCACCCAGATAGTTGCCGATGGCAACGCCGGCGAGCACGACGGCGAGGATCGCCATCCCCGTATAGAGCGATGCTCCCAGATGCCGGGCCACCTGTCGGAAGCCGGTCAGCACGAGGATCACCAGGCATCCACTGGAGAAGAAGACGGTCGCACTCGGCACGACCATCCGCAAGAACCCCCTGAACCTGCTCATATTCCCTGTTCCTCAATCAATGGCAAGGCAAGAGGATAACAGGGATCCCCGATGCAAGCAAGCCGATTCCGGAAAGCTCCGTAGAGGGGGGAGTCAGTAGCTCAGGTACGGGACTCCTTGGCTGTCCTGACCCGGCCAGTCGAGGCGGATATTGCGCGTGGCCGGCTGGTAGATCCAGCCGTAGTCGCCGGCGCCGTCGGATGGGAACGCCTCCGCGTTCTTGATCATGCGCATCGTGTCCAGATTGTTGAAGGGATTGGCGGGTATTTTTCGCAGGCAGTTTGCTTCGACGACTAGTTGGAGCCGAAAACTGTCTTCCGTTGGGACGGCGGTGCGATCGTGCCCCGGATATCCCGGAGCGGTATCGCCGTGGCGCACCGTGTAGAACTCGATCGCGTCACGCAGGATTCTCAGATTATCTTTCGCGGCGGCCTCCTTGGCTTCTGCGGCGTGGTTGTGCAGATAGGGCATGCACAGAGCAGCCAAGATCCCGATGATGGCCGCGACGATCATCAACTCCACAAGTGAGAACGCCTTTCGCATACTTCAACGCCCTGCGATACCTGTGAGCATGGTTTCGGATCATGGATGCTCTGCTATGTTATCGGCTTGCCGCTCCGCTCACTTGACTATCGGACGACAGTTATGGGACCCAGGCAGATTCAATGTCGGGTAGACAACGCGTCAAGTACGCGTTAGGATGTACGCCGTCATGACTGAAAAAGACCTCCATTGTTATAGGTTGGGCGTCGTGGGCAACTGTTCCTACATTGCCTACATCGACGATCAGGCTGCCGTCCGCTGGCTGTGCATGCCGCGATTTGACAGCAGTTTCCTTTTCGGATCGCTGTTGGACCCCGACCGGGGCGGCGAGTTTTCTATCAAGCCTGTGGGATCTTTCGCCGCGCATCAGCACTACATCGAAAACACGAATATTCTCTGCACCGAGTTCAAGGCGGCTGACGGATGGTTCAGGGTCACGGACTTTGCGCCACGGTTCTACCAGTACGACCGGTATTTCCGGCCCATGATGCTGGTCCGTAAGATCGAGCCCCTCCAAGGACAGCCCAGAATCGGGGTCACATGTGTGCCGGTAGGGGATTACGGGCGGACTCAGCCCGAGATCGTTCTCGGCAGCAATCACATCCGATATCTGAACCTCGGCAGTCATGTCCGCCTGACGACAGACATTCCGCTGAGTTACATCGTCGAGTCCAAGCCGTTTGTGCTAAACGAACCCCGGTACCTGGTCTTCACCTACGGCCCGCCGTTGGAGGCGCCGCTGGCGGCCACGGCGGAAGAATTCCTCGACAAGACCCGCAAATGTTGGCTGCAATGGGTTAAGACCACTTCGATTGCCTCGATGTTCCAGGAGTCGATCATTCGTTCGGCCCTTGTGCTCAAGCTGCACCAGTTCGAGGACACGGGTGCCATCATCGCCGCCGGCACGACCAGCCTGCCTGAGTCTCCCCGCTCCGGCCGAACCTGGGACTATCGCTATTGCTGGCTCCGCGACACCTATTACACCCTGACGGCGTTCAATCATGTTGGCCACTTCGAGGAGCTGGAGGAGTTCTTTCACTACGTTCAGAACCTGATGACAAACAATGCAGCCGCCGTGCGCGCGGTCTATACGGTGACGGGGGACCCCGTGCCCGAGGAACGGAACCTGCCGCTCAAGGGGTATCTCGACAACCAGCCGGTGCGAGTCGGCAACAATGCGGGCACCCAGCGACAACATGACGTGTATGGGCAGGTCCTGATCAGCCTACTGCCTCTGTACATCGACAAACGTCTCGGCTCTCACGATACTCGAAACACGTTGTACCTGGTGCGCGGACTGCTGGACCGCATTGAGGCGGTCTTCGAGGAGCCGGACGCAGGGATCTGGGAGTTCCGAAGCCGCCTGCAGTATCACTGCTACACGTATCTCTTCCATTGGGCAGGCAGTCGGGCCGCTTTCAAGGTAGCCGAATCCTTGGGCGATACAGCCCTGCGGGACAAAGCTGCGTTGCTCATGGAACGAAGCGCCGCCAGAATCGAGGCATGCTTCGACCCAGCTCAGCAAGCCTACACGCAAGCGGCCGGTGTGAGCCACCTCGACGCCAGCGGGCTCCAGCTTATCAGTCTCAACTACCTTGACCCGAAATCCGAGCGAGCACGCCGGCATCTGGCCGCTCTGGAAGGTCAACTGAAGGCAGACCACGGCCTGTTCCACCGCTACGTCCACGACGACGACTTTGGCAAGCCCCAGGCTTCGTTTCTGGCGGCTGCGTTCTGGTACGTGGAAGCCCTGGCCTGCGTCGGTCGGCTGGACGAGGCCATCGAAACGTTCGAGCGGCTGAGGACCTATTCGAACCACCTGGGCTTGTTCAGTGAGGACGTGGCCTCAGATGGGTCCCAGTGGGGGAACTTTCCGCAGACGTACAGTCATGTAGGTCTGATGAACGCCGTTTATCGGATCGCACGGAAACTGGACCGGCCGATCTTCTTTTGACACGGAGGTGCCACCATGACGGACGCCCATTCCCATCGCTTTGACCGCCTGGTTCTGGTTTCTTACCGTTTACCGTTTCAGTTGTACAGGAACAAGGTCGTCCGAAACGCCGGCGGCCTGGTGTCCGCGGTCCTGGCACTGGCCGAGAGGCCCGAGACGACAGGACAGTTTGGCCAGCAGATCGTATGGATCGGCAAGACCGACGATACGCCAGAGGAGTTGGCTCAGGTGCAGGAACAGATGCGCGCCTTTGAGTTCGTGCCCGTCCGGATTGAGGACCGGCTCGATGACAGATACTATGGCGGCTTCTGCAATGATACGATCTGGCCTCTGTTTCACTACTTCCCCTTGCTGGCCAACTTCGACATAGGCTTCTTTGAGGCCTACCGGCAAGCGCACGAGTTGTTTCTCGCCAAGGTGGCGGAAGTTCTTCGTCCAACCGATTTGGTCTGGGTCCACGACTATCACCTAATGCTGTTGCCAGGTCTGATCCGGGAGCGGTTTCCCAACGCGAACGTGGGATTCTTTCTGCACATCCCGTTTCCATCGTTCGAGATCTTCCGGCTGATGCCCAGAGGCTGGCGGGAGGCCATCCTGCTCGGCATCCTGGGCGCAGACCTGGCTGGCTTTCACACGTTCGACTATATGCAGTACTTCCTCCGGGCGGTGCGCCGCACGCTGGGAATGGAGACCACCATGAACTCAGTGGTCGTCGACGACCGGCTGGTCAAGGCTGAGACCTTTCCCTTGGGGATCGATTACAGCCGATTCAGCGAAGCCACACATGACAAGGAGGTACAGCGCGAGCGTGAGAAGCTCAGCAAGATCCTGGGCAAGAGCAAACTGATCTTCTCCGTGGATCGGTTGGACTACTCCAAAGGGCTTCTGCACCGTCTCCTGGGGTTTGAGCATTTTCTGGAGAAATATCCCAAGTGGCACGGGAAGGTCGTGTTCAACATGGTGGTGGTCCCGTCACGAGAGTCAGTCGGGCGCTACCAGGACATGAAGAAGGAGATCGAGGCGACCGTCGGCCGGATCAACGGAAAGTACGGCTCGCTGAGGTGGCGCCCCGTGGCCTACCAATATCAGTCTCTGACCTTCGCCGAGATGGTGGCTCTGTATGATCTCAGTGATGTGGGTTTGATCACGCCGATCCGGGATGGGATGAACCTGGTGGCCAAGGAGTACCTGGCCTGTCAGAGAACCAATCCGGGGGCGCTGATCCTGAGTGAAATGGCCGGGGCCGCCGCCGAGCTCAGTGAGGCGATTCTGATCAATCCCACGGACAAGGCGGAAGTCGCGGATGCCATTGCCAAGGCCCTGGACATGCCGGTGTCGGACCGGCGGACTGTGCTCGAACGAATGCAGAAACGGCTGCAGACCTATGATGTGTTTGCGTGGGCAGAGGATTTCTTCGACACATTGGACCGGGTGAAGCAGCAGCAGCACGTCCTGGAGGTCAGGCTGATCAATCGATCCATCGAGAACCAGATTGCGCAGGAGTACCGCAAGGCCTCCCGGCGAATCATCTTCCTTGACTACGACGGCACACTGGTTCCCTTCTTCAAGTATCCGGAGATGGCCGTACCTGACGAGCGAGTCCTGGCCCAGTTGAAGCGCCTGGCGGCCGATGTCAAGAACACTATCGTGATCGTCAGTGGTCGCAAGCAGGAATTCTTGGACAAGTGGTTTGGCGATCTGCCCATCGTCCTGGTTGCCGAACACGGGGCCTTCATCCGCACGCCTCCCACCGGCTGGACCAGTGAGGTGGATGCAGACCAAGCCTGGAAACTGCAGGTGCTACCGGTGCTCCAACGGTACGCGGATCGCTGCACCGGGGCATTCACCGAGGAGAAGAGCCTGTCGCTCGTCTGGCACTATCGTAACGCCGACCCGGGGATTTCCCTATTGCGGTCTCAGGAGCTCAAGGACGAGTTGCGAGAACTGGTCTCGCACGAGAGTAGACTCCAGATCGTGGAGGGCCATAAGGTCATCGAGGTCAAGAAATCCGGATACGACAAAGGCACCGTGGCCTTGAAATTGCTGGCCTTGGCCGCCTATGACTTCCTCCTCGCCATCGGCGACGACAAGACCGATGAAGATCTCTTTCGCGCCCTGCCGGAGCAGGCCCTGACCGTCAAGATCGGGGTGATGGCCTCCCTGGCCAAATACAACCTTGCGGACCAACAGGGCGTCGTCAGGCTTGTGAACCACCTGTTGGAAGGTGCCCAATGATCCCGGCTTTTGCCTTTCGGAGAGGGTGTTGACATCAGAGTCCGCTCCCACCATAATGGGTTGTCCAAGGGTGTGAGGCTCACAACAACCTCACAGGCATGTCAAGGTGGTCGGGCCGCCACCTGATGAATCCGATGTTGCGATTCTCTATGAGGTGGCCTATGTCTGCACAAGAGCATCCAATCATCGACAGGCAAAACTCGGCGGCAGGAGCGGTGGCGCGACGGCGAGCGATCGGCGCATGAGTGCCCAACTCCTGGTGATACCTGGATTCTCGTGCAAACAGGCCGGCGGGTAATCCGGGTGCTCGACCGCACTCTCAGAGAACTGCCCGGCCGGCCGAGAAATGATCTTCGGTGCGAAAACGGCCATGAGAACAATTCACTATCAATTGCTGAGCGAAGACCTGAAACTCGTAGTCAAGAGAATAGTCCAGGACTTTAAGGATTCCCACGAATATGACGGAGAACTCTTCGTCACAAGAGTACTTCCTCCCCGTCGATCTTCGCCAACTACTCCTGCTGGTAATCCTCATCTGATCGTCGAAGAAGAAAAATGCAAGAAGCTCTTGGGACTAATCCCGTACACGAAAAGGAGAATACTGCTTCTTGTAAAAGAGGGATTCTATGATATGGAGGACAAAGGAAGCAAAGACATGTTCGTTGTCCTGAGATGTAAGAGTTGCGAGACAGTTGCCAGAAAACATCTGGAAGAGTACGGCAGGAGAAATCACGTGACGCAAATCGTCTACTGGGGAAGAAACCGTTTCCGACCCGAATACACAGTCTCTCCATAGCTCTTCACCGTATCGTGAGGTACGGTTGTCGTCCGAAGTCAACGATTCGTGAAGGGGCGGTTGAGGCGGGAAGGAGAACAAGAGATGGGTATTAACTTTGGACAGTATGTTGACCAGACCGTTGATTGGATCATAAGGAGCGGGCCCAAAGTAGTGGTCATTCTGGTGCTCATGCTCATTGGGGTGAAACTGTCGGGTGTTGTTGCAGGGCGGCTCTTCACCTTCATTGGGCGTCGCAAGAAGATGGACGAGGAATACAAGAAGCGCGCCGATACGCTCAGTGCGGTCATTGCCTATCTGATCAGTGCCACGGTGGTGATTGTGGCCGCTCTCATGATCTTGGCTGAGCTGGACATCCAGATCGGTCCGGTCCTGGCGGCCGCCGGTGTCGTCGGTCTTGCCATCGGCTTCGGCGCCCAACACCTCGTGCAGGATGTCATCAGCGGTTTCTTCATCCTCTTGGACGACGAGATTCGCGTGGGCGACGTTGTTCAAGTCGCCGATAAGGGAGGGCTCGTGGAGCGATTGAACCTCCGAATGGTTGTCCTTCGCGACCTGTCGGGTAACGTCCACTACATCCGCAATGGAAAGATCGACGTCGTCACGAACATGACGAAGGACTACTCGCGCTATGTCTTCGACATTGGCGTCGCCTACCGTGAGGACGTGGACGAGGTGATCCAAGTCATCAAACAGGTGGATGAGGAGCTCAGAAGTGACCCAGTGTTCGGGCCGGACATCCTCGAACCTATCGAGATCTTGGGGCTCGACCAGTTTGCAGAGTCCGCCGTCATCATCAAAGCGAGGACCAAGACCAAGCCGATAAAGCAATGGAACGTCGCTCGCGAATTCAACCGGCGCCTCAAGAAGAGGTTCGAGGAGAAGAACATTGAAATCCCGTTCCCACACGTGACCTTGTACGTCGGCCAGGACAAGGCCGGCCACGCCCCACCTCTCAACGTTCTATTGGCGCGCGAAACGTGAACTGCAAAATGGCCACAAGATCACTCAGATCGGGAAGTCCGGGTACGACAAAGGCTCAGCAGCTTTGAAACTGCCGACCACGGCCGTCTATCACTCTACCATTGCCCTTGGCGACTCTCGATTGAGCACACCGACCCTCGTGTCTGTCAAGCGGAGTGCCTTTGAAGGATGATGGCGAGATAGAGGCCATACAGAACGAGCAGGAGGATCCCACGCCTGCGCCCAATGAACCCGCTGCCTATCGGGAACGTGCAAGCCACCGTCAGCAGCCCGAACACCAGCGCAACCGCCACCTCTCGCCAATCCACCGAGATGGGGCATATCGTTGCGACAACCGCGATGACCAAAAGGCCATTGAAAATGTTGCTGCCCAGGATCCCTCCAAGGCCCACCTCGTCGTGTCCTCGCAGCTTGGCCATGATCGTCGTCGCGAGCTCGGGCATGGAGGTTCCCACCGCCACGACGGTTGCTCCGATGACAAATTCGCCCACCCCATAAGACCTGGCGATTCCTTTTGCCCCCGTGACCACCAGGTGCCCAGCCTCGATCAAGAAGGCTAGACCGACCACACAGAGAATAATCGCCAATCTAATCGGCCGTCGAGCCGTGCCCCCCTCGGCTGAACTCCGCTGCTTGCGCGCGTCAGCTACCGTGGCGATGAGCCAGCCCGTGAAACCACCAAAGAGTAGAAAGCCATCCAGCCGCGACAGCCAGCCGTCCAGAGAAAGAAGGCCGAGGGCTATTGGAGCGATGATCGCCACGGGAAAATCACGCTTGATGCCTTGGCGAGGGGTCACGATGCCGGAAATGCACAGGGCCAGAGCAAGGATCAATGCCACGTTGACGACGTTGCTACCAAGCACATCTCCCAGAGATATTTGCGGCGCACCAGCCAGCGACGCACGCACGCCGACTGCCAATTCGGGGCTGGACGTGGCGAACGCCGCCACGGTGGCGCCAATGATAGCGGGAGAGACGCGAGTCGAACGAGCGATACCCACCGCGCCGCGAATGAAGGCTTCACCTCCGATCCCGGCACAAACCACACCGAGAAGCAAGGCAACATAATCGTTCATTACCACTCCGATGACAGCAGCCTGACCCACATCCTGTCCGGTTTCACCAACACCCTTGACGGTCGGCCCAGGGTCCCGGCCGGTCACGCGCATGAAGGCGAGACAGGCACGCCCCCATCCCTTCCACCTGAGGCGAGCAGGATACCACACTCTCTCGTCTCGATCAATGCGCCCGCGAGCATCGCGCATTCTCGGACGCCCCCGCCACTAAGGTCAAGAGAAACCTTGACATCGACGTTCGTATTCACTATTTTAGTTTCGTGAAGGGTGTGAGGCTCACAACAACCTCACAGGCACGTCAAGGTGGTCGGGCCGCCACCAGATGAATCCGATGTTGCGATTCTTTAGGAGACGGCTTATGTCCGGACACGACCATCAAACGACCGACAAGCAGAGCACGGCCCTGGGAATGATGGCGAGACTCTGGTGGATGCTTCTAGGCAACGCAATCCTTGCGCTCTCCATCGTATTCGTTGTCGAAAACAAGGAAGGGTTCTTTCACACGGCCGATTGGGTATTCTGGATTACCGTGGCGACCCTCGTCCTCGTCAGATACCTGGACATAAGGCTCTTGGACGGGACCACTGCCACCGGCGCGGATGCAACAACGATCCATTGGGTGAGGTATGTCGCCCTATTGGTTGTCTGCTCGACAGCCGTATGGGCGCTCGCTCACGCGGCGAACCACTGGCTCGTCAGCGGAGGCTCCAACGGCTGATTCCCTGAGGTGCAAACAGTCACGACTGACCTGAAGACGCACACCCCCGACGACTATCTTCTTGGCCAAATCCTTTACACCGGCAAGGATCTCGTTATCATGGACTCTGAAAGACCGACGATTTGGCTGGCGCCGCAGACGGACCACCAAACTCCAAATGGTAGATCGTAAATCATAATTGGTAAATTCCGAGGGGTCGCATGACGGAGCAGAGCCTGGTACTGACGAACTTCAGCCTTTTGACAGATCATGACATTTACCTGTTCCGGCAGGGAAATCACTTCCGCCTCTACGACAAGCTCGGCGCGCACGTCGTCGAGGTGGACGGCGTGCCGGGAACGTTCTTCGCCGTCTGGGCGCCCTGTGCCAAACAAGTCTCTGTTGTCGGCGATTTCAACAGGTGGAATCCCCAATCGCATCCGCTGGGGGGCCGATGGGAAGGCTCGGGAATCTGGGAGGGCTTCATCCCGCATCTCGGCAAAGGGGCGATTTACAAGTACCACATCGTTTCCAATCACAATGGCTACACGGTCAATAAGGGCGATCCGTTTGCGTTCTTCTGGGAGCTGCCGCCGAATACCGCTTCGGTGGTCTGGGACCTCGACTACGAATGGGGCGATGCCCGGTGGTTCGAGAAACGGGCCGAGCGAAACTCGATGAATGGTCCGATCAGCATCTACGAGGTTCACGTAGGCTCCTGGCGCCGCGATCCCAGCAAGCCGGACCGGCTGCTGAGCTACGGGGAGATCGCCGAGCCGCTGGCCGAATACGTCAAGCAGATGGGTTTCACGCACGTCGAATTTCTTCCCGTCATGGAGCATCCCCTCTATGCCTCGTGGGGCTATCAGACGGTCGGCTATTTCGCCCCCAGCCGCCGCTACGGCTCCTGCCAGGACCTGATGTGCCTCATCGACCACCTGCACAAGAACGATATTGGCGTGATTCTGGACTGGGTTCCATCACATTTTCCGACGGACGAGTACGGCCTGGGCTACTTCGACGGCACGCACCTCTACGAGCACGCCGACCCCCGCCTGGGCTTTCACCCGGACTGGAAGAGCGCCGTCTTCAACTACGGCCGGAACGAGGTGCGCAACTACCTGATCAGCTCCGCCATGTTCTGGCTGGACAAGTACCACGCCGACGCCCTGCGCGTGGACGGCGTCGCCTCCATGCTCTACCGCGACTACTCCCGCAAGGAGGGCGAATGGATCCCCAATGAAGGGGGCGGACGCGAGAACGTCGAGGCCATCGCCTTTCTGCGGCGATTCAACGAGATGGTGTATCGGGATTTTCCCGACATCCAGACCATGGCGGAGGAATCGACCGCCTGGCCGATGGTCACCCGTCCGGTCGATACCGGCGGGCTGGGCTTCGGAATGAAGTGGAACATGGGCTGGATGCACGACACTCTTGAGTACTTTCGCCAGGACCCTGTGTACCGCAAGTATCACCAGGGCATGCTCACGTTTTCCGTCCTGTATGTGTTCTCCGAGAATTTCATCCTGCCGCTGTCGCATGATGAGGTCGTGCACGGCAAGGGCTCGCTCTATGGCCGGATGCCCGGCGACACCTGGCAGAAATTCGCAAACTTGCGCCTGCTGTTCGGCTACATGTACACCCATCCCGGCAAGAAGCTGCTGTTCCAGGGCGGCGAATTCGGCCAGCAGAGCGAGTGGAACCACGAGCACAGTTGCGACTGGCACCTGCTCGATGATCCCTTCCATGCCAACCTGCAGAAGTGGGTCCGCGACCTGAATCATCTCTACCGAACCGAGCCGGCGATGCATGAGATGGACTTCCACGGCGCCGGCTTCGAATGGATCGATTTCCACGACGCCGACAACAGCGTGATCAGCTACCTTCGCAAGGACAAAGCCGGTAAGAGCATCCTGGCCGTCGTGTGCAACTTCACGCCGGTGCCCCGGCACAACTACCGCGTCGGCGTCCCCTGCGGCGGCCAATGGGCCGAGATTCTCAACAGCGACGCGACTGATTACAGCGGCAGCGGCCAGGGCAACCTGGGCGCCGTCGAGGCCTCCCCGGCCTCCTTCTACGGCAAGTTCGATTTCACCCTGTCCGTCACCCTGCCGCCACTAGCGGTCGTCGTCTTCAAAAGGCAGATCACCGCCGATCCCGCCGCCGCTACTCCGCCCGCCGACGCGACTCAGGAACCCCCAAGCCCCGAAACAGACTCGAAGCCTCCAGCGACAAAAGCCTCAAAGACCAGTCGAAAGGCCGCCCCTTCGAAGCATTAGGATTTCGTATCTCCGCCGCCCACCGGCATATCAGCGATCATCGGCGTTCATCGGCGGTTTCAGTTGTTCGTGGCTTCCCACCACAGACGCGGATAGTCCTTCCCTTCGAGAATCCACCAGATGTCCTCCGTCCCGTTGGCCGTCTCGCCCACGAAGTCCCAGCCGGCGTCGAGGAATGTACCGGCTGTCTGCATCTCGGCCGTCGTCTTGCCGGTGCCGCCGAAACTCGTGGCTTGGCCTGAGGTCTGGATGTCCCAGAAACAGGCAGTCGTAGTAGCCACCCACCCCCCGACCAGCCCACCGACATACTCATGCCCGCTGACCGAGCCCGTGCTGTAGCACTGGGTCACAGTACCCATCCAGTCGGTGTACCCCACCAAGCCGCCGATAAACGAGTTGCCACTGACGCGACCCGTACTGTAGCAATGGGTCACACTACTGGCACCTGGCGTATCCCAAAAGCCGTTCGTCCCCACCAGGCCGCCGATATGATCTTTGCCACTGACTGCACCTGTACTGTAGCACTGGGTCACAGCACCATAGTAGTTCTCGCCCACGAGGCCACCGACACTCGACCCGCCTGTGACCATGCCGGTGCTGTGGCTGCTGGTGATGCTGCTGAGGTTGCTCCCCACCAGCCCACCCACAGAGTAATCGCCACTGACCGCAGCGCTGCTGTAGCACTCGGTCACGACACCGAAGTTGGTATTTCCCACCAATCCGCCAACCCCCCACTTGCCGCTGACCGTGCCAGTGCTGTAGCACCGGATCACAGCACCATGCTCAGTGCCTGCCCCCAAGCCGCCGACGGAACTACCCGAGCCAACGACGTTACCATCGACTACCCCCAGGTCTTTTACCTCGCCGCCCCGCTCATATGCCCCCAATTGGCCAAACAGGCCCAGATAGACCTCACCCGAGATCGTCAGATGCGAGATCGCATGACCGTTGCCATCAAAGACACCGGTGAAAGGCGTTCCCGCCCCCCAAGCCGTCTTGGGTGCAATGACGGCCCTATCGAAGACCTTGCGGCCGGGGAGGTTGGGGTCCAGGTCGATGTCGGCGGTCAGGATGAAGTGCTTGTCGTAGTCTTCGGGCGTCTCGCCGAGGGCGATCAGATCGGCGGCCGTGGCGATCTGGTACGGATCGTTCGGCGCGCCCGTCCCACCGCTGTATTTCTCCCACGACAGACGTGGATAACCCAAGCCCTCCGCGATCTTCCAGATATCCTCCGTGCCGTTGGCCGTCTCGCCCACGAAGTCCCAACCAGCATCGAGGAAGGTCTTGGCTGTTTGCATCTCGGCCGTGGTCTTGCCCGTGCCACCGGCACTGGTGGTCTGACTTGAGGTCTCAGTGTCCCAGAAAGAGGCAGTCACAAAGCTCCTTCCGCCAGGTCCGTAAGAACCCGATCCCGTCAGCCCGCCGACATGAGTATCGCCACTGACCGCCCCGGTGCTGTAGCAGTGGACCACGGAAGCGTTGACGGCATCGTTCCCCCCCACCAGCCCGCCGACATACCCGCCCATGCCGCTGACCGAACCAGTCGAATAGCAGTTGCTGATAATAGCGCCGTTGAATCCCGCCAGCCCGCCGACATACCCACCGCCGCTGACAGCGCCGCTGCTGTAGCACTCGATCACATGGCCGAAGGCACTGGGAAACCAGAAGTTGTTGATCCCCACCAAGCCACCAACACTCTCGGTGCCACTGACGGGACCGATGCTATGGCAGTTGGCAACATCCCCACCATTTGCACCGACGAGGCCGCCGACATACTCTCTGCCGCTGACCGCACCTGTGCTGTAGCACTCGGTCACAGGGCTCCCGAGGCTTGAGCTTCCCACCACCCCGCCGATACGCGAAGTACCGTTGACGGCGCCGGTGCTGTAGCACTGGGCCAGCCGCCCAGCGTACAGATACCCCGCCAACCCGCCAACACTCTCCCCGCCGTTGACCGTCCCGGTGCTGTGGCAGTTGGTCGCATCACCGGTGCTGCACCCCGCCAATCCGCCAACATAGGTGCCCGAACCGACGATGTTGGCATCCACAACCCCCAAGTCCTTGACCTTGCCCTCCAGCCAGCCAAAAAGTCCCACGTAGTGCGCACCCAGAATCGTGAGATGCGAAATCGTATGACCGTTGCCGTCAAAGACTCCAGTGAAAGAAGTCCCCTCAAACTGCCAAGTCGCGTCGTTGGTATCCGGTGCGATGACGGCCTTGTCAAACACCTTGCGGCCGGGGAGGTTGGGGTCCAGGTCGATGTCGGCGGTCAGGATGAAATGCTTGTCGTAGTCTTCGGGCGTCTCGCCGAGGGCAATCAGGTCCGCTGCCGTAGCGATCTGGTACGGGTCGTTCGGCTCTCCCGTCCCGCCGCTGTATTTGGCTGTGGCGGTGGAAACAAAGGTCAGGAAAAGGACAACCAGGACATACGCCCAAGACGTGCATCGAGTAACCATAACGTACCTCCGATCCAGCAGAAACACCGAGTCAAACCACTATCATTCACGAAACCGCTGATAACCCAGTGCGGCCTTCGGCCGCAACCGAGACTATTCTCAACCACGAATCACACCAATCACACGAATTTGGCCCGACCATCCTTCTTCTCCCATTCGTGTGATCTGTGTCATTCGTTGTTTCAACAGGAGTCAAGATATTTTTGAACCACGAATCACACGAATCACACGAATATTGAGTACATCAGTTCACCAGGCGCTCGTATTCGAGTTTCGGATAGTGCCCGAAGTAGCTCTCCTCTTTGAAGAGCATCTCGTCTCCCATTCATCTGCCTCTTTCGCCTCCTGTTCGCCTTCCTTCTCCCATTCGTGTGATTCGTGCTATTCGTTGTTTCAAAGAGAACGCAACCGGCAGGTACTCTCCACTTTGTGGCTCTGTACCTTTGTGTGAGAT